>Ga0216301_1000466_pt1 | contig 10258 bp, 12 predicted proteins | sample 4hB_Boncat_minus_FD_156203 | JGI IMG/M metagenome (GOLD analysis project Ga0216301, IMG submission 156203) | Terrestrial sediment cell enrichment communities for BONCAT metagenomics from Utah, United States - 4hB_Boncat_minus | ecosystem: Environmental > Terrestrial > Deep subsurface > Rock...
CGACCGCTCTGCCATGTGTGCGATGCTCTCTCTGCGCGCTGCCCCGGTGGGTGCCCCTCCTTCCTGATCTACGTGGTTCCGTTTACCCGATCCACGCCGTTCCGTCGTTCGTTGCCCGAGCGGGTTCAGGCGGCGGCGAACTGTAGCGCGTGATCGCCGTCGAAGCTGCGGAGGAACCGCTCCGCACCCAGCGCGCAGGCGACCCCGAACTCCCGAAGCATGCCACGCATGCCGTTGATGCGCGGGTTGCGGGTGCCCATCCACTGCGAGCGCACGCGATGCAATGTCATGATCGCCTGCTGTGCCTCGCTCTTGACGGTGATGCCGTGGATTCCGGCGCAGCGGTCCGCCTTGAGGATCGCCTCGCAGTCGGCGCGATCGGTCTTGTTGCGCCGGCGGTACGGTGTGACGTAGTGGGGCGGGATCAGCTCCACCTCGAAAACGAGGCCGATCAGCAGCCGCGCCCAGTAGTGCGAACCCGAGCAGCCTTCCATCACAATGCGGCAGGGCTCGCGCGTGCGCCAGAAGCGCTCGAACTGCTGGCGCGTCATGCGCCTGCGCTCGCTGATGCGCCCCGCGGCCGCGGAGACGGCGATCTCGAAGACGTTCTTGGCGATGTCGACGGCGATGGTTACGTTGCTCATGGGGTGGGCTCCTTTCGTCACGGTTCGTGATTGGCGTCTCGTACCAGGGGTAGCTTGCTACCTCGTACGGGAGGAGTCCATCCCATCACTGCAGGGGATGCGGAGCCTTGCATTGTTTCGGCCGGATGAAAGTCTTGCGCGGCGGCCCCGCACCCCTGACCCTTTGTGTCGTTAGGCCGCAACCCAGATGCCGATTTCCGATAAGAGCAGAAAGCTGCTGTGGGCGCGTGCCGGCGGTCGGTGTGCATTGTGCCAGCACGCGCTCGTAATGCCCGGCAGCGGTGGTGACCAGTCGTCCATCGTCGGCGACGAGTGCCACATAGTATCGAAGGCGGCCGGCGGGCCCCGGCACGACCCGTTCCTTCCTGGGGACCCGGACGACTACGGCAACCTCCTGCTCTTGTGCCGGACCGACCACAAGCTGGCCGACGACCAAACGGGGACGTACACCGTCGAGAAGCTGAAGCAACTGAAGGCTCAGCACGAAGCCTCCGTTGACGGTGCTCTGGCTAGCCGCTTCGACCGCACGGCGGCGCAGCCGCCGGCTCAAGGATTCGACAACTTCCGCACGACGATCTGGTTCACGCCCGACCAGCCGGAATGCACCTTTGAGGCGTTTCAGCAACGCATGATCAACGACCGCCGTCTCGACGTTTACGGGAGGGTTGCCACAGGGTTCAAGTCCAACCCGACCGGCCGGTATGCCGCGTGGGTGCAGGCGTTCCTTCCGGTATCGGCGAACCTCTTACGTGAGTTGGCAGCAGAAGTCGGCGTCCAAGTTCTCGATGTCGGCCACGAGCGTCTCCCGGGCGTCTACCAGGCTAGTCCCTGACCGCCGGTGGCCTAACGATCGGCTGCAGGGGATGCGGGGCCTTGCATGCTTTCATCCGGACGAAAGTCTTGCGCGCCGGCCCCGCACCCCTGACCCTTGGTCGTTCGGCGGCGCAGAGTTTCTCAATCCCGAGAGGAAATCAATGGAGAACTTCAAGCGAGCCCCGCAGACCAGCTTGGTTGAGGAGGCGATTCGGGCGAAGGGGCCGGAGTACTCAGAAGCATCCGCCCAGACGTTCCGCTCCGACGCAATGGCGATTTTGGAGGCTCTGGTGGCGGAGGCTGACGAAGGCGAGGTCTCGACAGCCCTGACTCGCCAGGGATTCCGATCCTCGGGATCATATCTGACTACTCTCCGTGCCCTGGCTGCGGCGGCGCGATCACGCCGCCCGGCGTTGAAGCCAATCGATTGAGCGGTCGCCTTGTTAAAGACCCGCCGAGCAAATCCTTTTACGCGGCCTGCAGCCGGGGCATAGATTCACGGCAGGTGCGGGCGCGTGAACTCGGATGTGAGCATTTTATCCGCACCTGTGCACCTTGATCAAACCATGGCAAACCGAACTGCTGGCGTCGAGCGTCTAGTGAGAGAGGTGCTTCCTACCCTCCAACAGCCGTACACGGAGGATGTAACCAACGTTGTATGCCAGGCCATCGAGGCAGATCCTGCGTGGCTTTCGAGATACCGGGAACTCGTTCATGAGTTGTCACGGGACGTTGTTAATAACTGGATCGGTCAGTATGTCGCTGCCTCGGTTGGCGGGAGACGAACGCAGGTAGCCGCAGCCAGCAGCTCCCTGATCAGCACGTACTCCAAGCTGCGATAGCCGCGAGCGCTGCACCGGCTGACACTGGGAAACGCCGCCCCGTGCGTGGCCGAACCAGGCGTTGCAGGCGACGTGCGGCCAGGTATGGTTCCAGAGGCAAGCTCCGTCAGGCCGCACGCGTCTGAACTTGGTCTTTAGGCCGCTGGGCAAGCATCGCGCCGGCCGTGTTTGCGCGGCGGCCCCGCACCCCTGACCCTTGCGTCGTTCGACGGCTACTCTTCGCTTTCCCCAGAAACCTCAGCGTCCGCGCAGTGCGGCACGGCTGGCGATCGCGTTTAGCTGACACGTGCATGAAGGCCGAGTACCGGGTATTGAAAGCCAGACCAAGGATCAGGGTTGTGCTTACCCGTGATTCAGTCTGTGCTGCGGACGACTGTGACGCGCCCCATCAGGAGGCGGTCGAGGTGTATTCGTTCGTAGATCCAGAAGCCTTCGCCAAGCAAGTGGCTCGTGGCTATCTTCCGTCAGTCGCCGGCATTGGGCATTCCTGGACCTGTGTCTTGAATAATGCGAGGATAGCGGAGATCGGAGATTCGGGCATTCGAGCTCTTGTTCGGGAGAGTCCCTTCTCAGAAGAGAATCGGGTGCATTTTGCTTATCACTCAGCTGCCTTCTGAGCTGACGGTAGCCACGACGACCCAGCCGAACGGGTCGTAGATCAGATTGCACGCGCCTCTGGGGCACCGTACGGCCCTAACGCGGGCTGAGGTTGCACTGCCGCCGCCGAACCAAGCGTTGCAGCCGACGACGGGCGCTGAGTACTGTGCATGTGCAAGCTACGGCGCCCGCCTGCCGCGGCTTAACTTGGTCTTGGTGTCAGGCTGCTGGGCAAGCATCGCGGCAGCCGCAGGTGATCCCGCGGCAGCCGTGTGTTTCATCGCCGGCCTCGCTCAGGTAGCGAGGCCCGTACCACCTCCCGCGCGCCCTTCCGGTACACGTGACGTGAGGCAGACCAGCCCGTCGTCCAGACCGCGGGACCTCCCTAAAGGATCCTGTCTTTTCTCGTCCGACTCTGCTATCCTTCGTGCCTATGCGCGTACTTTAGCCCACCCTTCGTGGAGGGATTATCATGGCCCATTCGGAGAAGCACACAGGAAAGGAAGCTGCCTCGAATTCCTCTGACGTCTTGCGCGATGGCAGAACATCTTCCGACAGCAAGGCAAGTGCAGGGAGCGCGCTATCGCAAGCCGACACGAGCTCCGACAAGAGCACGAGCGAGGAGGTAGCAAAGAAAGCGTCCAATGTGCTACAAGATGAGGATACCGGAGAGAAGAGCAAATCCGCGGCGGGGAGTGCGCTTTCACAGAAGGAATAATCCCGGCTTGCTATCGCGGATGGCGAACAACTCTGGGTCAACTCCGGTTGAGCGCATCGCGGCCTACTAATCGGCTGGGGACGCGGGGCCTTGCATGGTTTCGGGCGAGGAAAGTCTGGCGCGCCGGCTCCGCACCCCTGACCCTTGTGTTGTTAGGCGTCTCTCCTGACCCTCTTACCCTGAGACTTCAGCATGCGTCCTGATCGTGATCTGACACGCACGTACTCGCGGAAGCAGTTCGCCGAGAAGCTTCGCCGTTTGGCGGACGCAATCGAGAAGGAAGGAGCGTTCACAATCCAGGTTGCCGGCGAGCGGCTGCGCATTCCTGCGGATGCCACATTCAACATCGAACATGAGCGCGAAGGCGAGGACGAGGAGCTCGAGTTCCAGGTGATCTGGTCTCGTAAGTAGCCGGGTGTGCGCAGACCAGGTCTCAGCGGCAGCCGAGCGCTGGCGCGTGTTCATAGTGCGAGCACAGCTCGACCGTGCCGCGCTCGGTCGCCTTTCCGAGTCGGCCGACGATCCGGCCTCGCCCACGACACCGTCGGCGAGGTCCTTGGGTCGGCGCTACGGCAGCCTTTGGACCGTGGGGTCGAGGATGCGGCTCACCGTGCTCACCGTCATCGCGCTGGCCTCCGGCTGTGGCGCAGATGATGCGCGCGTCCCATCTGAGTCGCGCGCCAATGCACCGGAGGCGGGGTGCAGTGCTCCCTCCTCGGCAAGTGCACGGGCGGTGTGTGCCGCGCTCGATACCGTTGCCAAGCTGAGCGGGCTGACGGCTCGGCCCGTCGAGGTGACGCGGGACGAGCGTGGCTTCTGTGTTCGCACCGTTCCGGCGAATGCCGGTGTGTTGGATGGCGCGGGAGCCGTAATCGTCGATCAGGCTGGCGTTGTCCTCTCTGCCGTGGTAACTGACAGCGCCGCCTGCCCCCTCGCCGAAACCCGCCGCTGACGGCGACGTGCGGCGGGGCATTGTTCCCGGCAGCCAGACCGCACACGATCGGGAGATCGGTACACCACAGCGCTTACCGTCTCGTGCCGCACAGACTCGGACTCGCAATACTCGCCGGCGCTGCCCTCCTCGCCGCGGTTCCGGCCGCGGCGCAGACCGCCCCGCGTGAGCTGCGGGTGCGCATGGCGCAGCTCGCCGACGCGCTGGCTGAGGGGGACGAAGGAACGACGATCCTCCGCTTCTTCCCGCGCTACTCCCCGCTCGCGATCGTGCGGACTCCCGATCCGGGGCCGGTGCGCAGCCGCGTGCTGCACCCCGATTCGGTGCGCGCTGAGGACTTCTGCGGGAAGTGGTGGTGACCGTCGATCGCATACCCCCGGTCGGCGAGCCCGATGCGCAGGCATCAGGCGTTTCCTCCCTTCGCTCACCTTCCGCGCCGACGCCGACGGTGATCCGTTTGCAGCCGGGCGATGCGGAGCGGTACGTGCGCCTGCGCCTGCGGATGCTCACCCTTGCTCCCTGGGCATTCGGCGCCACTCCCGACGATGATGAGGCGCTCGACATCGCGCATGTTGCAGGGTTGTTCGCACAGGAGCACCACGCCACGTTCGCCATCGAAGCGCGCTCGCCGGACCGTCAGATCGGGACCGAATCGGGGGGTCTTCCCATGCTGGTGGCATCGGCGAGCCTCACGCGCGCGGCATCGCCGAAGTTTTCGCACCGGGCACGCGTCTGGGGGGTCTTCGTCGAGCCCGCGTACCGCGGCCGGGCGTTTGGCAAAGCGCTCATGCATGCGGTGATCGCGCACGCGCGGAGCTGGCTGGGCGTGTCGTTCCTCGACCTGGGAGTCAGCGCCAACTCTCCGGAGGCGCAGCGGCTGTACGAGAGCTTCGGATTCGCGGAGTGGGGCCGCGAACCGGAGGCCACCGAGCACGATGGGCGCCGCTACGACGAGATTCACATGACACTTCGCCTGTGGGCGTAAGTGGCTGGCTGTGGCGGCGTCACTCAGCTGCCTCGGGCGACGCGGCGGGCGCGCACACTTTCCGAGTGTGGCAGTGTGTCGGAGCCCGGCACGGTTGCCTGTGCCTGCGGGAAGGTCAAATGCCGATGCGGGCTCGTGACTCCGGGCCTGAGCTTGCCTCCTCAGTATCCGCTCGCGCCATGCATCCGCTGCTCGACCGCTTCTCGGCCGTACTCCTCGACCTGAACGGCACGTTCATGTTCGGGCAGGATCGCTTCGGCCGGGATGAGGACTATCACTCCACCTACCGCGGTTTGGGCGGGCAGCGGCTCAGTTCGGAGGAGCTCCGCGCCGCGATAGATGCATGCATCCGCCAGCTGAATCGCCGTTATCACGATCCGGCGAGCCACGACGTCTTTCCATCGGTCGCAAAGGTGCTGGAGGAGCTTCCCGAGACGAGCGGTCGTTCCGCGGCCGAGCGCGAGCTTGTGGAGCGGGTGATCGCGGAGCACGAGGTCGGCCGGGTGCCGGCGGAGCACGCGGCGGCGCTGGAGTGTCTCGCGCGCACCCACCGCCTGGCGCTGGTCTCGAACGTCTGGTCGCGCAAGGAGCTTTACCTGGAGGAGCTCCGCCGCTCCGGTACGCTGGACCTGTTCGCGGCTCTCGTCTTCTCATCCGACGGCTCGAGCATCAAGCCCTCCCCGGTGTTGTTCGATCGGGCGATCGCCGCGATCGGAGTCACGCGCTCCGAGGCAGTAGTCGTCGGAGACAGCCTTCCATGCGACGTGGCGGGCGCGAGTGGAGCCGGGCTCGCCTCCGTGTGGATCGATCGTGAGGGGCGTGGCCCGTGCGCCGGCGCCACACGGCCGGATTGGACCATCCGCGACCTGCGGGAGCTGCTCTGAGCCAGGAGCCCGGACCATCCGTGACCTTTCAGATCCCCGGGATCCTCTTGCACCCGCTCCCTGAGCACCCGGAGGAGAGTCCGATGTTCTCATCAGGACCATGGAAGAAGGAGCTCGAGAAGAAGGCGAAGAAGGGCTTCCGGGGCTACCCCGTCGGCACCGTCGCCTTTTACGGGCCGGACGACAAGCACGCCAGCAAGGTGGTGGCCGCCATCGTCCCCGGAGAGGATCGGGAGCCCGACTCGCTTCAGAAGTGGCTCGCGAAGGAGCTAGACGTGCGCGTCGACCCTCACGTGGGCAGGGAGGTCTTGGCCTTTCTGCGCCAGCACGGCGCGCGCTCCATCGTGGTCACGCGCGGGATCTTTGGATGCCCGCACGAGGAGGGAATCGACTACCCTGACGGTGCCACCTGTCCACACTGCCCATTCTGGGCAGGTCGGGATCGGTTCGCCGAGGTATAACCGCTCCCCCGCCCCCTCTTGAGAAACACTGCTGGCGCCCTTCCGCCGGAGCCCATGATCCGAAGCTTCATCTACGACACCCTGATTCTCAGACTCACCTCGCGGTGGTACGCCGAGGTGCTGGCACGCGTGCCGGAGGGCGCCACGCTGCTGGATGTGGGGATCGGCACCGCCGGCGCCCTGCTGGCGAACGAGGATGCGGTGAAGCGGAAGCGGCTCCGCATCCTCGGCATCGACGTGGATGCGGACTACGTGGAGCGCGCCCGGAGCAGGCTGGGGGATTCCTCGCTGGCCGACGTTGCCGAGGTGCGCCTGGAGTCCGTCTACGATCACCGGGGCGGGCCTTACGGCGCGGTGTATTTCTCCGGCAGCTTCATGCTCCTGGACGAACCCGAGCAGGCGTTGCGGCACTGCTGCACGCTGCTGGAGCCGGGCGGGCGCATCTTCTTCACGCAGACGATCCAGAAACGGCAGGCCCGCTGGATGGAGATCCTCAAGCCCATGCTGAAACGGGTCACGAGCATCGACTTCGGCCGGGTGACGTACGAGGACGATTTCAGGGCGCAGCTCCAGGCGGCGGGCCTCCATCTGGAGGAATTCACCACCCTGTCACGCCATGGAAGCCGGATCACGTGCATCGCCGTGGCAAGGCCTGCCCTGGAGCGCGTGGATCTTCAGGCGGGCACCGGCGGTTGAAACCGCTGCAACGACCGCGGGAAACCTGCCTTCGCAGGTTGGGCATCAGACCCCGAGTCCGCGCAGGCGGACTTTGCGTGGTTCCAGCGGCGAATTCATTCGCTCCTGGAGATGGCCCAGCAAAAAGGGCGGACCCTCGCGGGCCCGCCCTTTTGCGTTGTGTCACCGGCAGCTTACGCCGCCTGCTCCTCGCGCGTCTTGCAGTCCAGGCAGTAGCGCGCGTGGGGGAGCGCTTCGAGGCGCTCGAAGGGGATCGGCTTCTTGCACGAGTGGCAGATGCCGAACTCCGCCGGGTTGTTGATCAGCCGGCGCAGCGCCTCTTCCACGCGGTACAGGTAGCGCCCCTCCTTGCTGGCGAAGAGGAACGACTTCTCCCGCTCCATCGCGTCGGTCCCCTGGTCCGCCATGTGGAACGAATAGCTGGATAGGTCCGCGTCCGCCGAATCGCGCGTTCGCGACGACTGCTCCTGAAACCGACCAAGAGACCTCAGCGTCTTCTGCCGCTCGCGCATCAGAAGCCGCTCGATCTGCTCGAGCTGTGTCCGATCCATGCCGATCTCACTGCTGATGGTTGGGGAACTGGTCTGCACGCGCGTGGCGGGAGGGGAGCGGAGTCGCGATCCTGGCCGCACTGCCCGGAGGTCCGAAACTCTGAAAAATAACGAAACCCACGGTTTCAGTACACCCCCGCCCCGTTCAACTCCCGAAGCGCTCGATCACCCGCACCACGTCGTTGCCGTTGGCCCACAGCATCAGCGCCACCACGATCAGCAGGCCGAGCTGCGAGAGGCGGATGCGCGTCTCCACCGAGAGCGGCCGCCCGCGCACCGCCTCGATGCCCAGGAACATCAGGTGCCCGCCGTCCAGCACCGGGATCGGCAGGAGGTTGAGGACGGCGAGGTTGATCGAGAAGAAGGCGAGGAAGGCCAGGAAGACGTCCAGCCCCATCCGCGCCGTCTGGCCGGACGCCTGGCCGATGGTCAGCAGCCCGCCCATGTTGCGCGCGGAGGTGCGCCCCGTGACGAGGTCGCGCAGCGCGTCCAGGATTGCCACGGTGCCGTCCCAGGTGTCCACGAAGCCCGTCTTCACCGCCTCGCCCAGGCCGACGGAGCGGCGCTCGGTGGGCACCTCGGGCGGACGCGCGCCGATGCGGCCCACGGTGATGGACTTGCCCTCGGGGCCGTCCTCACGCTCGGCGGCGGGGGTGATGGTCATGCGCACGCGCTCCCCGCCGCGCTCCACCTCCACGGGGAGCGGGCGGCCGGGGCTGGCGCGCACCACGCGCACGAAGTCGTTCCACCCCTGCACCGGGCGCCCGTTGACGGCCACCACGCGGTCGCCGTCCTTCATCCCCGCGCGCGCGGCGGCCTGGCCGGGCACCACCTCGGGGATGACGGCGGGGATCAGCGGCTCGATGGCGCGCGCCACCTCCATCCGCGCCGTGCGCCCCTCGGGCACCATCAGCGTCACGGTGCGGCCGCCCTCCAGCGCCACCGGGAGCGGGCCGGGAGCCGCATCCACGATCCCCCTGCGGATGCCCCCCCACGAGCTCACCGGCGTCCCGCCCACCGACACGACGCGCGCGCCGAAGGGGATCTTCGCCGCCTCCGCCGCGGGGCCCACCGCCGTCGCCGGCTCCGGGGTCGCGACCTGCGTGATGCGGATGATGCGCTCGCCGTACGCCGCGGCCAGCGCGCCGTAGACGAGGACCGCGAAGAGGAAGTTGACGATCACCCCGGCCGAGATCACCAGGGTGCGTGCCCAGAGCGGCTTGGAGTCGAAGGTGCGCTCCGGGTGCACCGGCACCCCCTCCGCGCCCCCCTCCAGCACCGACTGCGCCTCGTCGTCCTCCATCCCCGCCATCTTGACGTAGCCGCCCAGCGGGATGGCGGAGATCACGTACTCCGTCTCGCCGCGCGTGAAGCCCACCACGCGCGGCCCGAAGCCGATGGAGAAGCGCGGCACCTGGATGCCGACCCACTTGGCGGCGAAGAAGTGCCCCGCCTCGTGGATGGTCACCAGCACGCCGATCACGACCAGGAAAGCAGCGATATTCAGCAGCAAGGCACGTAGTTCCGCACAAAGGTTTCCGTCGTCCGGCGGGCCCGGGCGTCCGCATCGAGCACCGCCTCCAGCGAGTCCGCGGGGCCGCCGCGCCACTGCGCCAGCGTCTCCCCCACCGCCTCGGCGATCCCGGGGAAGCCGAGGCCGCCGCCCAGGAAGTGCGCCACCGCCACCTCGTTGGCCGCGTTGAAGACGGCCGGCGCGGTGCCGCCCTCCCTTCCCGCCGCCACGCCGAGCGCAAAGGCGGGGAAGCGCTCCTCGTCCACCGCCTCGAAGGTCAGCGCCCCCGCGGCCACGGGATCGAAGCGGCGGGTTTCATACACCAGCCGCTCCGGAAAGCTCAGCGCGTACAGCACGGGGAGCTCCATCGTGGGAAACCCCATCTGCGCCAGCACCGACCCGTCCACCATCTCCACCATGGAATGGATGATGGACTGCGGGTGCACCACCGCCTCGATGCGCTCGTACGGCACGCCGAAGAGGAAGTGCGCCTCGATCACCTCCAGCGCCTTGTTGGCGAGCGTGGCGGAGTCGATGGTGACCTTGGACCCCATGTCCCAGGTGGGGTGCCGCAGCGCGTCCGCCGGGAGCCCGCCCGGGGC
>Ga0216301_1000467_pt1 | contig 10254 bp, 8 predicted proteins | sample 4hB_Boncat_minus_FD_156203 | JGI IMG/M metagenome (GOLD analysis project Ga0216301, IMG submission 156203) | Terrestrial sediment cell enrichment communities for BONCAT metagenomics from Utah, United States - 4hB_Boncat_minus | ecosystem: Environmental > Terrestrial > Deep subsurface > Rock...
CGGCCGAGCCCGTGCTGCGGCTGCGGGCAGCGCTCCTCACCCAACCGCATCTCGATCTGCGGTCCTGCGTGGCGACCCAGCATCCCGCCCTGCGGGCTTGAACCTACCGTACCCAGGAATCACACCCGCCTCGCAGCAGCAATAGCTGCACGATCTCCGGCCGGTCACTTACAGCAGCAACGTGCAGAGCCGTCCACTCCTTCCCCAAGCTCCGCATATTGACCTCGGCGCCCCGGTCGAGCAGGAGGGTGATGGTGTCCGGAGCAGCCCATCGGACCAACTCCTGCAAGGGAGTGAAGCCAGGGGTACCCTCCTGGACTATGTTTAGCGGCGCGCCGTGCATCACCAGGAGCCGTATAATCTCATCGTCGCTCAGATGTGAGGCCCGGAGGAGCGGGTTCACTCCCCGTCCGGGAGGGGCGCCGTTGATATCGGCGCCCCGCTCCAGCAATAGCTGGACGATCTGGGCATTACTGCCTGGGGCACGCCCGGCGCGGCTCAAGGCACAATCATAGCCGTCGTTTGCATTGACATCCGCCCCCTGATCGAGGAGTTGGCGAACGCGATCTGTTTCACCCAGATTGATGGCCTGCAGCAACTGCTCGTCTAGCTTCCGCTGTCTGCTCTTAAAGAAGCACATCCCCGCTCTCGCTTCCTGCTAATGTGCTAAATTCCCACCCCTCGTTTCCACTTCTAACAGTAAGAGTAACATGACTTTAGTCCCCTGGGAATAGAGTTTGGGCGAAGTGCCGAGTGGGCTGGTAGCACAGCCGGAGGTAAGCGAGACTGCGGACGACCACACCAGCGCCGTTCGTAATATGGGCAATATCTGATGCTGGATCCCGGCAAACTACGCACGACTCTAATCTATGTGGTGGAACTTCTAGTTTCACGGGAGTTCAGCCAGTTGGAGCTACTCACTCGAGGTAGACGCGTCACCGCCGAGGAGATGCGAGAGGGCGTGGACGAATACCCTGGCCGCCTTATGATGCCGCCGGGAGATCAACTCGATGACCTGGTTGATGGATCAATCATCCAGGTAGATCATGCGGCTCCGCCAGAGTACTGTATGGATGTCAAACTCTACACGGAGGAAGAAGGGTTTTCCGATCTGACACTGTCTTTGACGGTTTATGATACTGGTGACACGCTGTATGACGTACAGATTGATAACATCGAGGTGCTTTAGCGAGTAGATATCGGGTCGCTGGACCACGGAACTTACTGAACGACCTGCCCGAAGTATATACTCAGGGTGATCGGGAGTGGTGACGCGATCTACAACCAGGTGGCTCAGCGATCGGCGATTAGTATTCCTCTTACCGCTTCGACGCCTACGGCAACCGCAGCGCGCAGGCGGGTCCGGACACCGCGGCGCTGAAGTTCCGGCAGAGGTACGGCTTCCAGAGCGACGGTCCCGCCGGCCTGCAACTGCTGGGGGCGCGGTACTACGACCCGCACGTGGGCCGGTTCATTAATCCGCGTCCTATCGGCTTTGCCGGGGCTTGCTGGGAGCGTTTCCTAGCAAGCCGCTTCAGGAGGGCCGCGCGCGGAGCGCCGCTTTCAGCGCATTCGGATCGACGGGCTTGGTCATGTGGAGATCGAAGCCGGCGTCCAACGCCTTGCGGCGGTCTTCTTCCTGGCCGTAGCCAGTGAGCGCCACCAGGACCACCCGGTCGTGGCCCTGCGCCCGCAAGAGCCGCGCCACTTCGTAGCCGTCGATGCCCGGCAGGCCAATGTCCAGCAGCATCATGTCGGGCGATGTCTCCCCGGCCCGGGCGAGGGCCGCCGCGCCGTCGAACGCCAGGGTGACGGTGTGTCCCCACAGCTCCAGAAGGTCGCCCAGGGTTTCCGCCGCGTCGCGGTTGTCGTCGACCACCAGCACGCACAGGCTCGGCACGGATAATTCCTCGACGGCGCTGGGGGCGATTTGAGGCTGGGGCGGCCGGGCAGGGACGGGCAGTCGCAGCACGAACTCACTGCCCTTTCCGGGTCCGTCGCTATGCACCTCGACAGAACCGCCGTGCATCTGAGCGAGGTTCTTCACCAGTGTCAGGCCTAACCCGAGGCCGCCCTGGGTGCGGTCCAAGCTCCGCTCCTCCTGGACGAAGATGTCGAAAACCTTCGGCAGCAGCTCCGGCGCAATGCCGATGCCCGTGTCGCGGACGCGGACCAGCGCCTGGTCGCCCTCCCGCACCGCGCTGAGCCAGATCTTGCCGCCGGGCGTCGTGTACTTGGCCGCGTTGTTCAGCAAGTTGGCGAGGACCTGCTCCAGGCGCGTAGCGTCTGCGTACAGCCACACCGCGTCGGGTGGAACGGTGATGCTGAGCTCATGCCGCTGGGACTCCATCAGCGGACGGTTGGTCTCGATGGCGTTGCGGATCACGTCCGCCAATTCCACCGGCGCCTGGCGTAACTCGATCTTTCCGCGGGTGATGCGTGAGACGTCAAGGAGGTCATCCACCAGTCGGGTGAGGGAGTGGATCTGCCGCTCGACGACGTCCTGGGCGCGTCGGAGAGCGGGATGGTCGGAGCTGAGCGCCCGCATCACCTGCACGGCGTTGAGGACGGGCGCCAGGGGGTTCCGTAGCTCGTGGCCGAGCATGGCGAGGAACTCGTCCTTGCGGCGGTCCCCCTCGCGGGCGGCGCGCAGGGCCTCCTCGAGGTTTCGGCGGGCCGCGTCGAGCGCCTGGGATAGGGCTTCAGCCCGTTGGGCCACGTCGCGGGCCGTGGCGGCGTGACCGTCCGCGCGCACCTCAGCCATCTCTCCCTGGAAGGAGCCGGAGATGACGGGCAGCAGCAGGCAGAACGCGGCCAGCTCGCCCCGCCTGGGTTGGCCGCCGACAACAGCAACGATGGCCTCGCCGCCGGCTGCACAGCCGACTACCGACGCGCGCCCCTCTGTCCCGCCGAAGATCGGCAGATCGGCCTCGCCGCAACCCTGCTCGATGCAACGCGTCAGGAACTCCGGCCATTCCCGGCCCCGGGGCAGGGTTTGGGGGAACCCGAGCGCCGGGAGGATCACCCCCAGTTCGGGGTCGCGGCTGAAGATGATCAGATCGTCCGCTCCGAGCGCCCGCGCCACCTCGCGCGCCGCCTCCGGCCGCCCGTCACGGCTGCGGAGCCGGCCAATGAGCGCGAGGAGCGGAGGCGCGAGCGCGACCGCTTCACCGTGGGAGGACGCACACGACGGCGGTGCAGTTGTGGAATCCACTGAATTGCCCTTCCGCCCGGGCGATCTGTCCATAGGTGTTGCAGCCTGCGAATGGCGCCTCGCCGAGAGCCTGTTGGATGGCTCCCAGCTCCAACCCGAATTCGTGGCCGATGCGCAGGCGGGTGGCGACACAGTCGAAGAATATCGCCACGCCGGGCTCGTTACCCCCGAGCTGGCCCAGGGCGGAGCCCACGGCGTACTGGGCGGCGGCGGCGGGGTTCGCCTTCGCGCTCATGATGTGGACGGTTGCCCCGGCAGGGATCTCGGCGGCGCAGTGGATGGAGCCGTCCGCTTCCACACAGAGCGGTACGCGGAGCTTGTGCCCAAAGCCTGTGTCGATGCCGAGCACATTATGCAAGAAAAACGGCAGCGGCTCGTCGGGATTGAACTGCTGTCCGGTGGCGACGGCATGATCCTCGAACGCCTGCACTGCCGCGACGGCGTTCAGGCTGATCAACCGCGTTCCCTCTGCCGCCGTGACCCGCATCCCCGCGCCGGCAGGAGTCCAACCATGCTCCAATCCAATGCCAAGCGGCTTGTGCGAGAGGATCTCCAGGGCGACTACCGCATCCGCAACTGCCTCCGCGCCGCAGAAGACGTGCGTGCGCTGAAAGCGGGCGTCATCCCCGGCGCCGCCGCCCACGAGCTGGTACCCGCCGCCCGTGCGCAGGGTGATCTGCTCGATGAGGGTTTCGGCGTGCCCGGCGAGGGCGTCGGTAAGCACGAGCGCGGTGCGGTAGGGGTAATCCGGGCTATTCACCCCCTGAAAGCCCTGGGTCGCCTGATCCGCCGCGGCGCGGGCGTCGGCTGCGATGCCGCGCCCCAGGCCAGAGGAGAAGCTCATCTCGGGCGCCCACAGGCCGATGGCGCAGGCAGAGTGCTCGTGCGGCGCATCACTCGTGAACTCGCCGGCCGAGGAAGCGCCCACCAGCACGCGAGGGCTGCAGGAGTCACGCAGAGCGTGAAGCAGCTCGGCATGTTCGTAGCGGGCGGACGCAAAAACAATCACCGCATGCGGCGCTTGGCCCCCGAGCCCCTCCAGGAGTTGCTCCCCGAGAGCGGCTCCGGCGCGTCCGCTCTCCAGCGCGTCCGCCTGCGCCACTGCGTACTCGGCCATAGGGCCCCTTTCTTCGCGGCTCAATTGCGGGCCGGGTCCGCCACCTGTCTGCCCGATGCATCCTGTTAGAGTAACCCATCAGTAGGCGATTGAAACCCAACGTCTCCGGCCCCAGCCATTCCTGTGAGGAACCGGGGACATCAAGCGAGCCAGGAAGGCCGCTTCAGTAGAAAGGATCTGCGTACGACGGGCGGCCCTCGCATGATCTGCTCGGCTACGGTGAGCGCCGTGGGAGCGCCCGGTCCAATGGGTGGTGAAGCATTACGGCTATGAGAGTCGTGCAGGCTCTCTGGCGGATGAGATGCAAGGCCAGCTCCGCTCGTGGCGGGAAAAGGTAACTGCCAGGAACCCGGCGCCGGGTCTCCGGCGCCGGGTCTCCTCCCCCTACGACATGTTTTGGGCTACAGTGAGCCCCTGCGGCTGCTCTCGTCGCTCGTGGCGGCTTCCACGCCGCTGGCTTCGATTCCAGAGCTCGTCGAGCTGCTCCATGTCTACCGTGCCGCCCAGCTTCTCATAGGTGGCCCGCCAGGAAGTAAGCGCCTCCAGCCCCGCGTGATCCAGGTCGCGGATGTTCAGCTCAATGGTCACATGGGCGCCGGCCGGCAGGGTGGAGAGCCGCGACACCAGCTTCGGCACGCCGGCGAAGGTGAGCACGCCGTCCAGCCAGACCGTCCACTCCTTTCCGTGCCCTTCCACATCGACGTCCAGACGGGTGAACTTCCAGAGGAGCCGGAGCAGCGCCATGCCAAAGCCAATCGCCAGACCCAGCAGCAGGTTCGTACCCACGATCGCGAGCACCGTCACGAGATAGACGGGCAGCTCGCCGTGGTGGGCCAGGTCTCGGATGTGCTTCGGATTGACGAGCTTGACGCCGGTATACACCAGCAGCCCCGCCAGGGCCGCCAGCGGCATCTTCATAATCACACCCGGAAGGATAGTTACAAACAGGAGAACCCAAACGCCGTGCAGGATGGCGGAGAGCCGCGTCTTGCTGCCGGCGTTGATGTTGGCCGTACTCCGCACGATAACCCCCGTAATCGGTAGTCCGCCAAGCAACCCGGAGATCGTATTGCCGACCCCCTGGCCCACCAGCTCCCGGTGCAAGTTGGCGCGCGGCCCCGTGTGCAGCTTGTCCGTGGCTACAGCGCACAGCAGCGACTCCGCGCTCGCCACGAAGCAGAGCGCCAGCACGGCGCCCAGGACTCCTCCCCATTCTCCGGCAGGCAGCGTGGGCAGCCGGAGGCTGCTGAGCAGGTCGCCGCCTAGCTGCACGCGCGGCACGTCCATGTTGAAGAGGAGGGAGACGGCCGTGGCAACGGCGACCGCCGCCAGAGCACCGGGAACCGCCCGCAGCTTGTTCCAAGGGAGGTAAGGCCACGCGACCAGCACCGCAATGGTCAGCACCCCAATCACCGTCGCCGCCACGTCCAGGTGGGCGACGTGCTCCGGCAGTGAGAATAAAGTCTTCAGCCCCTTGCCCGCCGGCTCGTGGCCCAGAACGACGTGCAGCTGCGAGAGCGCGATCAGGATGCCGATAGCGGCGAGCATCCCATGGATTACGGCGGGGGTCATGCCGAGGGCGATCGGCGCCACGCCGAGCAGGCCCAGGATGATCTGGAGTAGCCCGGCGCCGACGGTAATGGCGCACATCACGCCCCACCCATACTGCTGGACGTAGCCCAGCACGATCACGGTGAGACCGGCGGCCGGTCCGCTTACCTGCAGGGGCGCGCCGCCGATCAGGCCGACAACGATGCCGCCGACGATTGCGGCGATGAGACCGGCCATCAGAGGCGCGCCCGAGGCCAGTGCAATCCCGAGCGACAGCGGCATGGCCACCAGGAAGACGACCAGCGAGGCCGGCAAATCATGGGTGAGATGCGAAAACAGCCCTTCTTTTCGTAGTGGGAGGGTCTCGGTTTTCCCAGTATCCATAGCGTTGTTGATCTCCTATTCCATGAAATGGGTTGATCGAACGCACCCTCGTCTCCGTCCTCGAACTCTGCCGCAGACGCGGGTGCGGCCGAAGACGGAGACGAGTGCGGAATTAAATGCTCTGTCCTGCGAGGACGGGCATCCCCTTAGCCGGCTCCGCATTCTCCCGCGCGGCGAGCGGCAAGAACTGCTCCTGCTGCGGGTCGTAGGCGAACACCTCGCCTGTCTCAATCTTGTAGACCCAGCCGTGCAGGTTGAGCTTGCCCCCCGAGAGTCCGGCCGCCACTACTGGATGAGTTCGCAGGTTCTCGAGCTGGACGAGAACGTTCTCCTCGATCGTGGCGGTCAACAGCGCGCCGTCGGAGAGATGTCCGTAGTTCTCCTTGACGATGCAGCGCGTCGCTTCGGCGTGCGACAGCCACTGGCGCACCGTCGGCAGTTCGCCCAACGAGTCGAGGTTGAGCAGCCCATTCATGGCGCCGCAGTGGGAATGGCCGCACACGATGATGTCCCTCACGCCCAGGGCGGCGACCGCGTACTCCACGGTGGCGCCCTCTCCCCCGTTGGCCGCCCCGTAAGGGGGGATGATATTGCCGGCGTTACGCAGGATGAAGAGCTCGCCAGGCTCGGTATGCGTGATCAGGTTCGGGTTGATCCGCGAGTCGGAGCAGGTGATGAAGAGAGCATCGGGCGACTGGCCCCGGGCGAGACGCTCGAACAGCTCTCGCTGGGAGCTGAAGACGTTGGTCTGGAAGTGATGGAGCCCCTGGATTAGCTTTTGCATGGATGGTAATCTCCTGGTTCTCGCCGGCCGCGCCGGACGAGGATGTCGATTCCAGAGCTTTCATAGCGGGGCAGCCGGCTGGATGGTCCGGCGGCTCGCCGCCTCGTTTTCGAAGACAAACGGACTACAAGCCCAAAGTCCTGCAGCGTAGGACAGCCTGCCGGATAGCGGAGGGCACGAGCCCCGTAGACCGGCTACCCACAGAGTAGGGTCACCGTCTACCCAGGATGCTTTACGGTCTCCCCGGCTTCGGCGCTCCGGTTTGCGAGTCCACAAGAGACTCAAGATCATGAGGCTAGCTGGGAGTGCTGCCGTGTGGGCGGATACCCGGTGAGGCCGGCGACCGATCGGGCTGGCGCGATCGAGGAGCGCCTGCTGCTAGGCGGAGGGAGGGCCGCGACGCGCCAGGCCGGCGAGTGCCCAGGTGAGGGAAGGAAACACGCTGGAGGAGTTCCAGCGGCGAGGATCTTGCAGTTCCTGGCGTGCCGCCAGGGTTGAGGAGATGCTCCCCCCGCACAGCGGCAAAGGACAATTCAGCCTGCGCCGGAGGCCCAGAGTGGCGCCCAACTTGGCGAATGACTGGGCAGGGTCTTCTTCGTGCTCGGACTGCTCCGAGTGCTGAGCATGGATGGGGCTCAGTTGCCCGGTGAGGAGCACGAGATTGCTTGCGAACACCGGGCCACAAGCCGTGATCGGCAGCACCACGGCGAGCCACAGGGCCATCCACAGATGAGAGCTACGACGTCGGATCATGGGCGAGATCCTGCGAAATGTGTCGAACGCTTCTGCCCAAACGAGGGGCGGCGCCGCTCTGGCGAAGGCCGCAGCGCGGCGGTGCACCAGTAGTTCTCATATTCACATGTTCGAACTAGTCGCAAGCCAATGATAGCGCGGAGTTGCCAAGGCGTCAAGCGGGAGAATCGAACGGTGAGGCGGCGGATACGCAGGCGACCCGTCGCCCGAGCGCCCGGTAGCCGGCGTGACGCCCTGGCAAGTGTGGCGTCTCCCCTGTGTAGCGCGAACGGAGCAGGACCAGCGCCTCCACGGAGAAGCGAATAGCGGGTACTCTACTACCCCCATCCGCCGCCGGATCGAAGGGCAGCCCCATTGGCTGATAGCGAGAACTCCCAGATCCTACGGTTGTTGACAGCGGCGCGGAGCCGAGGATAGCATAAGCTTACTATAGGTTCGAATATTTAGATATTATTACAGGAGACGGCAGCGAGGCTGTCTTCTGGGATGCGCCCCGCTGGAGGGGGCAGGGCTTCTTTGGTTGGAGTGCTTGCGGAGACAGCGATGGCGCTCGCTCTCTAGCAGCGATGGCCAGGCATCCGGAGGCCGTACAACTTACCAGCCGATGCTGGCGAAGCAGGGCATCTGTTCTTTTGTAGTGGAAGTGCGGGACGCGGCGGGTGAGCGGGTAAACGACGCGACCGTATACCTGCAGGCGCCCTCGTTCGGCGCACGCGAATACCGCCTTGTGCCCACGAAGCGTGTCGGGGCGCTACTGGGCGCAGACGCAGGTCGTCTATCGAGACACTCCCCGTTATGTCCGCGCCGTTGTTGAGCCCGGCCAAAGCGGGCGTTAGAAAGCCGGCGCCACCGGCCCCGGCCTTCGCGGGCGGAGGCGCTGAACGCCCCACGCGGGGCTCCAATCGGGATCGATTGAGGTAAGCCATGTTCAAATTCAATCCAACGTCATAAAGGGGGACGATGATGCCGGAGCGCCTGATGGTGAGCAAAGAGCTCGCTAACCTGCTGGGGGTGCTGTCCCATCCCCAGCGCATTCGGATCGTTGAGGAGGTGCGGAACCGAGAGTTGGACGTGAACTCCTTACAGGAGATCCTGGGAATCAGTCACTCCGGTGTCTCGCAGCACCTGGCGCTTCTGCGCGCCCATCGGATCGTGGCGGAGCGCCGGGACGGGCGACACGTTTATTACCGGCTGCGGCAGCCGGAGCTGGCTGCCTGGCTGATCGCCGGCGTCGGCTTCATCTCGGGTAGTCCGGGGGACTACGAGGAGTTCCAGTCGGCTGTCGAGCGGGTGAAAAGTCTCTGGCCAGACACCGTATCCTCGTCCTGAGCCTCACCGCCAGCACCCATGCCGAACAGGCGGTTGCGTGGCGTCCGTGGGTCAGAAGCGCCGACTCAACGGGCTGTACACCAGGGCCGCCCTTCGATTAACCGGAGGAAGATTCCAGCCGTATTCGACCGGGCCTGTGAGCGCTTGCCCGGCCCTCTGGTAACCTCGCCAGCGCTGTCTGCGCCGCCAACGCACGGCTGCGCCTGGTCTACGAGCGATCTGGTGGCTATAGAACCCGTGGCTTCGGTTGAATAGCCGCTCCGCCGCCGTTCTCATCCCCTTCCCCGACGGGACCGTCTAACCGGAGGCGCTGAGATAGCAACGGGGGCAGCCGCCGAGTGGGAGATGCAGGTCGGGACGGACGGAGCAGGGCATGGAGAAGCCCCCGCCTGGAGAGATCCAGGCGGGGGCTCTTTCGCTTCTTGCAGGAGTTGCTCCACCGCGCCGAAGCTGGGAGCGCCACCCCAGGAGAGGCGGGTTCGAGGCTGGCGGAGTTCAGAGCACCTTGCGTTGTTATAGCAAAGCCATCGAGACACAGCCTCAAGCAGGGTCCACGTGCAGGACCTGTTCATGTGCGGGCGGCAGTCCTGTTACCACGTTCTGGGCGATGGCGCTGGCCGGGCTCTGGCGCTCGCGGGAAGGGACGATGGCGCCCGGGGCGGTTGCACGCGGGGGGCCTGCGGGGAGGTCGCCACGATCCGGCCGCAAGAGATCGGGATGCAAATCACGCAGGGCGCGAGGATCACGGCGGCGGCTACTCCGAAGATCGTTCGCCATGGGAGCGGCCGGCGTGGGTTCGGGGGCGGCGTGTTAGGCTCAAGCATTGAAGCATCCTCCAGCAGACTGAATGCTGGGAGGTCTCTTCAGCTAGAGAATGCGGGGTTCCTGCGTGGCGAGGCTCTCTGCGGTCGGCGGTTTCCCGAGCCGCCGCGGTTCACCTGTCTGGCGAGGTCGGCGCGCCGCTCCTGCCGAAGTGAACCATGTTCGCGCCCGCCGCCCGCTCTAATAGTCCGTCAAGGCTAAAGTGAAGGGTCTATGCAATCCAAGAGCAGTGCCGCGACTATCAATCTGACGTTGACGGAGTACTAGCGTGCGGGCGGCGAGGGGCACATCGTGTCCCTC
>Ga0216301_1000468_pt1 | contig 10233 bp, 8 predicted proteins | sample 4hB_Boncat_minus_FD_156203 | JGI IMG/M metagenome (GOLD analysis project Ga0216301, IMG submission 156203) | Terrestrial sediment cell enrichment communities for BONCAT metagenomics from Utah, United States - 4hB_Boncat_minus | ecosystem: Environmental > Terrestrial > Deep subsurface > Rock...
GAGCAGGTTGCCGAAGGCGTCCCAGCGACGGGAGGTGGAGGTGGTCTGGTCCGGGCGCACCTGGCGAACCACCGAGCCCTGGAAGTCGTTGGCGTAGTAGCGGGTGGTGGTGCCTCTCCTCTCGGAGACGCCGGGGGTGTAGCTCGCCGCGCCGTCGGAGAGCAAGGGAGCCGTCACCCCTGCCCCGTCCCGCTTGTAGCTGTACGTGCCGGTGGAGTCCACCTTCGACACCCGCGTGTCCAGGCCGTTGTAGGCAAAGGTGTTGCACGCGGAGCAGGAGGCCCTGTGTGTCCGGTGAAAGGGGCGCAGTCCATTCTTGGGCCATGAAAGTAGGCAGGGACCGTCACGATCACCTAGCCGAAGCCAAAACTTTCTCGCGTTCGACTTAGGGGACTGAGCCGGTGTCGGTCCTAGAGTCGGGCACCGTAATCGAGCGTCACATCGGACACCAATTCTGTGCCTTCAAGTCCCTGCTAAGACCGGTACGGCCAAGTCTGCGTCTGGAAGCTGGCTCCGGCTGGCCATGGGCATAGGTCCGGTCGATGGTTGACCGGATGAGACTTGGTTCGGCAAGACCCACGGGGGCAAACCCGAAAATTCTGGGCACACTATGATCCCGCTCATAGTCAGACCTCTAATCTGCGGCCACCATCTCTTGCGTAGGCATCCGCAGACATCGAATCTGGAGGTGCCATCGGCAAGCGAATGGACAAACACTTTTACATCGATCCCAGCCGCTGTATCGGTTGCCGTGCCTGTGTCCAAGCGTGCGCCGAGTGCGATACCCATCCGGGAGTCTCGATGATCCACCTCGTGGAAATCGAGCGCGAGGACACGGTTCAGACGACGCCCGTCGTGTGCATGCACTGCGAAGAGCCTGCCTGTGCCGCGGTCTGTCCGGCCGATGCGATCAAGCGGACGCCTGACGGCGTTGTTCAAAGCGCTCTTAAACCTCGGTGCATCGGCTGCACCAACTGCGTTTACGCCTGTCCTTTCGGCGTGCCCAAGTACGATGCGCACCCGGACATGATGATGAAGTGCGACATGTGCTACGACCGCACATCGGTCGGCCTAAAGCCCATGCGCGCGACCGTCTGCCCTTCGGAAGCCCTTTTCTTCGGCTCACCCGAAGAGGTTGCGGAGCGACGGCGGAGCCATCCCGTGAACGAGTTCAACTTCGGTGGTCGGACCATCAAGACGCTCGTGAGCGTCATGATGCCTCGGACCCATCAGCGCGTGGACGTGCAGACCCAGCAGATCATCCGCAAGAACGATCTCATGAACGTCGTCAACCGTGACGGACTCATCGACAACGTCAACCTGCTCAGGATGGCGAGGGGTTAGAGCGATGGACGAAAAGCTTAACCAAGACTTTCCAATCGATTGGGACGAGGACCACTACGTTTCGCGTCGGGAGTTCTTCAAGTTCATGACCTTCGCAAGCGGGGGGCTCGCCCTTGGCTCGGTCGGTCTCGCAGTGTGGTCGAAGATGCCGCGCGACCACCGAAAGATGGACGAGAAGGAGATCGGCGAGGTGGCTCAGCTGGCAGCAGGGGGATCCCTTGCCTTCAACTACCCTCGCGACCACGACCTGTGCATTCTGGTCCAGCCCGAGCCGGGCGTCTACAAAGCCTTCTCGCGACGTTGCACGCACCTCTCTTGCCCCGTCGTTTGGGAGCCGGGAAAGAACCGGCTTTACTGCCCCTGCCACAACGGGGCGTTCTCCCCGGTGAACGGGGCGGTGCTTCAGGGCCCGCCGCCAAGGGCGCTGCCTGAGATCATGCTGGAGGTTCGGGAAGGCCGCATCTTTGCCGTCGGCATTAAGCGGGGCGAGGCATGAAGGTCAGCCCGGCGGGACATCGCCGACGCCAGCGGTCGGGCATCTTCGCGGCTTTGCTCCTGTTCAACCTCGTGTTGGTGCTGCTCCAGTTGTGGCTTTTCGTCGGCGTCTTGGAAAGCCTTCTGGACGGAAAGACGACGATGGCGATTCCGGCGGCAATTCTGTCGCTCGTCATTCTCGGCGTTAATGTGTGGATGCTCGATGGCGTCGTCCGATTGACAAGGGACGTTTGACCTTAACCGAAAAGCTACAAGAGGACGAGTGGCCCGCATGAGGCCAGATACGCATTTGAAGTGTGGATTGGCTGAGCTGAGGAACTTGATCGAGGACCCGCAAAGGACCGGAGGAGTATGAGAATTCGAGTGCAAGCGTTGAAAGTCGTGCGGAGGGTCTTAGGCCGATGACAGCCCCGTTTCGCTTCCCCCGTTCCCAGGCGATCGCCTTTACCGGGGCAACCATCGCCAGCCTCCTCGTTGTTGCGGCGACCTACCTCGGATCGGGCTCACTGAGCCGGTTCGACACGCCGCTCGCCGCCTACGCTGCGGCTACCGTGTTCGCCGCGTTCGGCTTGGCGTACCGCTACATCATGTGGGTCCAGCGCCCGCCCACCTGGCGCTACTTTGTCGCCAGCTTCAAGCTGATCGCGCGACCGAAGACCTTCGTCAAGAGCGTCATCCACCTCGTCGGGTTGGTGATCAACAACATCGTTGCCCAGAAGTTCATTCTGAACCGGGGCCGGGGGCGCTGGTTCGGGCACATGTGCATGGCCTGGGGCTGCCTCATGGCGTTCGCCATCACGTTCCCCCTGAGTTGGGGCTGGGTCGTGTTCGGCCACGATGGCGTGGGGAACTACGTCGTCGAGTTCATGGGGATGAAGCAGTTCAGCTTCCCTCCCAACTCGATCATCGGGTGGGCCCTGTTCAATGGACTTAACATTTCCGCCGTGCTCGTCATCACCGGCGTTGCGGTGGCGATGCACCGGCGGCTCTTCGACCACGGGGCGCAGGCCGTCCAGAGCCTTGAGAACGACCTCATCCCGCTGTTCCTCCTGTTCGCGGTCTCGGTGACGGGCCTCATGCTTACCGCGAGCTACAAGCTCATGGGCGGCGAGCACTTCTCGTTCCTCTCCCTGCTGCACGCGTTCACCGTCGTCGTGCTGCTCCTTTGGATGCCCTTCGGCAAGCTGTTCCACGTCTTCCAGCGACCTGCCCAGTTAGGGGTGCAGTTTTACAAAGAAGAGGGGGCGAAAGGGCCTCAGGCGCTCTGCGTGCGGAGTGGCGAACCCTACCAAAGCAAGATGCACCACGACGACCTCGCCCAGGTGATGAAGGAAATCGGGTTCGACTTTGGCGAGCATCAGAACCTCTCGCCGGAAGAAAAGCGAAAGCTGATCGCCCTGAACCAGGCGGCCGCCCTCGGTGATGTTCCGTACGCCGGATGAGGTGCCCCAGAAAGCCTGGTGGCCGCCGCACCGCTGCAGTCGGTACGCATGACGCGCATCATAGCGGGATCGCCGCCTAGACCGTAAAAAGAGACAAGCCCATGGCCAAACTTCCGGTTTCCCCCGAAAAGCTGACCCAGTCCTTCGGACCGCACCTCGCCTACGAGCCGCCGGGCGGATGGCGCGGCCGTGGTGAGCCGGAAAAGCTGGTGAAGACCCACTGCTGCTTCTGCGGACAGGGGTGCGGCATCCAGCTCAAGGTGCGGGACAACCGCGTCATCGGCTTCGAGCCATGGGAAGACTTTCCGTTCAATCGCGGCAAGCTTTGCCCCAAAGGGGTGAAGCGGTACATGCAGGACAACCATCCCGACCGCCTCATGGCGCCGATGAAGCGGGTGGAGGGCACGGGATTCGTTCCGATCGAATGGGAAGAGGCGTTTGAGACCACGGTTCGGGAGATTCGAAGGATCCAGGAAGCCCACGGCCCCAATTCCGTGGCCGTCCTCTCCGGCGTCTCGCTGACCAACGAGAAGAGCTACCTCATGGGCAAGTTTGCCCGGCTGGGGGTGAAAACAGCCGAGCTGGACTACAACGGCCGCCTTTGCATGGTTTCGGCGGGGGCTGGAAACAAGAAGGCGTTCGGAGTCGACCGAGCGGCCGGCGCGTGGACGGACATTCCTCTGGCCGAAGTGGTCTTGTGCGCGGGCACAAACGTCGCTGAGTGCGCGCCCATCACCACCGATTACATCTGGAGAGCCCGTGACCGCGGAGGCAAGCTGATCATGGTGGATCCTCGGGTTACGCCTCTGGCCCGAACCTGCGACCTTCACCTCCCGGTGCGGCCGGGAACCGACTCCGCACTCTTTGGTGCGATGCTCCGAGTCATGATCGAGGAGAACCTCGTCAACCGCGAGTTTATCGAGAACTACACGAGCGGATGGGCGGAGACCGAGGCGGCGGCGCTGGAAATGCCCCTGGAAGAGGCCTCCCGCATTACCGGCGTGAAACTGGAGGACATCGTCCGGGCGGCCCGGATGTGGGGCGAGGCGAAGACCTCTTTCCTCCTGCACGCTCGTGGCATCGAGCAGCACACCAAGGGCACGGAGAACGTCCTCTCTTGCATCAACCTGGTCTTGGCTACTGGGCGAATCGGTCGCCCAGGCTGCGGATACGGGACGATCACGGGCCAAGGAAACGGGCAAGGCGGGCGCGAGCACGGCCACAAATGCGACCAGCTTCCCGGGAACCGGGACATCGAGAACCCTGAGCACCGCGCGTTCATCGCCGACGTATGGGGGTGCGACGAAAGCGAAATCCCTCGCAAAGGGCATCCCGCACCGGTGATCATGGAGATGATCCATTCCGGAGAGATCAAGGCGCTGATCTCCATCTGCTTTAACCCGCTCGTGTCCCTGCCGGACAGCAACTTCACTCGCGAAGCCCTGGAGCGGCTCGAGCACTACACCGCCATCGACTTCTTCCTTAACGAGACGGCTCAGCACGCCGACATCGTGATGGCGGGCTCCCTCCACGAAGAGGAGGAGGGGACAGTGACGAGTGGCGAAGCGCGCGTCAACCGCATCCGAGCCGCCGTAACGCCTCCCGGCAACGCTAAGTGCGACACCGACATCATTCTCGAGCTTGCCCGACGCTTTGGCCAAGGCAAGTACTTCGACCACTTCAAGACGTCCGAAGACATCTTCAACGAGTTGAGGGTCGCCTCCCGTTACAGCACGGTGAGCTACTACGGCATGACGTACGAGAGGCTGGAGAAGGAGTTGGGGATCTACTGGCCTTGTCCAGACATCGGCCACCCGGGGACGCCGCGCCTGTTCGAAGACCTGAAGTTCCCCACCAACGACGGAAAGGCGCACTTCAACCCCGTCCGCCATCGCCCGAGCGCGGAGGAACCCGACGAGGAGTTCCCGATCATCCTCACCACCGGGCGAGTCATATCGCAGTACCTGAGCGGCACCCAGACCCGCCGCATCGGTGGCCTCGTCGACCAGTGTCCGGAGCCGTTCGTCGAAATCCATCCAACGCTCGCCCAAGCCTGTGGCATCAAGGACAAGGACTGGGTGTACGTCGAGAGCCGCCGGGGCCAGGTGACCGTCCAAGCGAAGGTCGTGTCCACGATTCGACCTGACACCGTGTTCATCCCGTACCACTGGGCGGGTAAGAAGTCCGCGAACTTGCTGACGATCCGCGCCTACGACCCGACGAGTGCGATGCCCGAGTTCAAGAAGGCGACGGTTCGAATCCGTAAGGCCGACCATGCCGAGCTAGAGCAAGCGACCAAGGAGCTCGTACCGAGACCAGACGTGCAAGGCAAGAGCGCCGAGCGATCGAAGATTTAACGCGTTGCTCCGACGAGAGGATCACGCCTAAGGGCCAACAAAACCTTGCATCAGGGGACCCACGCGTACCGACGCTGGGAACCCAAGAGTGGGGTGAGGCTAAGCAGGAGGAAAATTGAATGGACCCAATGAACAACCCAACCAGAGAGCCCGCACGCGATCGGTTCGGCTCGCACGAGCAGTTCGTGGACCTGAACGAAGCTGCCCAGCAGCTACTCCAAGAGACCCATCCTGGGCAGCACGGCCACCGCCAGATCGCCCTGTACAAGACGAACCACACCACCCTCGCGCTGTTCGCGTTCGATGCGGGTGGTCACATGCCGCTGCACCGTGCCCACGGCACGGTGATCGTCCAGGTCCTGCAGGGAAGCTTGAGGCTAACGACGCCGGAGAAGACCCACAGTCTTACAGCGGGTCAGGTTCTTGTGCTCGCGCCGGACGTGCCCCACGACGTCACCGCGGATCAGCCGGCTCAGATGCTGCTCACGGTGTCTCTGATTCCTCAGTAGGCAGTGCAACTTGCAGTCGGAGAACGCTGGAGGTGAGCGATGGGTGGCCCTCGAGCGTTCTCCGTCGAGGCGCAAGTTGCTTGGAGGCTAGGGCCGGTTCTCGTCGCTCAACGTCACGGGGTGCCCTTTCAAGATTCACCTAGTCGCTAGGGCAGCAATTCCCGCTATCGCGGCGGCGTCTCTCCACAAGGGATGGATCGAACCGCGAGATACTGCTCGTCACGGCCTGCGTCGGGATCTTCAAGTACCAACAGTGAGTGGCCGCCACTGCGCTCAACGATAATGCACGGCCCTCGACTGCAGCGGAAAAACCAAAGCAGCGCCCCGGCCCAAGAAGCTCCACGGTGACTTCGCGGCCGGATGGGGTGCAGTCCACCAAGCTGACAAAGCCATTGCCCACCACCGCGACGAACCCTGGCCACGAGCCGGCCGTCCAGATGAGCTCTCCCCGTTCGGCATAAGCCATAAAGGAGTTTGCGGCAAGTTCTCGTCGGTCGTCGTTGCTCAACTCGCGCAGCAAGTCGCACGACTCGATGCACGCAAGGATGGTGGGCCGCGAGGGAACGCTTGCCATCTCTATTCGTAGGTACGGGTTTAGATCAGCCATGGAGGATCCTCGGGCGAGCCGTTCGCCGCAGAACCGCGTGGAAAGGCTCGAGGTCGCGAAGGGCCAATTCGATGGTGTCTCCGAAGCTATCGTGGCTCTAAGCCCGCTACGAAACCGCAAGCGCGATCAGAACCACCGCTATTCTCATGTTTGCCATTGAGGAGAGCCGGAGCGGATGCTCCGGCTCATAGATCCGCGCGGTTTGGACGCCGGGATCAGCAGCGCTTTTCGGCACCGCGCCGGGCGTAGAACCACCAGTTGATCGCGAGGTTCACCGCGTAGAAGCCGGCGGCTCCGTAGAAAAAGGGCGTGGGTGAGCCCGTTCGCGCGCTGATCAGGCCGATCAGCACGGCAAACAGGAACGGCCCGTAGGCGGCGACGGCCGAAGTCCAGCCGATGACGCCGCCGGCCTGTCGGGGCGGGAAGATCATCGGCATCTGCTTGAACGTCGAGGCGTTGCCGATGCCCGAGAACAGGAAGAGGCCGAGCATCCATCCCACAAAGGTTGGGAACTGCTCGAGCGACGTCGGCGCAGTGGCCGTCGTGACTCCGATTGCGCAGACGATCAGGCCGATTCCCGAGATCATGGTGACCTTCGCGCCGCCGAGCTTGTCGCTAACCGGACCGAAGGCGGCACGGATGCCCGCGCCCACCAACGGGCCGAGGAAGGCGTACTTGAGCGGGTCCGGAGCTCCGGGAAAGTCTCCGTAGAGCTGCTTGATCAGGAGCGGGAAGGCGGCGGCGAAGCCACTGAAGGATCCAAACGTCATCACGTACAGGCTGGTCATCAGCCACGTGTGCTTGTTGCGGAAGATGTCGGTCTGCTCCCGGAAGCTCGCTTTGACGGGAACGCTTCGAAGGGTCGTCCATGCGAGGACGGCTCCCACGATGATGAACGGGATCCAGATGAGGGCCGCGTTCTGGAGGTAGACCGCCTTGCCCTTTGCCATCTGCGGCGCCCCGAGGATGGCGACGCTGATGATGGCCGGGATGACGAACTGGGCTACGCTCACCCCAAAGTTGCCGATGCCGGCCTGGATACCCAGCGCGGTCCCCTGCTTCTTCTTCGGAAAGAAGAGGCTTGTGCTGGGCATGAACGAAGAGAAGTTTCCGCCGCCAAGCCCCGCGAGGAACGCCAGGGCCATCAGCACGGAGAACGGAGTGTTCGGATTCTGGACGGCCCATCCCCAGCCGATACAAGGAAGGACTAAGAGCAGCGTCGAAACGGTGACCGTGTTCCGGGTTCCGAAAATCGGAATTAGGAAGGTGTGGACCATTCGGAGGGTTCCCGCCGCAAGGCCCGGCATCGCGGCCAGCCAGAAGAGCTGCTGGTTGCTGAGGGGGAATCCCACTCCTTGGAGTTTCGTCACGATCGCGCTGACCATGAACCAGGTCGCAAAGGCCAGGGTGAGACAATAGGTGGTAACGCCAAGAGTCCGCCAGGCGAGGCGGCGGGCAGCCTCGCCGTAGACCTCTGGATTTTCAGGGTTCCAGACGTTGGGTTCGGCTTGAGGTGGTGCTGAGTGCATGGGGACTTTGGGGACTAGCGGTGGTTCAACGACTTTCATGGGTTTTGCCCTCATGAAAAGTGTGGGAGCATCCATTTGCCAGCACCATGACGCGGATCATAAGGGCGTACAACCCAAATGTGAAAAGGACCGGGGCGAGTCGACTCGCCCCGGTCCCGGCATGGCCGCACTCGTTGCGACTAGGCGTTCGGCCTGTCGAACTCGCTTTGCGTTATGGTCTCGGCCCGCAGGCGGTCCTGCTGACGCCCCATGTTGAGAATCACTAGGTGCATCCAAACCAAGCTGAGAACGGTAAGGAGGGCCAGGAAGAACCAGCAGCTCGTCCACAAGCCGGTCAGCTTCAGCAGGTAGCCGAACAGAATCGGGCAGAAGAAGCCCCCGAGTCCGCCGATGACTCCGACAAGACCGCCTACGACCCCGACGTCATGGGGGAAGTACTCCGGAATGTGCTTGAACACGGCGGCTTTTCCGACACCCATCATAATGCCAGCCAAGAACACTAGAGCGGTGAAGACCCAGACGTTGGCTTGGAAAAAGACGTGGGTCACGCCACGGGCCAAGAGTTCCTTCTTCTTCACGGTCTGTCCCGGCTGGACCGCGGGCTCCTGCCACGAACGAAAAGTCGGCATCACGAGGGTCTTGTCGTCACGAACCATTTCCCCCGTCGGTCTCTCCTTTAGCGTATAGACCTTCTCTCCAATCGTGACGGACGTCGGATTGACCGCCGTGACGACGCCGGCACGTTCCGCCATCACGCCTTCGCCAGGGGACGTGATCTCCATCCTCGGAGCAACCAGCATCAAAAAGAAGACGGCGCAGGTGCTTAGCACCCAGTACATCGTTGTCCGCGCGCCGAACTTGTCCGACGCCCATCCGCCAAGCGCCCGGATAACCCCCGACGGCAAGGAGTAGACCGCCGCCATAAAACCGGCGGTGGCAAGGGACATCCCGTACACGTTCAGGTAGTACGGGATCAGCCACTGAGCCAAGGCGACAAAGGCACCGAACACCACGAAGTAGTAGAGCCCGAACCGCCACACCCGAATGTCCTTCAGTGGACGCAGCATGTCGCCCATCGTGCGGCCACTGCTTGGTGCTTTTTTCGGGACCGCGACCAAAGCGTAAATCCCGGCCATCACGAGGAGCATCAAGGCGTACGCCTGGGGCAGGTGACGCCAGCCTTGGATGTCTTGGCCCCCTCCGGTAAACGCGTTGAGAAGATGCGGTGCGCCGAGACTCGTCAGCGCAGAGCCGGCGTTGCCCATCCCAAAGATCCCGAGGGCGGTTCCTTGGCGCTCTTTCGGAAACCAGACGGAGGAGTAGGCGACGCCTGCCGCGAATCCTGCCCCCGTAACTCCGAAGGCAAGACCTCCAACCAAGAAGCCGGTAAACGAGTTTGCGAAGCTGGTTAGGAACACCGCAAGGGACGACAGCAGGAGTATCCCGAGGAACACCGGCTTTCCGCCGTATTTGTCCGTCATCAGGCCTACGGGGAGACGCAAGATCGATCCGGTAAGAATCGGCACCCCGATTAGCCAGCCGATCTGGCCCTTATCGAGGTTTAGAAAGCGGTGATCCACCAGGAAGGTGATCAAAACACCGTACATCGTCCAGACGGCGAAGCACGCCGTAAACGCGATGGTGTTCATCCACAGCACACGGTTTGCCGGGCTCTTCGAACTCATGGATCAGAGTCTCTACTGGCGAAGACGTCGGCGCTATGACATCGGTCATGCGTCGGCGGATTGATCGGGCTCGCCTGCGGAAACTGACAGGGCTTCGGGATCCGATCCCGTGCGTCTTCTCCGCTCGACCCATGATGAGCGTCATAGCGCCCAGGCGTTGGCCACCAAATACTTCCTGAAGAGGGATCGCCTCCGGCGCACCTCCTCAAGGAACCCTGAATGCCAGTCCTCCCCATTCCCCCGATGGACCTTCCCCGCGCCACCC
>Ga0216301_1000469_pt1 | contig 10227 bp, 8 predicted proteins | sample 4hB_Boncat_minus_FD_156203 | JGI IMG/M metagenome (GOLD analysis project Ga0216301, IMG submission 156203) | Terrestrial sediment cell enrichment communities for BONCAT metagenomics from Utah, United States - 4hB_Boncat_minus | ecosystem: Environmental > Terrestrial > Deep subsurface > Rock...
CGGCCGAGCCCGTGCTGCGGCTGCGGGCAGCGCTCCTCACCCAACCGCATCTCGATCTGCGGTCCTGCGTGGCGACCCAGCATCCCGCCCTGCGGGCTTGAACCTACCGTACCCAGGAATCACACCCCTCCGTAATCTCCAACCGCGTCACCGCCGCCTGCCCCGCCTGGGCTGAGAGCGCGATCAGCAGCAGCCCGGAATAGGCCGCGGATGACACGGATGGGGCGGATGCTCGCGGATAGGGACGGGATTTGGAAGAGGATTTCATGGGGGGCCTCTGGGGGTTCACGGCTAGAAACCCGATTTGGACGGGATTAACGGGATTTCAAGGATAGGAGATCAGAAGGGCCGAGAACGGTTATCTCCGCTCATCAGCCCCTTACATCCCGTCAATCCTGTCAATCCTGTCAATCCTGTCAATCCTGTCAATCCTGTCCAAATCGGGTGCCCATCCAGTCCGATCCGCGAGCATCCGCCCCATCCGCGTCATCCGCGGTCTATTTGGGACGTTGCATCAGGTGACGATCAGCGAAGTCGGCGAAGACCTTCCAGTCGTCGGCGGTCATGGAATGCGTGCCGGGACGGATGAAGTAGCCGAGGCGGCTGCTCACCAGTTGGCCGACGGGCGGCATCGTCTGCGCTTCCAACCCCTCAACGCCCAGGAAGCGGTAGACGGGGTCCGCCGCTCGCAGCACCTCGAACTGGCCTTCCGGGTTGGCCCAGGTGTCTTCCACGGCGTTCGCGAAGAGGACCGGGCGCGGCGCTACCAGCGCCACCAGGGCGTTCTGATCGAAGGGCAGGCGCTCGGGCTCGTCGTTGAAGCGCGTGAACTCGTCGTTGAACCAGTGCGGGAAACTGGTGTTGATCCGGCGCACCGACTCGCCGATCTTCCCCCGGCTGGGGGCGCTGCCGCCCATCCCGGCCTGGAGTGGAATAGCCATCGCGATCCGCTCGTCGAAGGCGGCGGCCAGGAGCACGGCCTTGCCCATGCGGGAGTGTCCGACGACGGCGATCCGCTTCCCATCAACAGCGCGGTCCGTCTGGAGATAGTCCACGGCCCGGTGCACTCCCCAGGCCCAGGCGGCCACCGTGCCCCAATCGTGGGGGCCCGGCTCCTTCAGTCCCGCTTTCAGGTAATGCGGGTGAACGCCGTCCGTGAAATCGGGACGGTCCGGGTCCACGTCCCCCGCGTAGAAGGTCGCGACCGCGTAGCCCCGGTCGAGGGTCTGCTCCACGTTCCAGACGTTCACCTGCGAGCCCCGCCCGGCTTCCGTGGCCCGGTTGTTCACCACGCCTTTGTAGTTCGGATACATCCAGACGTCCGGAATACGGACACTGGGGTCCTGGACCACGGCGTGATTGCCCGCGAAGTTGGGGCCGAGGAAGACCGGCGCCGGCGCCGAGCGCGAGTTCGGCGCGATCACCAGCAGATGGATCGGCGGCGTGGCGGAGGGCCCGAAGCGGAGGGTCACTTCTCGGAGCGTGGCCTTGCCGTTCAGGAACTGGCGGTCCTCTCGGTCTACGGTGGCGCGGACCTTCTCCGGCGGCGGCATGTGGCCGTACATGTAGTGCTGGAACAGACGCTTCAACTCCGGACGCCGCTCCCGCTCCCACTGCCGCTTGCTGGTTACCCGCTTGCCCGACAGCATGACCAGCGGATCGGGGAGCTGCTGGACCACGGGCAACTCGGAGACGGGCGGCAGCGGCGTCTCGGCGGAGGCGCCGACCGTGGCGGCGAGCAGGCAGAGGACGCCGGCGGAGGCCAGGGTCTTCCAGAGGGGAAGTGCGGTGAGCGAGTCGAGCATGGTCGCCATCTCCACGCGGGCAGTGAGTGAGAAACCCTTATCCCTGCGGGTTCGTCCCCGGCAGCGCCCGATTCCTGCATCGTGCGGGAGGAGAGGACGAAGGCCGCGCCGGAACTCCACAGGGACAGTGTGACGGATAGTATAGAAGAGTTCTTGCGGAGCGCGCCGGGTTTTCGGCGCGGCTCCGGTTCGGACTTTCCTTTATTCATGGTGTGAGCGGGAGTACTGCGGGATGAAACGTGCGGCGACCGGGTTCTTGAAGACGCCCCTAACGGCGGCGCTGCTGGTGCTGACGCCGCTGGCGGGCGCCGTGGCCGGCGCGAGCGCGCCCGCACGCCCCAAAGCCGCGCCGAAAGCCGCCGTCTCCAAGGGAAAGCCGGTTGATTTCAGCCGGGACATCCAGCCGATCCTCTCCAAGAACTGTTTCGCGTGCCACGGACCCGACGAGGGACACCGCGCCGCCAACCTGCGGCTCGACCTGCGGGAACAGGCCACGCGACCGCGCGGCAGCCGTCCGCCGGTCCTGGTGGCCGGAGCGCCGGGACGCAGCTCGCTGCTCCAGCGCATCGTGGCGGCCGACAACGCGGGCCGCATGCCGCCCCCAGCGAGCGGCCACCGGCTCACGCCGCAGCAGGTGGCGAAGTTCCGCCTCTGGATCGAACAGGGCGCGCCGTATACGCGGCACTGGGCCTGGGTTCCGCCGAAGCCGGTGACGCCGCCCGCCGTGAAGAACCGCGCCTGGGTCCGCAACGAGATCGACACGTTCGTGCTGGCCCGGCTGGAGCGGGCGGGCCTGAAGCCTTCCCCTGAGGCGGACCGCTTCGCGCTCTTCCGCCGCGCCAGCCTCGACCTGCGCGGCCTGCCGCCCACCCCGGCGGAAGTGGAGGCGTTCGCGCGGGACACCAGTCCGGACGCTTATGAGAAGGCCGTGGACCGGTTCCTGGCCGACCCCGCGTACGGCGAGCGCTGGGCGCGAGTGTGGCTGGACCTGGCCCGCTATGCCGACTCTGCCGGCTACGGCTCCGATCCGCTCCGCACCATCTGGCGCTACCGCGACTGGGTGATCGACGCCTACAACCGGAACCTGCCCTACGACCAGTTCACGGTCGAGCAACTGGCCGGCGACCTGCTCCCGAACGCCACGCTGGAGCAGAAGATGGCGACCGCCTTCCACCGAAACACGATGACGAATACGGAAGGCGGCACCGACGACGAAGAGTACCGCGTGGCGGCCGTGAAGGACCGCGTGGACACCACCCTCCAGGTGTGGATGGGGCTGACGATGGGGTGCGCCAAGTGCCACACCCACAAGTACGATCCCATCACGCAGAAGGAGTACTACGGGTTCTACGCGCTGCTGAACCAGACCGCCGACACGGACCAGGGCGACGAGCGGCCCCTGCTGACGGCGCCCACCGCCGCCGAGCAGGAGCACCTCCGGCAGATCGACGAGAAGATTGCGGGGCTGAAAAAGCAGTTGGAGAGCGCCGACGCCGCGGCCAACCCGCAGGCCGTGAAGGACGAGATCGCGCGGCTGGAGAAGTCTCGCCCCACGCCGGCCACGCTGCCGATCATGACGGAGCTGCCGGCGGACAAGCGCCGGACCACGCACCTGATGATCAAGGGCAACTTCCTGGACAAAGGCGAGGCCGTGCAGCCGGGCGTGCCGGCGGCGCTCCACGCGCTGCCGAAAGAGGCGCCGCTGAACCGCCTCGGCATGGCGCAGTGGCTCACCGATCCGGCCAATCCGCTGACCGCGCGCGTGGCCGTGAACCGCTACTGGGCGCAGTTGTTCGGGACGGGGCTGGTGGTGACGGAGGAAGACTTCGGCACCCAGGGCGAGCTGCCCAGCCACCCGGAGCTGCTGGACTGGCTGGCCCGGCGCTTCGCCGGGGTTTCGGGTTCCGGGTTTCAGGTTTCAGGTTCCGCCAACTCGAAGGCGTGGGATACGAAGGCGCTGCTCCGGCTGATCGTGACCTCCGCGACTTACCGGCAGACATCGCGCGTGACGCCGCAGCTTCTGGCGAAAGATCCGCGCAACCAGCTACTCTCGCGGGGGCCGCGGTATCGGCTGGAAGCGGAGATGGTCCGCGACCAGGCGCTGGCGCTCTCGGGACTGCTGAGCCGGAAGATCGGCGGACCGTCCGTCTTTCCGCCGCAGCCGCCGGGGCTCTGGCAGGCCGCGTTCAACGGGCAGCGCACCTGGACGACCAGCACCGGGGAAGACCGCTACCGGCGCGGGCTCTACACCTTCTGGCGGCGGACGGTCCCCTATCCGTCGATGGCGGCCTTCGACGCGCCCAGCCGGGAGCTGTGCGCCGTGCGCCGGTCGCGGTCCAACACGCCGCTCCAGGCGTTCGTCACGCTGAACGACCCGGTGTACGTGGAGGCAGCCCAGGCGCTGGCGCGGCGCATCGTGCGGGAGGGAGGCGCGACGGCGGAGAGCCGCAGCGAGTATGCGTTGCGGCTCTGCCTGTGCCGCCCGCCGACGCCGGCGCAGGTGAAGCAGACGGCGGCGCTCTACCAGTCGGAGCGGGCGCACTTCGGGAAGGACGTGCAGGCCGCTATCGCCCTGGCCACCGATCCATTGGGCCCGGCGCCGGAAGGCATGGACGTCGGCGAGCTGGCGGCCTGGACGGTGGTTGGAAACGTGCTGCTGAACCTGGACGGCGTGCTGACGAAGGGGTAAGCCGTAACGCTGGCGAGGAACTGCGAGATGCTCACGATTGCGGTCACGCCGGAATTAGAACAGGCGCTTGAGGAGCAGGCCCGCCTGCAAGGGACCACCCCGGAGCTGCTGGCGCTCGACAGTCTGCGACGGCAGTTCCTGCCGGGCGCCGCCGGCACAACGCCGAATGAAGCTGCTTCGGAGCCCCACAAGGGGGAGACGATGGCCGACTTTCTGGCCGGCTACGTGGGAGTTCTGCACAGCAGCGAGCATGTGCCCGGAGGGGCGCGGATGTCGGAGGCCGCCGGGGCAAAGTTCGCCGCGGGACTCGAGGAGAAACGACGAGCAGGCAAGCTGTAGTGCTGGTGGACACCGGACCGCTGGTGGCGCTGCTGGATACGGATGATCCGTATCATGCCGCCTGCCTTGAAGCCGCAGCACGGCTCCCGGCTGGGCCGCTCCAGACAACGTGGCCCTGCTTCACGGAAGCGATGTATCTGCTTGGCGCAGTCGGAGGCTACCGGTATCAAGAGCGGCTCTGGACCCTGAGGTCAGCCGGGCGGCTGGAGCTACTCGATCTCACGATAAGCGAAACGGAGCGGATGGCGGTGTTGATGGCGCAGTACCGCAATGTGCCAATGGATCTGGCCGATGCCTCGCTGGTGGCTGTCGCCGACTGCCGCTCCTTCCGCCAGGTGTTTGCGCTCGATAGCGACTTCTATATTTACCGTCTGCCATCGGGCGCCGTCCTGGAGATCCTGCGCTAACCAACGGGGCGCAGCGCACGTATTACTGAGCGCGATGAGAGTGTAACGAAAGGCAGATGCAGATGGACCTGAAGCTACAGCTTGCCCGCGCGCAGACTCGCCGGGAGCTTCTGAAGCAGGGAGGCGTGGGCCTAGGGGCGATCGCCCTGTCGGCGCTCCTCCAGCGGGAGGGCGCCGCCGCGCCGAAGCCGGCCCCCGCGCCGCGCCGGGCGCCGTCTCCGCTCCAGCCAAAGCGTCCGCCGCTGCCTGCGAAGGCGAAGCGCGTGATCTACCTGCACATGTCCGGCGCCCCGCCGCAGCTCGACCTGTTCGATTACAAGCCGAAGCTGGTGGAGCTGCACATGCAGGAGTGCCCGAAAGAGCTGCTCCAGAACCAGCGGTTCGCCTTCATCCAGGGCACGCCCAAGCTGCTGGGGTCTCCCTACAAGTTCAAGCAGCACGGCCAGGGCGGGGCCTGGATGAGCGAGCTGCTGCCGCACCTCAGCGGCGTGGCGGACGACATCGCGTTCGTGAAGTCGATGCACACGGACCAGTTCAACCACGCGCCGGCGGAGCTGTTCCTCTACACCGGGTCGGCGCGGGCGGGCGGGGCGGCGATGGGCTCGTGGATTACCTACGGCCTCGGCTCCGAGAGCCAGGAGCTGCCGGGCTTCGTCGTGCTCATCAGCGGAGGCACGGACCCGACGGGCGGGAAGGCGCTGTGGAGCACCGGCTACCTGCCGTCCGTCTACCAGGGCGTCCAGTGCCGCACCACGGGCGAGCCCATCCTCTACGTGAACAACCCCAAGGGGATGGACCGGGAAGTCCGCCGCCGGAGCCTGGACACGCTGCGGCAGTTGAACGAAGCGGAGCTGCAGCAGTTTGGGGACCCGGAGACGCTGACGCGCATCGAGCAGTACGAGCTGGCCTTCCGGATGCAGATGTCGGTGCCGGACGCGATGGACATCGGCAAGGAGCCGCAGCAGATCCGCGAGCAGTACGGCGCGCAGCCGGGCGCGGCGTCCTTCGCCAACAACTGCCTGCTGGCGCGGCGGCTGGTGGAGCGCGGCGTCCGCTACGTCCAGCTCTACGACTGGGGCTGGGACACGCATGGCACCGGCCCCGGCGATGACATCGTGACGGCGCTGCCGCGCAAATGCAAGGACGTAGACCAGCCCATCGCGGCGCTGCTGAAGGACCTGAAGCAGCGCGGGATGCTGGACGACACCCTGGTGATCTGGGGCGGCGAGTTCGGACGGACCTCGATGAACGAGGCGCGCGGCGGCTCGAAGTACCTGGGGCGCGACCATCACCCGCACTGCTTCACCGTGTGGCTGGCGGGCGGTGGGATCAAGGGCGGCGTCACCCACGGCGCGACGGACGAGCTCGGCTACTTCATCTCGGAAGGCAAGACGGGCATTCACGACCTCCAGGCGACGATCCTCCACCTGCTGGGCCTGGACCCCTGGAAGCTCGCCTACCCCTACCAGGGCCTGGCCCAGCGGCTCATCGGACCGGAAGGCGAGGCGCAGATCCGCAAGGAGATCCTGGCGTAGCCGCGACGGCCCATTCATCCGGAGGTCCTACACCGATGACCCTGACGCTTGACCTGCCGCCGGATTTGGAGGCGGCCCTCCAGAACGCGGCGGCGCGGGAAGGCGTGGCGCCCGAGACCTTCCTGTTGGAGACGCTGAGCGAGAAGGTGCGACGGGCCGCCGCGCCTTCCTTACCGGCCCGCGAAGCAACGCTGCTTCAGGAGATCAACCTGGGCCTGCGCCCCGAGACCTGGGAGCGGCTCCACGAGTTGAAGGCGCGGCGTCAGGCCGAGAGCCTCACCCTGGATGAGCAGAGCGAGCTGATCCGCCTCTCGGATGAGGCGGAGGCCTGGACGGTGCAGCGTCTCTCCATGCTGATGGAGTTGGCTGGACTGCGCGGTCTGCCCGTCGCGGACTTGATGCGAGAGCTGGGCCTCGCCGCGCCTCTGGATGCCTGACCCGAGGGTATCCGCTCGATTGAGAGAGCAGGTTACGCGCCGCGCCGGCGGGCTCTGCGAGTATTGCCGATCGCCCGCGGCCTACGCCTCGGACCCGTTCTCGGTGGAGCATATCCATCCTCGCTCTAGCGGCGGAAGCAGCCTGTTGTCCAATCTGGCGCTCTCCTGCCAGGGCTGTAACGGGCGGAAGTATACCGCCACCACCGCAATCGATCCGATCACTGGAGAACCAGCGCCCCTGTTCCATCCGCGTCGGGATCGGTGGAGCACTCACTTCATCTGGAACGAGGATTACACGCTGGTGATCGGCCTTACCACGACCGGCCGAGCGACGGCGACGAAGCTCCAGCTCAATCGTCCCGGACTGGTCAACCTCCGCGCGCTGCTCCGCTCCGTCGGAGCGCATCCGCCGAGTGAGCCGCTCGACTCAGATCTCGAGTGACCCCGCGCCATAGCCGTATAGGCAACGTCTCCTCTTGCCGGCGCCGATCAGCGGAAGAGGGCGGGCTGGCCAGAGGCTTCGAGGACCGACATCCCCATGTAGCGGAGCGGATCGACCTGCTTACGGCCGGAGACGGCGAGCTGCCTGGAGCCTTCGACGGCGCCGAAGGCTTCCCTACTACAGTGACGGGCGGCCCTGGAGTTCTGTTTGACCGCCCCGTCGCCTGTCTGGGATATTGCCTCCCAGCGGCTCCCCTTAGAGGCGCCTCCGCCCCTCGCTCACCTCCCGAGGGAGGCGTCCGGCAGGCTAACCGCGATCAGCTCCGCCGGCTTACCCGAGCCGCCGACCGGGACCGCGACGTACTGCTTCCCGCCCGCCATGTAGGTCATCGGCGCGCCGGTGGGGTGCGCGGGAAGCTCCACCGCCCCGAGGGGCTGGCCCGTGGCCTTGTCGAAGGCGCGGAGCTTCGCGGGCTCCGTGGGGACTTCCTCGTTGAACCACCCGCCCTCCTGGGTGGCGAGGAGCAGCGTCTTCGTGACCAGGACGTAGGTGCGGTGATAGACGCCCTGCGGCGGCAGGTTGAGATGGCGGAGCGCCGGATGGTTGCGGGGGCCGTCGCCCTGGATCGCCATCCACGCATGGTCGCCGGTGTTCAGGTCGATGGCGGTGACCCGACCGTAAGGGCCCTTGAACAGCGGCAGCCCCTGCGGGCCGAGGACGCGGTTGCCGATCTCGTCGATCTTGAAGTCTACGTCGGCGTTGGGGCCGGTGGGCTTCTTGAGCGTGAGGTACATCGCGTTGGTGATGGACGGGACGTAGAGGAAGCCCGTCTCGGGATCGACGGCGGCGCCCGCCCAGCTCGCGCCGCCCACCCAGCCCGGCATCAAGATCGTCCGCTTCCGGCCCGGCGGCGTGTAGAGCGGCCCCGAGGCCCAGGTCTTCAGCATCTCCCGCGCCTCGGCCCGCAGCTCCGGCGTGTAGTCGATCAGGTCGTCCTCGGTGACGCCCTGGCGGTCGAAGGGGGCGGGGCGCGTGGGGAACGGCTGCGTCGGCGAGGCCTCGTCTCCCGGCATGGTGGTGGGCGGCACGGGCCGTTCTTCGATGGGCCAGAGCGGCTTGCCGGTGACGCGGTCGAAGACGAAGCAGAACGCCTGCTTGGTGACCTGCGCCACCGCCTTGACGCGCTTGCCGCGAATGGTGACGTCGATGAGGTTCGGGGCGCAGGGGAGGTCGTAGTCCCAGAGGCCGTGGTGGACGATCTGGTAGTGCCAGACGCGCTTCCCCGTCTTCGCGTTGAGGCAGACGACGCTCTCGGCGAAGAGGTTGTCGCCGGGGCGGTGGCCGCCGTACCAGTCGTTGGTGGGCGTGCTGACGGGCAGGTAGACGTAGCCCAGCTCCGGGTCGGCGGTCATCGTCGTCCAGACGTTGGTGTTGCCGGTGTATTTCCAGGAGCCGTCGCGCCAGGTGTCGTTGCCGAACTCACCCTCCTGGGGGATGGTGTGGAAGACCCAGCGGCGCTTGCCGGTGCGGACATCGAAGCCGCGGACGTCGCCGGGCGGCATCTGGCGGCGGTCCTGGAAATCGTCCACCGCGCCGCCCATCACGACGACATCCCGGCAGACCACGGGCGGCGAGGTGACGGAGACCAGGTTCCGGTCCACGGGTCGGCGGAGGCCCTGGGTGAGGTCGACGCGGCCCTCCTTGCCGAAGGAGGGGATGGGCCGGCCGGTGTCCGCATCCAGGGCGATGAGGTAGGAGTCTTTCGTGCCGATGAGGACGCGGCGGTCCAGTCCCCCACCCTTCCGGGGTCCTTCCCAGTAGGCGACGCCGCGATGAACGCCGCCGTAGGAGCCGGGGTTGTAGACCCAGAGCTGCTTTCCGGTGGCCGCATCCAGGGCCGCGACCTGGTTCATGGAGGTGCTGGTGTAGAGCACGCCGCCGACCATGAGCGGGGTGGCCTCGTTAGGGCCGGTGCGGAGGTCGAGGCGCTCCTTGAGGAGGGCGTCGTCGGGGGAGGTCCAGCGCCAGGCGACGCGGAGATCGCGGAAGTTGCCCCGGTGGATCTGGGAGAGCGGCGAGTAGCGGGTCCCCGCCGCGTCGGCGCTGTAGTGGCGCCACTCGCCGACCGGGGCGGCCGGCTCGTCTTTGCGAGCGGAGTGGGCCGCCGTGGCGGCGAGGCCGACGAGGGCGGAAAGCAGGAGCGGCAGGCGAGGGTTCACAGGGGCCTCCACGGTCTTCAACGTTGAATGCGGGCGCTGGAGAACTGTTGCCCGGTAAGCCGCCGGGCCCCTGCCCCGTGCGAAGTGCGAGTGACGCCCCCCGTTCGGGGGGTAAAATTTTCGAATGACGAATAGGGAGACGCGGTTGGCCGGTAGTGGCCGCTTTTGGCCGGAATTGGCCGCCGGCGCCGAGGGAGACGGGTTTGGACGGGATGAACAGGATGGACCGGATTGGAAGCCGCGCAGGCGGGCGGTGCGGAAGCGGGACCGGCGATGGGCGGGGTCGCCGGTGCTGTCCGGTAGTGGCCGCCTTTGGCCGGTTGAGGCCGGGGAGGGGCCTCACCCCGCCCACCC
>Ga0216301_1000470_pt1 | contig 10221 bp, 10 predicted proteins | sample 4hB_Boncat_minus_FD_156203 | JGI IMG/M metagenome (GOLD analysis project Ga0216301, IMG submission 156203) | Terrestrial sediment cell enrichment communities for BONCAT metagenomics from Utah, United States - 4hB_Boncat_minus | ecosystem: Environmental > Terrestrial > Deep subsurface > Rock...
GGCAGAGGGTGGCGAGCAGCGGCTGCGGATCCAACCGCCCGGCGAGCCTCAACCCGCGATCCGCCGCGCGCCGCTCCAGGGTGAGGGCGGGGGGAAGCGACGGGTACATGTCCTCGCGGTACACGGGGTGACGCTGGGCGGCCTTGAGGGTCGTGAAGCGGAAGCCTTCCCGGCGGTAGAGGTCGAGGACCCGCGGGAACATGCGGGCGTTGAGCGGGCTGATGTGGGTCAGGAGCACATAAGGAATGTCGCGGCCGTAGACGGCCCAGGCGGCGCGGCGCCAATAATCGATGCTGAGCTTGACCGCCTCAAGATAGGCGCTTTCGAGGGTGGCGAGCCCTTCCTCGTCGCCGGCCGTGCGGCAGCGGGCATAGGCATCGTTCCACTCATAGTCCCAGTAGGTCATCGTGACCGCGGCGATCCTATAGCCGCGGCCGGCGAGGAAACGGCGGGCCTCCATCCGCTTCGCGGGATCGTTGCCTTCGGAGAGGAACGGGTAACGGAACCAGCGCCAGTTCCTGCCGCTCGAGAGCCGCTTGAGGAGCGGTTCGTTGCGCGTCACGTCGGCCTGATATTCGGCCGCCGTCACTTCGTTCAGATTGCGGTGAGACCAGCTGTGGTTGCCTAGCGGATGGCCGGCGGCGCGCCAGGCGGAGAGGACCGGCTCCGTGCCTGGCTCGGACTCCAGATGAGTTCCGTTCATGAAGCCATAGGCTTCGGGAACTCCGGCGGCCTTGAGCGCCGCGAGCATGTCGCGCGCAACGCTCTCGCGCGTCTCCCCCGGCGGAAGCGGCCCATGAACCGGAAGGTCGTCGACGGTTATGGCGAGCTCGAGCCCCTGAGGGGCCGCGGGAGAGGCCGCGAGCAAGGCGGCGGCGACGGCGAGCGCCCTCATGCCTCCGAACGGCCGAAATCCGGGCGCGCCACGTCCTGCCCCTGCTCGACGATTCCGCGGCGGATGGCGCGGGTGCGGGTGAAGAGCTCGAACAAGGTATCGCCGTCGTCCCAGCGGATCGCGCGCTGAAGCATGGTTAGGTCCTCGTGGAAGCGCTGCAGCATCTCCAGCACCGCCTCCTTGTTGGCTAGGAAGATGTCCCGCCACATGGTCGGATTGGACGCTGCGATGCGGGTGAAGTCGCGAAAGCCGCCGGCGGAATATTTGATCACCTCGCTCTCGGTCACCCCTTCGAGGTCCGAGGCGGTGCCGACGATCGTGTAGGCAATGAGGTGGGGCAAGTGGCTGGTGACGGCCAAGACGAGGTCGTGGTGCTTCGCGTCCATCACCTCGACCTTCGCGCCGAGCTCCGCCCAGAATTGCGACACCGCCTCGACGTCCTCGGGTGCGGCGCCCTCGTCGGGCGTGAGGATGCACCAGCGGCCGCGGAAGAGCGTGGCGAAGCCGGCGTCTGGCCCGCTATTCTCGGTGCCGGCGACCGGATGGGCGGGGACGATCCGCGCGTGCGGCAGCTGTTCGCGAAGGGCGGCGGCGACGCTCGCCTTCGAGGAGCCGACGTCGCTCACGATAACGGAGGGCGAGAGGTGTGGGGCGATGTCGGCGGCCGCAGCCTCCATTGCACCGACTGGTACGCAGAGGATGACGAGATCCGCATCCCTGAGGGCTCCGGCGGCAGTGCCGGCGACTTCGACAAGGCCGAGCTCACCCGCCCGGGCGCGGACGCCGGGGTCGGCGTCATAGCCCGCAAGCGTTACAGCCGGCATGTTCTCGCGCGCGGCCCGTGCGATGGAGGAGCCGATCAGGCCCAGGCCGACGATGGCAACGCGGTTGAATGCCATCTTCTAGAGGTAAGGCGGCTTGTCGAAGCCCTTGGGGCTCTTCGTGAAGATCTCGCAGCCGCTTTCGGTGATGCCGATCGAATGCTCGAACTGGGCGGAAAGCGAGCGGTCCCGTGTAACTGCGGTCCAGCCGTCCTCGAGCACCTTGCACGCCGGCTTGCCGATATTGATCATCGGCTCGACGGTGAAGAACATGCCGGGGCGAAGCTCCGGTCCGGTGCCGGGTCGGCCGGCATGGACGACCTCCGGCGCATCGTGAAACAGGCGTCCGAGGCCGTGCCCGCAAAAGTCGCGGACGACGCCGTAGCGTTGCTTCTCCGCATGGCTCTGGATGGCGTGGGCGATGTCGCCGAGATGGTTGCCGGGCTTCGCCTGCTCCAGGCCCAGCATCAGGCATTCGTAGGTGACGTCCACGAGGCGCCGCGCCTTCACCGGCACGTCGCCGACCAGGTACATGCGGCTCGAATCCCCGTGCCAGCCGTCCAGGATCGGAGTCACGTCGATGTTGACTATGTCGCCGTCCTTCAACACCCTATCGCCTGGTATGCCATGGCAAACGACATGGTTGATCGAGGTACAGCAGCTCTTGGTATAGCCGCGGTACCCGAGCGTTGCCGGAATGGCGCCCGCGTCGATCGTCATTTTGTAGACGATGTCGTCGAGCTCCTGAGTCGTCACGCCCGGGGCAACATGCGGCACCAGCGCGTCGAGGATCACGGCCGCCAGACGCCCGGCGGCACGCATGCCGGCGAAACCCTCAAGCCCGTGCAGCTTGATCGAGCCGTTTCGGGAGGGCGCTTCGGCGACGGCGGTCTGATATTCGATCATTCGAGCGATATAGGCTTGCGGCCCCCGCTTGGCGACCCCCGCGAAGCCGGGCTATGTGCGCCTGCATGGACGCTGATGAAAGGATCTGGACGGCGGGACTCGTCGTCATCGGCGACGAAATTTTGTCGGGCCGCACGCAAGACCGCAACGTTGCCCAGATCGCGGGCTGGCTGAACCTCCAGGGGATCAGGCTGGCCGAAGTCAGGATCGTGCCCGACGTGCAGGCCCGCATCGTGGAAGCGGTAAACGCGCTCCGTGGCGCCAATGACTATCTGTTCACGACCGGCGGCATCGGGCCCACCCATGACGATATCACCGTCGACGCCATTGCGGCCGCACTTCGCGTCAAGGTGGTCGAGCATTCCAAGGCGCGGGCGGCGCTGGAGGCCTATTACGAGAGCCGCGGCGGCCTTACGGACGCGCGGCTGAGGATGGCGCGGGTGCCGGAAGGTGCGGAGCTGATCGAGAATCCAATGTCGGGGGCGCCGGGAATTCGCTGCGGCAACATTTTCATCCTTGCCGGCGTGCCCCACATAGCAACCCTGATGCTCGAGGCGCTGGCCGGGAAGCTCGAAGGCGGAAAGCCGCTCCTGTCGCGCACGATCGGCTGCTGGACCGCCGAGAGCGAGGTCGCTGAAATCCTCCAGGCGACGGAACGGGCGCACGAAGGCTGCCAGATCGGGAGCTATCCCTTCTTCCGCGAAGGGAGGGTGGGCGCGGACTTCGTCGTTCGGAGTACCGATCAAGCGAGGCTGGAGGCCTGCGTCGCGGACCTCACGGAGCGGCTCCTAGCGTCCGGCCGGACAGTGATCGACGGCGGAGCCTGATCCAGGGGAATCCCCTAGTCGGCACGGCTCTCCGAATTGCGTGCCAGGCGAAAGCCGCCTCGCTGTTTCAACTGCCTGCGAAGGTTGAACGCTTCGCGGGTCAATTCCTGCCATGGCCGCGTGGGCTCGCTCTGCTCCGCGAGGAACTGGGCAATGATCTTGATGTCATCTGGCGTGCGCTGCTCGGCCATTTCATGCCTCGAACCTGAGGGCCCGCAGCTGCGAACGCGCTGCGGGCCCGCCCGCGATCATTTGCGGCGCGTGAGGTCGACCCCCTGGTTTTCCCATTCCTGCTGCGTCCTGCAGGCCCGGCGCGACATTCGGGATCCCGTATCTGGGACGATGTTCAGGCAGATCTTTGCAGGCTTGCGCGATGTCTCGGAAGCGGCGGCGCTCGATGCTGCGCTCGCCGCGGTCGCTGCAGAAGCAGTGGTTGCGCCGGAGGCCGATGCGGGCTGAGCCAGCGAGGCCAATGCGCAAAGAGCTGTACCGATTGCCGTGACGCCGATTTTCTGTTTCATTGTGTCACTCCCCGAACCTTGCCGCAGGCGAGATGCCCCGGCAGGCCTATGACTACACTTGTAATCACTTAATCGGTGATGAACGAGATAATAGGCGCGCGCGGCTGCGGCGCCAGCGGCTGAGCCGTTACAGGATCAGTCCGTCAGGCGCGCCGGGCTGGGTTTCCGTACCAGGTCTCTCCGTCGGGGACGTCCTTCGTCACGACGGCTCCCGCGCCGATCATCGATCCGGCGCCGACTGTGACTCCCGGAAGTATGACGGCCCCCGCGCCGATGCTGGCGCCGCGCCTGACGAGCGTCCGCGCGAAGCTCTCCGGATAAATCCTGGACCGAGGTTGCCGATCGTTAGTGAAGGTCGCGTTGGGGCCGCAGAAGACGTCATCTTCCAGCGTCACGCCATCCCACACGAAAACACCCGACTTGAGCGTCACTCGGTCTCCGATCACGGCTCCGCCTTCCACGAGGGTGTGAGCGTTGAGGTTGCAGTCGGCTCCGATCACCGCGCCAGCGAGCACGACGCAGAATTGCCAGACACAGCTATTGGCCCCCACGGAAGCTTGCGGGTGCACAGCGGCCAGCTCGTGGATGCGCGCACTTGCCGAAATGCCGCTCACGGTGCCGGGTTCCTCCGGAGGCGACGTTGCCCGGCGCCTGCCGGTGCGTCCGGTGAAGGCGGAGCAGGTGAAGCGAATTGGCAGGAAGCGTGGATCAATCCGCGCACAGGCTTAGCTTCTCCAATCCTTGCGTAGCTCATGCGAGAGCCTCAGCTGTGCCAATGATACAGGTGCAGTGCCATCAGGTGCCCCGCGAGTCGAGGCTGTTGGCGGATATTGGCCACCCGCCTCCTCCCTGGATGTAGGGGTGGGGCGGCAACCGACAACCAGGGCGGCATCCAGCTTAAGGAAGACACTTCTCGTGGCGCAAAGGTGACATCGTGATTGCAGAAGTTGGGTACGAGTCCGGCGTTCCGTCCTGTAGTCAGCTAGCGGTCGCCGCCCCTCCAGTTGCGAACAGGACGAGAGCCCAGACGCCTTTGCTAATTGACTAATAGCGGAGGGTTTGTGCCGGCTACAGGACCGCAATAGCCATCAACCGAGACACAAAAGGCCGGCGTGGGTTCCTCGAATTTCCTTCTTCAGATCCTGGCGGCACGAAATCAGCCCAGAGCCTGACCCGGTGCTATGCAAAAAATCTTGGCACGCACAACCGCAGTTGCCTACCCAACGCGAATATCGTAGAAGTGAACTAATCAAGAGGCCGAACTCAACCTAGCGATTCTAAAGGCGGCAGGGTCCGGCGTGGCATGTGTAGTGTTATGCGTTGTTCGCGCTGTTTCCGCGGCTTTTTATACCATTGAAAACGTTAAAAACTAGGTTCTTTGGAAGGGGGCCAGTGCCCTGACGCAAGTTGTTTGCCACGGGGAGCGGCACGGCGTGAGTCTTGTCGCGCCCAGTGGGGTACGAGTAGGCTTCCTTGGCCTTGAGGGCGTTGTTTGGATCATCTCTTAAGAAGCCTGCGAATGTTAAGAGGACACCTTTATTGTGGCCAGTCAGTTTTCGAATGATGTGGTCTTAAGTAACTTGCTTGGCCTAAATTCTGGCAGCACGTACGCTTTCAATTGCTTGCTTGAAAAAAGAGATGGTCAAGATGTCTTGCCGTCAAAGTCCCGATCAATGCCAGGAACTATAGAACTAGTTCTTAACCAAAGATTTAGTAACGTGGACGCCAGGACGATATGGCAGGCCATCATCAAGGCGGAAACTTCCGCAAAGACGGCCCCGGCCGGGGTCACGTACATCGTAATGTCTACAACTGGAAGCGTTCAGACTAGTTATATTGGGAAAACTCTCAACACGATGACGAAGAGATACCCGTCCGGCCCGGCAAAGGGTGGAATCTTCAATGTATTCTCCTCCTACTCATCTGTAAGCGTGATGGATGTGACATTGTATTTCACCACCCATCCAAGCCTGACGGAGGGCTGGTGTTACAATTATGCTCAGACCCAGAAGCTCCTGTTACAAAATATAGTGGACCCAAATTAGCGGCTCAGGACACAAGCCTGAGCTGCACGATGATAATCTACTTTCACACCAAGGGGATCGGCGATGGTTGAGAAGCGACATTCTAAAGCTCACGAGGCGTTCGCGGGCGAAGAATTGGTGCCCTCCGCGGAGCGCGAGGATGCGGTTCTGGAGAGGCTACCGGGCGGTCTCGCACCGTTGAAAACGATCCACGACGATCTGGCCTTGGAGCTGCTCGACCTCGCCGAGCGGCAAGTGGAGGAAGCGCGCAAGAAGCTGGGCTCGAAGTCGTCCAAGCCCAGGTTGAAACGTATCGAGGAGATGTTCGTGAAGAGAGCCGGCAGAGCGCCGCCCGTCGAAGACGATCTGGAGCGCGCACTGCGAAGCGGCGGCATGGTCTCGCATGTCGCTACCTTGGATGGCGCTTTCGACCACGTGCTTGCGACGGGGCTAAACACCTTCGACAAGGCGAGTGTGCAGTCGGGCGCCGCAGTGCAGTCAGCCTATGACGACTGGACGATGGCCGCTCGCATCTACAAATCCGAGATGCGTGCCGGCAGCGCAGTTCTGTACGCGGCGATAGAGGCCGCCGACCATCCTGGACAACCGATGAGTTATGACTCGCAGCTGAAGGTTGAGCAGCAGCTCGACCATTACACCAAATCCGACAAAATTGGTGCAGCGATGCTGACCTACGAGAGGCGGATGCAGCAGGCCGGAGCGGATCTGGCCCACGCGTATGGCGTGCTGATGGCTGCGCTTTATGGCGCGGTGAATACGCTGGCGGTCGCAGAGGCGACACTAATCGCAGTGAACCAGACGGCGAACAAGACCTACTGGACGAACGTCCAGTCTGCGATGTCCCAAGTTCGCATCTAAACGCAAATCAAAAGTCGGAGTGTATTAAATGCCCACTTCAACAATCCCGTACGACCCATCGCTAGTGCTGGGGATGATCGTCGATCCCGCGCGCATCCAGGTGCTTGAGCAAATCGCCACTTTGCAGTTGCCGGTCGATGTCGCGCGCGACCATGTCAATGCACTGCTTCGGCAGAAGTTAAGCCTGGATATGACTTCACGCGAGCTTATCAGCCTTGGCGCAACGCCCGACCAGATGGGCGACTTCAACAAGAATCTCGAAGATCTGATGAAGAATATTCTGGACGCCGCGGTCGCGCTCGGTGATGCCGTCGTGCATGCGGAGCAGGCAATCGTCGGCGCCAAGACTGCAGGGGGTCAGACTCAGATCGGGAGTCAGCTCCAGAGTCCGGTCGACTTCAGTGCGTCCACTCTCACGTCGCTGCCGCTCAGTGCCGACTCGATGAGTATGGACGTTCAATACTTCCGCTATGAGGACAACCAGCAGTCAACGGACTCAAATGCGAGCGCGATATCCAGCTTTGTGGGGTCGAAGGTGTCAAGCTTCCTCGGGACGGCATTTGGCGCGTCGGCAGCGAGCTCCGCCAACAGTTCGATCATAAACGCGAGAAACCACCACGGCATTATGGGGACTCTGGTGATCTGCGCCAACTGCACCAGTCGGCAGGCGCAGATATTCTCTCCGCTGGTACTCGACGTCGATGCGGCCATCGACTCGTACAACAAGCAGGCTAGCGACAAGATGCCTGTCGAAGATCTGATCTCGATGAAGAAAATGGCACTGACCAATCAGGACGATGACCCGGGCAAGTCGTTGCCTGTTCTCATTGGCGCTTCCTACGGATCGAGCTTTGTCGGATTCGTGCACTTGGAGCAGACGGAGGACACGAACAGCAGCCAGTCCTCAGAATCGCAGGCGACCCAAGCGCGCGCCGAGGCTGACGACGCAATGCTCTTCGCAAACCTCACTGGAACGTGGGGGATGGACAGCCAGTCGGCCGCGAGTGTGAAGAACCTGCTCAGCTCTTCGAACATTCAGTCGCATTGCTCACTGATTACCATGGGCCTGATTCCCTCGATCAAATCGAACCAGGTAATCACTTCGATCAAGGCGCTGCAGGGTGATCCCAAGTCCGATATGGAGTCCCTGGCTGCACTCCAGGACTCGACCAACTCAAGCAACGTCTCGATCGCTTCCGGTGCCGCAGCCGCGCGCAAGGGCGAGGCGATGGCGCAGATGAAGTCGGATTACATCAAGGCCGCGGTCGATGCCGTCGCCGACGTGGATCAGTCAACCAATCAGGTCATCGACCTAAACTCGCTCCAGGTCGCGCTAGACGACTATGTGGCCAAGGCGTCTGACGGAAAAACCGGTGTTCCGATCAACTTCTACATCAAATACGTGACCAAGCGCGACATCGCCCACGCTTGGATGGAGAAATATCATCCCACGATGCTGCACGCCGATCCGGCCAATGCCTGAGCCCCGTGTTGGAGCCAGCGCCGCCGGCCGGGGGGTGTTGAAACGGGCGGCGCTGTCCAACTAGGTACTTTTGCTGGTCTGGCCGCAGTGTCGAATCGGACTGACGGGCGGCTGGCGCCGACGATTGAGCTGGCGTGAGGTCGCTCCCCATGAGGGCGAGCTATGTTGACGCTGGAGCGGGTGAAGGGAATCGAACCCTCGTCGTAAGCTTGGGAAGCTTCTGCTCTACCATTGAGCTACACCCGCCCGGCGGCGTCATTGATAGCAAAGTCGAGTGGCCATGCAATGGCGGCGGCTTCAATATTCGCGCCGCCGGGCGGCGACGAGCATCCGGATCAGCATTGCCACGGGCCGGGGCACCCCCACCTTGCCCTCGAGCCACAGGCTGACCGAGGAGCGGCTGACGCCGATCGCGGCGGCGAGGTCGTTCTGCGTCCGGCAGCCGAGCTTCAGCATCGCCGAACGCAGCTCGTCCGGCGGCATATGCGCCAGGCGCGGATCGGGGCCCGGGCTCTCCATTGGACGCGATTGGCATGAGGCGGGCGCGCGGGTCAACGTGCCCCGGGCGCGGGATCAGTGATCCTTGTCCTCGCCTGAGCGGGTCTTCTTCGCGGGGGCGTTGGGATTGGGCCCGAGATCGTCTTGGCCGAGCTTGTTGGTGCCGTGGTAGGGCATCTCGGTCTGGCCGCCCTGGCCCATATAGCCGTCCTTGCCGCCGCCTTCCTTGCCGGTGTGCGGATTGGGGTAAGCTCCGCCGCCCGAATCGCCGCCGCCCATGCGGCCGTTCAGCTTCTCGGTCTCTTCGGGGTCGCCCCGGGCAAGATCGCCTGCCTGCCCCTGCGAGCCGGGGTTGTCGGCGCTGTGCGTGGTCGAATTGGGTGTTTCGGGATTGCCCATGGCTGATATCCTGATCGTGTCGGGACCTAAACCGGAGCAGGGGCTGTGCGGTTCCCGCGGGCGCGCCCCTTGCGGCGGCCGGCGGTTGCGCTCAAACAGGCGCTCACAAAGAGGGGGAGCGGCATGGCTGAAGCGGTTCAAAAGGGGCTTTGGGCGCGGCGGCTGACGCGGATCGGGCTGGTGCTGAGCATCGGAGGCGTCGCCGCGGCGTTGCTAGCCTCGTTCGGCAGCGGGCAGGGCCTGTGGCACTTCGGCGCCGGCTTCACGGTTCTGCGCTACGCGTTCTTTGCTGCAATTGCGGGCGGAGTCATCGCTCTCGTCGCCCTTGTCCTTGCGCGGCGGGCGAAGGTCGCGAGCCTCGCCGCCGCGAACCTCGTCGCTTTGGTGGTTGCGCTCGGCTTCATCCTTTATCTCGGGGCGCAGGTGCGGACCGCCCGGACGGTCCCGGCGATCCACGATGCGGCAACCAATCTCGACGACCTGCCGCAATTCACGAGGCTGAAGGTCCGCGAAGACAATCTCGAGAAGATCCCGGACAATGACGATCCGCGGCTGAAGGCGATGGAGCCGGAGGCGCGCTGGAAGGCGATCCACCGGGAGGCTTATGGCGACCTCAAGACGATCCGGGTGCCATGGACGCCGGCGGAGGCCATCCGCCGGGCCGAGGCGCTGGCGCGGGAACGCGGCTGGGAGGTCGCGAGGGTGGATACCGCCGCCGGCGTCCTGGAGGCGACGGACACCACCTTTTTCTTCCGCTTCAAGGACGATGTCGTCGTGCGCGCTCGGCCCTACCCGGATGTGAAGGGCGGGTCCTATGTCGACATGCGCTCGATCAGCCGCGTCGGCGGCAGCGACGTCGGCGTCAACGCCAAGCGGATACGAAGCTTCCTGAAGGACCTTCAGCAGAGCTGAGCCGGTGCGCGCGCTCGCTTTTACGCTCGTTGCCCTGCTGGGCGCGCTGCTGATCG
>Ga0216301_1000471_pt1 | contig 10211 bp, 7 predicted proteins | sample 4hB_Boncat_minus_FD_156203 | JGI IMG/M metagenome (GOLD analysis project Ga0216301, IMG submission 156203) | Terrestrial sediment cell enrichment communities for BONCAT metagenomics from Utah, United States - 4hB_Boncat_minus | ecosystem: Environmental > Terrestrial > Deep subsurface > Rock...
GCCCTCCCCCTCCCGGAGCACATGCATCTCCGGCAAGGGAAGGTCCCCGATTTCCCACTTCGCACCTTTGCCTGAGGTCCGGCAACTTGACGCTCTACTAGGATGACAAAGGGGCACTCCCACCGAGAGGCGTGGGAATGAAGCTTAACGCTCGACTTAGGCCCGCTCAGGCGCTGGTACCGCATCGGGAGCCTGCGGCTCGTCGTGCCGAGGACCGCGATCTCCGAAGCGCTCGCGGCGGTCGGTTTCTATCTCGGGGGCCACGAACATCCGTCGGCTACTAGCCCGGCGAGCCTACGTTTTCTCGGCCTCTCCGCCTTCCTGTGGCCGCCCATACCGGGCTCGGCCAAATGGCAATCCCACCCATCACCCCCAAAGGTAAACTGCCATTGCAATCAATTGAAGGGGAACTAAATGGCAATTCGCATCGGCATCAACGGTTTCGGACGAATCGGACGGCTCTCCCTGCGCAGCATTCTCGCGCGGCACGCGGACGCGATCGAAGTGGTCGCGGTGAACGACCTTACCGACACGAAAACCAACGCGCACCTGTTCAAGTACGACAGCACGTACGGCCCCTTCAATGGCGAAGTCGGCTTCGATACCGACGAGATTCACGTTAACGGCAAGGCGATCAAAGTGTTCGCTGAGAAGGACCCGGGCCAGATTCCGTGGGACTCGGCGGGCGTCGACGTGGTCGTGGAGGCCACTGGCTTCTTCACCGACGCCACTAAGGCCGTTGCCCACCGCAACCACGGTGTCAAGAAGGTTATCATCTCCGCCCCGGCGAAGAACGAGGACCTCACGATCGTGCTCGGCGTCAACGACAACGCCTACGATCCGACCAAGCACCACGTGATCAGCAACGCGAGCTGCACTACCAACGGCCTCGCGCCGGTGGCGAAGGTGCTCCACGACCGGTGGGGCATCGAGAAGGGCCTGCTGACCACGGTTCACGCCTTCACCAACAGCCAGAAGACGCAGGACACGGCGGCTAAGGACCTTCGCGACGCACGCGCCGCCTCGCAGAACATCGTGCCCAGCTCGACCGGCGCCGCCAAGGCGGTCGGTCTGGTCATCCCCGAGCTTCAGGGCAAGTTCACCGGCATGGCGTTTCGCGTTCCCACTCCCACAGTCTCCGTGGTGGACTTCACGGCCCTGCTGACCCGCGACGCTTCCGTCGACGAGATCAACGCGGCGATGAAGGAGTACGCGGACGGCCCGATGAAAGACATCCTCGCCTACACCGAGGAAGAGCTGGTGAGCACCGATCTGCGCGGGAACCCGCATTCGTCGATCTTCTCTGCCAAGGACACGGTTGGCGTGGGCAATCTCGTTAAGGTCGTAAGCTGGTACGACAACGAGTGGGGCTACAGCTGCCGGATCGGTGACCTCGTCACATTCCTGTCCGAGAAAGGCCTCTAAATGTAGTGTGCGGTCGCTTGCGACCGCTCTACCCAGCGAGCCCGCGAGCCCGCGAGCGTGTCCAGGGTCTCGTTTGAAATGTCGGGGTTGTTTGGGAGGTTTGGGATGTCCCGGACCTGCTTTACAACCCACGCTCTCTTCACGCTGGCGGGCTCGCTCGTTTAAGCAGTGCCAGGGCACCGCACTCTAAAGAGGTGGTTACGTTCGGGCTCCCCGTGCGTATGATGGAGTTAATGCTTCGATCTTTCGCGCCGCTGGTCCTTGGGACAGCACTCTTCTCCAGTGGTTTTGCCCAGTACCCGGGCTCGGTGCCGCCGCCCGCCATTCTGAAGAAGGGCTTCGACGCGATTACCGTCGCCCAAGCCAAAGAACTCCTCGGATATTTGGCGGGACCCGAGACCGAGGGACGAGGCACGGGGCAGCCGGGATTCCAGAAAGCCGCCGACTTTGTCGCTGCTCGGTTCCGGCAGTGGGGCCTCAAGCCGGTCGGGGACCGCGGAACTTACTTCCAGCACCTGACCTTCTATCGACACCGCCCCCGCCCCGGCTCCCTGTCCTTACAGGTAGCCGGCGGGAGTTTGCGGCTTGGCGAGAGGGATATTGCCTTGAGCAACCTCACCGGCGACACGTCGGTTACCGCGCCGGTGGTCCTCCTCCGCACAACCGGTGGTGCCCTGAGCAACCCCGGCACTCTCGACGGAAAGATCGTCATCGTGGCGGGTGAAGCCCAGCGACGACTTCGCAGCCAGATCCTCGGCCAGAACCCCGCCGCCCTGTTCTTCATCTCGGCAAAGCCTTACGTAAGCTCGTGGACGGTGCGACGACGCCCCGACGCTCCGGCGCAACGTCCTCCCCAGGGAACCATCACACCAGTGGCGGCGAACCGCCTGCTCGAAGCGCTGGAACCGGGAGGAACGTCGCTTCTGGAGGGACCGCTTGACCCCGATACCACTACGATCCGGTCCCTCGACCGCCGACTCCGGCTTTCGGCCCGCATCGAGGACCAACGCGTGCGGGTGCCCAACGTCCTCGGCCTGATCGAGGGCAGCGATCCGACTCTTAAGCACGAGGTTGTTGGCATTGGCGCCCATCTCGACCACCTCGGTATCGCCAATGGGGAGATCCATTACGGGGCAGACGACGACGGTTCCGGTTCGACCGCTCTCCTGCAGATCGCCCACGCGATCTCGGTAAATCCCGTCAAGCCCCGCCGAAGCATCCTGTTCCTGGCGTTCTGCGGCGAAGAGATGGGCCTCCTCGGCTCCGCCTACTACGCGGACAATCCCGTCATCCCCCACAACCGGATGATCGCGGAACTGCAAATGGACATGGTCGGTCGCGACAGCGACGGAGAGCAGAACGGCGATTCCTCGCGTGTGGACAAGGCCAGCGAGAACACGGACACGATGCGCTTGGTCGGAAGCAAGCGGATTTCGCAGGACCTGCACGACCTGATCCTCTCGCTCAACCGGCACACCAACTTCCGCTTCAAGTACGACGCGGAGGACGTCTACACCCGCAGCGACCACTACAACTTCGCCAAGCACGGCATCCCGATCGCGTTCCTGTTCGACGGTTTCCACCCGGACTACCACCAGCCCACCGACACGATCGAGAAGATCAACTGGCTGAAGCTCACCACGGCGGCCCGGCTGTACTACCTGACGGCCTACGAGTTGGCAAACCGGACGGAACGGCCACGGAAGAACGGGTCGGACCAGAAGTAACCGCTTAGCCGGGAGGCTGGACGGTCCAGTCTCCCGATCGCTTGCCGGGAACGAGCCTCCAGCCAGGACTGAGTTGGAGGCTCCAGCCGTCTCCACGGAGGGCTCCCGCGCCGCTGGAAAGGGGCACGTAGAGGTGCTTGAAGTCCGACGTGATCCGCGCCCCCTTCTCCACCCGAATCGTTCCCCAAGCATCGCTCACAGTGGTAGACGGGTAGACCGTCCCGGCACTACCTAAGGGGAAGAGGCCGTTCGGATCGTAGGTGAACTTCATGGCTTGAAGGGGGAGTTCGAGAACGGGACCATCGACAAGGAGCCGACGGTAATGGGCCTCCGTCTCCGTACGCAGGCGCTCCCGCTTCTGCTCGGCGACAAAGAGCTCGGGACCGCCGTAGGCCCTCGCCGCCTGCTCGGCAGCCGACTTGAGATCCTTGGGGGCTGCGTACCGCACGGCACTCGCCAGCAGGCCAGAGAGGCTCGATAGAGGCTTCAATTCGGATCGCCACGGCTGATCCTGCCGGTCGAGCAGCAATCCGTACGCAGGACCTGTCTCGTAGGCGAACGACGCGGGGAAAGAGGCTCGGTCACCCGCACGCTTCAGACGGTAGGCCAGGGCGTGCCGGGTTTCCGCCTCCGGCGTCCCTCGAAGCATGAGCCCTGTGTACTCCGCGAGGCCCTCGTGGACCTCCATCCGATCTTCTTCGGCGGCCGCGCCCGGAAACATGGAGCGCCGGTACGTACGGAACAGGAGCGCGTGATCGATCAGAGGACGCTGCCTGGCCCCTTCGGCAAGCAGGGCCGAACTAAGGGCCCGCCACTCAAGTTGGAGCCAAACCCGACCACCCATTGTGTCTAGGTGCGCGTTCCTAACCATCGTCGCCGGCAAGCCCAGCTCCGTTTGGACGCGATGCCAAAGCTCGTGCGCCATGAGGCGCGCGCGCTCTGTCCTACCCGTGGGAAGAGGCCAGACGACCACTGACCACGTGCGGCCCGCCCACTCCACCGCCGTGTTCGCCACTGGCACCTCGGGCGGCAGGGGGCCCGAGAAGACGTTCCCTTGCGGCGATAGGATTCCGCCTGCGTCATGGTTGGCGACGACGGTACGCGATCGCGGGTCCACGAAAAGCATCGGCCCATCGATGCGCCGGCCCCACAGCTTGCCCCCATCGTCGTCCGCCGCCCACTTCGCCTCTTGAAAGTACCGGGCCGCCAGGACGGGATCGATAGCGGCCTGCGATGTGCTGAGGATCGCTAGGCCCGTGGCGAGCAACGCGCTGAAGAGCATGCCAAAACTCTACAGTCGGGGAGAAGCCTCGGTCTTGGACGAGGCTGCGGTTTTGAACGGAGTTAGGCAGGCGGAGCCAAGCCCTAACGCCTTGAGCGGTACGCCGAGGGAGTCGTGCCGTAGGCCAAGCGAAAGGACCGGCTAAAGTGGGCCTGATCGCAGAACCCGTGCCTGAGGGCGATCTCCGCCAGAGAGTCCTTTGTGCGTTCCAAATCGTTGCGCGCCTGCTCTAGGCGTAGGTCACGAACGTAGTCTCCGACCGTGCACCCGTACCGGTGCCGGAAAGCCTTTGCAAGGTGCGTCTCGTGGACCCCCACCGCATCGGCGATCTCACGGAGGGGCAGCCGCTGGGCGTACTGCTCTTGCAGGATTTCCTTTACGCGGGGGAGCCATTTACCCCCGTCGGTTTCGGTGCCGGTCCGAGCTGCGCTTACCAGTACATCGAGGGCGATGGACTCGATCGCCACGTCCGACACCGGATCGGCGGATCTGAACTCGGAGTACAGCCGGCAGGCCGCTCGTCGCAAGCCCGGTGACGTCATGGTCCGAGGTTCTCGGAACTGCCATCCTTGCTCGGCCAAACGCTTTACCAAACCACGGGACAGCTCGACGCTGAGGCTGTGCGCTCCGGGGCTCCACACCGTGTCAGTGTGGGGTTCTCCGGCCGGCACCAGGAGCAGGCTCTGGGCTCCGCAGTTCAGGGTTAGGCCACCGTACTGTTCGGTAAACCCACCCGCCAGGACCAGCGTGAAGTGCGGGTACTCGTGCGCGTGCACCGGGATTGCATGATCTCCCTGAAAGAGGTTCTCGGTCAGCAAGAACCCGTGCACTCGGCGTCGGCTGACCGTCGCGCCGCAGTACTCGCCTAAGGGAAGTTTCCTGGCCACTCGCTCCTCTCCATGCAAGAGACTATCGCTGTCTGCCGCTAGAAAATTCCCGAAAGAGCCCGGACTACTAAGGGGGAGGTGCCTAGGCACCTCCCCCTTAGTAGTCGGAACGGTCGATGGATGTCCTACTTCTTTTCGCGCTTCATCATGCGGCCAGCGAAGTCGATCATCTTGTCGTAGTCCATCGGGATAAACGTGCCTCCGCGGATCTTGCCCTCAGGGGTGATCTGGCTCTTGATGTAGAGCGGCTCGTGGAGCGTCTCGAACATGGAGAGGATGCTGCGGGCCATGTCGCGGCCTTCGCGATCCATCTTGTCGAGCACCAGCGTGTTGCCGACGCCCTTTGCCACTCGGGCGAGGTTAAAGGTCACGACGCTCTGCGAGCCGTCGAGTAACTTCGGCTCTGCCTCGCTGAACGCGCGGTCGGCCGACAGGGTGGACGTCTTGGCGCGGTAGGAAGCGACCGCCCGATCCAAGAGATCCTGAGAGGTGGCGGCGATCACCGTGCGGTCGACGATGGCCCAGACGACGGTCTTCTTCTTGAACAGGACGTCGCTACGAATCTCGGGTGTAGCCATGTCCTTGCTCATGCCCTGCCGAATCTCGTTCTGGAGTTCGTCGGCGAGGCGGAAGCTGCGCGCACCCTCGACTTCGGTCTTGGTGAAAGGAGACTGCCCCTTTTTCTCCTCGGCCATCTTCTGCTCGGCGAACTGCTGGAACTTCTCCACGGCCGCGGCTGGGTTCGCGCCGTTGCTGTCGTCGCTTACGAGGAGCAAGTCCACACCCGCCGGATCTCCAGACTCCGTGGGGTAGGCCGCGATCACGGCGTTGCCTTGGAGGGCGGGAACGAGATCCTCGCGATAGCTGAGGCCCGTGCCGTCCTTCACGCCTTCCTCCATGCTCTTCAGCATGTCCTTGCCGTCGCCGTCGCTCTTGAGCACCCCTTCGGCGGCCCCAAAGTAGTTGGCGGGCTGGGAAGCCACGACCATGCCGTACGCTCCCGACGGGAGAACTTGGAACAGGTCCCGGCGGATGGGGGCCGTCTTACCGAACTGGGCGATCTCCGGCGTCTGCGTGGGGTCGAGCGCCCCGCTCATCGTCATCTCAAGGCCGCCATCCCGAATCGCAAGTCCGGCCGTCATCCAGTCCTTGCCGATCTTGTCGGTCCCCTTGTGGTCGCCAAGCATCTTCGGATTCATGAACATCATCAGGTTCGCATCGTTTGCGACCTTTTCCCGGGCCGCCATGAACTCCTGGTTCGAGGTGATGGCGGGAGCCGCCCCGTCGCGCACCTGCTTGACCTTCAGCAGGATCGAGCCGTCGTCCGCAAGGGCCAGAACGTCGTCGAACACCACCATCGCCATCTTCCCCTTCGGCAGGCGGTAGTACGGCATCCCCTTGAAGAACTGCGGCTTGCCCCGCTTCCGAAGGATCTCCGCCACCTTCGGCCCATCGGAAAGCCCCAACAGCATCACGCCCTTCATTTCCCGCTTACCGCCCTTCTCCATGGGCAGCAGGCCAAAGGCCGCGTTCCGCAGGGTGTGGGGGCGGATGTCGTCGACCTGGGACGAGTTCTCAAAGATGTCGATCAGCCCCCGCTCGACGAACTGGTCCATCCCGTTCCGAGCAAGGGCGTCGTCGATCTTCTTGAACGTCATCGCCTGTCCGGGCGAGGGCGAAAGATCGAGCGAGCCGACGATCATCGCATCGGCGGGCACGAGGCTGAGCGCCGACTCGCCGGGACGGGCGAAGACGGCGGTGAAAGCGTAAGCAGTGGCCAGCGAGGCAACAACCACCGATCCGGCGGCGATTCGGGTGCCGGCGCGGCGATACCGGGGAACAGAGGCAACAGCGTTGTTCATGGGGAGATTCCTTTCCGCAGCTATTGTTGAACAGATGCGGGAATCCGGCGGGGCAATGGACCTAGTCCGACGCGAAGACTACTCCGTTCCTTTCAGTGGCTCAGCTTGTAGACGCTGAGCCTTTCTGGCCTTGAGCCATCGGTCGATTCTTACGGTGTAGTAGCCGTAGAGAAAAAGCCCCAACAGTCCCACCACACCACCACTCACTCCTCCCTCCCAACGGGTGTTCAAGAACCTCTGAATCAGAGTTATAAGGACTTGCGTCAGAAAGATGGTGGCGATAGTGGCTGCGCCAGCCATAGCTTTCGCGGCCGACGATGCAAAGTATATGTCGGGTTCCCGAAGGGGAAGGTCTGCGCGCTTTACCGGCAGTTCGAGCGATGGTAAGTAGGAGTCAGTCGAAGGAGAGTTCCAACCCCGCACGACCCGCTGTTGCAGCGTTTCCGTTTCGGCCTCTAATGAACGTCGGTTGTTTGCGTCCCGGGTTTCGATCGCCACATGCTGAGCAGACCCGTCGGGAGCCGTCCACCCGATCAGGATTCTGGGCGTCGGGCGGCTACAGAGTAGAGGAGTTGGCTGCAGTCGCACTGATGTTATTAATCGGACCGGCAGCTCGAACTGGGACTTCCTCCCTAGGAAGACGAGTGACTGGTCACCTACTTCCAGAGCCCCCTGGTCCCAACTCGTGTCTCCGTTTACACTCCAGACTTCGTCCGAGTAGGCGATGCCCACGTACTCGGCGGCAAGGGGGATCTGGCCGTGCCTCCGCTCAACCTGGTCCATGATCCATCCCCGCATGGCGGACCTGTGATAGATGGTGAGCGGTCCTATCGACTTGATGAGGGCAGTGGACCCAACGACGAGAGCCGTGACCGCCACAACACCAGCCTTCCAACCGGTTCCGTCCGGACTCACTAAAGGGCCAAGCCAAAGTGCGAGTCCCAGGGGGAGAATGAAGGCGCTAATGCCGGCAAGAGCAGGTTTTAGCTGCGGACCTACCGGAAGACTCTCAAAGGTGAGCAGAGGCACCGTTGGATCAATAGCCGCTACCCTCGCTGGGGCAACAAGGCTTTTTCGGTGTGGGCTCATCCTCTAATCATGAGACACAGCCTCCACGGAACGAGGACAAATTAGGCCATTTCTCGATCTAAGGCTCGGTTCCACCCTCTCCAGTATGGAGTAGCTTCTGGTTGGCAACCTCCCTCCGACGTCTCAGCTTCTTCAAGATGCCCTCTTTGAGTATTTCGACCAAAAGGATCGCAAGACACCCCGACAAGGCGATCACCAGATGGTCGGCCGTTGCGTTAGACGAAGTCCGAGGGTTTGGCAGGGACTCGAGCAACACAAAGATCAGAAGGCCGGTGACCGCCAAGCCGATTGCCTTTGCTAGCCAAACGTTTGCGACCTTCACTTAGCCTCGCTATCGAATTTGTCTTCCTGATCCCGAACCCCGTTTCGCGACTGCAGCCACAGGTCGAACGTAGTTAAGACGCAAAAGTAGGTGGAAAGTCCGGCCACGACGAGGAGGGTGACGGGTGCCCCTTTGGGACCTCGGACTGCCCATCCGATAGCTTCCACGCCAGCCGCCGTCGCTAAGCCCACTACTATTCCCACGATCTTGGCCGTCCTTGATGCTTCACCGAGTTCAAAGGCTTTCAAAGGCACGTCTTCGATCCGCAGGGGCAACCTGGCGACCTCGAAGTCGGCATTCAGGCTTGGCGTGTTGCGCCATCGCTCGATTCTCTCCCGAAGCTCTTCGGTCTCCGCCTTCATCGCGGCTGGGCTGCTCGCGTCCCGAATCTCGATGGCGACGTGCTGGATCTTTCCTTCCGGGTCCAGCCATTGGATCTGGAACTTGGTCAGAGGCTTTGAGAACGGTATGGGCGTAGGCTGCAACCGCAACGAGGTAATCATCCGAAACGGCAATACGAAGTCTGATTTGCGACCGAAGAAGCGGAGTGAACCATTGCCTACCTCAAGCGCCCCGAAGTCCCAACTGGTGTCCCCGTTTACAGACCACACCTGATCGGAGTAGGCGACGCCGACGTACTGGGAAACCAGAGGAAGTGGCCCGTGCTTCCGCTCCACTTCCTCCAACACCCAGCTTCGCATCCGACGCATGACAAAGAGCATCGTCGTCGTTAGCAACCTGCAGGCCCCGACGAGGCCTGCGATCAAGAAAAGGAGGACGACAATGGCGCTCAGGATTGGGGAGACGCCGACTAGAGCCAATCCCAGACCTAGCCCCGTGAAGAGGGGGACCACGAACAAGATCGGTAGGAACAGCGCTACCTTGAGCTGTTGGGTGATTACGACCCGGTCCGGAGCCAAGATTGGTACATCGGCATTGGAAGCCGCCAGCCGAATTGTCGGCGTTGGTTCTGCCCCGACAAAATCCACCGTCCGATGCCGGAGCAGACTCATCTGACCTATTCTCCATCAGGCCGAGTGTTTCTTGTGCGGACTTTTTCAGGCGGCTTGGGCTCGCTCCGCTCGCACCCCTCCCCTTCGGTGCCCCCTTGCGCTCCTGCGTCGCTCCAAGGGGCACCATTCCTGGTTGGGATCACGCGTCACCGATCACGCCTCACGCGTCATCCCCACCCCCGCCCGAGTATCCTCCCTGGCATGCGCGGCACCCTCTTGAACACGGCGACGGTGGCCGGGGGGGCGCTGGTGGGGCTGGCGATCGGGAAAGGGATCCCCGATGGATACCAGCAGGTCGCGATGGGCGGCATCGGGCTCGTCACCCTTGGGCTTGGCGTGCGGATGTTCCTCGCTTCGAAGAACGTGCTGGTGGTCGCGGCCGCCATCGCCTTGGGAGGCATCCTTGGGCTTGCCTTGGGACTCAACGCCGGGCTAGAAGCTTTCGCGGAATGGGCGCGGCAGCGGGTCGGGGGCGGGGGCCGGTTCAACGAGGCGGTGATCACCACCAGCATCCTCTTCTGCGTCGGCCCTGTGACGCTTTTGGGGTGCCTGCAGGACGGGCTTGAGGGCAAGATCGAGCTGCTGGCGATCAAGTCCACCCTCG
>Ga0216301_1000472_pt1 | contig 10209 bp, 9 predicted proteins | sample 4hB_Boncat_minus_FD_156203 | JGI IMG/M metagenome (GOLD analysis project Ga0216301, IMG submission 156203) | Terrestrial sediment cell enrichment communities for BONCAT metagenomics from Utah, United States - 4hB_Boncat_minus | ecosystem: Environmental > Terrestrial > Deep subsurface > Rock...
TCCTTCACCGGCGTCTCGCCGGGCAGCGGCAAGACCTCCGGGAAGAACAGCCCCCGCTGCCGCGCCATGAAGCCGGCAAGGCGGTGGATTGCCTGGCTGTGGAGCTGGTGGGCCCGGCTCTCGCTGCGGCCGATCAGCTTCGCGATCTGCTTCAGCGTCATGCCCTCGTAGTAGTAGTGCTGAACCACGGTCCGCTCCTGCTCCGGCAGCCAGCCGATGCACTGGAGCATCAGCGTCTTCTGGCTGTCCACAATCGCCATCAGGTGCGGGTCGGGCATCTTGCTCTTCACGGAGTCGAGCACCATCAGCGGGTCGAGATCGTCGTGCTCGGAGTCGCCGACCAGATCATCCAGCGAAACGATCTGCATGACGTTCGCTTCGTAGTAGAGCTGGTAGAACGCGTCGATCGGCATTTCCAGGTACTCGGCGACGTCCGTGTCGCGTACATTCTGGGGGCCACGGCGCAACGCGAGACTCTCTTCCGCGCGGTGCAGCGTCTTCTGTTTAGTGCGCACGCTGCGCGGCACCCAATCTTCACGACGGAGGTATTCGAGCATGGCGCCCCGCACCATCGAGATCGCAAACGACTCGAATTTTACCTTGCGACTCAGGTCGAAATTGTCGACGGCTTTGACCAGGGCAATCAGACCTTCTTGATCCAAGTCTTCGGGCGCAATCTTCGCGGGAACCGAAGGAATGATTCGCTCGCGCGTCTTGGAAATCAAGTAGCTGTAATGCTCGATCAGCGTGTCGCGCGCCTGCAGATTACGATGCACTTTGAACTGTTGCCAGAGATGTGCGAGGGTGGCCAGGAGTTCTTCCGACATTCTTCTCTTCATGGCGGCAGGCTTTCTTTGGAGGGATCAGCCAGTTTACTTACGCTCGTCGTAACTTCAGAACGCGTGGCTGCGATGATAGCGAACGGGGCTCTAAAACGTGAAAACAGTGGTTTTATGGCCTGAAAGGGCGGTCTTACGTGCTTGAGCGATATTCAGGCAAGCGAGCCACGCACGAAGAACAAGCACACATTTGTTCATTGAAACCGTACTGCTACGGCGCGGCTCACTTGCCGAGGGTCCTGCTACTCGCGTGGGGTGCTGCGGGCAACGCGACTGGGAGCAGGAGAGTGGCTACTGGGAGACCTATTCAACGCCTTCTATACGGATACCTGCCACTTGTTGACACCTTTTTTGCGGGCTCATCCGCTGTAGTCCGGACTACGGTTGGTCAGACGAGAACTGGATCAAAAGGTTCCCTAACTGGGCTGGTTACCGCAACTTTTCAACCATTGTATGACTCGGGCATCGATGGATGGTGGGAGCGACCGGTAGAACGACTATATGTTATAGGTCGGCTGCCGGCGGGAGGTACTGAGACCCATTTGACGAATTATCTGCGTCGATTGCAACCCATCATGCACAAAAAATGCGGCGGTGATCCACATGGATCGCCGCCGCATTCGACGCGCCCGGAGGGACTCGAACCCCCGGCCTACAGGTCCGCAACCTGTCGCTCTAATCCGCTGAGCTACGGGCGCACGCTTTCTTGAACGAGGGTAATATATCAGATCCGCCCGGGGAGTTCAAGCCCTCGGCGCAGCCGATTTGACTCGTTGGGCGCAGGTGGGCGGCGCGCCTCGAGTAAGGTGAAGTACGTTGTGCGCCCAGCCTGCCTCCAGAATACGCTACGCGGCTGCCTGGATCGTCGCGACGGCGTGCGCTGCAATGCCTTCCTCGCGCCCCTCGAAGCCCAGGCGCTCGTTGGTGGTGGCCTTCACGCTCACCTGGCCGGGGCTCACCTGGAGCGCTTCGGCAATGCGGCTCCGCATCTCCTCCACGTGGGCGCGGATCTTCGGGCGCTCGGCCAGCAGCATCGCATCGACGTTCGCCACTTCCCAGCCTAGGTCCCGCAGCTTCTCGCCCACGGCGGATAGCAACAGGAGGCTGCTGACGCCCCGGTAGCGTGGGTCCGTGTTCGGGAAGTGCTCTCCGATGTCGCCCATCGCCGCCGCGCCGAGAAGGGCGTCGCACAGGGCGTGCAGTAGCACGTCGGCGTCGGAGTGGCCGTCCAGGCCGAGCCCGTCGGGGTGCTCCAGTTGCACGCCTCCCAGGAAGAGCGGCCGTCCGGCGACCAGCGGATGTACGTCGTAGCCGAAGCCGGTGCGGATGCTTCGTCCTCCCATCAGCCCTTCCGCCATCCGCAGGTCCTCCGCCAGCGTGATCTTCAGGTTGTTCCGGTCGCCGGGAACCAGGCGCACGAGATGGCCGAGCCGCTCCACGAAGCTGGCGTCGTCCGTGCCGGGCGTCCCGTCCTCCCGGGCGCGGCGGTAGGCGTCCACCAGCAGCTCATAGTGGAACGCCTGCGGCGTCTGCACCGCGTACAGGGTGCTCCGATCCACCGTCTCCAGGGTCGCCTGCCCGTCGCCGGAGCGCTTGAGGGTGTCGGAGACGGGCGTGGCCGGGAGCGCGGCGCCGTGCTCTCGGGCGGCGGCCACTACCCGCGACACCAGCTCCGGGGACGCCAGAGGGCGCGCGCCGTCATGGACAGCGGCGATAGTCGTGCCGGCTGGAACGCGCTGGAGCGCGTTCCACACGCTCTCATATCGCTCGGCCCCGCCTTCGCAGACGGCGTGGAGCTTCGAGAACGGCTCCGCAATGCGGCGCACGGGTTCCAGATCCTCGGCGCCCGTCACCACCACGAGGGCGTCGATGTCCGGGCACCGCTCCAGGCACGCAATGGACCAGTGCAGCACTGTTCGCCCAGCCAGCGGCGTGAGAACCTTATTCGCGCCGCCGCCAAAGCGCCGGCCCTTGCCGGCGGCGGCTACAATCGCCGTAACCATCGTTGAACCTGAAAGGACGCGGCGCTAGTGGCCGCGGTTGCTGCGTCGGGGGTTGCGGTTGTAGTAGGAGCGGAGGTTGCGGTCCATCAGGGCGTCCTCCTCGTCGGCGACGTCCTTGATGTTGCTGAAGATCATCTTGCCCGCTACCGTCTGGAGGACGCTGGCCACGACGACGGAGACCGTCTCACCGACATGGCGGCGCGCGTTCTCGACCACGATCATGGTCCCATCGTCCAGGTAGGCGATGCCCTGGCCCGCTTCTTTGCCTTCCTTGATGATATGCACCGAAAGCTCTTCGCCGGGCAGCACCACGGGCTTGAGAGCGTTCGCCAGCTCGTTCACGTTCATCACGCGCACGCCCTGGAGCTCCGCCACCTTGTTCAGGTTGAAGTCGTTCGTCACCAGCGTGGCTTCCAGCGCCTTCGCCAGCCGCACGAGCTTCCCGTCCACCGGCTCGTGATCGTCCGGGCCGAGCAGATGGTCGTGCGTGCGGACCACCAGGCTGAACTCCTTCTGCATCTGGTTCAGGATGTCCAGCCCCCGCCGGCCCCGGTTTCGCTTTAAGCCGTCGGACGAGTCGGCGATCAACTGGAGCTCGTCTAGGACGAAGCCCGGAACGTAAATGGGACCTTCAACGAACCCCGCGCGGCAGATGTCGGAGATCCGGCCGTCGATAATGATGTTCGTGTCCAGGATCTTGGCCTGCTTGAGGGCGTTCTTGTCTTCCGCGGGGGGCATCGGGCCGTAGGGCTGGAGCAGCTTGCGCAGCTCGTCGCGCATGCTCATGGAGCCCTGCGTCGTCAGGAAGACCATCGCGCAGGCCAGGGCGATCGTCAGCAGCGTGCGGACCATCGGCTCTTCGAACTGGTTGAAGATCGGGTGGACGAGAAACGTGAGCAGCAACCCGATGAGCGCGCCCACGCAGAGGGCGATCTTGTCGTTCGGCGGCATCTCGCGGAGGTCGTCCGCAAGCTGCGTGATGTAGGCGCTGACCTTGGAGCCGGCGAAGCCGCCCGCCAGCAGGCCGATGACTGTGAAGCCGATGCGGCTGGCGACCTCGTAGCTGCGGATGCCGCCGACGTACTGCCTGATCGTCCCCAGCTCCATGTACCACGAGCCGGTACGGTAGCCGACATACCCGCCGACGAGAGACAGCACCAATAAGAGTATCGCGCGAACGACAGGCACAAGCATGACTCCTGGGAGCCTGAACGATGGTCGGGCTCACCACACGAACGAGGGCGGCGGGAGCGCCCCGGGCGTCGGATGCAACCGCATCGTATTGGGACGCTTTCTGGACGGCGTGGGTTTCCTGTTCGTAGCTTACAGTTTGCGCAACCTACCTGTCTACCTCGCCCAGCACGATGTCGATACTCCCAAGGATCGCCACGGAGTCCGCAACCTTCGTCCCGCGCAGCAAATACGGAATCACCTGCAGATGCACGAAGCTGGGCGGCCGGATCTTGAACCGGTACGGGTTCGCTGTCCCGTCGCTCACCAGGAATCCGCCTAGCGCGCCGCGCGGGCTCTCGATCCAGGTGTAGACCTCCCCCTTCGGCGGGCGGATGGTTTTCGGCGTCTTTGCCACGATCTCGCCTTCCGGAAGCTGCTTCAGCGCGGCCCGGCAGATGCGGATGCTCTGGCGGATCTCCTCCACTCGCACCACGTAGCGGCCCATGCAGTCCGTGGTCCGGGAGGTAGGGATGTCGAAATCGAAGCGGTCGTAGATGGAGTAGGGATGAGCGCGGCGGATGTCGTAGGCCATGCCGCTACCCCGCAGTATTGGTCCGGTGCAGCCGTAGTCGATGGCGACATCTAGCGGTAAGGGACCGACGTTCTGCGCGCGCACCAGGAAGATCTCATTACCGGAGAACAACTCCTCGTTCTCCCCGGTCGTCCGCTCCACGTCATCCAGCGTCTGGAAGCAGCGCTCCACCCACCCGGGCGGCGCGTCGTAGCCGACCCCGCCGATGCGCATGAAGGAGTAGGTAAGCCGCGCGCCGCAGATCATCTCCAGCAGGTCGAGGATCTTCTCGCGCTCTCGGAAGCAGTAGAGGAACAGCGACATCGCGCCGATGTCGAGCCCGAAGGCACCCCACCAGAGCAGGTGGCTGGCGATCCGGTTCAACTCCAGGGTGATGACCCGCAGGTATTCCGCCCGCTCCGGAACCTTGATCTCCATGAGCTTCTCAACGCACTGGCACCACATCTGGTTGTTGCCCATCGCGTTGAGGTAGTCCCAGCGGTCGGATTGCGTGACGTACTGGGGATAGGTGTGCCGCTCGGCCAGCTTCTCGGAGCCGCGGTGCAGATAGCCGATGTGCGGGATCGCCTCCTTCACCACCTCGCCGTCCAGGGTCAGCATCAGCCGGAGCACGCCGTGCGTTGACGGGTGCTGCGGGCCCATGTTGATGCGGATCTCTTCCGTATGGATGTGGTGGGGCTCGCTCTCGTCGTCGATGCCGGCAAGCGTTCCGAGCGGTTGGGAATCGAGCTGCATAGCGGGGACCGTCCTGGGGTCCTAGTCGATAGCGGTGTAGTCTTTGCGGAGCGGGAAGCCCTCCCAATCATCCGGCAGCAGGATGCGGCGGAGGTCGGGGTGGCCGTCGAACATGATCCCGAGCAGGTCGAACGCCTCCCGCTCGTGCCAGTCCATGCCGGCCCACACGGGCGCAAGGGAGGCGACCTGCGGCTCGTCCCGGTCCAGTCGCACTCGCAGGCCGAGAAACTGGCCGCTCTCCACGTGCAGGACGTGCCACACGACTTCCATGCTGTCTTTGCGGTCGATGCCCGTGGCGAGCACGGGCATCTTGTAGCCCAGCTCGTCCTTGACGTACCGGGCGACCGCCTCCACCTGCGCGGGGTCCACCACCAGGGTGGGCACGTCCACCGCCAGCGTGGCTTCCAGCACCGCGTCGGGGAATTGCCGGCGGATGCGGTCCTCGGGCGTGAGGCTGCTAGCTTCGGTCATCCGGGGCTCCGCGCTCTAGCCCTGGTTCAGGACCGGGAGTTGGACAGGGGGATGCTTGGGGAGGGGCTTCCGCGAGAGATGGCGTTCGCTCATGATCTTGTCTTGAAGCTGGATGAAGCCGTAGATCAGCGCCTCCGGACGCGGCGGACAACCCGGCACGTACACGTCCACCGGCACGATCTTGTCCACGCCCTTCACCACGCTGTAGGCGTCCCCGTAGATGCCGCCGGAGTTGGAGCAGCTCCCCATCGAGATCACCCACTTCGGCTCCGGCATCTGCTCGTACAGCACCTTGATGCGCTCGCCCATCTTCTTCGTCACCGTGCCCGCCACGATCATCACGTCGCTCTGCCGGGGGGAGGCGCGGAACACGCCGGCGCCGAAGCGCTCCAGGTCGAACCGGGCGGCGCCCGTCGCCATCATCTCGATGGCGCAGCACGCGAGGCCGAACGTCATCGGCCAGAGGCTATTCGCCCGCGCCCAGTTGAGGATATAGTCCACAGCGCCCAACGCCACGTTGATCGGCCCCAGGCTGGCACCTTCCCAGGCGAACTTCGCAAGCTCCTGGCCGAACCGGAGAAAGCTGCCCGGGCCGCCGCCATATCGATAAAGCATCGTCTCCCTCCGCCGTGCTTTCCCTTACACCCACTCGAGAACGCCCTTGCGCCACGCGTACACCAGGCCCAGCGCCAGGATCGCCACGAACACGACCATCTCGATCAGGAGAAACATCCCGATATCGAGCGACCGGAACCACCGCAGCCGCACGGCCCACGGAAAGATGAACACCGTCTCCACGTCGAAGATGACGAACATCAGCGCGAAGATGTAGAAGCGGACGTTGAACTGCGACCAGGCCTGCCCCACGGGCCGCTCGCCGCACTCGTACGTCGTCAGCTTCTCCGGCTTCGGCTTGTTCGGACTGATGAGGGTGGCGAGAGTCAGCACCGTGGCCGCGAAAGCCACTCCGAGCACAAGGAAAACCGCTATGGTGACGTAGTCCGGCATCGGCTGCTCTCTCTGGGTCTCAGGCCACAGACACCCCTACTAGTATATCACTCGCCTGCTTGGTCTGTCGTTGGCTGCGGCGCGTGGAGGCGGCCGGCGGTTGCAGCGCCCGGCCGCGGGCGGGCGCTGCAACCGTCGGCTACTTGTGCTCCAGAATCTCTGCCTGGATGACGCCGACCAGCCGCACCGCCGCGAACATGTCCGTGGGGCCGCCCTGCGCGAACTTCACGTGGGTGGCGTCTACGAAGTCATCCTCCAGCGTCGGGTCGAACGCGAACCAGCCGTCGGCGCCGGCGGTCAACTGGCACTCCACCCACGCGTGGTAGAAGAACCCGTCCTGGAAGTAGACGATGCCGCTGCACAGCCGCGTGGGCACGCCGGCGGCGCGGGCGACTGCCGCGAACAGCGTGGCGTAGTCCCGGCAGACGCCGTCCCGAGAGCGCATGATCTCCGGCCCGCTGCGCGGCACGCCCACGTTCGTCGGCTTGAGCATGTGCGCCTTCACCCAGGCTCGGATGCGGCGCGCGATCACCGCCCGGTCGGTCTCGCCGCCGGCCAGCTCCTTGGCCTGCTTCCGGATGGCGGGATCATCGACGCCGAGGTAGGGGCCTTCCGCCAGATCCGGGTTCGTGGCTCCGGCCTCGGCCACGGGCAGCGCCCTGGCCGGTAGCTCGCGCGGCTGGATGAGGTAAGTCGCGGTGATGTTTCCGCCTGCCGTTTTTCGGTCCACGATCTGCTGCCGTGTGTCCGACAGCAGCAGCGACTCCTCGGGGATGCCGGCGACCTTGAGCCGCAGGAGCGCCGTCTTGCGGGCGTCGGGCAGCTTCACGGCAGTCTTCACCGAGGTGGCGACGGCGAAGTCGCGCGGCGGCTCGTAGGCGACGGTAGGACCGGCGTCCACGTCCTCGCGCACCAGCCGCAGGCCCACGCTGCTGTTTTCCTCCAGCAGGTGGCCCTTCGAATCCACCCAGGTCTGGGACTCGCCGGAGATGGAGTTGCTTGACTTGAGCAAGAAGCTCTGGACCTGCTTCCCGCCCACCGTCCGCTTCTCCGCCTTCAGCACTTCCATGTCCACGCGCTGGATGGAGAGGGTCGTCGGCTCGAAGAAGTGGAGCGCTGACTTCTGGCCCACCTTGAGCCGGTTGCTCTCACCGATTCCGGACATGCTGGGATCGACGGAAAGCTTGACGCCCTTCGGAATGAGCACGACCTTGCTCGACTTCTGGCCGCCGGCGTCCAGGCTGCACAGGATGCGCGTGGGCTCGTAGCGGGCGTTGATGGACGTGACGCGGCCCATCGAGCTGATGACGGCGGTGGTGAGCAGCGGCTTGCCGGCTTTATCCATTACAGCCGAGGACTTGAAGCCTTGCTCGACGTTTCCCAGCGCCACCATCTTGATCGCCATGTCGGCGTCCAGGCGCACGGCCGGCCGGTTCGCGTGCGTGGTCTCGTACGTCTTCGACGTCATCGATCCGATCCGTGAGCCGAGGAGATAGACTCCGTATCTCGCGGTTTCCGTGAGCCTGGCCGGAGCCGCGAGGCTGGGAAGCGCAGTGAATAGGAGGACGAGGCAGGAAACGCCCCGGAAAGTACGAGTCATCAGCGGGTCTCCGTGGAAGCAATGCCACTATTATGATAAGAACGGGGAGGTGAAGCCAAGTGGCGGCGGTCTGGCGAGCAAGGGGCTTCAGGCAGATTCATGGCAAGCGAGATCCTGACCCGGCTGGCGGCGGTGAAGTACAGCGCGGAGCTGCGGGAGTTCGGCCGCCAGGGCAAGTCTTTCGAAGAGGTGGCCGGGTGCATCGTCCGCTACCTGTATGAGACGCTGGCGGACCGGGAGACGGGCGAGCGCGCGTGCGCCCTGGTGCGGCTCTTCACCACGCAGCGCTACGCAGCGCTGGAGCCCGGTCTCCAGGCGCTGGCTCGGAGCGCGGCGGGCCACACGGCCCTGGAGCCCGACAGCCCCTGCCTGGTGCTCGTCGCCACGGCGGGCGACCGGCCGGCCTGGAACTCTCGCCGCACCTCGCTCGGCCATCAGGCAATTCCCGTCCATAGCGAGGACCTGATCGCCCGCTCGCCGATGATCCTCCAGCTCGTGCGGCAGTTCGGCATCGACATGGGCGCGATTACCGGCCAGGACGACACGCTGCTGCTGGACCCGGCGCAGGAGAGCTATGGCGTCTTCCACGTTCCCGAGGCGCTGGGCAGCCCCTACGTGCCGGCGCAGGCCGAGTTTGTGGTCCCGCACGGCATCCGGTCGGTGGTTGGGTGTGGCGCGCCGCTCTCCGCGCAGGACCTGTTCGCCATCATTCTCTTCACGCGGGCGCCGGTGAGCGCGGAAGCCGCCGCCCGGTTCAGCTCCATTGCCCTTAGCGCAAAGCTGGCGCTCCTCTCGTACGCGCCCGATGCGTTGTTCGCTGGAGCCTGACACCCAGGCGTCGGACAAGTCCCCGGCTTTCCATCACTCCGTTGGTTGCTCCCGGGTGATGGGGTCGTCTCCGAAGTTACCCTCGCGCCAGCCGTGGTAGCCCATGCACATGCCGTCGCCCTGGGCGAGGTCAAGTTCCGCAACCACCTTACCCGGCGCCTGCGCCTCGACGAGCCGGACCGTCACCCCCAGCTCAACCCGGTGCGTAGCGTTGGAGAGCGCCCCCGTCACCCCGTCAAGGATCATCATCAGGCCGTATACGGCGTCATCGATGCCCTTCTCCACGGCCACTCGAGCGTTGGGCGCTAGCTGCGGATCGATTCGCTGGAGAGCATAGTCGCGCATGTCTTCGAAGAAGATACGCCCGGCGGCGTGCTGTAGCCAGAGCTCCAGGGTGCGGGGCTCGGTTGGAGGCGATGCGAGTTGATACTGCCACGTTGCCATAGATCAGCGCCTCCTACGTTCGTCCGCTAGCGGAGAAGGGGCCGTTAGTGACGGACGCCCACAAACACTCGTCTAACCATCCAAAGGGCGCCAGACGCAAAGACGGGCAGCCGCTACCCAGCAGGCTGCCCGTCCTTCCAGATTGTCCGGAGCTGCAACGCGCCGCAGCCGCGGCCTAACGCCCGCCCGCTACCCGGATGCGGTTAGCAGCGCGCGCTTCCGCCGCTTCCGCGTCCTTGAGCCGGATATCGTCGAACTGCGCCTGCGCCTCGCGCATGTCTCGCCGGGCCTGCTCCCGCGACTCGCGCGCCCGCTCGAGATCGATCTCTTCCACACGCTCGGCGGTATCGGCCAGCACCGTCACCTCGTTCTCGAACACCTGGAGGAAGCCGCCGCTCACCGCGAGCCGGGTTTCCTCGCCGTTGTCCCGGCGGTAGCGCAGCTCGCCCGCCGCCAGCTCGGAGAGCAGCGGCGCATGGTTCGGCAGAATCCCGAACTGGCCTTCTACGCCGGGAC
>Ga0216301_1000473_pt1 | contig 10167 bp, 10 predicted proteins | sample 4hB_Boncat_minus_FD_156203 | JGI IMG/M metagenome (GOLD analysis project Ga0216301, IMG submission 156203) | Terrestrial sediment cell enrichment communities for BONCAT metagenomics from Utah, United States - 4hB_Boncat_minus | ecosystem: Environmental > Terrestrial > Deep subsurface > Rock...
GCCTGGCAGGACGAACGGAACCACGCGGGGACACGGATGATCTGGCGCTTCACGACCGCAGACGCACGCATTCGTTTGGCTCGCCTTTATCCATCATTGCAGGCTTGACAGACCACTAGTCGGCCGCTTAGAAATAGGCGCGCGGCGAACGGCTCGACGGCCGGAACAAGCTCCGCCAGGTCGTTCGTCTCCACCACGCGCTGCGGAAACGGCGCGACGGACCTGGAGCTCCCGCCGGGGCCGGACGGGATGAGGACTTCGAGATTGACGCGCGCCCTGCCCAAGACCGTCTGCGTCCGGCGGAGCGACTCCGTGGCCGCGCGCTGCTCCTCCCGCAGCGTCTCCCGTGTATCAACCAGCGGCCCAGAATCAAGCTGCAGTTGCCGCTCGCCTAGAAAGACGCCCTCGCTCCGGAACCGGCGTGCGGGCTGAGCGAAGCCCGCGTCGGGGAGGAGCAGGGCGGGATGCGCGGGCGCGTACTTTGGGGGGTTGTGCCCGTGCAGTCGCCATGCCAATGCGATCTGCTCTCGGGTCAACTGGCGGGTGAAGCGCGGTGCAATGTAGGCGAGCACCTGCGCCTTCCAGGTGGCGCGGCGACCCTCCAACTCCTGACGCAGTTGCACGGCCTCCGGCGCCTCGGGGTCCGCCTGCGCCTCGAGAGCGCCCAGGAGCTTCGCTTCCTCGGCCTCGAAGCTCCGGCGCGCCGGCGCGATCTCCTGCGCCAGCGGCGCCAGGGCGAGCAACTGCGCGCGGGTGAGCTTCAGGTAGCGCAGGGCTTCCCGCAACAGGAAGTCTTCACGCTCCTGTGGGTCTTCCGGAACCCCTTCGATCTCTGGGGCTTCCGGTTGGACCTCCGCCGCTCCGGGCGGCAGCGCGGGCGCCTCGGCCACGGGTTCCTGGCCCGCCGTGGTAGGGGCCGCCGCCAGTCCGAACGCGGCGAGTGTGAGGAGGGACGTGGCGGCCAGGCTGAACGAAAGACGTCGCCCGGACGGCGCGGCGTGGTGTCGGAAGCGCTGCAGCATGTCAACCCCCGTTTCCTGTCTGCTGGCGGGCCTGGAAGCACCGGAGAACCTGAGACACAGACGCATTCAAGGCCAGGTCTGGTTACAGTCGGTGGAGGGGGAGTTTCCAGAGGCCACGGACATCGGTCGCTCATCAGAACCACAAACGGCCAGCCAGGATTACTCCCGGCTGGCCGTTTCTCGCTCTGCGGAAGAGGCGGAGAGCCTACTTCGCGCTGAACCGCTCGGACACCGCGTTCCAGTTGACCGTATTCCACCAGGCTTCCAGGTACTTCGGCCGGAGGTTCTGGTACTTCAGATAGTAGGCGTGCTCCCACACGTCTACACCCAGGATAGGTGTCTGGCCTTCCATCAGCGGGCTGTCCTGGTTCGCGGTGCTCAGCACCTTCAGCGAGCCGCCGTCCAGCACCAGCCACGACCAGCCGCTGCCGAAGCGCTTGACGCCCGCGTCGTTGATGGCGGCCTTGAGCTGATCGAAGCCGCCGAACGCCGCATTGATCGCGTCCGCCAGGGCGCCAGTGGGCGCACCGCCGCCGTTCGGGCCCATGATCTCCCAGAACAGCGTGTGGTTGGCGTGGCCGCCGCCGTTGTTGCGGACCGCCGTGCGGATGCCTTCCGGCACGCTGTTGAGATCCTTCAGGATCTCCTCGATGCTCTTGCTCTGGAGGTCCGGCTGGTCCTTCAGGGCGGCGTTTAGGTTGTTGACGTAGGTGGCGTGATGCTTATCGTGGTGGATCTGCATCGTCTGGGTGTCGATGTGCGGCTCCAGGGCCTCGTACGCATAGGGCAGGGGCGGCAGCGTGAATTCGGGCATCTCTTCTCCTTGTGTCCTCACCAGGGGCAAATCGCGCGGGGCGGCGGACCCGGGCCACACGACGGCGGGGCGGAGGTCCGTACAACCAACCCGGTGTTAGTCTACCGCAATGGGAGGGGAGGGGGTGTCGGCTATGGCCGCGGAGCGTGCCGGAAGAACCCGGCTGTTTGCGGCTGCCGTCAAGATACGGCGCCGTAATGACCGCGGACAGCCCCTTCTACGTATCTCCCGCCCCGAACACGCCGGCCCGGCGGTAGGCGGACCGGCTCAGGCGGAGCCGTCGCATTCAGGCGTCAGCGTTCTCAGGCCAGGGGCGTGCCGCCAGGTATTGGAAACCACCTACCCATCGCGTAACATAGGTGAAATCCGCTCCTGGGCTACGCGGACGTTTTGGAGGCCGTATCAGGTGGAGTTTACGTGCTCCTTCATCAATTGCCGGAACCTCTACCCACCGGGAATGCAGCCGCGCCGGTTCGCCGGAAACCAGACGGACCTCAACTTGAAGATCGAGCATCTGGCGGCTACGCTTCGAGCATCCTGCGACCAGCGTCCACCGGATCTCATCGGTCTCTGCGAGGTAGGCGAAGAGTCTCTGGGGACGCGTGTGGCAGAGGCGGTAGAGCCTGGGTATTATCGTTCTGTATGGAGTGGGCAACCGCCCCGCCGCGAGACAGGCTTGATGGTTTTGTACAATCACGCCATGTTCGCGGAGGGGGTGCAGCGCCTAGATTGTTCACGGAGTCTTCAGGAGCGCGTCAAGTGGCTGGCTGTCCTGATGACTCCCCGGGTTGCTTCTCAGGTGCCCCTGTGGTTTGTGGTAAACCACTGGCAGTCGCCGCTCTCAGGCGCATCCTCCCCCGCGTCGCGGCAGAACTGCTGGTCCGAGTTCAGTTTTTTCTTCCAAAATGAAGCCCGGATGGTGGCGGATGGGCTGCTGGTGGGCGGTGATTTCAACATCGAGCCTGGCGACCCGCCCTTCGTCAACCAATCGGGGGCCACCTTGCAACCAACACGCGAGCGGCAGTTAGTGTTGCGTGATCGAAGAAACTCGTCCTATCTCTACAACCCCATGTGGCGGTTCATGGGTGAGCCCGAACCTCATGAGGATACGCTTACGGAAGGTTACCTGCCCTCGCGGCCGCTGGGCACCTATTTGTCTGGAAGCGGGTGGCGACTCTATGACCAGATGTTCGTCAGCAAGTCGCTCCTTGCGGGCGCTTACTACCACCTACTGGAAAGAACTGTCCGCATCAGCCTTCCCCAAAACGCCTGCTCGGATCATTGTGCAATCGGAGCACGCTTCGGCATTACAGAGGTAAGATGATGTCCGCTAATCCCTTTGCCGCCGTCCTGTCCCAGCAACTCGCCACTCACGAGCAGTCCCACGAGAGCCTGGTGATTCTTCAGCATTTCTGTCGGGGCGTGGAGCTTTCTACGAACAACCGGGTGCAATGCGCGCTAGAGCGGGGAAATGTTGCGGCTTACGGTCAGGAGTGGCGCCCGGTAGTCCGGTCCTCATCCGGAGGTCCGCCACAACTGCTCTTCCGAGCCTATATCCCCCTAGACGGTTGGCCCGTCCAACTGGATCTTCACGAGGGTCCGCTCACCCGATGCGCGAACTCGGAGGAACTGACCCAGGCGCTTCAGGACTTCCTCCGTGATCCCAACGTGGTGACTCAGATCCGCTACATCATGGCTTCGCAGCAGGATCTGGCCGTTACGGCGGATACCGCGCCGCGCTGATTCCAGAGTCAATCAGCACCATCACCAGAGACGCATTCAACCGTCGTTGTTCTCGGGGCGGCCGGTGGCCCAGGCGCGGCCCTGGATGGGCGCGAGGATCGCCTGCACTTCCGCCAGAAGCTCTCCGTCGAGCGGCTCCGCCAGCCAGGCGGCGTTCTTCTCCACGTGCTCCGCGTGCGCCATGCCGACCAGCGTAGTGGCGATGCCTTCCTGGGCGACGGAGAACTGGAGCGCCAGGCGGGCAATGTCCACGCCCCGGCTGCGACAGTGCGCGGCGGCGCGAGCGCAGGCGTCCTTCACCTCCGGGGGAGCCGGGTGCCACGCGGGCGGGCCATCCTGCGTCAACAGCCCCATCGACAGCGGCGAGGCGGAGATCACGCCGATCCCCCGCTCGTGCAGCCACGGCAGCAGGGTCGCCAGCGAGGTATTGTTCAGGCTGTAGCGGCAGTAACTGAGGACCGTATCCACGGGCGCGCGGGCGGCGACCTCCCGGAAGAACTTGAGCGGCAGGCCCGTGATCCCGATGAAGCGGGCCTTTCCCGCCGCGCGCACCCGCTCCAGCGCCGGCAGCGTCACTTCCACAATCTGCTCCAGGCTTCCGAACTCGATGTCGTGGCACTGGATCAGGTCCACGTAGTCCACCCCCAGCCGCGCCAGGCTCTCATCGACGCTCCGCACTACGCGTTCGGCCGAAAAGTCGAAGTCGCGCTCGCCGTAGCGGCCGACCTTCGTGGCGAGGAGATACGCGTCGCGGGGGACGCCGCGCAGCGCCCGCCCCAGCACCGTCTCGGCTTTGGTGAGGCCGTAGTAGGGCGCGACGTCGATGAAGTTGACGCCTAGCTCCAGCGCGCGGCGGACACACCGCACCGCTTCCGGCTCGGCCACCTCGCCGAAGACGCCGCCCAGCGGCGACGCGCCGAAACCCAGAACGGAGACCTGGAGCCCCGTATTGCCCATCGAGCGGTACTGCATCGTCAGAGCCCGGCCCGAAGGGCGTCGAGGTGCCGGCTGAAGTGCTCCGCCAGGATCTCTTCGTAGGTCGCCGGATGGGCTTCCAGGAGGCTGCGTAGCGCCGGCCCGTACTCCGGATGGTTTAGGACGGAGCCGAAGGTGCAGTGGAGGATCTGCCGGCCCGGCGCCGTGAACCCGCGTCCCGGCGGCGTCTCGCTCCAGAGCTCCAGATACAGGCGCTCCAGATCCCGGTCGTCCGGGACGTCCGCCGGCGCGGGCGTCCCGTCCAGGGTAGCGGAAACGTGGTAGGTCGCCCGGTCGGCGTCATAGCGGCTGCGTGCGAACTCGACGATGGTGCGGAAGAGGGCCGGAGCGTGGCGGCAGGCCACCCGGAGCGCCTCCAGGTAGCTGGTGCCCGCGGTCTTCACGTGGAACCGGCCGCTGGTTAGCCGGGCGAAGGCGGGGTAGATGGAGAGTTTATCCGAGCCGGAGTGGAGGCTGAGCTTGTACGGTCCCAGCCGCTCCGCGATGGCGGCGTGGTCGGCCAGCGAGCGCTCGAACTGGCGCAGGTCCCCTTTGAAATCGACGCCCTTCTCGAAGTCTCCCACGTAGCGCGGCGCGAGGCTGATCAGCGTCAGGCCCTGCTCCCGGCACTGCTCCGCGATGATCCAGTGCTCCGCCAGGGTCGTGGGCTGCGGTGTCTCGTCGACGCTCAGCTCCACTTCGTACGGACGCCCGCCCATCATCCGACCGATGTGCGCGCCCAGCGCCACCGCGCGGTTCAGGGCGCGGCCGTACTTCACGGCGGCTCGCAGGCAGGTCTCCTCATCGAACGACACCACCGTTCCCGTGGGGAGAGGAGTCGAGCGCCCGACGTAGCGGTCGAGCCACGGAACCTCGTCACGGATCGCGACGACCCGCGTCTGTAGCTCCTCTCGTGCGTAGTCGTCGGCGCGGGGGTCGACGTCGTCGGACGGGTCGAGGGTGAAGAAGACGAAGCCGGCGGCGGCGGTCTGCTCCACGTCTTCCGGAGTCTTCAGGTGGTCGGCGTCCGCGCCTGCCGGCCCGGTATATCCCGCCTCCCGCGCGCCGGAGCAGGCGTCGTCCATCACCCCCTGCGGGGTGCGCCGGGTCCGCGCCATCTCGCGGATCGACTGCTGCGCGAAGATCGGCTGGATACCGCCGCCCGCCTGCCGCAGCGCCGCCACGTGGCCCGGCGTGGCGAGCCCCGTCCGGTCCCCAAACCCAAAGCTGGGCGCCAGCCCCAGCGGAACCGGCGCAGTCGCAGCGCTATCCCGGCTTCCCACTCCGCGTCCCTCCATTTCCCGTACTGCCAGCTAACCGCGCAAGAACAGCTTCAACACAGATAGACACAGATATTACAGAGGCGCACAGAGAGGAAGGACAGTGAGGCGGTAAGCCCGGATCTGGTTCGGCCGGCGCGAACTGGCTGTCGCATCTTGTCGTCCCTGCAAGATCCTCTTGGCAGCTCCGGTTCGCCTGACACGAGTTGGGCGTTCCGCTTCCACCCTCGCCTTCCCCTCTGTGTTCTTCTGTAATATCTGTGTCCATCTGCGTTAGAGCCGGATCGCACTCACACCCGGATCATCGCCTTCACGACACCCGCCTGGGGGTCGAACAGGCCGGAGAACTCCTCCGGCAGCGTGTGGAGGTCCAGGTGGTGCGTGATCCAGGGAGAGGTGTCCACCCGTCCCGCCTCCATCAGCCGGATGAGCGCCGGAAACGCGCCCGCGCTGTTCCGGGTGGCGTGCAGGCTCAGCTCGCGGCGGTGGAACAGCGGGTCGTCCACCGAAAAGGAGCCCTGCGCCAGTCCCACCATCACCACCCGGCCGCCGGGACCCGCAAGCTGCAGGCTGGCGCCCATCGCGTCCAGGTTTCCGGTGGCGTCGAACACGCAGTGAGCCAGCTCCGGCCCCGTGATCTCCGCAACGGCGGCGGGCACGTCGCCGTGGGTGTCGACGGCGTACTCCACGCCCAGCCGGCGAGAGAAGGCGCGCCGGCTCTCGCTCACATCCACCACGATAACCCGCGCGCCCGCCAGGGCCGCGAACTGCATCGTCGCCAGCCCGATGGGGCCCGCGCCCACCACCACCGCCCACTCGTCCGCCGCCAGGCCCGCGCGCTCGACCGCATGGTGGCCGATGCCCAGCGTCTCGATGAGGGCGAGCTGCTCCAGGCTCAGGGTTTCACTGCGATGCAGGAGGTGGAGGGGAACGGAAAGCAGCTCCTGCATGCCGCCGTCGCAGTGGACGCCCAGCACCTGGAGGCGCGTGCAGCAGTTGTAGCGGCCCGTCCGGCAGGGACGGCACTCCCCGCACGAGACGTACGGCTCGATGGCGACCCGGTCGCCCGCCGCCAGCCCCCGGTCGTTCGCCTCCACCTCCACGATCTCGCCCGCCAGCTCGTGGCCGAGCACGCGCGGGTAGCTGAAGAACGGCTGCCGGCCGCGGAAGGCGTGCAGGTCCGTCCCGCACACCCCGATCCGCTGGATGCGGACGAGCGCCTCGCCGTCCTGCCGCTGCGGCTCGGCGACCTCGCCGAGGATAAACGATCCCGGCTCTCGGAGCGTGATCTGACGCATGGTTGGAAGTCCTTGTCGAGGGTACGGGTCTAGGGGATAGGGTTCAGGGTGGCCCGGAGCGAAGCCTTCCCGGCGCGTGCGGTATGTCGGCTCTCCCCGACACCCGACACCCCACCCCCGACACCCTAGACGGGTCCGACGCCCCGCGCGAGGAAGCCGCCGTCCACCACCAGCACCTCGCCGGTGGTGTAGCTGGCGGCAGGGCTGAGGAGGTAGACGGCCGCGCCGGCGATCTCCTGCGGCTCGCCGAAGCGGTCGAGGGGGGTGTGCCGGAGCAGCCATTCGCCGCGCGGGGTTCCGGAAAGCAGGTCGCGGTTCAGCGGGGTGGGGAAGACGCCGGGCGCGAGCGCGTTCACCCGGATGCCGTAGCGCGCCCAGTCGTTCGCCAGCGAGCGGGTGAGCTGCGCGACGGCGGCCTTGCTCGCGCCGTAAGCGGTGACTTCGGAGAGCCCCACGTAGCTGGTGAGACTGGCGATATTGAGGATGGCGCCGCCGCCGCTCTCGCGCATAATCCGGCCGGCGGCCTGGCAGCACAGGAACGTCCCTGTGAGGTTAACCCGGAGCACGCGCTCCCACTCCTCCAGCGAGACCTCCAGCGGGTCCTTCTTCTGGATCGCGCCGGCGGCGTTCACCAGGAGGTCGAGGCGGCCGTGGTCGCGCAGCACGGCGTCGAACGCCGCCTCGATGGAGGCGGCCTCCGCCACGTCGAGCTGCAGGCCGCGGTGCCCTCCGGACAGCGACTGTAACTCCTCTACCGTGCCGGCGACCTTCGCCGCTTCGCGCGACCCCACGACCACCGTGGCCCCCGCCTGCGCCAGCCCCAGGGCGATGGCGCGGCCCAAGCCGCTCGTCCCGCCCGTCACCAGCGCGACCTTCCCGGTCAGGTCGAAACCCGGATACGCCATGGCTTAGGATTTCTGATTGACGGAGTCGTCAATGTCGCCCACCTTCTCGAAACGGACAGTGGACCCGACGCCCAGGACCGCGCGCTCGACGCCCCAGAGCTTGGTCGGGCCCGCGTCGCCGTAGTTCACCACCGTTTTCCGCCTACCGCGCGTCACCACGCTGGTGACGATGCTCGGGAGATCGCTCACCCGGCGGGTGTACTCCCGCCGCAGGCCAGAGAACCCTTGCGACTGGATGAGCGCCGCCAGCCGCGCGAACTCCTGCGGTGGAAACGCGCCCTCATACCGGCCGATTCGCTCCACGTTGCGCCGCCCCAGGTAGGCGGCCGTGCCGTCTTTCCGCAAGATCAGCGTATCCTCCGGGCAGGCGCCGAAGCAGGGCGTCCGCTCCAGCGTCACTTCGGTGATGTCGCCGCTGGAAGCGGCGTCGATGGGCGTCGCCCCGCACAGCAGCGGAAGCACGGCGAGCAGTAAGAATCGGCGGCGGATCATGGAGGCCTCCGGAATAGGGGTCAGGGACTAGGGTCCAGGGTCGAAGACCGTGGGGCGGCCGACCGGACTCGCCGGCGCTCCCACCCTTTGTTCGCCAGGTCCAGGCCAGGAACCCTACTTCCTATCCTGAACCCGACACCCGGGCCGCCACCACCGCCTTGCGGACCGTGGCGGCTTCCACCCGGCTGGGCACGGGCCGGTACGGCGTGCCCGGAACCGTTGAGAGGGAGAAGGTGCAGTCGGGGTTCAACACCATCTCCGGCTCGGTGAGATCCTGGCAATAGAAGAAGGCGGAGGGGAACAGGTCGGCGGGGTAAGTGAAGTTGCCCAGGCCCGCCAGCTCGATGCTAAGGCCGGCGCCCACGCCGCTCTCCAGCATCCCGCCTACCCAGCACGGAACGCCGGCGTCGCGGGCGCGGTCGTGAAGCGCCTTCGCCACGGAGACGCCGCCCACCCGCCCGATCTTGATGTTGAGGTAGCGGCAGGAGCCCAGCTTCAGCGCCAGCTCGAAGTCTCGCAGCGACGTCACGGACTCATCCAGGCAGATCGGCGTCTCCAACTGCCGCTGCAGCTCGGCGTGGTCGTGGAGGTCCCGGTGGAACAACGGCTGTTCGATCATCGCCAGCCCCAGCCGGTCTACGGCGCGGAAGAACGGCAGGTCGTCCAGGGAGTAGCCGGAGTTGCAGTCGATGTGGAAGGTGTGGCGCGGGAACGCATCCCGCACCACGCGCAGCATCTCCAGGTCCCAGCCGGGACGGACCTTGAGCTTGGTGCGCCGGAACCCCTGGTCCACGACTCCCTGGATTTTCTCCAGGAGCATATCGAGCGTATCCTGCACTCCGAAGTCGGAGCCCGCCTCCACGGTCGCCCGCTCCGCGCCGAGGAGCCGCCCCAGCGGCTGCCCCGTCATCCGGGCGTGGAGGTCCCACCACGCGCTTTCCGGCCCGGCTTTGGCGAAGGGGTTGCCCTTGAACACTCGCAGCGCGTCCAGCAGCGCCTCGGCCGTCTCGAAGTCGCGGCCGACCAGCAGCGGGCCGAAGACCTCCTCGTTCAGCACGAACACCGTCGAGGCGGTTTCCGGAGAGTAGGTCGGCGCGAAGAAGGGAGTTGCCTCACCCCAGCCCTCGTGCTCGCCGGAAACCATGCGGAAGAGGACCGAGTGGATGTCGGCGTCCTCGCCGTACGCGGTCTTCCAGGGATAGATCAGCGGCAGGCGGACGTAGTAGATCTCGATCCGGTCGATGTGCATCTTCGGGATTTCGGATTTGGGATTGCGGAATGCGGATTGGACACGGCGCGGCGCTGCCGCAGCCCAGGAAAGCTTCAACACAGACAGGCACAGAGGTTACAGAGGCACACAGAAGGGATGGGATGGGGAAGGCGGCAGGCTCCAGATCCGGGAGGGTGCTTCCAACCTGAAACCCGAAACCCGAAACCTGAAACCCGAAACCTGAAACCCGAAACCTGAAACCCGAAACCCGAAACCTGAAACCCCTCAGCCCATCGGCTTCATCTCCAGGCGCTGACGCTGGATGTCCACCGGCCGCTTGCCGCGGAAGCGCGTCACTTGCAGCTCCGCCGTAATCAGCTCGTGCTCATCCACCGACAGCTCCAGCGCGACCTCGAAGCGGTCAGTGC
>Ga0216301_1000474_pt1 | contig 10158 bp, 8 predicted proteins | sample 4hB_Boncat_minus_FD_156203 | JGI IMG/M metagenome (GOLD analysis project Ga0216301, IMG submission 156203) | Terrestrial sediment cell enrichment communities for BONCAT metagenomics from Utah, United States - 4hB_Boncat_minus | ecosystem: Environmental > Terrestrial > Deep subsurface > Rock...
CGCGCGGGCGAGCTGAAGGGGACCCAGTTGATCTACGTCAACCTGGCCGTGTATCCGCCCGCGCGTCCGCAGGTGGATAACATCGAGGGTCTCGACCCGCGTGTGGTGGCGTTTCCCAAGCCGGACCAGCCGGTTCCCTTCCGCATCTACGCCTCCGATGACGTGAATCCGCTGGTCAGCGGCGTCTGGCGACAGGTGTTGATGGCGCAGGAGGTGGGGCTGGACGTCTTCCGGCTCCAGGGCCTGCAAGGGGAGTTGATCGTCTACCCCCGGGCGAAGCGCGTGCGGATGGAGTTTCCGCTGAAAGGAAAGGCGGGCCAGACGCAGACGGCGGAAGGGTTTACCGCCGTTTTGAAGGAGATCAAGACCGGGCGGGACACGGTCTCGGTGGTGGTGCACACCAGTTGGCCCGCCGGGCAGAGCGTCGCGCGGCCGAACTCGGAGGCGCCCTTCGGCATCACGGGCGTCACAGCCTCTGGGGTGAACCTGACGCCGAACGGGAGCGGCGGCGGCTCCACGCGGGCCGGCGACATGATGAGCCGCCAGTTCTCCATGACGTTTTCGGATCTGAAGGAGCCGCTGAGTAAAGTGGCGGTGGAGGTGATCGTCCGCAGCGGGACCCCGCAGCGTCTGGCGTTCACCCTTCCGGAGATCGCCCTGCCCGACGTGCTGCCCCTGGAATCGCAGTTGGCCGCTGTGGAAGAGGCGGGCAACGCCTTGCCGGTGGGGCATGCCTTCTATGCGGCGCGCGGCGGAGGTCTCAGCTTTCCGGCGCCCGGAGCCGGCGCGGCAGGGGCGTTGCTGGTGGGGCTGGCCCGTCGCGAGGGCGCCGAGTTCGGCCCGTGGCGCTGGCTGGAAGCGGCTGTCGAACCGGGCGGACAGGTGTCGCTGACGCATCTCCGCGAGGGGACGTACCAGGTGGTGCGGCTTCCGTTACCGGCGGGAGCCGGGCTTCCGGGGAACCGCCCATCTACGCCTCTGGAGGGAGGCGTGACGGTGGAGATCGCTCCCGGCAAGGTTTCCACGCTGCCCGCCTTCGAGCGAGGAGCCCGCCCATGAGCCGGTCGCGCGGCACGTTCCTCCGGGCGGCGAGCCTGGCTGCCTGGGCTCTCGCGGCTGGCGTCTGCGGCCTGGCGCTGCCGGTGCGGGGAACCGCCGCGCCGGAGCCGTCCGCCCCGCCTCGCCGCCCGGTGTTGAACGTCGGCCCGTACCGCGTGCAGCTCGACCGGATTACGGCGGCCCGGAACCGCATCCTGAATTACCGGGTTCCCGGCGTCGAGCGCGACGAGCGGCCGCTGGATTCCCGCTGCACCGTCCAGATGCAGGTGGCGGTCTTCGCCACGGACCCGACCGCCGGCCCCGGCCTGGCGACCTTCCAGGTTCACATGGTGACCGCCGAGGAGCGGGGCCGGGTGGGGGAGGCGCCGCACTACGGGGGGCTCATCGACACGGCGGACGACGGCGCCCTGCTGCGCGCGTACCTCTACATGCCCAGCTTCCCCGCGCTGGCGCGAGAAGTACGGACCATCGAGGGGGAGATCGTCGCCTACGAGAAGACCGAGCCGCTCCGGATCGAGGTGCCGCTGCCCGGCTTGAAGTTTCCCGCCAGCGCCGAGAAAGACGGAGTGCGGGCCACCGTCCGCGAGCTAACGACGGAAGGCGGCGGCGCGCGCCTCACGCTCTCCCTGGAAGGGCCGCCCTCCAGCATCCTGCTGAACGGCAAGGTGGCCGGCGGCTATGGGGTGTCGCTGTTAGACCTGGAAGGCCGCCCCGCCAGTCTCGCCACCGGCAATCTCGTCAATCCCCGCCCGAACCAGTCCGAATACCGCCTCGCGTTTTCCAACCTCCGCGCCGCCCCCAGCAAGGTGGTGGTCCAGATCATCCACCGGGGTGGGGCGCGCCGCGTCTATCCCTTCCGCTTCGAGCGCGTGCCGCTTCCCATCCGCCCGCCGGCGCCGGTGAAGTAACGCGCTGTTTGGATGGGTGAGGGTTGTGTGGATGAGAATTGTCTGGGTGTAGGCTCCCCGGACCACGCACGCGGCGGCTTGTAGTGAGGCGCTTTAGCGCCCTTTAGCGCCCTTTAGCGCCCTTTAGCGCCCTTTACCGCGTCGTTCGAAGCGCTTGTGGGTCGCCTGCCACGAGAGTTCGTGCTGGCCCCGAAGTACCCGTTACCGAACTTTGCCCCTCTCCGCGCTTGGCGGGGAGAGGGGTGGCCGAAGGTTCATCCCCCGCACGGGGGGCCGGGGTGAGGTCCGGCTCCAGAGCCGGGGTTAGCGTAGCACGCCGGTCGCCATGAGGACGATGAGCCCCACGCCGGATAACAGCAGCGCGAGGGCGATGGTCATGTAGCGGCGCGAGCGCTGCTGGACGTGCTCCACCGTCTCCTGCACCGTTTGATTGAAGCTGTTGTAGCTGCGGATGAGCGCGTCCACGTTGGGCGGCAGCGGGATCTCTTGCTCCGACTGGGGGTCGAGGACCAGCAAGTGGAGGGCCTGGCAGACCTCCGCCGCGATGGGCATCGCCTCCTGGGCCAACTCCGGCGACTGCATGAAATGCAGGTGGAGCTGGAGCGGCGTCTCCTCGTAGGGGAAGTCGGCGCGGCCCGGTTCTTCTTCCGCGTCCTCTTCGGGCGTCAGGAACGTGAAGTCGAACGCGGTGTTGCTGATCGGGTTCTGGTAGTGGAAGGCGACCTCGCCCCGGGCGAGCGGGTCTTCCTCCCGCGAGGGGATGCGCGTGAAGCGGGGGAGCCGCGCGAACAGCGGGTCCACCTCCTCGATAATCAGCTCCGGCTGCCCCACCGGCCGGTAGAAGAACAGGTTCCAACTCATGGCGCGTTTGAAAGCCTCGACACAGAAGGACACAGATCAAACAGAGGAACACAGATAGGACGGCAAGGGCGCCTGGCTCCACGATATGAGCAGCCGTCGAACCATCCGTATGGCTGGAGACGCGGCCTCTTATCGCAGATAAGGCGCCGTCTCCTGAATTATCCGTGTTCTTCTGTCTGATCTGTGTCCCTCTGTGTCAAAGTCCGGAAAGCAAAAGTCAGTCGCGGCGGAAGTAAGCGCAGCAGCGGGCGCAGACGGGATAGGGGCCAGCTGAAGCGAGTCGGTTCCGGTGGGCGCGGAACGAGTCGCTGTTCCAGATGTCGCGGAAGGGCTGGTCGCGGACGTTGCCGCACACGAGGTCGAAGCAGGGAGAAACGTCGCCGTTCGGCAGGATGTCGGTGGCGGTCCAGGCGCACGTCGGCGTGGCGTGATGGGTGAACGCCTCGGGCGCTCCGTAATAGAGGCGCATCTGCTCCCGGTCCAGCTCCGGGTAGAAGAGGATCGGCAGGCCGAAGTCTTCCTGCTTGAGCCGCTGGATCGTCTCGTAGAGGCGGTCGGTGTCGATCCCTTCCGTCGCCGTGCCGCCGATGCTCTCGTAGTTGAGCGGAAAGCAATCGCCCCAGCGCGCATTGTGCGCGGTCACCATCGGCTGGGTGAGAAACCAGAAGTGCTGGAAGTTCAGCGCAAAGGCCCCGAACTCCCGGGCGGCGTCCACCAGTTGGAGCGCCGTCTCCCACGTGTGTCCCGTAATCGCCGCGTTCACCACCAGGTGCGGCGCGCTACCCTTCCGCAAAGCCGCCACTTTCCGCGCGCCGCGCAGGGCCCGGTCGTAGGTTCCTTCGGCCTTGCGGACCGCGTCGTGGACCTCGCGCGGCCCGTCCAGCGACAGGATCAGGACGTCCGGAGGCGCCTGCATCAGCGCCTCCGCGCGTTGTTCCAGCAGCGTCCCATTCGTGGTGAGGACGCAGAGCAGCCGGTGCCTGCGGATGTGCGCCACCAGCTCCGCGATTTGCGGATAGAGCGTCGGCTCGCCGCCCGTGAGGCAGATGTAGGGGCCATACGGCGCGATCTCGTCCACGATCCGCTTCCAGTCGCCGATCTCCAGCCAGTCCTTCTTCCCGAAGACGTCGCCGTTGGCCACGAAGCGGCAGAACTCGCAGCGGAGGTTACAGCGGAGGGTGGGCTTGAGGGTGATGTAGCGCGGCGGCAGGCTGCGGCCGTCCGCCAGCCGTCGCTCCAGCGGAAGAACGCCGTTCCGCAGGCGGTTCTGGAGATACCAGAGGATGAGGGAGGGGTGCTCGGCGGCGACCTTCAAGCCGGCGCGGAGGGTATGGCGGGTGCTGCTGTTCATGGCGTTCGGGGCATTGTAGCCGCATCCGTAGGCGCGTTGCCATGCGGCGTTGGCGCAGCCGCCGTCCGTTAGCGCAGCGGCTAGCTGAGCGAAGCTTAACCCGTCCGACGGAAAGTGGAGCAGGCGTCCCCCGGCTAACATGTCGAAGGGGTGGCAGGAGACGCTGGCGCGTCCTCCCGACTACCTTTCCGGAGAGCAGAAACCGATGAGCAACGACGACATCCTCGCCAACCAGAAGAGCATCCTGGAGAACCAGCAGCACATCCTCGCCAACCAGGAGAAGCTGCAACAGATCCTCGCCAACCAGGCGGCCATTGTGACGAACCAGGAGCAGATCCAACGAAACCAGGAGAAGCTGGAGCGACTCCTGGCCAACCAGGAAGTCATCCAGGGCAACCAGGAGAAGATCCTGGCGAACCAGGAGCGTATCCTGGCGAAGTAGCGGCCCAGACAAGAGAGAAGGGGATGCCGCCGGGCATCCCCTTCTTGTCAGGCGGTTATCCTACCGCTACGGGTGTCTTCGGCCGCCGCTTGGGCTTCGGCTTGGGCTTCGGCAGCGCTTCCGGCTCGCGGCCGCCGTCCGTGGCCGGTTCTTCCGGCTCCGGTCGAGCCCCGCTGGGCGGCTCCTCCGACGGGGTCGTCTCCAGCGCCAGCTTCAGCACCTGGCCGATCTCGCTCACGAAGTGGAAGGTGAGTGAGTTCTTCACCTGCTCCGGGATCTCTTCGTCGACGTCCTTCCGGTTCCGCTCCGGCAGGATCATCTCCCGGATGCCCGCCCGCCGCGCCGCCAGCGCCTTCTCTTTGATCCCGCCGACGGGCAGCACGCGTCCCGTCAGCGTGATCTCACCGGTCATCGCCACGCGCGGCCGCAGCTTCCGCCCGCTCACCAGACTCCCGATCGCCGTAATCATCGTCACACCGGCGGAGGGACCATCCTTCGGGATGGCGCCCGCCGGGACGTGGATGTGGACGTCGTGCTTCTTGAAGTACTCGTCCGGCAGGCCCAGCTCCTCGCCGTGCGCGCGGACGTAGCTCAGCGCCGCCTGCGCCGACTCCTTCATCACGTCCCCGAGCTGGCCGGTTAACGTCAGCCGGCCGTCGCCGCCGGGCATCGCCATCGCCTCGATGAAGAGGACGTCGCCGCCGAACGGCGTCCAGGCCAGGCCCGTCGCTACTCCGGCGTGGGAGACGCGGTCCTGCACCTCCTCGAACTCGAAGCGGGGCGCGCCCAGATACTTCCGCACCTGGTCCGTCGTCACCACCATCGGCTCTTCGCGGCCCTCCGCAAACTCGCGGGTGGCCTTCCGGGTGATCGCCGCCACTTCCCGCTCCAGGTTCCGGACCCCTGCCTCCCGGGTGTAGCCGCCGATGAGGAAGCGGATCGCCGCGTCCTCCCACTGGAGCTTCTCTTCCGGCAGGCCGTGCTCGCTGCGCTGCTTGTCGATGAGGTGCCGCTTGGCGATCTCGATCTTCTCTTCTTCCGTGTAGCCCGCCAGCTCGATGATCTCCATCCGGTCCCGCAGGGGCGGCAGGATGGTGTCCAGCACGTTGGCCGTGGTGATGAACAGGACGTTCGACAGGTTGAACGGGACGTCCAGGTAATGGTCCCGGAAGTCGACGTTCTGCTCCGGGTCCAGCACCTCCAGGAGGGCGGACGACGGGTCGCCGCGGAAATCCTGGCCCACCTTGTCAATCTCGTCCAGCATCATCACGGGGTTCTTGCTGCTCGCGCGGCGCATACCCTGGATGATCTGCCCCGGCAGCGCCCCGATGTAGGTGCGCCGGTGGCCCCGGATCTCCGCCTCGTCCCGCATACCGCCCAGCGAGAATCGGACGAACTTCCGCCCCAGCGCCCGGGCGATGCTCTTACCCAGCGAAGTCTTCCCCACGCCCGGAGGGCCGCTGAAGCAGAGGATCGGCTGGCGGACGTCGCCTTCCGTTTTGAACTTGCGGACGGAGAGGTACTCGAGGATACGGTCCTTGATCTTGTCCAGGCCGTAGTGGTCCTCGTCCAGCACCCGGCGCACGTCCTTGATGTCCAGGTTGTCTTCCGTCTGCGTGGTCCACGGCAGGCAGGTGAGCCAATCGAGGTACGTGCGAGAGACCGTGTACTCCGCGGCGGCCGGCGGCATGCGCTGGAGCCGCTCCAACTCCCGCTCCGCCTCTTTCCGGGCGTCTTCCGGCATGCCCGACGCCTCGATCTTCTCGCGCAGCTCGCGGATCTCCGTCTCGCGGTCGTCGCCTTCCCCCAGCTCTTTCTGGATGGCCTTGAGCTGCTCGCGGAGGAAGTACTCCCGCTGCATGCGAGTCATCTCCGAGCTCACCTCGGACTGGATCTTGCTGCCAACCTCCAGCACGTTCAGCTCGCGTTGCACCAGCCCGGCCAGCTTCCGCAGCCGCGCCCGCACGTCCAGCTCTTCCAGGATTTCCTGCTTCTCGTCCGTGCCGACGGGCAGGTGCGCGGCGACCAGGTCCGCCAGGGTGGCGGGGTCGCGGACGTTCATCGGGATCGCCTGAAGCTCGTCCGGCAGGTTCGGCGACATCTGCACCACGCGTTGGAAATTGGCGGCGGTGTTGCGCAACAGCGCCTGGACCTCCACCTCTTCCTCGCCGACGAACTCCTGCCCCTCTTCCTCCACGATGACGCGGGCGCGGATGTACGGAGACTCCTGCGTCGGCTCCTCCAGGCGGATGCGGCGGAGGCCATGCACGATGAGGCGAACGCCGTCCTGCATCTTCACCATCATGCGGATGGCCGCAGCCACGCCCACCGGGTGGAGGTCTGCGAAAGTCGGCGCTTCCAGGGTCGGATCCTTGAGGGTGACGATGCCGATGATGCGGTTCTCCGCCACGGCCGCGTCGTCGATCAGCTTCACGGACGCTTCGCGCGTCACCGTAAGCGGCGCCACGACGGCCGGAAACAGGACGTTATCGCGCAGCGGCAGGATGGAAAGCTCGTCGGGGATGAGACCAGCGGTGTCGCCGACCCCCAGCTCCACGACTTCTTCCTCAACCGGGTCGTCTTCGACCAATACAGGTTCTCTTGTTTCCATAGCAATGCTTTACAGGATCAGGGTATCCGGAGACCGTCCGGACCGGGACAGCGGTCGAAGGGACACTCCGCCATTGAAAAAGAAATGCGCGCCGGCTCGTCAGCCCTGAACGGGAATCCGCGTGCTCTGCGGTCCGGGCCCCACCCGCTTCGGCAGGGTAATCATCAGGAAGCCGTCGCGGAAGGTCGCCTGCACCTGGTCACGATCCACCTCCGCGCCGGGCGGCAGCGGCAGCACCCGCTCGAATGGGCCGAGATAGATTTCCATCTGGTGGAAGAGGATGCGGTCCGCCGCCTCTTTGCGCTCGTCTTCCCGGATGCCCCGGATGTGGAGCGCGCGGCCGTCCTCGCTAAGCTCTACGTGGATCGCGTCCGACCGCACGCCGGCCAGCTCGATCTTCACCTTCACGGCCTCGCGGGTCTCGTAGACATCCGCCTGCGGCTCCCAGAAGCGCTCCGGGGAAGTGACTGAATGGAGAAAGCGGCGCAGGATCTCGTCGGAGCGCTCGAACTCCTGCTCCATCTGCCGGATCAAGTCTTCGTAAAATCGGTTCATCACGCGTCCAAAGCCCCCGCACTATGATAGGCACGGACTCAAGGCAGTGTAAAATCACCTGCGCAAGGGGTGGCCGAGCCAGACGCTCGGCAGTCGGCGGCAGGCGACGCCAAATGCAATATACCCCGATCCTGCCTGCTTGCCGATACAATGTGGCCGTTGGGCGGCCGCGTCGTTCTCCGCCTGGGAAGCAGGCGAAGGCGGTGAATTGCGAATGGCGAGTTTCGAAGTGCGAACGGGACGTGGATGGCCGGACGGCTGCTGCCGGAGACGATGGCTGGAGTTGTATGTCCGCCGGTCCGCCGGGACAACCTTCAGGTAGGAGGCGGGAGGGTCGGCTGCGAACACTGCTCCAGGATAGCGGAGCCCCGGCCGGCAGAGCGCGCGGGCGCCCTCCTTTTGCATCGTCTAGCGTGCGTCGCGCGCGTTAAGTAAGGAACTGCTGGCATGGCATCCAGGCCGGACGGGCGCTCTCCCTCGGAGATGCGGCCGCTGAAAATCACTCGTGGCTTCAATAAGTATGCGGAAGGCTCGTGCCTCATCGAGGTGGGGCTGACGCGCGTGATCTGCACCGCTTCAGCCGAAGAGCGGGTCCCCCCGTTCCTCAAAGGCCAGGGGACGGGCTGGGTGACGGCGGAGTACGCCATGATCCCGCGCGCCAACCGCCAGCGCACCCCCCGCGACGTAGGCAAGCCCGCGGGCGGTCGGACCGTGGAGATCCAGCGCCTCATCGGGCGCTCGCTGCGGGCCGTCGTGGATATGCACGCCCTGGGCGAACGGACCATCCACCTGGACTGCGACGTGATCCAGGCGGATGGCGGCACGCGCACCGCCTCCATAACCGGCGCCTACGTGGCGCTGGTGGAGTGTCTGGGCGCGCTGAAAAAGGGCGGCCAGCTCAAGCGGTGGCCGCTGCTGGACCAGCTTGCAGCAGTGAGCGTGGGCATCTGCGGCGGGCAGGTCTGCCTGGACCTGGACTACGATGAGGACTCGACCGCCGCCGTGGACATGAACATCGTGCTTACCGGCAACGGCCGCCTGGTGGAGGTTCAGGGCACGGCGGAAGGGGAGCCGTTTACACGGGCGCAGATGGACCAGTTGATGGATATGGCCGCCGCCGGCGTGCAGCGTCTGTTCGCCGTGCAGCGGGATTTGCTGAAGGACGTGATCCAGTTCTGACCTCGATGGAGATGAATTGAACCGCAGAGACGCGGAGACGCAGAGAAGACAAGCATTAGATGGGATTAACAGGATTTGCTGGATCTGGGAAGTTGGAGATGAAAACGTCAGCGATTGAGTTCTCTCATCCTGTCAATTCCGTCCAGTACGCCGCGTGCTGCTCTGTGTTCCTCTCTGCGTCTCTGTGTCTCTGCGGTTCAATCTTCTCCTGTCCTCTCGTTGCGCCCCGTGGTGAGATCCTGATCCGAGAACTATTGTGTTGAAGCTGATCGTCGCGACGAAGAATCCGGGCAAAGTGCGGGAGCTGCGGGCGCTGTTAGCGGACCTGCCGCTCGATCTCCAGCCGGCCGATGCGCTGCCGGACGTGGAGGAGACGGGGACGTCGTTCGTGGAGAACGCCGAGCTGAAGGCGCGGGCGGCGGCGGAATGGGCCGGCGAGTGGGCGTTAGGGGAGGACTCGGGTCTGGAAGTGGATGCCCTGGACGGCGCGCCGGGTATCTATTCAAACCGCTTCGCCGGTGAGAACACAACCGAAGAAAGCCGCAACCGGCGTTTGCTGGAGCTGCTGGACGGCGTTCCGGCGGAGCGCCGCACTTGCCGTTACCGGGCGGCGGTGGCGATAGCGGCTCCGGACGGCCGGGTGTGGGTGACCGAGGGCGCGTGCGAGGGACGGCTGCTGGAGGCGCCGCGCGGCGAGGGCGGCTTCGGCTACGACCCGTTGTTCTATGTCTCCGAGCACCGGAAGACGATGGCCGAGCTTCCTCCGGAAGTGAAGAACCGGATCAGCCACCGGGGCCGGGCGCTCGCCGCCCAGCGCCCGCTACTGGAGCGCCTGTTGGGCCAGGGACCGGCTGAGGCGCCGGACGAGCCAGGCTAGCACAGCGCTCCGGACCGAGCGGCTCCGCCGCCGGGGCCGCCTTCCGGCGCGCGAGCGCGTTCGAGTGTCGCTCACACGAACCTTCTTCCAGCCCGCGGGTGCGTGCGCCTGCGGTTGTAGTGCCGTGCTTCAGCGCGTCCAACAGGCGCTAAAGCGCCCTACTACCAGCCGCGGGGCAAATGGACCCTAGTGTCCCTTTCCCGCTGTGTGCATCTGTGATCCCAGTGTCCCTCTCAAGAAACTTCACAGGGCGTGAGGCTGTAGCCCAGGGATTTGGCCTGACGGTGGACCGCGGCGAGCCGCCGCGCCTGATAC
>Ga0216301_1000475_pt1 | contig 10134 bp, 7 predicted proteins | sample 4hB_Boncat_minus_FD_156203 | JGI IMG/M metagenome (GOLD analysis project Ga0216301, IMG submission 156203) | Terrestrial sediment cell enrichment communities for BONCAT metagenomics from Utah, United States - 4hB_Boncat_minus | ecosystem: Environmental > Terrestrial > Deep subsurface > Rock...
ACCCGGCACGTCCCGCACGATCTCAAAGTCGCACCCCGCCACCGTCGGCTCACCGAGCGGCACGTTCGCCACCGCCAGCAGCAGCGACCGGAACGGCGGAATCTCGACCTCCACCGCGTCCCCGAACGCGAAGTCGCCCACCACCCGTTCGAACGGGTGGAACCGCCGGACGTGGACCTCGCTCCCGTTGTCTTCCAGCCCAATGACGAGATCCAACGGGATCCGCCGCACGACCGGCTCCCACGTCAGGTTGCGCAGCGTCAGGAACCGCCGGTTCCCATCCCCCCGCGCCACCGCGTTCAGCCCGAACTCCCCTTCCGGCAGCACCATCCCGTGGACCAAGATGTCGCGGAACCGCCGGTGCAGGTTGAAGATCCGAGCCAGCCGCGGGTACTCGTCGTCCCGCAACAACCACGGGTTTCCGTAGATCTCCGGCGCGAGGATCAGGCACCGGTTGAACGCCTGGAGCACCAGGTCGTCCTCCCAGTAGTCCAGGCACGAGGAGAGGCACACGCCATGGTCCTCGGTCAGCCGCGTCAGGCCCGGCGTCAGCTCGCGCTCCAGTGCGCAAACCCGGTTGTGGCTCGCCGTGATCCCGTTGCGCATGTGCACGTCGATGTACGTCTCCGCCCCGCCCAGCAGGAACGTCGTCGCGTGTTCCACCGCGTCCCCCAGCTCCAGCCGGTGGTTCAGCAAGATCAGGTCCGGCGAGTGCTCTCGGCACTCCGTCATCATCCGGGCGAAGTGGTCGCGCTTCTCCGGCCGAAGCTGCCCGCACACCGCGTCCATCTTGAACAGGGCGAAATGATGGTCCCGGCAAAGCGCCACCATCGTCTCGATCCGCGCCTCCGCATCCGCATCGGTCTCCCCGAACCCATCCGGCCCGCCCCAAACCACCAACCGGCACCCCATCTCCGCCGCCGCCTCGGCCAGCGGTCCAAAGCCGTTCGGAAACTGCCGCCGGAACCGTTCGGACTGGGTAGAGCCGTAAAACTTCGCCCCATCGATCGCCCCCGCGTCGAAGGCGTAGATGTCCAGCTCCAGCCCAAACTCTTCCCTGAGCCAAGCGAAGAACCCCAAGTTCGCCCGCGTCTGCCCCTCCGTCGGCCCCTCGTTCGTGTGGTTGATCCACGAGAAGTACTGAGAACGCGAAGGCGTGCTCTCGTCGGCACCGGGAAAGATCGTACGCGAATCCACGAGCCGAGCGTACCGTCAACCAAAGACAAAGGCGGCAAGAGAACCCCCTCCTCGTTTTCCCGCGGCCGAACCATTCGAAAGCGTAACTAGACCGCGCGAGGAAGATGAGGAGGGGGCTGGGGGTGGAGAAATCCCCTGCTAGCTCTCTACAGGCCAGCGCCCGCAAGCCGATGCAGAAGTCACTTTGTCCGCAGCGACTCCAACCACTGCCCCCAGCGAACATCGTCCGCCGGATAGCTCTCCCCACTCAGCCGACGCACGAACCGGTAGGCGAGGTCTCGGGGCTCCGGCAACTGCGCCCTTAGGTACGGAAGCAGGACCTTGCCTCCGCCGTCGCCCACCAGCTCCTTCGCCAGGGCGGGTTCAATTTCGGTGCGGATGAGGACGTCCAGGACCGGTCGAAGGGCGAAAAGGTTGGTCCCGTTCAGGACAGACCGCAGGTGGGGCACGGCAGGCTTCCAGTCGATTTTGCGCGGCTTCGCGCGTGCAAGACCGCTCAGGCACCCGTAGGAAAGGCCCGCCACCGGGTCCCACCCGTCCCGCGCACCCGCCGCCAGCGCGTGCCACGCGGCGTCCCGCTCGGAAAAGTTGAGCAACACCGCTGCCGCCACCAGCCGGTCCGTGGGGTCGCGGTCGAGGCGGAGGGCTCGCTCGGCCGCCTCAAAGTCTTCGGAAGTGTTCAACGCGCGCAAGGTGCTCCACCACGGCTGCTCCTGCGGCGCCTCGGCCCCCGCCTCGACCGGGGTCATCGCCCGGGCGTACTCGCGCACCCCCATGTCGAACTTGGCGAAGCTCTCGCTGGCCGCTTTGACTAGGGGCAGCCACCGGTCGGGCAGCACCACCGAGCCGGAGGGGTCGGTCCGCTCGACCCGCGCTGCGTGCTGGGGCTCGACCACGCTGATGAAGGTGTACAGCTTCTTGTCCTCGTCGAAGAACAGCGTCACCGACGCCTCGGCGAACTTCAGCTTGGCTATCAGGTCGGCCGCGCACGCGTGCATCTTGTCCAGCGATGCGTAGCCGAGCGAGGTGTAGATCCGCTCAGGGGTCCAGGTCTCAAGCCCCACGAACTCGACCCTTCCCTTCTCCGTGCGCAGCACCTGCGCGCTTACCATGGCCATCAAGCAAGGCAGACCAACGAGACACCGGACCAGCAGCCGATTCATCAACCCTCCATACCAGGGGCTAGTGCCCCGGAAGTTCCGACTGGTCAACCGACGGGTTGGGTTCTTCAACCACGGAGTGAACAGAGCGGCGTCCCCCTCCGGCTCTGTGCTCTCCTTGTCTCTGTATTTAGAGAACCCATTCACCGCCACTTCCGCAATGCCTCCGAATAAGCCTCCTCCACCAAGTACCGACCCTTCCCAATCCCCGCCGGCCCATGCCCCGGCAGAAGGTGGTCGCAAAGCGGCCGCGCTAAGAGCCCCGCAAGCGACTCGATGTACTCGGGACGGCTGAAGGCGATGTCCCCCGTCCAAGGCAAGTCGATGCCCCGATGAGCGTGCCGGGCCTCGAACAGATCGCCGGTAAACCACAGCCGTTCCCCATCCATCTCCACCTCGTACACCGTGTGCCCGTTCGCGTGTCCCGGCGTCGCGATCGCCCGCACGACAAGACCCCCGACCGCCAGCGCCTCCCCGTCGCGAAGGACCACATCGACCTGGCACGGCTCGAACTCCCGGTGGACGGCATAGCCGATACACCGGGCATCCCCGGCCACCATCGCCGCTGCCGTCTCTGGCGAGGCAACGATCTGAACCCCCCGCCGTTGGATCTCCGCCGCATGGCTGGCGTGGTCGAAGTGGGCGTGCGTCACGAACAAGTGGCTCACCTGCTCCAGCGAGAGCCCCCACCGCCGCATGTTCCGCTCGACCTCCGGAAGCGTGTCGACAGAGTCGATGTCCCCCGAGTCGATCAAAACACAAGCCCCGTTCCGCTCGATCAGATACCCGTTCTGGTGCCGCCCGTAGGGCGAGCCGTTGACGAGGTAGACACCGGGGAGCACCTGCACTCCCCCGTCATACCTGGACGGTCCAACCTTAGCCCAGCGTGAACAAAAACGTTGCCCCGGCTCCCGGTTGGCTCTCCACCCATATCCGGCCGCCGTGCCGCTCCACGATCCGCTTCACGTTGGCCAGTCCAATGCCCGTCCCTGGATAGTCCTCGTCCCGGTGGAGCCGCTCGAAAGGACGGAAGATCCGGTCCACGTAAGCCATGTCCAACCCGATCCCTTGGTCCCCCACGAAGAACGCCCCGCCGGAATCCGCGCGTCCCACTTGGATTTCGCCTCCTGCAGGCGAGTACTTAGCGGCGTTATCGATCAGGTTCTCCAAGACGAGCCGCAGGGCGGCTGGGTCGCCCTGAGCTTCCATTCGGTCCGCGATCGACAGGGTGAACGGACGCCCCGAGTAGGTGGGGAGTACCGACCGAGCGGCCTCCGAAGCCAGCTCCGTGACGTTCACGGGCACGCGCTTGAGGGGGGCTCGGGAGAGCCGCGCGAACGAGAGCAGGTCGTCGATAAGCTTCGAAAGCTTGGCCGCGTTGAACGACTGCCGCTCCAAAAGCGCAAGGTCCTGGGGAGCGAGGCGTTGCGCCGCTTCCTCCATCAAGATCCGGCTGGTGGAGACGATGGCGCGGAGCGGTGCCCGGAGGTCGTGCGCGATGCTGTGGGTAAAGCCCTCAAGCTCCCGGTTCGAGGCCTCCAGTTCGGCCGTCCGCTCCCGAACTCGGCGCTCCAGTTCCTGCTGCGCCTCCCGCTGCTCCGTCGTGTCGTACACGATGCCCGTCATCCGGATCGGGTGCCCGTCCCCGCCGAACTCCGTCCGCCCGACGACCCGAAGCCATCGCAGGCCCCGCTGGGGATGCATGGTCCGGAACTCCACGTCCATCGTCCCCGGAGCGTCCAGCGCCCGGTCCGTCGCCCCGCGCACCCAATCCCGGTCTTCCTCGTGGATGCAGGCGAGCCATCGGTCGAAAGAAGGCTCGGTGCCGGCCTCCAGACCGTACACCGAGTAGTACTCCGGGGACCAAAAGACCTTGTTCCCCGCGATGTCCCAATCCCAGGCTCCCGCGTTCGCCGCCCCCAGCGCCAGCCGGAGCTGCTCGGCCCGGCGGGCCGTATCCTGCCGGGCCTGCTCGCGCTCCGTCACATCGCGATTCGTTCCCACCATGCGCAGGGGCGTTCCGTCCTCCGCGTACAGGAACCGGCCCGAGCCCTCGAAATGCCGGACCTGCCCATCCGCCCTCCGAATCCGGAAGCTGAAGTCCAGACGCTCATCGCCTCGCGCCATCGCGTCCGAAATCAGGTCCTGCATGGGCTGGAGGTCTTCGGGGTGCACGCGGCTTGCCCAGCCGCCGATATCGCCTTCGAAACTTCCCGTTTCCAGCCCGAAAAGCCGCTCCTCCTCTTCGGACCACAGGACGCGTCCCGTCTGGACGTGCCAGTCGTACACGCCGATCCCGTACGCGCTGACCGCCAGGTCCAACCGCTCCCGGCTCTCCCGCAACGCCTCCTCGAAAGCCCTTCGCTCGTCTACGTCGGCGACGAGGGCAAAGAATCCGTCGGGCTCTTGGGTATCCAGCCGAAAGTGCGGAATGTAGGTCGCCTCGACGTGTCGAGTCACCCCGCTTTTGTAGGGGACGGCGGCCTCGAACCGGACCGTCTCCCCCGCCAGGACCGCTTGGATCTTCGGCGTCAACTGATCGAAGGCCGTCTCTCCCAAAACTTCGCGGAGGTGCCGCCCCACCGCCTCGTCCTGCGCAAGCGAGAACCAGTCGGTGTAAGCCCGGTTCACGAACCGGTAGCGGAGGTCCGGGCCGATTTGCGAAACGAGCACCGGCAGCGCGTCTGTGACGAGCCGCAGTTGCCCCTCGCTCTCCCGAAGCGCGGACTGTGCCCGGGCCGCCTCTACCGCCGCCCAGGTGCGCTCCGCCACTTCTTCGGCGATCGCCTGATCCTGATCCGTCCAAGGCCTAGGTGCCGACGCGTGCAGGTAGAGCACCGCCCGGAGCCGGGCCGACTTGATGAGTGGCACGACCAACAGTGACCGCGCACCGATGCTCTCGTAACCCTGGGCGTACGGCTCGGACCTAGGGTCCGAGCCAATGTCGTCCAGCCGAAGCGTCCGGCCGGCAAGCAGTTCCGCGATGATCGCCGGCCCAAACGAGTCGAGCGGCCGCGACTCTCCCGCCAGACTGGGAATGGTCCCGTCGGAGTGGTCCCGCTCGACGCTGATCGTCGTGACGAACGGATCGATCTCCCCGTACCCCACCCGGGGAACTCCCAGATGCCGCCCCAGCGCGGCGGATGCTTCCGCGATGACGGTGATAGGGTCCGCGAAAGTGCGGAGCCGGTCGCCGAGCGCGAGCAGGAACGCCTCCCGTTCCTGCTGTTCCCGCAACGCCTGCTCGGCTCTCCTCGACTCGGTCACATCGATGCCGTGCACCAGAATCCCCGACACGGTCCCGTCCGCCTCTCGGAGCGGCTCGTAAACGAAGTCCACCAGGCGCTCTTCTGGCTCACCACCGCGAGAGCGGTGGAGCACGACCGGCATGCCCCGACCGACGAACGGAGTGCCCGTCCGCAAGACGTCCTGCAGGATCTCGACGTAACCCTGCCCCTCCACTTCGGGCAGCGCCTCCAACAGCGGCTTGCCCAAGATGTCCCGGTGGCCGACGAGTTGGAAGTACGCGGGGTTCGCGTACTCGAAGACGAACTGCTCGCCCCGGATCGTTGCCATAAAGGCGGACGCTTGTTCGAAAGCGTCGCGAAGCCGTTTCCGCTCCGCTTCGAGCTCGGCGGAAAGGCGAGCACGTTCCCTGTCTTCGACCCGTTTCTGAGTGACGTCCTTGAAAAGAATCCCGACCTTCCGGCTGTTCTCATCGCCAACGCGAAAAGCCCGGACCTCGAACCAGCGGTTCATGACTTCGGACCCTTGCTCGAACGTGGTCTGATCGCCCGTGAGGGCGACCCGGCCGTACGCCTCGAACCAGAAACTTTCAAGACCAGGAACGATTTCGCGGACCGTCTTCTCCGACAAGGCATCTTCAGGAGAAATGCCGGTAAACGCCTCGAACAGCGGGTTTACGGTGAGAAAACGGTAGTCGTTGGGCCTACCTGCCTCGTCGAACAGGACCTCGATCAGACAATAACCCTGGTCGAGGGCGTCGGACAGCGCCGTGAAGTGCCCCTGGAATTCACCCTCCGGGGTGGAAAGCGGGTTCGACCGCATGTCGTTCATAGAATAGGCCGCACCGTGGAGAGGATACTCCTGCGCACCCACGACCAAATGGCGCCCTGTTCGCCCGACCTGCCTTTGTCGACGATCGTGCCTACCGCGTCCGTCGTGGTACGAGCAAGGCCCGCCATCTTGCGCAAGGAGGGGCGAGGCTTAGCCCGAGCACCAGATCCCGTACCGCTAGCCAGACACCCAAACGGGTACCATCATTAATTGATCAGCGTCAGCGGTCGCCCCCCATGAACACCCCATCGAACGGACCCGAAAGAGCGGTTGAACGACCCTGGGCATCGGCCGCCGTCCGGCACGTGCTGGAGGCGATGAGCGATGGCTTCCTCGCCCTCGACTCCCACGGCACCATCCTTTACGCGAACCAGGCCGCGCTAGCCCTGCACCAAAAGCCGTACGTGGGCTTCGTGGGGCGCAACTACTGGCGGGAGTTCCCCGAAGAGTGCACGGATAACCTGCGGAAAGCCGTCGACGACGCCGCGCGTACCCAGGAGGTCCAGCGGTACGAGACCGAAGCCGACCTCGGCGCCCGTGTCATCGACGTCACCGTGGTCCCCGCCGTCGAGTCCGTCCACCTCTACTTCCGCGATGTGACCGACCGGGTGCTCGCCCAACGCGAGATCCAACGGCGCGCCGAACGCCAGCGACTCCTCGTGGAGGTTCTGGACGCGACCCAGGGTCTTTCCGACCCTCGCGAAATCGTGCGCCGCGCCCTCCACGTCGTCGGCACGAGCCTTAAGGTCTCCCGGTGCTCCTACGGCATCGCCAACGTCCCCGAGGACCGCCTGCAAATCCTCGACGAGTACGTGGACGGGGTTCCGACCATCGTCGGTGAGTTCCGCCTCTCCGATTTTGGTCCGGAGGTGGTCGCGGAGCTTTCCAAAGGACAGCCGATCCACATCGAGGACATCCGGGAGCACCCCGTGACCTCCCCCAGCCGCGACGTCTTCGACGCCCTCCAGGTGCGCAGCGGCCTCACCGTCCCCCTCGTCCGCAACGGTGAGCTGGTCGCCGTCTTCGGGGTCAACGAAGTCCACCCCCGGCAATGGCTGGACCAAGAGGTGGAAATGGTCGTCGAGGTGGCCAGCCGACTCTGGAACGCCATCGAATGGGCCCGCGACCTCGATCGCCTCAAGCGCTCGGAAGCCCGCTTCCGCGCCGCCGTCGGTGCCGTGGGAGTGCTCTGGACGAACAACGCCGAAGGCCGCATGACGGGCGAGCAACCGGGCTGGGCATCCCTCACGGGCCAATCCCGCCAAGACTACGAAGGCCACGGCTGGGCAACCGCCGTCCATCCCGAAGACGCCCAGCCCACCCTCGACGCCTGGGGCCAAGCCGTCAGCGAAAAGCGCCCCTTCGCCTTCGAACACCGCGTCCGAACCGTCGACGGCACCTACCAACCCTTCTCCATCCGCGCCGTCCCCGTCGTCAATTCCGAAGGGAAAATCGAGGAATGGGTAGGCGTCCACAGCCCGCTCGGCTAGGGTCCGGCTAGAAGCTTCATCACCCTAAAGCCTCAAGGACAAGGAAGGGCTAGTTCGTACGATTCCAGAACATCTCTGTTGATGTTCTTGGAAAGTCCGAATATCTGCGGCAGAATGTTCTAGAGGACCATGAACGTCGACGTATCCAATAAGGATCTGTTGAAGCTCTACACGGAGGAGTCGGGGAGCTACAAGCGCTCCTTGCCACCGGTCGTGATCGACCGGTTCTTCGAAACCATGGGGCAGATTTGTGCGGCTGACGACGAACGGACCCTGCGGACCCTCAAAGGCAGGCGCCTTGAGAAGGTTCCTAGCGAGTGTGAGGACTGCTACAGCATGCGCCTTAACGACCAATACCGGCTCATCCTTCGACTAAAGCACGTCGAAGGCGTCCCCTGCGCCGAGATAATCGACGTACGCGATTACCATTGAGTAGGTGCGGAGTGCTTGAGCGCTCCGCACTGACGACCATAGGGAGATCATGCTCGCACCGTGATCCCTCTCCAATTCTTGGACGCAGCAGATAAATGGCACACCACACGAACCCGATCCCGGCGCGGATGTTTCCGCCTGGAACGACGATCAAGAGCGAGTTGGAGGCCCGTGGCTGGACGCAGCGTAAGCTCGCCTACGTCATGGGACGCCCCGTCACTTACGTGAGCGAGCTGCTTTCCGGAAAGCGGTCGATCACCCCAGAAACCGCGCTCCAACTGGAAGCCGCGCTCGAGGTTCCTGCCCGTTTTTGGATTAACCTCGAAGGCCAGTACCGGATCTGGAAAGAGGAACGTGAGCACGGCGAGAAGCTGCAAGCGATCCGCGACCGAAGGCAAGAGGCTTTAGCCTCCTAATCTCGCCGCAACCGCACCCCTTTGTGCCCCCTTCGAGTCCTTAGTGCCCTTAGTGGTCAACCCTCCCCGGGCGTCTACGCAACGCCCGGGGAGGACTGCTCATCCCCCCATCGGAAACCGCTCCGCGAGCCACCGATTCCACTCCGGCCCCGCCTTCGCCACCACATCCGCCGAGCCTTCCCCAAACAGGAAAAACCGAGTCGAGAGATAGACCTGCTCCCCCATCGGCATTGCAAAGAGGTGGCAGACCCCCGGCCCCGGCTCCCCGATCAGCAGCATCGCGTGCCGGTCCCCGCTGGGATCGACCGTCACGATCTCCACCCGCCCGGATAGAGCAGGCGCGTCGGCCGGCGAACGAACCTCTTGGCCCACGCTCGCGTCCCGCAGCCCCAGCGGCGAGGTCAGCGCCTCCCAAGCCTCTGAGTCGCTGCCACTACTCATCCCCACCGCGTCGAACGCCGCGCCGGGTTGGCCCGGGAAGTGCTGGAGCTTCAGGCGCAGAATGCTGAAGAAGGCGTTCCAGCCCCGCTCCACGCTCTCGTACTGGCCGTCCCACTCGTCCGTGCTGGCGAACCAACTGTGGACGACCCGCACCACGCACGTTCCGCCGGACTTCGCCTCCACGATCCACTCGGTCGCCATCGGCGGCGCCTCCGGCGTCATCCCCGTCCCCTCCGCCGTAAACTTCCGCGGCGGATCCCACTGAGTAATCGTCGACACCGCGTCCATGCCCGGCCCAAAGTTGGCCGTGACCGCGCCCCCCTCTCGTTCCTCGACCTGCGTGGGCACGAACCACGACGAGATGCCGGGACCGGTGGCGATCGCCTCCCAAACCTGTTCGGGCGAACCCGGAACCTCGGCCTCTACCTGAACGGATCGTCGTCCCTCTCTTCCTACATTGACGCTCATTGTTGCTCCTTAACCGTGTTCTCAACTGGGGTGGGGTGGGCGGCGACGATCAATCGGTGCGATCGCCCGCCCGGGCACGACGCATCGTGGTAACGCGCGGCCAATGCGGCGACCGTGCGGGTCAGCTCGGCGGAAAACTCGGCCCGCTCCGCGGCGGACCGGAACCGGATCTCGGTATCGATGGACAGGGTGGCAAGGTGCTTGTCCGCCTCCCGCGCCCGGCGCACCAGGTCGCTAACCTCCTGCACCACCCGCGCCGCCAGCGCGATCAGGTAGCTCGCCGACAGCCGGTCGGCGGCCCGCGCCGGGTCCGCCGACGCCAAGCCCATCGCCCCCGGCGCGACGACGTAAGACGCCGCGCTCGCCACGAAAAGCCGCTCCGTCAGCCCACCCCACTTCCGCTGCCCCGCCTCCCGCACCAGCCGGTGAGACTGCAGCGCGTTGAGGTGGTAG
>Ga0216301_1000476_pt1 | contig 10130 bp, 10 predicted proteins | sample 4hB_Boncat_minus_FD_156203 | JGI IMG/M metagenome (GOLD analysis project Ga0216301, IMG submission 156203) | Terrestrial sediment cell enrichment communities for BONCAT metagenomics from Utah, United States - 4hB_Boncat_minus | ecosystem: Environmental > Terrestrial > Deep subsurface > Rock...
CTCATCCCCAACCCCTTCTCCCCCGGAGGGGAGAAGGGGCTAGCGCGTCGATTTGATCTCCTTTAGCCGCACGACCAGGAGGAAGCTGACGATCACGAGGAGGAACCAGGAGGTTCCCTTCGACGCCTCGACGAAGTCCCAACCGTTCCGCTGGTTCGGGTACTGCCAGGCGCCGAAGTAGGTGGCGATGTTTTCCGCTGTCCACAAGGCACCGCCGATGAGGACGAACGAGAGACCCAGAGGCATGTGGCGGCGGAGCCCGGAGACGTTGTAGCCGACCCGGGTGGGCCAGAAGGCGAGGAAGACGAGGGCGATGATGGGCCAGCGGAGGTCGGGCAGGATGCCGCGCATAAAGAAGTTGGCGTATCCGACGAGGGCGAGGCCCCACGACGCCCATGCGGGGGGCATCCGGTCGAAGCTTAGGTCCAGTCGGCGCCAAGCCTGGCAGATGTAGCTGGCGACGCTGGCGTACATGAACCCGCTGTAGAGGGGGACGTCCCCGATCTTGCTATAGGCCGCTTCGGGATAGCTCCAAGACCCCATTTGGGTCTTGTGCAGCTCCAGGGCGAGGCCCAGGATGTGGAACAGGCCTACCACTTTCAGCTCGTCCTTCGTCTCCAGCCTAAAGGCCACCATGCCCCATTGCATGAACAGGCACAGGATGAGCATCAGGTCGTAGCGGGGAAGGCCAGGCACCTCGACCACCTTCGTGAACGCCAACGCAGCGATAACCCCGAACGGGAAAACGCAGCACTTGATTTGCCTGATCGTGAAGTCGACGAGTTGGAGGCCGACGGAGGAGCGGGAGAGGGCCGACACGGTTTTCTCAACCGCCTTTGGGCGTCGAGCATTCCCTAGTAGGCCCTATGGGCCGTTGGTCCTGTGGCGAGGGAGCCATGCGAGTCCCGAGTCCCGTGCGTATGGCGGGACTCGGGACTCGTATGGTTACTGCACTCACGCTATCTTGTGGAAGCCGGTCTCCTCGTGAAGCCGGCGGGCGTGCGCCAGTTGGGCGGCCATGGCGTTGGGGCCGGGGCCGCCGAGGGACTCGCGTCGGCGGACCGAGCCCTCGGGCTGAAGGACGGCGAGGGCCTCCGCCGGCACTTCCGGCGCGATCTGGGCCAGGCGCTCGGCGGTCAGATCCTCGAGGGCGCAGGTGTCGTCGAGGCAGGCGCGGACCACGCGGCCCACGATCTCGTGGGCTTGGCGGAACGGGAGGCCGCGGGAGGCGAGGAAGTCGGCGAGGTCGGTGGCGGTGGAGAAGTCGCCGTGGATGGTCGATGCCATGCGCTCCAGCTGCCAATCGGCGGTCTCTAGCATCAGGTACACGAGCTCGATCGAGTCTTCGACCTTGCGGAGCGAATCGAACAGCGGGGGCTTGTCTTCCTGGGTGTCGCGGTTGTAGCCCATGGGGAGGGCCTTCATGACGGTGGCGAGGGTGGTCCAGTTGGCGACGGCGCGGGCGGTGCGGCCTCGGATCAGCTCGGCCATGTCGGGGTTGCGCTTCTGGGGCATGATCGACGATCCGGTGGTCACGGTGTCGCTGAGCTTGACGAAGCCGAACTCGCGGCCGCTGAAGAGGACCAGCTCTTGGGACATGCGGGAGAGGTCCAGCATGATCAGGGCGCAGAGGTGGAGGGCGTCGAGGAGGTACGAGCGGTCGGAGGTCGCGTCCAGCGCGTTCGGGATGGGGGCGATGAAACCGAGCTCGTCGGAGGTCATCTGGCGGTCGATAGGGAAGCCAGTTCCCGCGAGCGCCGCCGCACCCAGGGGCGAGTAGTTCGCCAGCTCGAACAGGCGCTCCGCCCGCCACCCGTGGCGCTGGAGCGCCCAGAAGTAGGCCATCAGGTGGAAGCCGAGGGTGATCGGCTGGGCGCGTTGCTGGTGAGTGTAGCCCGGCATGAGCGCGTCTTTGTAGCGCTCGCCCTGCTCCAGCAGCAGGCGCTGCAGCATCTTGATCTGGTCCTGCACCACGATGAGCTGGTTGTGCAGGTAGAGCCGGGTGTCGGTGGCGACCTGGTCGTTGCGGGAGCGGGCGGTGTGGAGCTTGCCTGCGACCTCACCCACTAGCTCGTGCAGGCGGATCTCAATGGCGGTGTGGATGTCCTCGACATCCAGGTGAAGGAACTCAGGACCCTCCTCGTGGATCTTTTCGAGACCGTCCACCAAGGTCTGGGCTTCTTCGGGGGAGATGATGCCCTGCGCGCCCAGCATGCGGGCGTGGGCGACCGAGCCAATGATGTCCTCCTGCCAGAAGTTGAGGTCGGAATGGATGGACTGTCCAAACCGGTCCACCAACTCCGCCGTCGATTCGCTAAACGCCCCGCCCCAAAGCTTCTTCATCGCGCAGGAGCATATCCGAAGCCGAAGGACCAAAGCGCCGCCGGTCCTGCCGCGTCATAGGGCTAAGCGGCCTCATCTGGTGGGGCGCTCGGATTGGAGGAATCGATGAAGACGATGTTGATGAAGACCGCCATCGGCGGGGTTGCCATGGCGGCCGTTCTCGCGCCCGTGACCTGGAGCCTCGCCCAGGCTCAAACGCGACCCGCAGCCCCCCGACCGGCCCAAGCCCCGGCGCGGGCTCCTCAATGGGAGCGGGACGGGGCTCCAGGTCAAGCTAGGCCCGGCGGGATGCTGCCGCCACCGATGGGCGGCAGCATCGCCACCGGCGGCCAATACGTCTTCGTGCTCCGTGGAAACACCCTCATCAAAGTGCGGCAAAGCGACCTCAGCGTCGTGCGGAGCGTCACCCTCGGCCCTGATCGGCGAGATCGGATGGAAGACCGCGAACTGCCGCCGGACCCGGACGACATCGACGACAGCGACGGGCGATAGACCAAACGCAAACAGACCCCTCCGGAGGGTGGAGGGGTCTGTATCTGGGGGAGTGGTTACTGCTTTCCGTTTGTGGTCTTACACCTATTGACGAAGCGTCAAGCGCGTAGTTCCCAGTTTGTACATAGAACCTTGTACAGGGGTTAAGGAGTCGAAAGCATTACATGCCCAGAAAGGAGTTCTGCCGTGAAGGCTTGTTCATCCGGATGGTGAACGACGATGAGGGCTGCTACGTGCAGGTGGTCGACGCTGAGGACGACCTCCTGGGAATCGAGGCGCCCAAGGCCCAGTGCGACCCACTGAACCTCTATTACGTGCTCAAGGGGATGAAGTACCACTTGGCGGCAAACGGCAGCCTGTGCTGTATCTCCCGTAACGAGGGCGAAGTGATCATCGAATTTGAAAAGAACGACAGCGGAGTCCGGGCTTGTCGTTTGGAAGGAGCGGAATACGAGTCGGCGCTGCTCGAGGTCTATGGGGACCGACTGGATCGGGGCTACCTGAAGTAGTCGAGCCCGATGGCCATTCGCCAAGCGGCGTTAGACTCACCACCGGGAGCACCCCCGAGAAACGGCCTTTTGAACCACAACGACCCAACGGACCCGACGGGGGCACAACGTCGTGGACTCGTCTTGTTCGTGGGGTCGTTGTGGTTCAGAAAGACTCGGCGGGCCAGTCCTTTAACGCCGAAAGGGCTAGAAGCAACGCCTATGAGCCTTGGGGTAGGGGCTCTTCGGGAGGGGAGGCTTCGCCTGGGCGAGCCCATGCGTCGGCGATCAGTAGGTCGGCGGGGACCCGAAGGGTCGTTCGATCGGGAACGAGGCCTTCCATTTGCTGCCGCAACAGGGCCGCCGCTTGGAGGCCGATCTCGTGCTTGCGCTGGACGATCCGGTGGGCTTGCCAGGGGCGGTGGAGCAGGCTGGCGGGCCAGTCGTTGAACGTCACGATCTCCAGTTGGCCGGGAATCTCGACGTTGAGGGTCTCGCAGGACTGGAGAATGTAGGCGGAGAAGACGTCTTGGACGCAGAAGAGGGCGGTGATGGGATTAGCGGCGTTGAGCAGGGTGAACAGCGCGTCGTGGATCTGCTGGGCCAGGAGGTGGGGTCGGCCGTCTTCTAGTTCGGGCGGGAACCAACGGATGTGGCGCGGGTCGGGCTCTAAGCCCGCCGACCTGAGCGCCCTTTCGTAAGCACCGTAGCGCTCGACGACGGCCGATACGTCGGGCTTTTCAAAGCCGACGAATCCGATTCGGCGGTGGCCTCGCTCCAAGAGCATCTTCACGGAGCGCAGAGTCACTTCCTCGTTGCCAGTGGCCACGACGGGTGCCTCGAGTCCGGGGGGCAAGCGGTCGAGGAGGACGATGGGAAACCCGTCGTCGACGAGCCTTTGGATAAGCGGGGTGTTCGAAGGGTGGCAGGTCGGGTAGAGGACGATGCCGCCCGCCTCGCTTTGGGCGCGGGTAAGCAGCTCCGCTTCGCGCTCCGGAATGCCTCGGCAGTCCCAGAGGGTAAGCGCGCACTCGTCGGTCAGGCCTTCGTGGAGGCCGGCGAGGAGGGCGGCCTGAGGAAAGTCGTGAGTGGGGGAGAAGCCGTCCACGAGGAACGCGACGCGCTTGGTGGTCGCCCGCGGACGCTCCATGACCACGGTTCCCCAGCGCCGCTGGCGGCGGACGAGGCCGAGGCGCTGGAGTTCGCCGAGCGCGCGGTGGGCCGTTGGGCGGCTCACCCCGAAGCGGGCAGCGATGTCGGCTTCGGAGTCGATTTTGTCTCCGGGTTTAAGCTCCCCCGAGATGATTTTGTCTTGGATTGCGGCGGCGATTTGTGGCCATTGAGATTTGGGCATATGTCTTGACGTATGTCCGGTTCAAGTAAAGAAGACCTAGAATAGGCGATATTGCACGGCTTCTGCGTCGGTCTCTTTGTTAAAGATGTCCCGGAAAAAGGTTCATGCAACGACACCGAGAGCGCTTGAATAGGTTTCACCACCTCTCGAAAGAGTCAGGCAGAGGTGGTTAGGTCTGCGGACTGGTCGAAGCGGATGCTGGCGGTCTCGCGCTCGATGGCCAGTTCCAGTGTCGGCTTTTTCCGGTTGAGCTTTCCGGTCACCCAGCCCTCCACCACCATCGCCTCCAGGGCGTGGAGGCAGGAAACGAAGGCTCCCAGCTTGACATCCCTTCCCTGAGGGACGGACCGGTCGAGGTGGCGCAGGATGGGGGCCAACTCGTGGTTTTGTTGGAGGGCCAGGTACACAGCGCGGAAGGGTCCGGTCAGGGGCAGGATGCGACCGTCTCGGACCAAGGCCTCGGTGCGCCCAATCTTGCCGTCGGTGTAGGAGGGGAACGGTTGGCGGTGGACTCCGGCCAGGTTCAGCCGGAACTCGTTGTAGCCGTTGACCTTCCAAGTGGCCGCCTCGCCCGCGAACAACTGGGCGATTTGCTTGACGGCACCAATGGAGTAGGCGCCGACCGATGCCTGCCCGAGGTCGTCGTTGGCGAATCCACCGGTGCCCAGCCACTGGAAGGCCTTGTCGGGCGCAAGGTCTAGTCCCGAGTCTTTGGCGATCTCGCTGGTGTAGGCGACGAGGTCGCGGAACTGGCCGTTGGCGGTGTACCAGTAGTCGGCGAAGCGGATGTGTTGGCGGATGCGGCGGCGGTGGGCGTCGCTGTAGGCCTGCTTGAGCCACTGGGCGTCGTGGTCGTCGCGTTCGATTTCGAGGATGGTGTAGGCGACCTCGCGGGCGCTGGCGTGGGCGAGGGTCATGCCGGCGGCGAGGATGGGGTCGGCAAAGCCGCAGGCGTCCCCCGTCAGGAACCAGTTATCGCCGGCCAGCCGGTCCGCAATGTAGGACCAGTCGTTGGTGGTCTGGAGCTTGCCCTCGCTCTGGGCATTGCGGGTCAGCTCGCGCACGCGGGGCTCTTCGGCCATTGCCTGGCGGTACAGCTCTTCGGGCCGCTTGCCGCTTTCTTTGTAGTAGTCGGCGGGCACGATGAGGCCGATGCTGGTGCGAGTAGGGCCGAGGGGGATAAACCAGATCCAGCCGTAGCCGAGACTCAGGACTTGGACCCGGGTGCCGTCGACGCCGATGCTCACCGCCCACTCGGCGTTTTGCCAGTAGTCCCAGATGGCGATGTTGCGGAGGGTGGTGGGCTGCTCGACCTCCACGCCCATCGTTCGTCGGACGAGGCCGCTTCCGCCCGTAGCGTCGACGTAGTGGCGCGCCGTGATTTCCGAGCCGTCTTCCAGAACGAGGTTAGCGATCCGGTCGGGGTTGGTGGGATCGAGAGTTACCCGGGCGACCTTGGTCTCTTCCCGAACCTCGCAGCCGAGCTCGCGGGCATGGTCGAGCAGGATCTTGTCGTAGACGGCTCGGTCCACTTGGAACGCCGTGCTGGTGCGCTGGCCCTGGTACTTGGCGGGGCGAGGCTCTTCCTGCAGTTCGCCATTGGGGACGAACTCGAAGTTCCAGAGGTCGGGGGTAGAGCCCCACCGGTAGGTCGCGCCGACCTTGATGGGGAAATCGGCGGCCTCGACCTTGTCCCACACGCCCATCTCGTCGAGGAACTCACCGATGAGGGGGAGTTGGCTCTCGCCGACGTGGTCCCGGGGGAATCGCTCGCGCTCGAGGATGAGCACGCGGTGGGTGGGGTCGTACTTTCGGAGCAGGGAGCCGACGGTGCTTCCGGCCGGTCCGCCGCCGATCACGATGGTATCGTGCATTTCTTATCTTCTACGAGGTTTCGCGGACCATGGGGGAACCCCTTCCTGGGTGAGCGTCACCGGCAGGATGTCGCCGCGATCGTCGAAGCGGAGGCGCTCCAGGCAGACCACCCGATGGCCCGGGACCGTGTCCGGTACGGGGCGGCGGTGGTAGGCGATGACCCAGTGGTCGGAGTTGGGAAGCCGGAGGACAGAGTGGTGGCCGGCCCCGGTGGCGATTCGGTCATCGCCCTTAAGGATCGTCCCGATGCGCTTGAAGGGGCCGAGGGGGGAGGAGGACTTCGCGTAGGCGACGCTGTACGTGGTGTCCATCCAGTTGCCTTCGGACCAGCTCAGGTAGTAGGTCCCCTTCCGCTTGAACATGAAGGGACCTTCGGCATAGCCCTCGGGGGTGATCTCCTGGAACGGACCCGCTAACGAGGTCATGTCTTTGGCGAGCTTGGCGACCACGCAGTGGCGGTGCCCGCCGAAGTAGAGATAGGCCTGACCGTCTTCATCGATGTAGGCCATCGGGTCGATGGGCTGGGCGCCGAAGGGTGACTCGGCGACAATAGGCTTGCCGAGGGCGTCTCGGAAGGGGCCTTTGGGCGAGGATGCAACCGCGACACCGAGGCCCTTGCCGTCTCCCGCTCCGGAGTACATGAAGTAGCGGCCGTTTCGCTCGATGACGGAGGGGGCCCAGGCGAGACGGTAGGTGGTCCAAGGCATTCCGGCGAAGGTGAGCACGCGCCCTTCGGGGCGCCACCTCGTCAGGTCTGGTGACGAGAACGCCTCGACGTACGCCTCGCGCGGGCTGTCGTCGGTGGTCGGGTAGATCCAGTACCGGCCCTGGAAGAGCCGAATCTCTGGGTCGGCGTAGTAGCCCGGGATGATCGGGTTGCCCGTTGCCAGGGCTTGGATAGGAGCAATCGTCGGTGCTTCGCTAAAGACTGCGATTGCACTGACAATGATGGTGGCGATCATCCCAAACGTGCCTTAGTCCAGTCCTTGATTGATCCGGTCTATTTGAGACTGCCTTGCTGACTCCGGCATGGGCTGAGTTTTGATCAGGGCGATCTTCTCCTCTTTGCTCATGGTCTTCCAGTCCTTGGTCTTCCCGGTTATGGGAGGAGCTTTGGTCGGGGCGGCACTATCGCTGCATCCGACGGCGACCGCGACTAAGCATACGAGAGCGAAATGATGTTTTTTCATACCGTTGGCCGGGGCGCGGAGGGCACGCCCCGGTTGAACCGCTCCTTTAGGGGTTCCACTCCTTGATCTGTCGCATGTTAGCCTTGATGCCTTCGAACCACGGCTTGCCCTGGTTCGGCGAGCCCCACCAGACGTTCCAACCGCACGCGGGAATTCCGCCAGTTCCGGCAGAGCCCCATACGTCCTTGTCGATGGACTGGTAGGCATTGATGGTCTTGGCGTGGCCGTCGAAGAAGACGAACGAGACAAGCCCGTTTCCGGATGAAGCCACTAGCGACTTGCTAGCGGGGAACTGGCTCGAGCCGCCGGGATCCGAACCATTTCCGTTGTCCGCCATACCGAGACCGGATACTTCGGCATCGGGGTAACGAACGCGGGTGGGAACGAGCATAGCGGTGGCCGCCGGGCTCTGAAGAATGCTCTGGTTGCCGCCCTGGTTGTAGACCCTGTCGTAGACTTCGGGCCAGATGGTGTCGGCGCACCGATCTCCCTTGGGTCCGCCGAACTCGTTGCGGCCAGCGTCCTTGTTCACGGCGTACGAGCGGGGGAAGCGGGTGGTTTCGTCACCCGGGAAGCCCGACTGATTTGCGTCGGACCAAGCCGCTTCGTTGAGTGGCGACTGGAAAATGCCACCGTCGCCACGGGCCGAGTAGAGGCCGTTTCCGCTGGGGTTCGGGAGGCGGCCGCCGCTCTTGATGTAGGGAACGGTAAGGTCCTTCCAGGTGACCCGGAGGGCAGGGTTCGCCCAGCCAGCTCCGTCGGAGACGATGCGGGTCGGCGGCAGGATGTCGTCGTTATCGCCGGTGTACATCACGATGCATAGGCCAAGGTTCTTGATGTTGGAAAGGTCTTGGGTGCGCTTCGCCGCTGTTTTGGCCTGGGCGAACACGGGGAAGAGGATGGCGGCGAGGATCGCGATGATGGCGATCACGACGAGGAGCTCGATCAGGGTGAAGGCCCTACGATTGCTTTGCATGGGAATTACCTCCGTTGGTGGTGGCCCGGACGAGCGACGACGGCGCGTCGGGGCCCGATGACGATAGGCCGGGGGGATCGGCCTCGGCGGGAACGAAACTGCAGGGGATTCGGACGGGCCCGGGATTGATCGGCTGCCCCTCCACCATGCTCCAAAGCCGCTGGGCGGCGGTGCGGCCGATCTCGTTGGCCGACTGGATCACGCGGTGGAGGCGCCATGGGCGCCGCAGCATCATGGCGGGGAAGTCGTTAAAGGTGGCGACCTCGAAATCGGTGGGGATGTCGAGCCCAAGGCGGTCGCAGGCCTCGATGAGGCCGAGCGTTAAGCAGTCTTGCGCGCAGAAGGCAGCCGTGGGCGGCTCGGTCAGGCCCTGCATTGCGTAGAGGGCGTCCGACATGGCTTGGATGAGGAGCGGGGGCTTCTCTTCCAGCATCAGGGGGATCCAGCGGGTGTAGGCGGTGGTGTTCCAATCGCCCGCCTGCCGAACGGCGGCGAGGTATCCCTCGTGGCGCTCGCGCACGCTCTGCACGTGGGTGTTGTCGCCGCCGAAGAAGGCGATACGGCGGTGGCCGTGCTCGACGAGCTGGCGCACGGCTCGTTCGGCGGCGTCGCCGTGATCCGAGAGGACGGTCGCGTCTTGAAGGCCGGGCGAGGCGCGGTCGACGAGGACGAGCGGGTAGCCCTCTTCGATCGCGGCCCGAAATAGCGTGTCGTTATCGGGAGTGCCGGTGGGGTAGCAAACGACGCCGTCCACCTCGTTCCGAAGACGCCGGAACTGCTCTGCCTCTAATTCAGGGTCGTCTTTGCTGTCGAACAGGACGATGCGAACGTCGGCGGGCAGGCCGGCCTGGATGCCTCGCATGAGGTCGGCTTGGAAGACGCCGCGGGCGAAGTCCACGAGGAACCCGATCTGGCGCTTCTGCGTGTTCGGCACCGCGGCTACGACCGTGCCCCATCGGCGCTTGCGGACGACGAGGCCGCGTCGCTGGAGCTCTTGCACGCTTTTGTGGGCCGTCTGGCGGCTGACTCCCCACTCGGTAGCGATCTCTTCTTCGCTCTGGATGCGGTCACCTGGTCGCAGGTCGCCCTGCTCGATTAACCGGATCAGGTTCTCCGCGATCGTCTTCCACTGGGGATTTGCCATTCTTTACGCTCACAAAGCCTGTGTAAGAGCCTATTGCATGTACATGATACGCGAACCTCCCAGATAATGGCCGAGTAAATTTGCTGATTTGGCGGAGGTTGAGGGTTGAGCTCTAAGGATTGAGCGTTGAGCTTTAAGCATCGAGGGCTAAGAGGGAACACGCCCCGCGAAGTGACCATCCCCTCCTCAACGCTCAACGCTCAACGCTCAACGCTCAACGCTCAACGCTCAACGCTCAACGCTCAACGCTCAACGCTCAACGCTCAAC
>Ga0216301_1000477_pt1 | contig 10130 bp, 8 predicted proteins | sample 4hB_Boncat_minus_FD_156203 | JGI IMG/M metagenome (GOLD analysis project Ga0216301, IMG submission 156203) | Terrestrial sediment cell enrichment communities for BONCAT metagenomics from Utah, United States - 4hB_Boncat_minus | ecosystem: Environmental > Terrestrial > Deep subsurface > Rock...
CCCCACTCCGGTCCGTCTTCATCTCAAAACAAGCGACGAACTCCAGCGACCCATCCTCCAGTCGGCGTGGCCCCGAAGACCCTGCCTTGTTCTGCATCACCAGTTCGAGATCCCGATATTCCCCAAAATCAGCAGGAGGCTGGAGCACGACGATCCGCAGAACCGGCATACCCGCATGCTACACGAGGCCGCCAATCGGGGCCCCCCCTTTGTGCCTTCTTCGAGCCCCTTAGCCCTTAGCGGTTCAGACAGCAAGGGCGCAACCTGATTGCGCTAGTGCGATCAGCCAGAACCAGAATCCCCCTGGAATTCCGCCGAATGTAAACTGCTCTGGCAAGGGGAATAGAGCACAATCTTCGGTCACCGCCGAATGATCGGCAAGGGCCCCGACGTCAGACTATAGCAATGGTTCGGCGTGCCTTCACCCTCATCGAGTTGCTCGTGGTCATCGCGATCATCGCCATTCTCGCCGCGATTCTCTTCCCGGTGTTCGCCCAGGCGAAAGAAGCCGCCAAAAAGACCAAGTCGCTCGCCCAGATGCGCCAGCTCTCGACGTCGGTGATCCTCTACGCCGGGGACTACGACGACACCTTTGTCCCCGCCTCCAACCGCGCCGCCGCCCCCGGCCAAGATCCTGTGATTTGGCCCCCGCTGGTCAACGCGTACGTAAAGAGCGAAGACCTCTTCGTCGCCTACGGCTCCGACGGTAAGTTCGCCCGAAACTGGGCAGAGCGCAAGAACCAGAGCATTGGTTACAGCGACGCGACCGGCTTCGACCCTCTATCCACTGCCCAACCCGGCTCCGCCCCCGCAGGAACCGAAGGCTTCACCAGCGCCGCGTCCTTCTCCCAGGCCGAAGAAGCGGCCAAGGTCGGCCTGTTCGCCGTCACCCCCAACGGCCAAAACAAAGAGCGAGGCTACGTCTTCAACCCCTACAACGGCCCAAACTCCCCCGACGGAGACTACCAAAAGGGCCTTCCTCTCATCGCCGACGTCAACCTCTGCACCACCCCCTACAAAGGCCAGAACCTGACGTCCCGCTCCGCCGGTCAGCTAAAGCCGATCTTCGCCCGCTACGGAGCCACCGGCAAAGGCGAAGGCAGCACCCCCGTCATCTTCGCCGACGGTCACGCCAAGATGTACAGCGCCAACGCCCTGAACAACCACGGCACCGTTATCTGGCGATTCAGATAAGAGAACCCCCTCCTCGTTTTCCCGCGCCCGAACCCCTACGAGCAGTCCTGCTATGGCGCGAGGAAAATGAGGAGGGGGCAGGGGGTGGAGAAAACCCAACCCTAAGGGCGACAGAACAGCAAGAACCCGCGCTACCCTAAGCGCATGGCCGCGCAACCCAAAGCCGAAACCCCCCAGCAGTACATCGAGGGCCTCGAAGAACCGAGAAAAAGCGATGTCGCCCGCCTCCACGCGATCATCACCGAAACCGTCCCCGAGCTAGAACCCTGTATGGCGGGCAGCATGATCGGCTACGGCAAGTTCCACTACCGCTATGCCAGCGGCCGCGAAGGCGACGCCTGCCGCATCGCCCTCTCAAGCAACAAGAACTACATCTCGATTTACGCTCTGGCCGCCGACGAAGAAGGGTACGTTGCTGAGCGATACCGAGACCGCCTCCCGAAAGCCAGCATCGGCAAGAGCTGCGTCCGGTTCAAACGGGTCTCAGATCTCGACGAGGCCACCCTTCGCGACCTCCTCCGAGAAACCGCCGCTGGCAACTACGGAATCTGAAACGCCGCAGCAAGGTGTACTGAAGGCTTACCCCCCTTCTTTCACCCGCTTCAACTCCATCGGCATGTCTTGGGTGCTGACGGTAGCCTCGTCTTCGGTGTTGAATTTGATCGTGCCCGTCTGGGGCTTGCCGATAAACTGCTTGAAGATCCGATCCGCTTCCTGTTGAAAAGCGGCTGGAACCCCTTCGGTCTTGAACTCGTTGGCCGTCAGCGTCATCTTCTCACCGTCGACCTTGTACGTGCCCCGCAAGGTGCCCTTCATGGCGCCGACACTCGTGGTAGCCACCATTTTTCCGTCTTGGGTGAACTCCACGTCGGTAGGCATCCCCTTGATCTGCCCGGTCCAGTTTCCAACCAGACTCGGCTCCTTGTTACATCCCATCAACGTCATTCCCACCAAAGCCGCGACCTTCAACCGCTTCATATCCATCATGGTAAGTACAACGCTGCCGCCTCAAAGATCCTCCCCAACCGCCACCCGGTAACCTAAACCTAACCCAGCACCCCTCCAAAAGACCCGACGCTCCAAAGACCTAAAGACCTCAACACCGTGCCCTTTACCGACCCCGAAGCCGCCGCCCGCGCCGTCGAGCGCATCGAAGAGACCACCGGCCTCTCCCTCGGTCTCTTCGTCGAGCGCGCCTTTGACGGTAACGCCGCGCCGGACCTTGCGCTCACCAATCTCGAGCGCTGGCTCCGCGCTACAGCCAGCCCCCGGCTCCACATGGAGCAACTCGTCGCGATGCCTGGCCTCGGCCACCTCCTGATGACTCTCATGGGGGCCAGTCAGCCGATCGCCGACAGCCTCATCCAGAACCCCGAGCTCGCCACCCTCCTCCTCGAGCCGGGCATCTTCATGCGTGTCCCCACGCGCGACCAGATCGTCGCCGAAGGCTCCCGCCTCCTGGCCGCTGCCACGTCCAACTCCCATGCCCTAGACCGGCTCCGCTACCTCAAGCAGCGCTGGAACCTCCAGATCGTCCTGAACGATCTCGGCGGCACGTGGCCCCAAGAAACCGTCTGGCGCGTCCTTTCCGATCTTGCCGATGCCCTTATCGAGCTCGCCTACCACCACGCTTGGCACGAGCACGCAAAGCTTAGGGACCTTGATATCGAGTGCCCCGTCACGGTGGTCGGCTTCGGAAAGCTGGGCGGACGGGAGCTCAACTACTCCTCCGATGTCGATATGGTGTACGTCCTCAAGGACGGCACGGACGAGCGTCTGGAGCGCGAGGCCACGCGGTTCTGCGAAGCCTTCGGACGCGCCCTCAGCGACCGAATGGGCCGGGGCTCCCTCTTCCGGGTCGATCTTAGACTGCGCCCCTACGGCGGTGCCGGCCCGATCCTGCGCAGCATGGCATCGGTCGAGGCCTACTACAACCTCTACGCCGAGCCCTGGGAAGTCCAAGCCCTGCTCCGCAGTCGCGCCATCGTCGGCCCGACGGACATAGGCGACCGCTGGAGCACGATGATCGTCGACAAGTGCTTCCGTCCCCGCCTCAGTGAGATCGCGCTAGAGGAAATGCTCGCCATGCGCGTTCGCATCGAGGAGCGCTCGGGAGAGGAAGACCTGAAGCGGGGAACCGGCGGCATCCGCGACGTCGAGTTCCTCACCCAGATCCTCCAAATGCTGAACGGCCACGCCCACCCCGAACTTCATGTGGCCGCCACCTGCGACGCCCTCCGCGCCCTCGACGCCACCGGCAAACTCGACCACGCGGTCGCCACCTCGCTCGTCCAGGGCTACACCTTCCTCCGAAAGCTCGAGCACCGAACCCAATTAGTAGGTGACCGGCAGACCCACGCCATCCCCAACGACCCCGCCGCCCGCGAGTCCCTCGCCCGCATTTCCGGCTTTGCGACCTACCGCGACTTGGCCAGCGCCCTGGATCTCCACCGGCGTACAATTCACGCGTTGTACCGGTCGACCCTGAACCTTGAACCCGGTGCGCAGGCCGAACGGACGGAGGTTCTGCGCGCGCTCGGCCCCCACGGCCCCGCCGCCCTCCAGTGGTTCGACGTGCTACCTCAAAGCGAAGCCTTCTACCAAGGCCTCCTCACCAACGAAGGCAGCCTCGACCGCGTCCGCCGCCTCATTGCCGCCGCTCCCGCCCTTGTCCCCTACTTCAAGGCCTCCGTCCCCCTTACCGAACTCCTCCTAAGCGGGGAGATCGAGGAGGAAATGGACGCTGCCGCCCGCGTGTCCCGCCTCGCCCCGGACGTCCTGCCGGAGTCCCTCGCAAAAGCCTACGCCTCCGGCTACGCCACCATCCTAACCCGCTGGGTTCTCGCGCCCCACGACGGGCTCGGTGAAGAGCTCGCGTCCCTCAACGCCGCCACCCTCACCGCCCTTCTCGAATCAGTCGGTGCCCGCTTCACCAGCATCGGCCTCGGCAGCTTCGCCACCGGCGAAGCCGGCCCCGGATCCGACGTCGACCTTGTACTGCTCGTTGAAGAAGGAAAGGACCACCCCGAGGCCGAGCGCCAGGCTCAAACTCTCCTGTCCAAGGTGGACGCGCTTCGGCGACTCGGGGCTCCCATTGGCATCGACCTCCGCCTCCGCCCCGAGGGTCGTCGGGGCCTCTTGGTCCGGACTCTTGAGGGTCTCCGCGCCTACGACCTGGAAGGAATGGATCTATGGGAGCGGTTCGCCCTCGGGCACGCGACCCTCGTCCGTGGAAACGTCGCCGCCCTTGAAGCCGTCCTTCATGCAGCCTACGCGGTGCCCCTAACCCCCGACAACCTGCGCGAACTCCTGAAGATGAAGCGCCGCATTGAAACCGAGCGCGTCCAACCCCAGCAGGTTCGCCGCCAGGTAAAGCTCGGCTCCGGTGGTCTCAACGACATCGAGTGGCTGGTCCACCTCCACGAGATGCGCTATCCGCCGGCCGAAGGAGAGCGCACCCCGAACATGGCCGAGCGGATCCGTCACCTCGGTCGCCGCGACCTCCTCAACGCTCTCGAAGTCGAGCGTCTGCTCCAAGCTCACCGCCACCTGCAAGAGGTCCGCGCCCGCATCGTTCTCCTGGGCATTCCTGACGATCTCATCCCCGAAAATCCCGATAAGCTGGACCGCCTTGCCCACTCGTGCGGCGACGCCGACGGCAACGCCTTCCTCGCCCGTCATCTGGCCGTCACCGACGCCGTCCGCGCGATCTATACCGAGGGGCTAGAACGTCTCAAGGCATGATGACCTTCCTGATCCTGCTGGTCGTGGGCTACTTCCTCGGGGCAATCCCCTTCGGAGTGCTCATCGCGCGCGCCAACGGGGTCGACATCATGAAGGTCGGCAGCGGCAACATCGGCGCGACCAACGTAATCCGCGGGTTAGGGAAGGGCTGGGGCATTACCGTCTTCGTCCTGGACATGTTGAAGGGCACCATCCCCGCCCTCCTCGCCCGTTGGACCATCTCCGAGCCCATCGCTGGCATCGACCCGCAAGCCGTCTGGTTCCTCTGCGGCCTCGCCGCCGTCGTCGGCCACGCTAAGAGCCCCTTCCTTCGCTTCCGGGGCGGCAAGGGCGTCTCCACCGCAATGGGCGCGGGTCTGGGAGCCATCCCCCTAGTCGCCCTCGCCGCCTTCACCCTATTCGCCATCCTCCTCGCCACCATCCGCTACATGAGCGTCGCCAGCGTCGTCGCCGTCTCCGCCGCCCCCGTCTTCGCCTATCTCATCCCAAACCAAAGCCCCGCCATCGTTCCTATCCTCCTCATCCTCGCCGTCGTGGTAACCCTACTCCACCGGAAAAACATAACCCGACTAAGAGAAGGCACCGAACCCAAGTTCTCCTTCAAAAAGACCAGCCCTGCCCCGAACACCGAAGACCGAACACCGAACACCGAAGAACCCCCGCCAAATGCCAAGAATCCGGAGGCCCCGTAGTTGGGCCTCCTCGTCTTCATAACCGGCTGCCTGATCTGGATCCCCATCGCGATCTGGGTCCTCTCGCTCGTGCAGTGGATGATCACCGGCGACATCGACGTCGTCAGCGGCATCGTAGGGATCGGCATCGCCATCGGCCTCGGCTTTATCTCGCTCGACGCCAGCACAAAGAGCTACGCCCCGCTCACCTTCGTCGCGGTCCTGGCGACGATCTTCATGTACCCCTTCGTCCGCAGCTCTCTCACCCGGAAGGAGCTGAAGTCGATCGACGTAGAAGCCTTGGAGCGTGCGTACCAGGCGCTCGGCCTTAAACCGAACAACCCCGTTTCGAAATTCGCGATCGCCCGGCGCGTCTATGCCCTAGGGATGCCGGGCCACGCGGTCAAGATCGCTGAGTCCGCCCTCGCGTACCTCCCCGAAACCCACTTCCTAGATGAGCACCGCACATTGAGAAACTGGAAGGCCAGCGTCACGAATCCGGCCTACTTCACGCCCATCGCCTGCGTGGAGTGCCATACGCCCAACCCTCCCGGCAACATCCACTGCGCCGCGTGCGGAGCCCCCTTCTTGCTGGACCGCGCCCGGGGCAAGTTCGTGAGTGGCCCCCTCGGCCGCCGACTTCTCGCCGCCTGGATCGGTATGGTCGCGGTTCTCGCCGGCATTCCCGCCACCAGCCTCCTCCCTCCCATAGGCCAGATCGCCGCCATCCTGCTGCTCCTTGCGGTCGCCGGAGTCGTGCTCTACCTCGCCTTCCGAACCGACTCGCAAACCGGGGCCACCGCTTGAAAAAGCTCGACACCTATCTCGTGCGCGAGATGATCGTCCCGTTCCTGATCGGCACGGTCGCCGTCGTGTTGATGTTCCAGATCAACACTTACATGGCGCTCGCCAAGACGCTGAACCTGGACAACGTCCCGTTCAAGGCTGTCCTCCAGTTCATCATGTACAAGACCCCTGAGTACATGAAGATGACCCTGCCGGTGGGCACTTCGCTGGCCGCCGCCTTGGCCATGACCCGCATCGCCCGCGAGTCGGAGCTCACCGCCATGCGCGCCGCCGGAACCCGCATCACTCGCGTGGTCGCCCCCATCGCCGCCTTCGGCTTGGCCGTCGCATTCTTCAACTTCTACATCGTCGAGAAGGTCATCCCGCCGACCTCCCGCCGCGCGAACAACATTGCCCGCCAGGCCGGCATTCTCGGCTATTCGAAGCAGACGTTCAAGACCAACGCGATCATCGAGCTAGGCAAGTTCACCGCCTCGTTCGGCAGTGTTGACCGCACCCCTGACGACAAGCTGGTCATCAACGACGTCCTCTTGTTCGAGCGGCCCGAGCCGGGCGTCGTCACCATCACCAGTGCCAAACAAGCCCTGTACGACCTCGGCGTTTGGTCGTTCAAGCAGGCATATCTGTGGCAAGTTCAGGGCGAAGACTTGGTTATCGCCAAGCCGAAAGGCGACTTCGTGATCAACGAAAAGATCGTCGTCGACAGCATGTTCGAGAACGCCAGCCCCCAAGAGTCAACGATCCCCGAGCTGAAGACGGAGATCGCTTCGCGGCGCAAGCTGGGCCAAGACGCTAAGAAGCTGGAGATCGATCTGCAGACCCGCTACAGCGTCCCCGTCGCCTGCATGATCTTCGCCATCGTGTCTCCCGTGTTCGCCGTGCTATTCTCCCGCAGCGGCGGATTCGTCGGCGTTTTGGTAAGCTTTGTCGTCGTTCTCCTGTACTACAACGCGTTCGTGGTGAGCACGGAGATTCTTGGAAAGATGGACGTGGTGCCCGTCTGGCTCGCCGCATGGTCTCCCAATATCATTTTTGGTGTCCTAGGCCTTCTCGCGTTGCGGAGGCTCGAATAATGCGCCTCGGCATCGGGACGCTCGCGTTTCTCCTCGTCCACTCCGCCTCCGCCCAAATCCCCACCGGCCCCTTCTCATCGGCCGTTGGGATCATGCGCGAGCGCGGCGTGCTCCAAGGCGACCAGCAGAACCCGCTTGCTCCCAAGGGCAACCCCCCGCTCCCCCCGAAGCACGAAACCCTGCCGGAACCGGTCGAGCAGACCCGCGCCTACCGCGTCGTGCGCACCGGCCAATCGCGCCGCCGGGGCAACACCGTCTCGATGACGGGCGGCACCGAGTTCTTCGTCCGGGGCTACCACGTCTTCGCCGACGAAGCGGAAGGCGACCTCAGCACCAACGTCTTCACCCTGACGAACAAGGTTCGCATCATCGGCACCGACACCGTCATCACCGGCGAAAAGATCACCGTCGACTTCAACAACCGATCCTACCGTTCGATTAACGCAGAGTCGCAGCTCACGCCGCAGCTCGTGAAGGGCAAACTCAAAGACAACCTGTACGTTCGGGGTGAAGAGTCTTTCGGCACCGCCCGCGAAACCCACACCCACAACGGCGGCCTCACGACCTGCAACCTGGAACACCCTCACTACGAGGTCGAGGCGGTCGACACCAACGTCCGCACCGGACGCCGCGCGATCTTCCGAAAAGCACGGCTCCGCGCCTTCGGTAAGACCATCCTGAACATCCCGTTCCTTTCCGTGCCCCTCGACGACCGAACCTACCGCTACCTTCCCGACTTCGGCCAGAGCCGGGACGAGGGCTATTACGTGAAGAGTCGCTACGGCATCCCGTTGCGCGGCGACAACAACTTCGACGCCCGCGTCGACTACATGTCGAAGCTCGGATCTGGTCTTGGCGGCGACTACGTCTACAACAACGCCAACATCAACGGCGTCGCCCGCCTCTACAAGATCACTGGCCCCGGCGACTCCCTGGTCCTCTCGAACCAGCACCGCCAGCAGTTCCGGTTCGGAACCCTCTCCGTCGACAACGATTTCCAGCAGAACAACTACCTAACCGCTCCCGGTTCCACCCTGCTGAACACCCGGGCCAACCTCGTCATCCCCCAAGGCGACGCCGCAACGACGACCCTCGGCTTCAACCGCAACGGCAACCAGGGCAGCGGCTTCGAGTCGGAGAACCGCACCATCACCTTGACCGACGACCGCCGCTTCGGAAGACGAACCTCCTCCAACATCGACCTCTCCTGGCTCACCAACCGGAACGTCTACACCGGGAGTCCCTCCACCGACAATCAGGAAGTCGACGTCCGGTTCCGCGCCAACCACGACCTCGAACGAGCGGTCGCGAGCCTCGAATACCAGCGCAACATCCCGATCGGAGACAACCCAAACTTCTTTTCCGGCTCCGACCGGACCCCGGTTCTATCGCTAGAGTCCGATTCCCGCCGCCTCTTCGGCCGGGGCTTCGACAGCATCCTCCCCTTCCGCACCCAGCTGTCGTTCGGCGAGTTCCACGACGCGCGAAGCGGCCAGATCAACCGCAGTTTCTTCAACTTCAACTTCAACCGCCCCGACCGAGGCAACCGCCGCTTCCGCGCCGACTTCAACGGCCAGTTCCGCCAGGGCATCTACTCCGACGACACCGCCCAGTACGTCGTCGGCGCTGGCGCGAACCTCAGCTACCGCCTCGGCCGCGACACCTCCGCCAACCTGCGCTACAACTACCTCCGCCCCGAAGGGTTTGCCCCCCTCTCCATCGACCGCACCGGCAAGTCCCACCTCGTCTCAACCGACGTCAACTTCCGCCCTCAGCGCTACCTGTTGTTCGGGGCTCAAACCGGGTTCGACTTCCTCCGCGCTAAGACGCAAGACGTCGGCTGGCAGCAGGTCGGCATCCGCTCCGAGTTCACCCCCACCAACTTCTTCAATCTCCGCGCCCTGTCCACCTACGACACGGTGCAAGGAATCTGGAGCAGCGTCCGCCTCGACCTGAACTACCGCCCGGGAGCCACCCTGCTCAGCATCGGTGCGCGCTACGACGGCTTCCGCAAGAGTTGGAGCAACGCAAACCTCTACCTGAACAACCTCAAGATGGGCCGCACCAGCCTAAGCGCGATCCTCAGCTACAACGGCTTCACCAAGCGCTTCGACGCCCAGCAGTACTCGTTCGTCTACGACCTCCACTGCTTCGAAGCCGTCGTGAACGTCTCCGACTATGGAACCGGCTTCCGAGCCGGAAAAGAAATCCAGTTCTTCCTCCGCCTAAAAGCCCTCCCCTTCGACAGCCTCTTCGGAATCGGCCGCCGAGGCCAACCCCTCGGAACCGGAACCGGAAGAGACTTCTAGTAATTTCGGATTGCCGATTGCTTGATTGCTCGATTGCGAGCCTTGAGGGTTGAGCGTTAAGCTTCAAGTTCCTGCTAGCCTTCGTCAGAGTTCGCCGCAACGCCGCAACGCCGCAACGCCGCAACGCCGCAACGCCGCAACGCCGCAACGCCGCAACGCCGTAAACTGCGCCTATGCCACAAAGCATCGGTTTCTTCGGCGCGGCGGAAACGGTCACCGGCTCTCGGCACCTCTTGACTATCGAGGGGCGGCGGGTGCTCGTGGACTGTGGGCTCTTCCAGGGAGAGCGTGAGCTCCGGGAGCGAAACTGGGAACCTTTCCCGGTGGAGCCC
>Ga0216301_1000478_pt1 | contig 10114 bp, 10 predicted proteins | sample 4hB_Boncat_minus_FD_156203 | JGI IMG/M metagenome (GOLD analysis project Ga0216301, IMG submission 156203) | Terrestrial sediment cell enrichment communities for BONCAT metagenomics from Utah, United States - 4hB_Boncat_minus | ecosystem: Environmental > Terrestrial > Deep subsurface > Rock...
CTCTCCTACGTTCGGAGCTTCGGGCCATCGCTGAAGGGAGCTTGGGAGGAGGAGCGGGGCGCCCCAATCGACATCAACACCCTGCGCGCCGATGGCCGGATCCTCTACGCCGCTACGCCATACGGCGCCTTTCCATCCGGCTTCCACCCGGCATTCGAAACCGCGTTCGGGCCGTACTACCTCGTACCCCTCACATCGGGCGGAAAGCCCGTGTTGCTGGTATCGGTCGCAGCGTACAACACGCGGACTTCCATTGACCGGCGGGGCTTCATCGACCGCCCAGTGTACCGTGGCAACGAGTTCGTCTCGCGCGGGATTCCCGTCGACTCTACCCGGTTCCGCCTCATGTCGCCGGAGGAAGCCGTTACCTACGTCGGCAGATTGACGGGTGCTCGGATCTCCCGGACGCCCGAGCTCGTGCGCATGGCGTTGCCGCACGCCCCCGCTTCGGCGCTGTGGAAGCTGACGATCGACCGTGAGATTGAAGTACGCGCGGGAAGAGACGGATCACGCGCTCGGGTGCGCGAGATCTACGTCGGACCGGACCGGGACAACCGCCTGATGATGTCGTCGCCGCGCAGCGAGCGCTTCCAACCGTTCCCGGCTCTCCGGATCGACAACGGGCGCGAGCGCAACGAGATCGCGCAGGTGCCAGTGCTGGATGGTGCGCCGGTGTCCTTTGAGCCCGTGGTTATCGACGAGGGGGAGGTATAAGCCATGTCACGAAAACTTTTGCTCCTATCTCTCGTCGCGGTCCTGCAGGTGGGGCTGACCGCATGCGACTCGTCGTTTGTCCGCAACTGCCCGGTCATCGGAAAGGACCCGTCCAGCAACGTCTACAATCTGGACTACAAGCTGATCATCCCGGCCGATTGTCCGGTGCCGCTCGCGAACCCCGGAACCGAGAAGAAGTACGCGGCGGCTAAGATCTACGACTACGGCACTGTCGACTTCCGCTACGCGACGGTGAAGATCAAGAACTCGAAGGGCGAAACCGTTGCTGACGAGGCCACGCTGTTCCTGGGCATCATCGCCGAGGTGGGCGACGAATACGTGGCGGCGACCGGCGCCAAGACGTTCAGCGACCACGACAGGGGCATCTTCCGGGTCTGGAGCGAGGACGGCAGCAAGACCGCATATGGCGAAACCAAGCTGACATACCAGCAATCCTCGCTCAAGACGTCGGTGAGCGGAACCAGGATTCCGGCGCCGAACACCACCCACACGTGGTACGCGCCCACCTCCGGCGGCTACCCCGCGTATTCCTACCAATGGTACCGCGACGGGAACCCGGTGGGGAATGGCTCCTCCTACACCGGGGACGCGGGTACGTCGAACTTCGACCTTCGCGTAGAGGTGACGGACCAGACGTGGAGCACCCGGGCCGCCGTACTGGCACCGAAGGTAGGAGGCGTGGCGGTCACGCTGGATGGGCCGACCCTCGTGTACGCGAGCCAGAACGGTGGAACCTGGAACGCATACCCACAGGGCGGGACGGGTCAGTACACGCTTGACTGGTATCTGGACGATGATTACGTGGGGAGCGGCACGTCCTGGAGCGGCTATACTGGCGAGGGCGGCCATAGCCTGCAGGTGAAACTCACCGACAGCGCGGGCGCGTTCGACAACACCTCGATCTTCGTGCGGGGACTCGGCAGCGGCGACGGCTCGTGCGATCCCGTACCCCCGGAGCTCACCTGTAGCTCAGGCGGGTGATTCGTTACGTTGTGACACTGTAGGTGGGAGAAGTCGTCTGACGCACGGTGCGCGAGCTATCCCACCCTCCATGGGCCGGTTGTCAGAACGGTGATGGACTCACTTCCTTCTCGTGATCCGGTATGAGATCGCCCTTGTTCGTGTCGGCACGGTTCGCTCCAGGCCTGCCAGTTGCCTGGCTGCTTCTGCTCGGCGCCTGCGACAACCCGAACATGCCCGAGCCCGGTTCGCCGCCCGACCCGCGGCCGTACGTAGCCGAGGCTGCGGCGGAAGCGTTAGGTGCGGACGGGCTCTTCATGCTTCCGGAACCCGTCGCGCCGTCCACGAGACCGATAATCACGATGGAGCGAGCGAGGCTGCTGGCCGCGTCCTACGTGCTCAGCTTCGGACCGTCGTTGAAGCGGTACTGGGATGCCGAACGCGGGGAGACGATCCGCCTAGAAGGTCTGCAGCCGGACGCGCGCGTGTTTCACGCGATGACTCCGTACGGCGTGTTTCCGGAGGGATATCATTCCGCATTCGGCCGCGCCGTTGGACCGTACCATGTGGTCGTGATGAGATCTGAAGGAACCCGCGTTCTCCTGGTAGGGGTAGCTGCGTACTCGACGGAGGTGGAGATCGACGCGGAAGGAAAGATCCAGCGCCCGGTCCAGCGGGGGAACGAATTCGTTTCCCAGGGCATCCCGAGGGATACGCTACGCGCAGACCTCTCCTGGCTCGTGTCGCCGGAGGAGGCCGTGGTGCGGGTCGGACGCCTCACGGGTGCACGCGTGCGGGCGGTCCCGGAGCTCGCGTGGCCCGGCATATCCGTCCACCCGCTCGCTTCGCTCTGGAAGCTGTCGCTCGACCGTGCCGTGCGCGTGCGGTACGTGAAGAGCGGAAGGGTGGCGGAAGTACAGCACCTGTATGTGGGCCCAGAGGCAGGACGCAAGCTGATGGTTCCCGCAGCCGGGCAGCCGACGGAGTTCGCGATCCCGGCGATCCGCATCGGTGCCAACGGGGAGGAACTGGGCACCGAGCAGGTACGGGTGTCGATCAGACCGGGAATGGCGACGATTTTCGAAGAGGTAGTTGTGGAGCGCGGCGGAGGTGGATGATCTGACCGCGTTTAGCGGCGGGTGCACTACAGAGAAACGGGGAGGACCGCTCACGCGGTCCTCCCCATTCTCTCATTCCCTACTGGCCTCTGCCACCCCTCTTTGTGAGGCCGCCGTTCAGTCGTCGTCCTTGAGGAAGAGCGACAGGGCCCAGCTCACCAAGGTGATGACGATGGAGCCGACGATGGCGGGGACGAAGCCGTCGACGTAGAAGCCGTAGCCGAAGTGCTGCGCCGCCAGCGAGGTGAGCCAGAGCATGGCGGCGTTGATCACGAACAGGAAGAGCCCCAGCGTGAGCACGATGAGGCCGCACGCCAGCCCCTTGACGATGGGGCGCGCGACGGCGTTCACCACGCCCAGGATCAGCGCCACCACGAAGTACGTCTGGAGCCCGCCGGTCACGCGGATCCCCGGGACGAAGTACGCCGCGGCCGCCACTGCCAGTGCGGACGCGATCCAGCGCAGGAGTAGGTTCATGGGCTCGTGCCGGTGAATGAGTGACGGTTGTGCTGCCTCCCTAAATGCGGATGTGCCCCCCGCTGGCGCAAGGGGCACATCCGCCTGTGCATCGCGGCGTGGCTCAGCCGACCAGCTCGGTGCCCGCGAAGAAGAAGGCGATCTCGGCGGCGGCCGTCTCGTCGGCGTCGGAGCCGTGCACGGCGTTGCGGCCCTTGCTCTCCGCGTAGAGCTTGCGGATGGTGCCGTCGGCGGCCTCGGCGGGGTCGGTGGAGCCGATGGTGTCGCGCCACTTCTGCACGGCGTTCTCGGCGTCGAGCGCCAGGACCACGGAGGGGCCGCTGCTCATGAACTCGACCAGCTCGCCGTAGAACGGGCGCTGGGCGTGGACCTCGTAGAAGCGCTGCGCCTGCTGCAGGCTGATCTGCACCAGCTTCATCCCCACGATCCGGAACCCGGCCGTCTGGATGTGTGCGACGATGTTCCCGACGTTGCCGGCCTGCACGGCGTCGGGCTTGATCATGGCGAAGGTACGGGGCATGGCGATGTATCCGTGTAGGTGAAAGGTGGGTGGCGTAAGTGCCCAGTGCCTAGTGCCTAGTGCCCAGTGGTGAAGTGCAGTTACTGAGCACTTGGCACTGGGCACTTGGCACTGCTTTTCAAAACGCGAACAACTTGCGGAGTATGTCCCCCCGCGTCAGAAAACCCGTCAGCTTGCCTTCATTCGTAACCGGCAGCCGCTCCAGGTCCTTGGAGACCATGATGGCGGTGACCTCGGCGAGGGCCTGGTCTTCGGAAACGCAGATCACGGAGCGCGACATCACGTCGCGGATCCGGAGGGTGCGGATCTCCTCGGGGGAGCTCACGGCGCGGCTCTGCACGCCGGGAAGGAAGTGGCGCAGCAGGTCGCGGTCGGTGACCATCCCCAGCACTTCTCTTCCCTCCCCCACCACCGGGATGGCGCGCAGGTGGTGCTGGCGGACCAGGGCCAGCACGTCCTGCACGCTGTCGTCCGGCGAGACGCGGTAGACGCGCTGCGTCATCACGTCGCGCACCGTCAGGCGCGGCTGGATGGTGATGGCGAGGATCTCCGGGATCGCCAGCACCTCCTCCGCGCTGCGCGCCGCCACCAGGTGGTCCACCGTGGCGTCGTCGCGAAGGGCGCGGGCCAGCGCGGCCACCGTCTGGAGGTACGGGTCCGCGGCGGCGGGCGGGGCGAGGACCAGCACCATCACCTGCGCGTCGCCCGACGCGTCGTCCGCGCTGATGCGCAGCGGCCGCGGAGCCACTCCCATCGCCACCACCAGCCGCTCCACCGCCTCCGTGCGCAGGTGCGGGAGCAGCACGCGCCCGCCGATGTGGATCAGGTCCCGCACGTGCTGGTCGGTGAAGAGGCGCTCCAGCCGCTCAGGCTGCGCCACGTCGCCCGTTTCGATCAGGCGGCGCGCGAGGAGGGAGACCGCCTCGTGCACCGTGGAGGCCGCAAGGGGGGCGACGACGTGTGCCGGCCGGAGGATCTCCGTCAGCCGCACCTCGCGCCCCCCTTCACGAGCCATGGGGCTCAGAGAACCTCCTGGATCAGCCCCACGACGTCCACGGGGCGCTTGGCCACGCCGATGCCGTTGTCGCGGAACGCCTGGATCTTCTCCTCGGCGGTCCCGGCCGAGCCGGAGATGATGGCGCCCGCGTGCCCCATGCGCCGCCCCGGAGGCGCCGTCTGCCCGGCGATGAAGCCCACCACCGGCTTGGTGACGTTGGCCTTGATGTAGCGGGCCGCTTCCTGCTCGTCCGTCCCGCCGATCTCGCCCAGCATCACGATCGCCGTCGTCTCCGGGTCCGCCTCGAACGCCGCGATGCAGTCGATGAAGGAGGTGCCGTTGATGGGGTCGCCGCCGATGCCGACGCACGTGGTGGTGCCGATCCCCGCGCCCTTGAGCTTGTACACCACCTCGTAGGTCAGCGTCCCGCTCTTGGAGACGAGGCCGACCGGGCCCGGCTGCGTGATGTGCCCCGGGATGATCCCCACCTTGCTCTTGCCGGCCGAAAGGAGGCCGGGGCAGTTGGGGCCCAGGAGCCGCGCGCCCTTTTCGAGGACGTACGGCCGCACGCGGGTCATGTCCAGCACCGGCACGCCCTCGGTGATGCAGACGATGAAGTCGATCCCCGCGTCGGCGGCCTCGAACATCGCGTCCGCGGCGAAGGCCGGCGGCACGTAGATGACGGCGGTGTTGGCGCCGCCTTCCTTCACCGCCTCGGCGACGGTGTTGAAGATGGGCACCTGCCCCTCGAACGTCTGCCCGCCCTTCCCCGGAGTCACGCCGGCCACGACTTTCGTGCCGTACTCCATCATCTGCCTGGTGTGGAACGAGCCGTCGCGGCCCGTGATCCCCTGCACCACCAGGCGGGTGTCGTTGTCGATGAAGATGCTCACTGGGCCTCCCCGTTGGCCAAAGCGACGGCCTTCTGCACGGCGTCGTCCATGTCGGTAAGCGCGGTGAACCCGGCTTCGTTCAGGATCTTGATGGCGATCTCTTCGTTGGTGCCGGTCAGGCGGATGACGATGGGGATGTCCATGTTCAGCTGCCGCGTGGCCGTCACGATCCCGTTCGCCACGTCGTCCGTGCGGGTGATGCCGCCGAAGATGTTGAACAGGATGACCTTGACCGCCGGGTCGGTGGTGATGATGCGCAGCGCGTTCACCACCTTCTCCGGGTTCGACGAGCCGCCGATGTCCAGGAAGTTGGCCGGGTCGCCGCCGTAGTACTTCACCAGGTCCATGGTAGCCATCGCCAGCCCGGCGCCGTTCACCACGCAGCCGACGTTGCCGTCCAGCTTGATGAAGGTCAGCCCCGCCTCGCGCGCCTGCACCTCGGCCGGCGCCTCGCTCGATTCGTCGCGCAGCGCCTCGATGGCGGGGAGGCGAAAGAGCTCGTTGTCGTCAATGTTGAACTTGGCGTCGATCGCCTTGACCTCGCCCGAGGGCGTGGTGATCAGCGGGTTGATCTCGGCCAGCGAGCCGCCCGCCTCCATGAACGCCTTGTAGAGCTGCTGGATGATCTTGGCCGCTGCGCGCTGCTGCTTCACGTCGGTGTACAGCTTGGTGGCCAGCTCGTACGCCTGGTGCGGAAGGAGTCCGTAGCGCGGGTCCACCGGCAGCTTGATGATGGCTTCCGGGTTGGTGTGCGCCACCTCCTCGATGTCCACGCCGCCCGCCGCCGAAACCATGAAGACGGGCGCATGGCTGGCGCGGTCCAGGATGATGCCGACGTACGCCTCGCTCGCGATGTCCTCGGCCGGCGCGACGAGCACCTTTTGCACCGGAAGGTCCTTGATGGTCAGCTTGAGGATGGCCTCTGCCTTCTCGCGCGCCTCTTCCGGCGTGCTGGCGAGCTTGACGCCGCCGGCCTTGCCGCGCCCGCCGGCGTGCACCTGGGCCTTGATCACCACGGCCCCGCCCAGGCGGCGCGCGATCTCTTCGGCCTGCTCCGGCGTGGTCGCCACCTCGCCCATGGGGACGGGGATCCCCTGCGCGGCCAGGAGCTCTTTGGCCTGGTATTCGTGGATGTTCACCGGGACAGTTCCGGTTCGGGTGATGAAAAAGAGTGCCGTGCCGCGCACTCCGGACTTCCGCCGAAAAGGCGCAGCATGATAGCGGGCGGATGTAATCGCGGCAACGGCTTGGCAACGCCGGGCGTCACGCGCGGCGCCTCCGCATCACCCACACCGCCGCCCCCAGCAGCGTAAGCCCGATCGCGAAGATGATCGCCGACGTCACGAGCGGGTCGCCGTACATCACCGTCACCACCCCGAACGCCGTCACCGCCCCGCCGGCCAGCAGCAGCACGAGCGCGATCAAAAGGCGGAGTATGCGGAGCGGAGTCATCGGCCATTCGCCAGGGCACTCAACAGAAGCCTCACGCAGAGGCGCAGAGACGCAGGAGAGGAGTTCACTCTGTGGCTCCGTGTGAGGCCATCTGTTCTCTTCTTTTCTCTTCCTGCGTCTCTGCGCCTCTGCGTGAGACCACCTTCCGCGCACTTGCAACGACGCGCCGCCCCTGGCGGGGACGGCGCGTGCGTTGGAAGCGGTTCGGGCGGGCGGTCAGTGGCCGACGGAAGGGCCGCCGATGCCCTCGCCGGCGAGCCAGCCCTCCATCTCGGAGCGGATCTGCTGGAGGCGCTCGGGGGTCTTGGCCTCGTAGCGCGCCACCAGCACCGGCTCCGTGTTGGAGGCGCGGATCAGCCCCCAGCCGTCGCCGAAGAGGACGCGCGCGCCGTCCACGTCGATCACCTCGTGGTTCGCGCGGAAGTGCGCCGTGGCGCGCTCCACGATGGCGAACTTGGTCTCCTCAGTGGCCAGGTAGCGCAGCTCGGCGGTGGAGACGAAGACCGGGAACTCCGCGATCCACTCGCTGAGCGGGCGCCCCTGCCGCGCCACGATGTCGATCAGCAGCACGGCGCCGTACAGCGCGTCGTCGAAGCCGAAGTAGTTGTCGCCGAACATGATGTGCCCCGAGAGCTCGCCCGAGAGGAGCGAGCCCTCCTCCTTCATCCGCTTCTTGATCAGCGAGTGGCCGGTGGCATTCATGATGGGAATGCCGCCCGCCTTCTCCAGCAGCTCCGGGAGCACCTGCGAGCACTTCACGTCGAACACCACCTTCTGCCCCGGCCCTCGGCGCCGGAGCAGGTCCAGACCGTACAGCAGGAGAAGCGTGTCGCCGCGCACGATCTCGCCGCGGTCATCGATGGCGCCGATGCGGTCCGCGTCGCCGTCGAAGGCCACGCCCAGGTCCGCGCCTTCGGACTTCACGCGGGCGATGATGTCCACCAGGTTCTTGTCCACCACCGGGTCCGGGTGGTGGTTGGGAAAGGTGCCGTCCGACTCGCAGAAGATCGGGATCACCTCCACGTTGTCGCCCAGCGCCGTCAGCAGGCGCTCGGCGACAATGGAGCCGGTGCCGTTGCCGCAGTCCACCACCACCTTGAGCTTGCGGCCGATGGTGAAGCGCTCCGCGATGTAGCGGACGTAGTCGTCCATCACGTCGCGGTTCTCGACGCTTCCTTCCCCGCTCTCGTAGTCGCTCTCCTCGATCATGCGGCGGACCTCCTGGATGGAGCCGCCGTAGATGGAGCCGCCGAGCGTCATCTTGAAGCCGTTGTACTGCGGCGGGTTGTGCGACCCCGTCACCTGCAGCCCGCCGTCCAGCCCGCCGTGGTACACCGCGAAGGAGTGCACGGGGGTGGGGACGAGGCCCACGTCCACCACGTGCACGCCGGCCGCCACCATCCCGCGGCGCACGCCGGCGGCGAGGTCCTCGGAGGTGAGGCGGTTGTCGCGCCCCAGCGCCAGCGTCGGGCGCGCCTTGCCCAGGCGGCGGATGGTGAGCGTGGCGAAGGCGCGGCCGATCTGCTCGGCCACCTCCACCGTGACGTCGGGCCCCACGACGCCGCGGATGTCGTACTGCCGGAAGATGTGTGGATTGGCCATGTCTTTCCTCAGGCCGTCAGCACCAGCGCCACGCACTCGATCTCCACCGCGCAGTTGCGCGGGAGGCCGGCCGCCTGCACGGTGGAGCGCGCCGGGGCGTGGTCGCCGAAGTGGCGGCCGTACACCTCGTTCATGGCCGTGAAGTCGTTCATGTCACGCAGGAACACCGTCGTCTTGACCACCGCCGACAGGTCGGAGCCGGCCTGCTGGAGGACCGCGCGCAGGTTCTTCATCACCTGCTCCGTCTGCGCCACCACGTCGCCCTCGATGAGCTGCATGCTCACCGGGTCGAGCGCGATCTGCCCCGCGGTGAAGACGAAGCCGCGCGCCACGATGGCCTGGCTGTACGGGCCGATGGCGGCGGGCGCCTGGTCGGTGTGGACCTTTTGAAGAGACGACATGGCTGCCTTGGAAGTGCGTGAGTGCGTTAGTGCGCCTGCGAGTCGAGCATCGCCCGCAGCTCGTCCGGCGCGACGGTGGCGACGCCGGGTTTGCCCACCTCGATCCCCGCCGCGAGGTTGGCGAGGACGGGATCCTCTTCGATGGAGGCGCCGGCCGCCAGGGCGACGGCCAGGAACGCCGTCACCGTGTCGCCCGCGCCGGAGACGTCGTAGACCTCCCGCGCCTGCGTGGGGATGCGGAACGAGCTTCCCCCCTCCGAGCGCAGCGCCATCCCGTCCTCGCCCAGCGTCAGGAGGAGGTGGCGGGCGCCGGTGCGGATGCGCGCACGCTCCAGCCACTCGTCGTCGCCGGCGCGCATGGGTCCGGCGATCGCCGCGGCCAGCTCCACCGCGTTGGGCTTGAAGACGGTGGCGCCGTGGAAACCGAAGAAGTTGCGGAACTTGGGGTCCACCACGCTGGGAATCCCCGCCGCCTCCGCCGCCTCCAGCGCCGTGTGGATCACCGCCGGTCCCAGGACGCCCTTGTTGTAGTCCTCCAGAACCAGCGCGTCGCACGCGGCCACGGCGGCGCGGACGTGCCCGCACAGCTCGGCGGCGCACTCGTCGGGGAGGTCGTCGTCGCGCTCGCGGTCGAAGCGCACCACCTGCTGCTGCCGCGCAACCACGCGCGTCTTGGTGGTGGTGGGCCGGTCCGCGCGCTCCACGAGGCGCGCGTTCACCCGGCCGCCGTCCAGCTCCGCCAGCTCGCGCCGGATCTGCGCCCCGGCCGCGTCCATCCCCACGTAGCCCACCACCTCGCACGCGGCGCCCAGCGCGGCGACGTTGGCGGCCACGTTGGCGGCCCCGCCCAGCGCCGTCCGCTCCTCGGTGACGTGCACCACCGGGACGGGCGCCTCGGGCGAGATGCGCGACACGGCGCCCACGAGGTACACGTCGAGCATCAGGTCGCCGACCACCGC
>Ga0216301_1000479_pt1 | contig 10109 bp, 9 predicted proteins | sample 4hB_Boncat_minus_FD_156203 | JGI IMG/M metagenome (GOLD analysis project Ga0216301, IMG submission 156203) | Terrestrial sediment cell enrichment communities for BONCAT metagenomics from Utah, United States - 4hB_Boncat_minus | ecosystem: Environmental > Terrestrial > Deep subsurface > Rock...
GGCGGGGGAGACGGTGTGGCGGCGCGTGCGCGGTCCTGTTCGCGGGGGGCGGCGCTCCGTCCTGCGCGGCGGAGAAGGGGCTTCGGAGACGGGCTGCCAACAGTAACGCGCCGCGCCTCCCTGGCCCGGCGAGCCAGAGGAGAAAACCCATGCCCCGATTTTCCGTCTGCATCGAGATGATCTTCCGCGACCTTCCGTTCGCGGAGCGCATCGCCGCCACGCGAGCGGCCGGGCTTAACGCCGTTGAGTTCTGGGGCTGGCGGGACAAAGACCTGGACGCCGTCCGCGCGGCCGGCCAGGAGCATGGGGTCCGCGTGGCGGCCTTCGGGATGGACACGGGCGGCCCGCTCACCACGGCCCGCGACATCGACGCCCTGATGACGGGCGTGGCGGAGAGCGTGGAGGCGGCCGAAAAGCTGGGAGTGAAGCGGCTGATCTGCACCACGGGCGACGAGCAGCCGGGCCGGAGCCGGAAAGAGCAGCATGAGATGATCGTCGCCAAGCTCCAGGCGGCGGCGCCGCTGCTGGAAGACGCGGGCGTGACGGCGGTGCTGGAGCCGCTGAACGTGCGGGTGGACCACCCCGGCTACTACCTGGTGACCACGCAGGAGGCGCTGGAGATCGTGGATGAGGTGGCCAGCCCGAACGTGAAGCTGCTGTTCGACGTCTACCACCAGCACATCAGCGAGGGGAACGTGATCCGCAACCTCACGGAGAACCTCGCGCAGATCGGCCACATCCACGTCGCCGACCACCCCGGCCGGCACGAGCCCGGCACGGGGGAGCTGGACTATGGCGTGATCTTCCGCAAGCTGGACGAGGCCGGCTACATGGGCTGGGTAGGCCTGGAGTACCGCCCGTCGAAGGACCCGGCGGAGACGCTGCGCGAGGTAGCGGCTCTTTGATTTCGGAATGCGGATTTCGGAATTTGGATTAGCGGTCCGTTCCTCGTACGAGAGTCATCCGGTACGGTAGCGATTCCCCAATCCGCATTCCGAAATCCGCATTCCAAATTCAGTTGACCGGCGCGACCTTCTTCGTCTTGCCGGCGCCGCCGTTTCGCTGCGCCAACTGCTGGCGGCTCTGCTCCAGCAGCGCCTTCAGTTTCTTCTGCTGCGCGGGGGTCAGCATCGCGAGCAGCTTCATCCGGGCGTCCTTCATCGCGGCCTGGACTTTCGGACGCTTCTGCTCGGGTGTTCCGGCGCCCTCGCGGATCTTCTTCACTTCGGCCTGAGTCGCCTTCACCAGCGCCGTCACCTTGGGCTTCTGCGCGGCAGTGAGGCCGAGCTGGTCCATCGCCGCCTGCAGGCGCGCCAGCGCCCGGCCGCCTCTCGGGCCCTTCTTCGCCGCCGCGCCAGGAGGCGCCAGGCTCGGTTTCTCAGCTTTCGGGGCGGCCGGCGCCGGCGCCGCGAGGCTCAGCGCGAGGGCGGCGGCTAGCGAGGTGAGCCAGGGGATCGTCTTCACGTGCGTGCTCCTTTTCTTCTCAAAAACTCCGCAGCCGTAGACGCTTTCGGCGCCGTCCGGTTCAATCCGCCGCATCCGGAGAGGGACGCTCAACACAGATCGACACAGAGGTTACAGAAGAACACCGATAAGAAGGGCGATGAGCCGAGCGCCCGCGTGGGAAGGCCCCCGAAGCGGGCAACGTGGCGCTCATCACATCACTTCCCGGACGGGTTCGCGGTCCAGGCTGGCGACGGCCTCGCCGGCGAGGCGCTGGATGGATTCATCCAGGCCAGGCGCGTGGCGGATCTGCTCCAGCAGGTCGATGGTGCGGCGGAAGACGCGGACGACATCCCCTTCGTCCAGGTTCGTGAGACTCATCAGGAAGTCCCAATCGGCGTCTTCCGCCCAGAGCTGGGTCAGGCCGGAGCAGTCTGCGTAGATGCGGGTAGGCAGCTCCAGCCGGTTCCGCCGCTGGACCGCGCGCAGGTCCCGCGCCAGCGCGATGATCTGCGTCAGCGCCGGCACGGTGGGGCCCGCCGGCGCGACCTTGGTCCAGGCGCTGGGCCGCAGCTCTTCCCCTACGAGGGCCGTGGCCACGGCCGCGAGCTGGGAAGGCGTCAGCTCGTCGACGGCGCCCGAGTCCAGCGACTCCGCGATCAGCAGCTCGTGCTCCGCGCGGAAGGACGCCGCCGTGACGCCGGCGGGCGTGGGGTGGTTCTCCTCCAGGTAGCCGTAGTATTCCAGCACCCCCTTGAGGCCCAGGAACCGCTGCCAGTTGCCGCCGCCCAGCTCCGCCCCGCGCTCCGGCCGCTCCTCGCGGTGCTTGCGGCGCTTCGCGGCGCGGCGCTTGCGGCGCTCCTCGTCCAGGAACTCGCCGAAGCTGCGGGAGACGAGGAACTGCGCCTCCTCCAGCGTGTGCCGCTGCAGGAGGTTCAGGACCATCCCGTACGTGGGGGTGAAGTGGCTGCCCAGCGGGTCGGGCGGCGCCGTGGCGAGCCGCTGCGCGTCGGCCAGCGTCTGGTAGGGGCTGGCGACCACCACCACGTGGCCCACGCGGTCCATGCCCCGGCGGCCGGCGCGGCCGGACATCTGGAGGAACTCGCTGGCGGAGAGGGTGCGGTGGCCGTCGTCGCTGCGCTTGGTGATGCTGGAGAGGACCGTGGTGCGGGCCGGCATGTTGATGCCGGCGGCCAGTGTCTCCGTGGCGAACACCACCTTGATGAGGCCCGCCTGGAACAGCCGCTCCACCAGCACCTTCCAGGTGGGCAGCAGGCCGGCGTGGTGGACGGCCAGGCCCCGGAAGAGGTAGGGGAGGTGGGGATGGTCGGCGGCGGAGGGGTAGTCTTCCGCATACTGGCCGACGATCTTCTCCACCCGGTCGATCTCCTCTTCCTTGAGGAGCTGGAGGTGGCCGCAGCTCAGCATGGCGCGGTCGCAGCCCTTGCGGCTGAACACGAAGTAGATAGCCGGCAGCATCTCCTTCTCGGCCAGCGCGTCCACCAGGGCGTCCGGCTCCGCCATCATCTCCCCCGGCCGCAGCCGCCGCCGGGTTCCCGGGTTCATCTTGGGACGGTGGTCGCCCACGGTGTCCCGCTGGAGCAGCGACGTGAGGCGGCGGCCGTCGAAATAGTGGAAGCGGAGGGGGACGGGGCGGAAGTCGCTGCTGATGAGCGTCGTGTCGCCGTGGACCTTCTGCATCCAGGCGGCCATGTCGCCCGCGTTCGCCACCGTGGCGGAGAGGGCGACGAGCTGGACGGAGGGCGGGCAGTAGATGATTGACTCTTCCCAGACGGTGCCGCGCTGGGCGTCGTTCATGTAGTGGACTTCGTCCAGGACGACGAACTGCACGTCGCGCAGGCTGGTCTCCACGGCGCCGAGGGTGGTGCCGTAGAGCATGTTGCGGAACACCTCCGTCGTCATCACCACCACGTCGGCGTCGCGGTTGATGCTGATGTCGCCGGTGAGCAGGCCGACGCGCGGCTGGCCGAGCATGGCGCCCAGGTCGCGGTACTTCTGGTTCGAGAGGGCCTTGAGCGGCGTGGTGTAGAAGACGCGCCGCCGCTGCGCCAGCGCGTGGTGGATGGCGTATTCGGCGATCACCGTCTTCCCGGCGCCGGTGGGGGCGCAGACGAGAACGCTGTGCCCCTCATCCAGGCGGGCGATGGCTTCGATCTGGAACTCGTCCAGCGGAAACGAGAAGTAGTCCTGGTAACGGCGCTTCGTGGCTTGTCGCATGGTTACAGTGTACGCCCAACCGCCACCGTTCCGCTCACGGTCAACCGGCGGAAGGTCAGCCATTCAAGGAGCGGCGCCGCTGCCTCACGGTCGAGGCGCCGCTCACTGCATGTCGGACATCGCGGTGTCGCTCCGGCGGGTAACGGTTAGCTGGTTGACCGCCGGCGAAAGGAAAGAAACGCTTGCCCGGCGGCGAGGCGGGAACTGGGAGGAGCCGGAGACTCGGATAGAGAAGAGATGGGACTGCGGGGGCGACCGGCCGCCGCTCCCCGGAGAGACAAGATGAAGCGCATCGCAGCACTGGTCGCGTTGGTGATTTTCGTGATCGGCATGGCGCACCTCATTGAGGTGACCGCCCGCCCGGAAACCGGCCGCCACGGGCGGACCGTCGGCGCGGACGGGCACGGCCACTAAGGACGGTTGCCTTCGTCCCGGCGCAGGACGCTGACCAGCGCCACGATTGCCGCCACCACTCCGGCCACCACGCAGAGGGCCACGAGGGCCAATAATAGGGACATCGTCTTCTCCTTAGCTACATCCAGGAAGGCTGCGGTCCAGTTGCAGCCTTCCGGCGCCCTGGGTCTACGTTTCCCATGCGCGGGCGTCCGTAGTCAAACCGGCGTCTGGACATGGGGTGCGGCGTCTCTCATTGAGTAGAACGCCCTGGCGGCGGCCCGGTTACGCGCAGGAGAAGGAAGCGGGCTTACCGAACCGGACCGCGACGTGATGGCCCCTCCTACTTCCGCCGCTACTCTCTTCCTCGCGCTCCGTCGCCGGCCCTGGCTGCTGCTGGGCTGTCTCCTGGCGGGCGCGCTGCTCCTGGCGGCGGTGTTCGCGCCGCAGATTGCACCGCACGACCCCCTGATGCAGCGGAAGGAATGGCTGGGCGCCTACGGCCAACCGCTCGGCCCCGCGCCGGACCACCTCCTCGGCACCGATTCCCGGGGCCGCGACGTCCTCAGCCGGCTCATCTTTGGGGCGCGGATCTCGCTGGCGGTGGGTCTCGGCTCCATGGCGCTGGCCGTGTGCGTGGGGCTGGCGGTCGGCGTGACGGCGGGCTACTTCGGCGGCCACGTGGATGGGGCGCTGATGCGGCTGACGGACGTGGTGATGGCCTTTCCCGCCATCCTGCTGGCGCTGGCGCTGGCGGCCGTGTTGCCGCAGCGGAACGTCCTCTCCCTCCTCCTGGTGATCGGCCTCATCAACTGGGCGTCCGCGGCGCGGATCTTCCGGGGTGAGACGCTCTCGCTGCGGGAGCGGCAGTACGTGGAGGCGGCCCGCTCGCTGGGCGCGTCGCACGGACGCATCCTGTTCCGGCACGTCCTGCCGCATCTGGCGCCGACGGTGCTGGTGGTCGCCAGCCTCAGCGCCGCCGCGACGATCCTCCTCGACGCCGGGCTGGCGTTCCTGGGCGTGGGCGTGCCGGTCCCCGCCCCCACGTGGGGCTCCATGCTCCAGGAGGCGCAAACCTGGTACCGCGTCGCCCCCTGGCTTGCGGTGTGGCCCGGCCTGGCCGTCCTGCTTGCGGTGGGCTCCTTCAACCTCATCGCGTTCGACCTCAGCCGCAGCCTCGGCGGGCGCAGGTGAGCGTGGACTCCCACCTGCGCGGCCGGATGGCGCATAACTAACTGCTTTCGGCCTCCACGCGGAGGCCTCTCGCTGCGGACCATGACCAGACCCATCGCACCTCTCTCCCTCCTCGCCGCCGGCCTGCTGCTTGTCGCCGGCTGCGGCGGCTCCGGCTCGGGCGGCTCGGGCGCCGGCTCCGGCGGCGCCGGCTCGAAGGTCCTCACCGTCGCCACCTCCGACGACGTCAAGTCGCTCGACACCGCCAAGGCCTTCGACACCTGGTCCACCGCCCTCGTCCACGCTATGACGCGGCGGCTGGTGGACTACGACCTCCAGGGCGAGATCGTGCCGGACCTGGCCGAGCGCTGGGAAGTGACGGACGGCGGCAAGACCTACACCTTCACCTTGCGTGGGGACGCGACGTTCGCGGACGGCAAGCCGATCGAGGCGCGCAACTTCCAGCTGGCGATCGAGCGCATCCAGAAGCCCGCCACGGCGTCGCCGGGCGCCAGCTTCTACAGCGGCATCACGCGCATGGAGGCGACCGATCCGAAGACGTTCGTGGTCCACCTGGCGAAGCCGGACCCGACGCTGCTCAACGTGATGGGGATGACCTTCGCCGCGCCGATTCAGGAAGGGCAGGCCGCCGACCGTCCTGCCGCGAGCGGCCCTTTTGAGCTGGAGAGCTACGAGCCCGGCGCGAAGGTGGTGCTGCGGAAAAACCCGCGCGATCCGCGCAACCCGTCCACGCTCCAGCAGTTGGTCCTGCAACTGGGCGTGGAGGAGGCGCTCCAGCTCTCGCGCTTCCAGAACGGGGAGGTGGACCTGCTGGCGCGCGTGCCGCCCGCCGAGCGCGCCGTGGTGGCCACCGACCCGGAGCAGCAGGACAACCTGGTGCAGGGCGTGGTGAACCAGACCTGGTACTTCGGGATGAACGTAACCCGGCCGCCCTGGAACAACCCCAAGATCCGTCAGGCGGTGCTGCTGGCGCTGGACCGCGACCGGCACGTCCAGCTCGCCGGGGCGGGGCAGGCGGCGAACGGCATCCTGCCGCCGCACGTGCCCGGCTACCACGCCGGCCGCGCGCTGCCGAAGCGGGACATCGCGCGGGCCAAGCAGCTCGTGAACGAGGTCTACCCCGACGGCCCGCCGCAGAGCGTGATGTGGCTGGTGAACAGCGATCTGTATGAGGCGCACGCCGAGGCCATCCAGAGCGACCTGGCGGACGCCGGGCTCCTCGTCGAGCTGCGCCCCGTCACCTACAGCGAGTATCTGACCGGCTACAAGTCGAAGGCGGACTGCTGGTACGGCGGCTGGTTCCCCGACTTCCCCGACGCGGGCAACTTCCTGGAGCCGGTGCTCCACAGCCGGAGTATCCGTCCCGGCGCCAGCCAGAACGCCGCCCGCTACAGCAACCCGAAAGTCGACGCGCTGCTGGACCAGGCCCACGGAACGGCGAAGGGCCCCGCTCGCGACGCGCTCTACAAGCAGGCCGAGGACCTCGTCCTTAAGGACATCCCGTGGGCGCCGCTCTACTTCGAGATGGAGACCCGCTACTTCCGCGACGGGGTCACCGGCGTTACGGTCCATCCGGTGTGGCGGCAGATGCTGACGGGCATCGACAAGCGGTAAGGACCGACGCTGGTGACCCTCCTGCGCTTTCTGGCGAAGCGGCTGTTGTGGGCGGGAGTGACGCTGCTGGGCGTCACGGCGCTCACGTTCTTCGTCGTCTACCGCATGCCCGCCGATCCCGCCGCCCTCCTCGCCGGCCCGACCGCCTCCCCCGAGGTCGTGGCGAACATCCGCACGCAGCTCCGGCTGGACCGGCCCGTGTGGGTGCAATACGGCGACTTCGTGGCCCGGCTGGCGCGCGGCGACCTGGGCCATTCCTTCATCCGCAACGAGCCGGTGGCGCAGGCCGTCGGCCGACGGCTGCCGGCCACGGCGGTGCTGGCGGTCACCGGCTGGCTGCTGTGGCTGGCTGGTGGGACGCTGGCAGGCGTGTGGGTGGCGGCGCGGCCCACGCCGGCGCGGGAAGGCGGGCTGCTGGCGTTCTCCATCCTCGGCGCGTCCACGCCCACGTTCTGGGTCGGCATCCTGCTCCTCACGCTGTTCGTGGGCAAGCTGCGGCTGTTTCCCGCCGGCGGCTCGGAGTCGCCCCGGCACCTGGTGCTGCCCGCGCTGTCCCTGGCTATCACGGGAATCGCCTACTATGCGCGGCTGGTCCACGCCGGGATGACGGACGCGCTGCGGGAGGACTACGTGCGGACCGCCGTCGCCAAGGGCGTCTCGCGACGGGCGGTGCTGTTCCGCCACGCCCTCCGGAACGCCCTGCTGCCCCTCGTGACGCTGGCCGGGGCGGACCTTGCGGCGCTGCTAGGCGGCGTCGTCTTCACCGAGAGCGTTTTCGATTGGAAGGGAATGGGCAAGCTGGCGGTGGACTCCGTGGGCCTGGTCGACATCCCGATGATCCTCGGCGTCGTGCTCGTCTCCGCCGTCTTCGTGGTGCTCGCCAACCTCGCGGTGGACCTGATCTATCCGCTGCTCGACCCGCGCATCCGCCTCCAGTAGAGTGCGCGACCAGTCAGCGACGAGCAGGGCTATCCTGTAGGGCAGAGCCTCAGTCCCTGCCTCGCATGGACCCCGACGCAGCTTTTGGCCGAGCGGCAACCCGCTTCCGCCGGATACGAAGGCAGGCGGGGACGGAGAGCACCGCCCTCCAGGGTTCGGGTCGCCCTCCGGTTTGCCGGAGGGAGCGGGGGCGAAGGATACCGGAATGATCGCAGAGAGGCCGTGGGCGCCCGTGGAGGGCTCGGTGGCGGAAATCCGGGCGGCGCTTCCGCAGCCGTTTGAAGCGCTGGCGACAGGCTACACGCCCGCCGTGATCGTGCGCGGCGCCTATCCCACCGACGCGTGTCGCGCCGTGGTCCGCCGCCTCTACGAAGGCGGCTGCGTGGTCGAGCGGCCGGACGGCGCGTACGACGCGGTGGGGACGAGCCTCGTGAACAGCGGCGCGGACCCCGAGGCGTTCTTCCGATCCGCCGCCGAAACGCACGCGCTGTTCGACCGCCTCTTCACCGGCCTGGAGCATCCGGTCGAGCGCTTCTACTCGCTGCTGGGAGCCCTGGAGCCGGATCGGCGGGTGCAGACGGCCCACGAGCCGGACGGGCGGCGGTATGGCCCCGGCATCTTCCGGCTCTATCCGGCCGGCAAGGGCCACGATCCGCACTTCGACTCGATCTCCCGGCGGGAGGGGTGGTCGCACTACGCCGCGGCGGGGTTCCTTTACCAGTTTGCGGCGGTCCTCTGTCTCCAGGCGGCGGACGCGGGCGGCGACGCGGGCGAGTGCCTCCTCTACCGGCGGTTCTGGAGCCCGGAGCTGCAGCCGGTGCTCGATGACGGCGGCTTCCGCCGGCTCGCGGCGGAGCAGGGCGTGGAGCGCGCCCAGATTCGGCTGGAGGCGGGCGACTTCTACGTGTTCAACCCGTTGAACATCCACGAGGTCCCGCACATCACGGGCGCAACGCCCCGCATCGTGCTGGCGGCCTTCCTGGGATACTCGCGGGAGCGGGAAGAGGTCTACGTCTGGTCCTGAGCCAGACGAAAGGGGGCGAGATGGCGGAGATTCTGGATGTCGCGGTGATCGGCGGCGGCGTGGCGGGACTGACGGCGGCGGCGGTGCTGGCGAAGGAAGGCCGCCGCGTGGCGGTGTTCGAGAAGCACACGAAGCTGGGCGGCTACGCCCAATACTTCGGCCAGACTCCCGCCTTCGACGCCTCGCCCCTCGTCGGCGGCTGCGGCCCCGACGGCTGGACGCGCGCCGCTCTCTGGGAGGTGGGCATCGTTGACCGGGTGGAGTTGCTGCCGGCGGACCCTGTCTACCAGGCGGTCTTCCCGGATCACCGCTACCTGGCCCCCGCCGACCCCGAGCGCTTCCGGCAGGAGTTGACCGTCCTCTGGCCGGGAGAGGCGGACGGCATCCGCCGCTTCTTCGCCGAGATGGAGCAGATCGGCCGCGCCTACTTCCGACTGGCGGACGGGCCGCCGCTGCTCGAGCCGCTCGCCCGCGTCCACGACCAGACGCTCAGCGCGTTCCTGGACGGCTTCACGCGGAACGAGGAGCTGCGGACGGCGCTCTCCGCCCTGTGGCTCTACGCCGGGCTGCCGCCGGAGCGCCTCTCCGCTGTCCATTACGCCATGCTCTGGCACACGCTCCACCATCAGGGCGCCGCGCGCCTCAAGGGCGGCGCACAGGCGCTGACAGGCGCGCTGGCGGGCGTGGTGACGGAATACGGCGGCACGGTCGAGACGGAGGCGCAGGTCCAGCGGATCGTTCGCCAGGGCGGGAAGATCACGGGCGTGAAGCTGGAGGACGGCCGCGAGCATCGCACCGGAGCGGTGATCTCCACGGCTAGCCCGCACGACACCTTCGAGGAGCTACTGGCGGCGGAAGGACAGACCGCGGCGGGTTACCCGCCCCTGCGCGGCGGCTTCGTGGCCTCAGTCTCCGCGATGGCCGTGCATCTGCTGGTGGACGGTGCGCTGGAGACGCCGGCCGCGAGCACGATCCTCCACGCGACCTACGACCTCCACGACGCGTTCGTGGACCTCCAGCGCGAGGAATCCGACTACCCGGCGCTGGTCTGCACCGTTCAGGACTACGGCGCCCCGGAGCAGGCGCCGGCGGGCCAGAGCCTGGTTTCGCTATTCACGCTGGCGACGTATTCCCGCTACGACAACTGGGGCGCGCCGTTCGATACGCGCCGGGGGCCGCTCTACCGCGCGCTGCCCGAGTACCAGGCCCTGAAGGAGCGGATGGGGGACGCCCTGGTGGCGCGCGCCGAGGAGTTGTTCCCGGG
>Ga0216301_1000480_pt1 | contig 10101 bp, 7 predicted proteins | sample 4hB_Boncat_minus_FD_156203 | JGI IMG/M metagenome (GOLD analysis project Ga0216301, IMG submission 156203) | Terrestrial sediment cell enrichment communities for BONCAT metagenomics from Utah, United States - 4hB_Boncat_minus | ecosystem: Environmental > Terrestrial > Deep subsurface > Rock...
GGTACGCGCAGACCGTCACGTTCCGCACCAAGGCCACCGGAGAAACACGCGGAACGGAGGTGCGCTGGGACTGCCGGCGCTTGCGCGCAATTCTCCTCGACGCCGCCTACGCCGGTACTCTGAGCGACGTAATCGCGGAGGTGGTGAGTGTGCGCGAGGGGGCGGCCGAACCTGAGGAGGCGCATTATTTCGAGGTTCAGCTCGAAAAGGTCGTCCGGCTCAAGAACGACGAGCTACTCAACGAAGCCTATGTTGCGTCTTACCTGGCCCAAGTAGCGCCGCTCCCCTTCTCCAGGGAGTTCTCCTTCACCGCTGAGATTGAGAAGCACCTCACCCGATACGTGCGGCCGAGCACCTTTGACATCCGCATCAATGAGGGGCCCGCCCTCACACGACCCTTCCGCGATGAGTTCGCGCTGACGCAAACAAAGACAGATCGTTTCCAGTCGCTGCAGACCATCGCGGTCGAGGATCCCGACGCAGGCGTTGTAGCGGTTGGCTGGATCCTCCACCACAACTACTTGGGGGCCATCCAGGCCGCCTCGGAACTGCGCGGCCTGCGCGCCCGCATCGGGAACATCCAGATCGGCGGGAGCGATATTTTCATAGATGCCTTTCCCGAGGCCCGCTTTAACGCCTGGACAGTGGGTGAGCTCCATATTTTGGACCAGCGCGTGGTCCCGAACGGCCGCCGCGACAACTTCGAGCGCAGCGCCGCCGCCACCGCCCTCGCTCTCCGGCTGCTGACCTACGGCCGGGATGTCGCCCGGCACTGCCGCGTCAGCTCGACGCGGCGCGTTCAGGTGAAGCGGTTCGAGGCAGCCGAGGCGAAAGCGGGCGAACTGCTCGACATCTTGGAGCAGGGTGCTCTGACGGCGGGCGCAGCGGAGACGCTGCGTCGGGAGGTTGGGAGCCTCCTTGGCGAGATGGAGAAGCGGGCAGGCGGTCTGGCGTTGGAGGCTACCGCCGCCGAACCGCACGACCGCCTCGTCCGACTGCGCACCCGGTTCGATGCGCTCGTTCAGCTCCCGGCCGAAACCGCCGCCGACCCGGGCCCTCTAGCCCGGATCCCCGAAGAGGATCGCGCCGCGTTCATGTGGGCTGTGGAACTCATCTACGAATGCGCGGCCAACCGTGGCGCGGCGAAGGCGCTAGTAGATCGAATGATGACCCGGCTCGCTGGTAAGCTCAAGTAGTTTCCTAAGACTGTGGTGTATCTTGCACCGATCGTTCCGCACTCCACCTCCGAAGCACCCTCACATGGCGACGCCCGACCAGCTTCTGAACGAGGCCGCAATGCGAGGGTGGGTGCCATGGGCTGAGACCGTCCAGCGCAGACTCCGTCAAGCGTCCATGCCCAGCCTTACGGGGGAGACGCTGTTAATTACTTCCGACTACAGCGGGAGTGATAAGCAATCGAGGTACGAGGTTTACTCGTTCCTCATCACTTCACCATACGAATGGCACGCTTGGCGGGAGCTTCGGACGGACGTACGTCACGATTACCTGAGAGACGGGCGCCGACTCTCGTTCAAGGCTCTCAACGACCGGCGGCGTCAAGCTGCGCTTCCACACTTCCTTCAGGCCGCGAGTGTCCTCCCTGGGCTATGCATTACGTTCATCGTCGATAAGGCAATGGATGAAATCTCAAACGGTGAACTACTCCTCGCTCTCTTTCAGGACGGCCGGATTTTCTGTCAGGGTGTGCAGATGCACCTTAGCCACCGCTGGAGCCGACGTGCGTTCGAGAAGATGGCGCGAACGACACAACTACTCGCGCTGGTCATCAGCGAAACCATCCCAAATGACCAGAATATCGTGTGGATTTCCGACGAGGACGAGTTGTTCGGGGGCCCAGGTAGAACCGCGGATCTGCTGACCATGCTAGGCTTCTGGAGCGCACTCTACGTGGAACGGCCAAGAACGGACCTCTCGGTTGGGACAACGGCGTTATCTGAGTCCCAAAGGGATAATTGGGCTCCTACGTAGGACGTATCCCGACCGGACGGTGGCAGTTCCACTTGATCAGGTGCGAACCCGGCGGCAGCCTCTGGATCAAGGTGCTTCATGACATCTAGCCAAGCGAGCTCTGGCAGTACCGGATCGAGCATACGCTCCAGCACACCGCGGTCCGCGAGGCGGATCTCATATCCAAACTGCCGGGCCGTTGTTACGGCGGCGCGAGTACGGGTCGAGAACCGATCGGCTGTCGAGACTACAAGCCCGTGCAGCGTCCCGTGGAGGACAATTGCGCCGAGAAGATTGCGCAATGTTTCGACGCTCTCCACGCTCTCTGGCTTGCTGCGGCGTTTAACCTGAACCAGCCAAGTCGGACCTCCGGAATCAATCAATAGCACATCAACACCGCCATCACCCGGACGGCCGACATGTATCACCTCGGCCTCTCGGTAATTGGCACGGAGGATGTCAGCAACCACTTGTTCAAGTCCCGCCGGTGTGAATCGACACCAAGCGTTCGGCCGTCGGCGAAGGTACTGGGCCAGTTCCCAATTGATAACGTCCGGGAGGTCACCCTCGAACGCACGCAACTTCGAAGCACACTGCAGATGGTTCTCGTCTGGGTGACCTAAGTTGCTCGGAATACAATCACGGCGGTACCATTCCCAGAACCGGCAGTTCTCGCAGTTGATGAGGATGGCCCACTTATTCCCGTCCCAGATCTCCCAGTTCTCATCAACTTCTCGACCCCAAAACTGCTCCTGGATGGGCGCCCCGCAGTACTCGCACATGGACGGGGCCTCCCAGTTGTCCAGAAAGCGAGCTTCGGCTTGGTCGAGCTGCAGGTCGGTCACAGGAGGGTCTCCGTTGATCAACAGGTCCCTACCAATGGTGATCTCCAGGCGATCATAGGCCTTCATAGCACGTTCCACGAATCAGGATTGGCAGGGCGGGAGTTTCTAAAATTTAGCACTTTCGGCACCTGGTCTCGGTCAATGAAATCGACCTCGTGTTTCTGATAGTGGCCACCCGGGAGAGCGGTTGAGGAAGCTGTCAGCATAAGCGAGAAGCGGGCAAGAGAGAATACAAGAAGGCGGCGGGCAGAAGGTATTTCAAAACTTCCACCAGCTGCCCACATTCTCGCCCCATAAAACGTGAATTTCTAAAGTGGATTGGGACCGATGGCGTTGACGGGGACTGCACGTCCCGTTGCCCGGGCCGAAAAGCGCACCTGGTCGCACCCGTTAGTCCGGGACCTGCAGTGTAGCGTCGGACCCGTAGATCCGAATGCCCCGCCAGTCTTCCTCCGCCCAACACGTTTGTCCGGACGTTGTCACCCGAAGGTTGCGTGGAATTTCTGCGAAGACGTCCGCCGTGATCCAGATTGCCCCGGACGACCGGTCGGAAAGCTTGGCCGCGTAGTTTGCGGCCCGACCAACCCACACAAGGTCCTTGGCGCCCCTAACCCCCTCGGTAGCAACGAAGAGCATGCTCTTGTCGATACCGATGGTGTGTCTGACAATGTAATTAGCCGTTGGAAACTCCTGCTTCAACGATGGATTGACCGTATTGACACACGCATGATTGATTCGAAGCGCCGCCGTAACGGCGCTCGAACACTGGTTCGGGCCGATGAACACCGCCATGATCCGATCACCATCATAGGCGGTGATCTGCCCGCCTGACTCCCGTATCAGCTTCGCCGCACAGTGCAGGTACGTCTTGTAAACCAGAGCTGCGAACTGCGGTTCCTTCGTATCCACCAAACCTGTGGAGTCGGCAAGATCGGCATAGAGAACACAAGCTTCCAGCCGAACGGCTTGGTTGCCCAGGCCCACAGTATCGGCCGTAGGGACAACCGATCCATTCCGAATGGTCCACGGTTCCTTGAGCGTCTTGCGTACCCAGGCGGCGAGATCAGTGTGGAGTCCCATATTCACCTTGCTCCCAAGTCCGAGATTCGCTCCCGCAATTCGGTAATGACAGGGCCTAGCCGAGAACCCAAGGTGGCCGGTTCGCCCCCCGCAAACTCAAGTGGAGTGAACCCAAGCAGATCGGAGGGCAGCTTCACATCCAGTCCCCGCTGCTTGACGACCCATGTGCGGTTCCGGCCCAGAACTCCGCAGAACATCCCGAGCTCAAACAGGACATTGTCCCGGGGCGCCAGGGCGCGTTTTCTTCGGCTCGTGACGATATCGTCGGCCGTCAACACGAGGAGAGCGAAATCGCTGTTTGCGACCTGTACTTCCAAGCTGTCCAAGGGACTCTTGGACGGGGTGAACACGCCGTCCGTCCACAACCGCACCGTCAGCGAGTCATGCGAAAAGCCATTCTGAATCTGACGCCCAATGGACAGCGCTTCCGTCGAGCAGCCCACAAAGAACTCAGGTGTCGTTCTCCGCGTGGAGACGAGCCCGCCGCGCTCGCGAAGTCGTGCGGCCATGATCTGCGCGCCCGCTTTCCAAAGACGCGGGAACCGGTCTGCAAGGTTCCAGAAGTCCGTTCCCTCCACCACTACCGCAACTGTCGGTTGAAGAGCGACAACCGTCGCCGCACGCGGTGCGGCAGGATCAATCACTGCCATTTCCCCCACGCATGTCCCTGCCTCGCGCCGCCTTACCTCTACGCCGTTCACCTGCACGGAGACGGCACCGGTCACGAGGAGGTAGATGCAGTTATCCGCGGCGCCCTGGCTGATGAGAACATCACCTTGATTGAACGACCTGAGTGGCGCGGTACGTGTCAGCTCCTCTGCGGCTTCAGTGATGCCAGCGAGTATCGGCTGGAGTCGGAGAGCTTCGATGAGCTTCGGAATCCCACCAGAACCTTGGAATCGGTCCAGCATGGTCGCCGTGGGAGGGAGGCGCGTCATGGGAGTCGGCGAGGGAGTAAAGGTCGGAGGGAACATCTGCTGTGAACGTAACTAGCGCATAGTAGAAACGGCAACTAAGTTGCGGTTTCAAGATCGTCTGATCGCCCTCCTCCCGACGTCCAATGCCCACCTCACCCAAACAATACTCGTTCTCGGTCGGTAAGGAGTACGTTGGAGCCAGTCTTCTGGATATCGTTTCCGGCGCTCTCTACGGCCAGGTTCTGGATGTCGTGCGTGAGTACATTCAGAATGCCTTCGACGCGAAGGCTCGCCATGTGCATATCGTGCTTCGAGATGATGAAATCTGGATCCGCGATAACGGCGTCGGACTAGATCCCGCGAAGCTTGACCATGCGCGCATGGTCGCGGTGTCCGCGAAGAAGCCCGGCGAAGTGGGGTTCAGAGGGATTGGAGTATACTCATCCTACAATGTGGCGGACTCACTCGAGCTCATTACCCGGCCTCAGGGCGAAAGTGACGTTTACGTTCTGCGAATCGATTTCGCGAAGATGCGCGCGGAACGTGAAAGTCGCGACACCGACCCGAGCCTCGGTGTTCTTTCCCTCGTAGATGCCCTCGAGCAATTCACCGTTATCGAGGATTTTGTCGGAAAGGCTCCACTGGATGATCATAAGGCGTTTGCTTTGGTTCGCCTGATCAATCCGGCGGATCATCTCAAGGATGCGCTCGCCGACGAGAACGGGCTCACGGCATACCTTCAGGCAGCGATCCCTCTGGCCTTTCCGAAGGGACACCGCCATGCGAAACACATCCAAAAGCAACTCGCGGCGAAAGGGATCGAGCAACGGCGAATTCAAATCGTGCTGACGCCGGTTGGTGGAAATCCGCGTGACGCAAAAGCTTCGATCAAGTTCTTCGCGGACCGGTATGAAGGTTTGTTGCCACCCGCTGTTCAGGAGCTTCGCCGGAATGGAAAGCGGTTGGCGGTACTGTGGTATTGTGTGCACCGGAAACCCACCGTACTCCCCAAGGGGGTACCTGCCGGCTTTCAGACGCGACTAAACGGCTTTGGGATCGGAGATCCGTCTTTGGCCCGGCGTTTTTGGGGCAAAGCAGGAAGTGGAGTCCTGTACCGACACCTCATCGGCGAGATTCACGCGGTGGACCCGCGGTTGCGCCCGAGCGCGGAAAGATCCCAGTTTGAAGATTCGCAAGCACGCCGAGAGTTCGAGGCGGAATTGACCAAGGCGCTAGCTGGTGTCGAGGATTGGATCCAGGAGCGTCAGGCCGCGCTTAACGAATTGGAAGACAAAGATGACACCAAGGGCTCCGTTGTTCATGCGGCAGCCGAGGCGACTCTCAAGAAGCTTTGCAAGACCTATGGGTCCAAGCCGCCTCTCACTTACGACTTAATCGTCGATCCGAAAACGAGAAAGAAAATAGACGAGCGCGCGGCTTTAAGTTCCCAAGGATCCGCGAGTACCAGCAATTCGCCGCAGAGCACACAACCCATCGAGGGAAATGGCGAGGGTGCTTCTCAGCCGACAACGGTCCAAGTTTCCGGCACCGGGAACGCGGGTGTCACGGCGGACACAGCAGACCACCCCCCACCGCAGGGAGGCAGCCAAGGGCCGAGTTCAGCGCAGCCTGCTGCTTCCTCAGTTTCGAAGCAACTTTGGGATTTGAAGCAGCCTAAGTGGCCCAAAGGAGCATGGGAGAAGTTTCAGCTCATTGACCGAGCGATCGATGAGTCTACCGACGCTGCGGGCGCTCAGCGTATTCGTAATAGATTGCGCGAATTGCTTCAGTAGGAGATGGTTTAGCGAACCGCGCCTAACAAATCTCGTCAATCAACTCCAACTGTTCCTTAGATTTACTAAGGGATGCCTCGCCTCCCGCGAAACGAAATGTCTCCGCGCGCATCCAGAAAGGTCGCTTGGCCCGCTCTCGCCGAGCAGATTTCGATCTCTTGGGAGAATATCCCGACGGAATACTCGATCAAAGACATAGGTGCCCCTCTTCTGGCTTCGTTGGCAGAAGGTTTATATACGCCAGAGGAAGTGCTGCGCGAGTATGTTCAGAACGCTATCGATTCATATGCCGATTTCAGGAGAACAACTGGAGTCGAACCAGCGAACACGGTTCAGATCCTGATAGTCCCTCGCACAGGGGAAGTTCACATCATGGACCGTGGTCTGGGCATGGACCGAGATGACGTCGAGCGCGCCAAGGCGATCGCAGTCTCGCCCAAACTGCAGCGGCCGCACGATTTCATCGGCTTTCGGGGCATCGGTATCTGGTCGGGCCTCTCTGCGTGTGACAGTCTTGTCTTGGAGACCACGAAGCGTGGCGTGGCATCCCGGTTCCGCCTTACCATGGATTTCAAGAGCATCAGAGATAGGCTCTACGATCCGATCCCGATCGATGACCTACTGCGTGGGAAAATCGTGATTGAGGCGCAGCCTGCTGAGGCGGAAGAACATTACACGCGTGTTCAGTTGAGGAACGTCGAGCGGGCACGCTACGGCGCTCTGCTCGACGTCGGCAGGATGACACGGTATGTGGAGCAGAATCTTCCGGTGCCTCTCGATCCCGGATGGGCATATACCCAGCGAATCGAGGAGGGGCTGAAGGATATTCTATGGACGGCGGCATATGATCTTACGATTAATGGCGAGCCTGTGTACCGCCGCTTTCCCGGTGCCACTGAGATCAAGGAGCCGACCTTCGAGGTCATCGCCGAGGGCGACCAGGTGTTTGCCCATGTATGGGCTGCAGAAACAGCTCGTACAGGTGCGAGCAAACGGATCGAGGCCGACACCGCTCAGGGCGAGGTAACAAACTTTGCGCTCCGGATCAAGAACTTCACGGTTGGCGACCGCGGGAACTACTCCCGACACCCGGACGTGCTCGATGTCGAGAACCTCAGTTGGTTCGTAGGTGAAATCTACGTAGTTGATCCTGACATTAAACCAGATACGAATCGTCGTTCAATCCAGCGTAGCTTTCGCTCAGATCGGTTCATTGAACTGCTACGGCACTTTTATTCGAATACGGCTACGCGCTCGCGAGGGTGGTCGGCCGAGGTCAATGCAGTCGCTGCGTCCAACACCGCACAATCGACGTTGCGGGAGATCGAAGCCCTTTTGGACCAAGCGGATGAAGCAAACAGTGAGACGGTTCACCGCCAAGTCGCAGAACTTCTAAGAGGATTGGAGCGCGAGCGTGAAATCATTCGAGCCGCACTCGAGAAGATCACCGCTCAGGACACGGGCGACGAAAGTCTTCGGGTTCGAGCCGAGCGCAGGTACCTGCGAAAGGCAAGGGTGAAGGTTGCGCTTGAAGCTGCCAGTGGTCAGATCGTCGCTCTGTTGAATAGGATTTCTACGTCCTGGCCCCAGTTCGCGACTCCCACGGAGGAAGGCACGCAGAGGCCGAAGAAACAGAGGCGTTCCAGTCGGGCACGGACCGCGACTTCCGGTGGGCGGCCGGTGAGCACTGAGACGGCCCTGGGTACCCAAGCGGTCGCCGGCGACCAGTCACGACCTGGAGAAGGTGGCGCCGCGCGTGCTCCCGCATCCATCTTGGAGCTTGCCATCGCGGCCTTCTACGCCGCGCTAGCCGCGGTGGTCGGCGAGGAGAGCGAGGCATATCGGCAGGTCGAGGAACGACTCCCGGCCGAACTGCGTCGCCGCGGTATCGAGGTCTGAACTCATGCCGCCTATATCGTTCACATCGTCAGAAGCGAAGGACTTCATCCGGGACCAGTTCGACTTCGAAATTCTTCGGGGCTTCAGACGCGAGCACTACCCAGACCAGCAGCTGGCGTACTTTGGCCTGCCAGGGGAGCAACTGTTGGATGTCCTTAGTTGGCGGTCCCTCATTGGAAGGTGGACGGCAGTCCAGGTCAACAACACTCCGGAGGACCAGGAGGTCGCCAGCCGGTTGGTGCGAAACGTGATGTTGAGCCACCTGGACCGCGGATTTGACCCCGTGTGGGCGAACATTGACGAGTTGCTGACCGACCCCGTTCAATGTTCGGAGCTCGGCTGGCCTTACCAGATCGTCAACCTCGACTATTACGGCGGGTTTGTGAACGCCGCGGGGGATGAGCGTGCCTCCCGACGGATGGAGGCGATACGCTCCATGTTTGAACGTCAGGTCGGTTCCGCCTTCGTATTGTTCCTCACGATCAACCTGCGGGACCGGGACCGCGGGGTGCTCACGGATAGATTCAGGCAAGAAGAGGAAGATCTCCTCGCTCTGGAAGTTCGGGGCGTTTCCGAGGTGTTCGCCGCACACCGGGAGCTTGGGAATGCGGGGATGTTGAAGATCATTGTACCGGTTTTTCTCGCGGGTGCTTCGCTTCGCCACAACCTTATCTTCCACTCCCCTGTCCTCTATCAGGGCACGCAGCAGATGATCCACTTCGCGGTTCAGTGTACTCCGTATCGCGAAGGGGGGGCTGGCCGCGTGCTCCGCACCCGAGATCGAATCGATATCATCAATCTGCCACTGCTCGTTCTGCATGGCCGAGATGACCTGCGCGAAGTCAGACTTGGGGAAATTCCACCTCCGCAGTACGACGCCTGAAGCGTACGAACCAACTCCCGCCGGGCGCGACCAGACGGGAATGCCACCGCGAGTGACCCGTCGTCTCCGATGGCAGGATGCGGGTGAAATCCGGTGCCTCCGGCCAGAGGCGCGTGAATATCAGGAGACACGCTGTGCCTGCCCTAAGTCGGTGGGCCGACCCGCGGCCTGGTTATTTCCGGGTTGTGTTTCTTGGGGTGCGCGTGGTACTTGAGCTTTTTCGAAGAGTGCTGGGATGAAGCGGGAGACTACCCGCTTCGCCACCGCCCGTAAGTTGTAGCCCCGTTGCACGCATTCAACGAGCCCACAGCGGGCCAGGAGCATCCCGCGAACGCGGAGCGCAGACACTTGCGTCCGGGTGAGCCAGGTGATCGCGGTGCAGGGTGGCCGCTCAAGATCCTAGCGCGCTTGCAGACTCCCGAAACAAACATACACAAGAACGTGCACGCCCTCTGACGCGAGAAGGCCCTGCATCGCTAAGCGGTGCAGGGCCTTCACTTGCATCTAGTCGGGACGGCCGGATTTGAACCGGCGACCCCCTGAACCCCATTCAGGTGCGCTACCGGGCTGCGCCACGTCCCGAGTCCGAATCCTCGAACGCATTCCCGGCGCGTTCGAGGAGGAGAAGCTAACCCACACCCGCGTTTCCGTCAACCCGCGCGCACCGCCACCACGGGAGCCTCCGGCACGTCCACGCGCAGCCAGTCGTCCAGGAG
>Ga0216301_1000481_pt1 | contig 10097 bp, 9 predicted proteins | sample 4hB_Boncat_minus_FD_156203 | JGI IMG/M metagenome (GOLD analysis project Ga0216301, IMG submission 156203) | Terrestrial sediment cell enrichment communities for BONCAT metagenomics from Utah, United States - 4hB_Boncat_minus | ecosystem: Environmental > Terrestrial > Deep subsurface > Rock...
CCTCTATAGCTTGACGACAGGCAAAACCCATCGCCGAGCGCTCGATTCTACGCTTCTTCTAATATCAATAACTCGACCACTATGCGGCTTTCAAAGGGCTTCTAGAGCGCCGGCCGGTATCGCCGGACTCCTTACTGTCTTCTACGCTATCCTTGCGGAGAGCGTTCCGACAATTCGGTTTTTGTCTCCGGGTCGTTTCCTCGCCGTCAACGGTGTTAACTGTACCCGAAGAGAATCTCGGGGATGCAACCCCCCATAGCCGATTCTTCAGATGCTGGCTCTGCCGTCGCCTGTTCGGTGATTGGCTGGAACCTGTTTTTTCTACTCCAGCCGGTGTGGATTTGTACGAGCCGCCGCGACGATTTTTGATGTATCTGACGCTATTGAGAAACCTGAGCTCTTTGCCCTTCTAAGGCTTCCATCCCTGTTCTCCATTGTTTGTAACCTAGCAGGAAGTCCTTGCTCCTCCGCTTGGTACGGCGGTAAATCGAGTTGGCATTGTTGAAGAGCTGAGGGGCTCTGAAGCTCCGTCGACCCGACTGCCACCGTCGCCGAGACTCGACGGTGCAGGCGGCGCTAGGAGGATGCGGCTCTTTCGTGGAAGGCGGAAGCCGCCAAACCCGAGAGCGCGTCCATGACGGCGGGATCGTCGTTGACGCAAGCCGTAAGCCGGAACCCGAGCCCTACTTCCGCGCACTTCTCCTTTGCTTCGATCCCAAGGTCGTAGAGCACCTCAAGGTGGTCGGAGACGAAGCCCACCGTACAGGACACGACGTTCTTGTAGGCCTTCGACCGTCCGGCCTCCTCGATGACGTCCAAGATGTCCGGGCCCAGCCAGGGCTCTCCCGTGTTGCTGGCGCTCTGGAATGCAAAGGCCCAGTGCGGAAGAGCAGCCTTCTCCGCCACCAGGCGGCTGGTCTCCAACAGCTCGTCCTTATAAGGATCACCGGCCGCCACGATCTTGCTAGGCAGGCTGTGCGCCGAAAAGATGACGAGGGTTTCCTCGGGATCCCACCCTTCCAGTTGCACCGCGACTTGGCGGCTCAAGAAGTCGACAAGAGCGGGAAGCGTTCCCCAGCGCTCGATGATAGTGAGGCTCATCTCCGGGGAATGTTGCTCGCGTGCTTCCTCCGCGTACTTCTTGTAAGCGGCAATGCTGAAGGTCGAAAAGTGCGGAGCCAACACTACACCGACTGCCTCCTCAACGCCGTCGTGCGCCATCCGTTCCACCGCTTCGGCCACAAACGGGTGCGTGTGCTTCGTCCCGATATAGACCTTCGACTCGATCCCGCGGCGACGCAGCCCTTCACCGATCGCCGCGGCTTGCCGCTCTGAGATCTCCGTCAGCGGCGACGGTCCACCGATCGCCTGATACCGGTCGACTAGGTCCTGAAGCTGCTCCGGCGCCGGCGGACGGCCTCGGCGGATGTGGGTGTAGTACGGGAGGACGTCTTCAATGGTAGCGGGCGTGCCGTAGTGCATCACCAGCAGCCCTTTCTTGGTCGTTGAGGTTTCTTCCATTTATCGGTGCTCGGCGATTCTACGAGCGATGTCGCGTCCTTGGCGTACGCAGTCGGGGATTCCCACACCCCGATAAGAGGTTCCCGCCAGGTGAAGGCCGGGGAAGGCATCCAATTCAGCCTCGATCCTGGCGATTCGATCGAGGTGACCTACCTCGTATTGGGGCAAAGCATCGGGCCACCGTTGAACGGTCGCCAAAGCCGGCTCGGTGCCGATGGAGAGGATTTCCCTAAGCGCTCCTCGTGCGGTCGCAACCAGGTCACTATCCGGAGCAGACTTCACTTCGTCGGCCAAGGAGCGACCCAAAAAGACACGAAGGAGGGCCATGTCGTCCGGTGCCCGTCCAGCCCATTTGCTCGAACTCCACGTGCAACCCGTAATCGCGCACTTCTCGGTGTAAGGGACCAAGAAGCCGGTGCCTCTCAGGTCGCTCGGCAGGTCCGCCCTTGGAAAGGCGAGCGTCACGATGGCGCTCGACGCATGTTGGATCTCCGCCAACTCGTCCGCAGCCACCGCAGACAGGGGACGAACCAGCGGAGCCGCGATCTGGGCGGGGACAGCTAGCAGGACCTGATCGGCCGAGTAGTTTCGACCAGCGGTAACCACGAACCCACCCTCTCGGGACGCGAGACCCGTCACCGGAGCACTGGTGACGATCCGGGTCCGCCGGAGGCTTGCTGCCAGGTGGTCGATCAACGACCGCATCCCGTTCGTTAGGGAGATGAACGTTGGCCGGCGGGCGTGGGGAACCTCTCCTTTCGCTTCCTTTCGAACCCGCATCCCACCGGCAAGGCTCCCGTACTTGCGCTCGAGGTCGAAGTAGCCGGAGTACAGGGCGCGAACGCTCAGCCGCTCCGGGTCACCTCCGTGTGTTCCCGCGAGCAACGGTTCGGCAACCAGGTTAGAGAACTCTTGGCCGTAACGTCGGCGGAAGAAGGACGCGATCGACTCGTCCTCCCCTTCCCCCTTCGGCGCTTCCTCTTCGTTCAAAACGCGCCGCTTGGCCTCGCCGCTGAGGAAGTCCGCTTCTTCCACGGCATCGGGCTCGGAGTACGTCAGCGTCACGAGGCCGCCCGGGACGCGGTGGAGCCGACCGCCGATGAGCATCGAGAACTCTTTCTGCTGCGGCTCGATGAGTTCGTGCTCGATCCCCAGATCGCAGATCAGATCGAGAGCCCACGGCTTTCGGGTGAAGACGCAATCGGCTCCCCCTTCGACCAGGAAATCTCCCATCCGATGGGTCTGGATCTTCCCGCCGATCTGCTCCGATCCCTCGAGGAGAACGATATCGGCGTCGGTGTCGCGCTCCAGGTAATAGGCGGCGGTAAGGCCGGTAATGCCGCCGCCCACGATCACGACCTTACTCACCGCGCACCGCCTGAACCAGCGCCTCGACGTGCTCGACCGGTACGTCGGGATAGATGCCGTGGCCAAGGTTGAAGATGTGTCCCGGCAGCGCCTTCCCTTCGGCGACGATGGCTTTCGCCTTCCGCCTAATCACCTCAGGATTCGAGAGCAACACGGCGGGATCGAGGTTGCCTTGCAAGGGCGTGGGAGCCATGAGCCGGGCCGCGTCGGTCAGAGAAATCCGCCAGTCGACGCCCATGACGTCCCCTCCAGCTTCCTGCATCACACTGAGCAGCGCGGCGGTCCCGGTTCCAAAGTGGATGACGGGTGCTCCTAAGGGTTTTAGGCCCTCGAAGATGTGCCGCATGTGGGGGAACAGGAACTCGCGGTAGCTGGCCTCGTCCAGCACGCCGATCCAACTGTCGAAAAGCTGGACCGCATCGGCTCCGGCTTGGATCTGCGCCCGCAGGTATCGCAGGATGACCTCCGCCAGCATCTCCATCAGCCCGTGCCACATCTCCGGCTCGTTCAACATCAGGGCCCGCGTCCGCTTGTGGTCTTTCGACGGCCCTCCCTCCACGAGATAGGAGGCCAGGGTGAACGGGGCACCGGTGAAGCCGATCAGTGGAACCTGGAGCTCGCGCTTCAGGATCTGGATCGTTTCGAGAACAAACGGCAGTCCCTCCTCCGGCGCGAAGAGGTGGAGGCGCTCCAGGTCTTGCTTTGTCCGAACTGGTTGATCCACCACGGGTCCAACCCCTTCTTTAATGTCGAACGGGGCGCCCATCGGCGTGAACGGAACGGTTAGGTCGGAAAACAAAATAGCCGCGTCGAAGCCGAAGCGGCGGATCGGTTGCAGCGTGGCTTCTGCCGCGATGTCCGGAGTGCTGACGGCTTGGAGCATTGTCCGCCCCTTCCGAAGCTCTCGGTACTCCGGAAGGTAACGGCCCGCTTGCCTCATGATCCAGATCGGAGTCTGGTCCACGGCCTCCCCCCGACACGCCTTTAGGAATCGGCTGTCCCTCACCGCACTTCCCTCAGCGAGGCCGCGAATGCTTCGACGGTACGATCAATGTCGTCGGCGGTGTGGGCGGCGGTAAAGAACCATGCCTCCAGAGCGCTTGGGGGCAGGTAGAAACCCCAGTCGAGCATGGCGTGGAAGAGTCGCGCAAAGAGCGCCTTGTCACTCCCACTCGCCTGGTCAAAGTTCTCTACGGGATGATCGTTAAAGAAGACGCTGATCATCGATCCCACCCGCTGGACCTGGGCCGGCACGCCCGCCACCGAACACGCCTCGCGAAGCCCTTGCTCCAACCGGGCTCCGGTCGCTTCCAGTCCCTCGTACAGGTCGTCGGTCAGACGAGAGAGGGCAGCGTAGCCGGCCGCCATTGCCAACGGATTCCCAGACAGCGTTCCCGCTTGGTACATCGGCCCCAATGGGGCGACCAAATCCATGAGGTCCTTTCGGCCGCCATACGCGCCTACCGGCAGTCCGCCGCCAATAACCTTGCCCATGCACACCAAGTCAGGGGTGACCCCGTAACGCAACGAGGCGCCACCACGGGACACACGAAAGCCCGTCATCACTTCGTCGAACACCAGCAGGACCCCGTGGGTGTCGCAAAGAGATCGCAGGGATTGTAGGAATCCCGGGTTCGGCGGAACCAGGCCCATGTTTCCGGCCACCGGCTCCACGAGAACCGCCGCCACTTGACCAGCGTTCTCCTGCAGGATCGAGTCCACGTGGGCCGCATCGTTGAACCGGGCCAGCAGGGTGCCCCGGGTGATCTCCTCGGGAACGCCTGCGCTGTCGGGCAGGCCAAAGGTAGCGATGCCCGAGCCCGCCTTGGCGAGCAAGCTATCGACCGCCCCGTGGTAGTTCCCCTCGAACTTCACCACCTTCGTCCGCCCGGTCGCCGCACGCACCAGGCGAATGGCGGCGAGAGTTGCTTCGGTTCCCGAATTAACGAACCGAACCCGTTCGACCGGTCCCACCCGTCGCACGACCTCTTCCGCGAGGCGGACTTCCCCAGCATGGGGAGCCCCGAAGCTCGTGCCGTGAGCCGCGGCCTTAGTGATGGCGGCCGTGACGTCAGGGTCGGCGTGGCCGAGGATGATCGCTCCCCAGGAGGAGACGTAGTCGACGTACTCGCGGCCATCGGCATCGTAGAGGCGAGACCCACTGGCCCGCTCGAAGAACACGGGCGTACCGCCCACGGCGCGAAAGGCCCGAACCGGGCTGTTTACCCCGCCAGGAATCAAGCGACAGGCTTCTTGGTAAAGGGCTTCCGACGCTGGACGCTGGATTCGGGCAGGTGCCGTCAACCCAGGAACTCCTCAGCCGTCATCAGGAATCCGGTCACCAGCGGGGTGTCGAGCAAGGTGTACTTTCTGCCCTCCGTGCTCCGGAGAGCGTTCACCAATTCCGAGAACCGCGGAAGCTCTTCCATTTCGTAAGAAACGACAAACTCCTGGTCCTGAAGGCCGAACGAGTAGAGCAGGAGTTGCTTCACGTCGAAGAACTGCTTCCCAATCTTGATGTGCTCGTTCATCATCCCCTGGCGAGCGTCCAGGCTCATCAGGTACCACTCCTTCGTCTTGCTGAAGGGGTACACGACCAGGTAGCGGGCTCGGTCGCCCTCGAGCGGGTGCATGTCCTGCTCGCTCTTGCCCCGCGAGTACATCGACGGGCGGGTAAAGCCCCAGAGGCTCTGCGCGGGCCGGACGTAACGCCGGAAGGCTTCCAGAGCCTTGCCGTACCCAGTGAAGGCGCTCGCCGCGAGATCGTTCCCTTCCACGCCCCAGGCCGACCAAACCAGAAAGTCCGCGTCCACTCGCGCCGGAAACACCGAGTAGAGGTGGGTCCCCTCGCTCGCCCCCTGGAGCGCAGCCAGGAGGTCGCGCCGGACTTGGCAGCGCGCGCCCTCGTCGAGGTTCCAGAAGGCATCGGTGTAGGCGTAGGTCGCGTACAGGTTTAGATATCGGTCAGCCATTGTGCAGCCTCCTTGGCATGGTAGGTGATGACGAGGTCCGCGCCCGCGCGCTTGAAGGCCGTCAGGGTCTCCAGCACGATCTTGCGCTCGTCCAGCCAGCCGCGTTCGGCGGCGGCTTTGATCATCGAGTACTCGCCACTCACCGCGTAAGCGGCGATGGGCAAGTCGGTCAGTTCCCGGGCGCGCAGGACGATGTCCAAGTACGCGATGCCCGGCTTGACCATGAGGATGTCGGCTCCCTCGGCGACGTCGTGACGCAGCTCTCGCCGGGCGTGCCGGGCGTTTGCCGCATCGTGTTGGTAAGAGGCGCGATCGCCAAAGCTGGGGGCGGAGTCGGCCGCGTCGCGGAAAGGACCGTAGAAGGCGGAAGCGAATTTAGCCGAGTAGGCCATGATCGCGGTATCCGCCAGCCCCTGCCCATTCAGCGCCTTCCGGATCGCACTGACTTGCTCGTCCATCATCGACGACGGCGCGACCACATCGGCACCGGCCTCGGCGTGCGACACTGCCATCTGCGCCAGAAGCGGTAGCGTCTGTTCGTTGTCCACCACTTCCCCATTCAGCACGCCGCAGTGACCGTGGGGGGTGTAGGCGCAGACGCACACGTCGGTCATGACCACGGTGTCAGGGTTGTGGTCTTTGATCGTCCGAATCGCCTCCTGCACCACGCCGGCAGGGGCGCAGGACGAGGACGCCCGCTCGTCTTTCTCTTTCGGCAAGCCAAAGAGCAGCACCGCGCTCACACCCACCGACCGGAGCTCCTGAACGACAGTCGGCAGTCCCCGGACCGGGTGACGGAACTGTCCGGGCATCGAGGCGATGGGCTCTGGCTCCTCCAGCCCCTCGCGGACGAAGATTGGATAGATCAGGTCGTTCGGCTGGACGTGCGTTTCCCGCACGAGAGATCGTAGCGCTTCGTTCCGACGCATCCGCCGTAGTCGATTAGGCATTGGCCGCCTCTCTCTGGTTGTGCTTCACAAGGGCTTCCACAAGACCGGGAATCGTGTACTCGTCCGCACTTACCGCCACCCGAAGACCGAGGTCTTCGATGGTCGCAGAAGTGATCGGGCCGATACTGACCAGTTCCGCCTGTCTCATCCATCCCTCCACGCCTTTCTCGCGGAGGCGGGCGAGCGTGCCGTGGACGGCGGACGAACTGGTGAGGGTGATGTAGTCGGGCGCGGGCTGCCGAGGGTCGAGGTCGGCCTCGCCGCTTGGGACGATCCGGTACGCCGCAACCTCTTCCACGTCGGCCCCTCGCTCCCGGAGGATCACCGCCAGATCCTTTCGCGCAATGTCTGCGCGGGCCAGAAGAAACCGCTGCCCCCGAACTTCTCCCAAGGCTTCTGCGATCGCTTCTGAAACGAACTCGCTAGGCACGATATCTGGCTTGCGGAAGGCTTCCTCGGTAGCGGCAGCAGTCGAGGGTCCGATGACGGCAAGGCGACGTTCCGCAAGGGTCGTGGATGGGATGCCCAGAGCCTCCAGTCGGTCCTTCACCGCGCGCACCCCGTTGACGCTTGTAAGGACGACCCAGTCGTATTGCTCCAGTGCTCCCAACGCTCGATTCAGGGGCGCGAGATCCTCGGGAGGCGCGATTGCGATCGCGGGCAGCACGATCGTCATCGCCCCAAGTCTCTCCAGACGGTCCACCAAATCGTGGGCTTGATCCCGTGGCCGGGTCACCAACACGCGCTTCCCTTCCAGGGGCCTCAATGCTCGGTGCCTCCCGTCCGGAGCGCAGTCCTCTCGAACAGATCGAACGCTCCCCGCGCTCCAAGCTCATCCGCCAGCCGTTCGCCGACCGACAGGGCTTCCGCAATGGTGCCGGTCGCTTCGCCACGGAGCACGCGGCTTCCATCCGGGACCGCCACCAGGCCAGTCAGTTGAAGAGCGTCGCCGTCGGCGACCGCATGAGCGGCCACCGGCACCGAGCATCCGCCGCCAAATCGCTTTAGGAAGGCCCGCTCCGCGTCCGCGCTCGCGCGGGAAGGCCGATGGTCGAAAGCGGCCAGCCGCTCTTGAACGTCTCGGTCGTCCTCCCGCCCCTCCACGACCAACACCGCCTGACCGGGAGCAGGCAACATCGCTCCGAATTCTAGCGGCTCAAGTCGGATGGCGCCGTACTCCGACGCAGACCAGTCCTCCACCAGACCCAATCGCTTCAGGCCCGCGATCGCTAGCACGATCGCATCGTAGTCTCCTTCCTGAAGCTTCCGCAGCCGCGTATCGACGTTTCCGAGCAGCGGCTTGAAGCTTAGATCTGGGCGGTGCGAGGCCAACTGCGAGGTGCGACGCACACTGCCCGTCCCCACGACGCTGCCGCGCGGGAGATCGAGCCAGCTTTCGCCTCGGGTGAGGATGGCATCGCGCGGATCTTCCCGTTCCAGGTAGGCCGCCAGCCGCAATCCTGGCACTTGCTGGGTTGGCAGGTCCTTAAGGCAGTGCAGCGCTAGGTCGACCTCATCGCGGAGCAGAGACTCCTGGATTTCCTTGACGAACGCCCCGAGCAAGTCTCGGTTGCCCTTGTCGCCACTCGTCCGGATGGTGACGATCTCGACTTGCCCAAGCACCGGCTGGAGTTGCCGCTGCATCGCGTGGGCCTGAGCCAGCGCAAGGCGACTCCCACGCGTCCCCAGACGGTAAACCCTACTCTCGCTCATCCGCCGATTCCACGCCGAACAGTCGCGCCGCGATCTCCCGCTCGCTCGGCTCGACTAACTCCGTCTTCAGACCTTGGATAGGCGCTTGAAGCATTCCTCGGACGATGCGGATGGATAGGTCTTCCACCACCTTGCGCTCCTTTTCAGAAAGTCCGTCCAACCGCGAGAGTGCCCATTCAAGGTTCGCGGCCCGCACCTGTTCGCCCAACTCCACCAGCGCCTGGATGACTGGGGCGGCCCCTCTTTCCTGGCAAGCCTGCTCGTATTTCTCCAACTCCTCCTCCACGATCTCCGTCGCGTGGGGCAACGCTGCCGCCCGTTCCTCCGAGTTCGCCGCGCAAACCTCGACGAGGGCCTCCATGTCAACGTATTGGAAGGCTGGACGCTCCCCCGCGTCTACATTCGGCGGCACTCCGAGATCCACTACGGTCAGTGGACGGCCCGCGCCGCTTAGTCGGACACCGTCCAGCAGCGGACCATCGGTCGCTAGCGCCGTAAGCACGACGTCAACCCGGCCAAGCGCCCCGTCCAGCTGATCGAACGGCAGGAACTGGAGGCCGTACTGATCGGCGAGCTTCCGCGCTCGGTCCGGCGTTCGGTTGGTCACCAGCGCTCTGGCCACCCCTACATGGGCAAGCTCCTTCGCCACTCGCTCCGCGATGCGTCCGGCACCAATGAGCAAAACCTGCTTGTCCTTGAGCCCGCCCGACAGTTCGGCCGCCTGCCGCACCGCCATCGTGCCTACCGAGGTTACGCTCCGGCAGACGCTGGTCTCCGTCCTGACCCGCTTGCTGGCCACGAGGCTGCTTTGGAATGTCTTGCGAAGGGTGGAGCCGACCATGCCGTGCTCGACGGCGACGGAAAAGGCGTCCTTTAGTTGGGCGAGGATCTCCGTCTCCCCAAGCACCGCCGAGTCCAGCCCGCTGGCGACGCGAAACATGTGCCGAACGGCCGGCCGACCGCGATACGCGTAGGCGTGTTCCTCGAGGGAGTGGCGCGGAACCTCGGCGATTGCAGCAAGCAACGACAAGACCTCTGCCGAATCCAAGCCGGAGAAATAGACCTCGGTCCGATTGCAAGTGGAGAGGACCAGGCTCTCCCGTGCTCCCAACCGCTTCAACTCCGCAAGAAGCCGGGGGGTGGCACCGCCCGAGAAGCTCAGGGCGCCGCGCATCTCAAGATCGGCAGTCCGGTAACTGATGCCGACGACCTGAGGCTCCAGCGAGACCGGCGGTTTGGATTTAGCCGACGGCGGATTAGGGGTGGCTTCTACCACATGTCCGGTGGTGTCGGCGGCGGACCTTCCCGATGACTCAAGGCACATTCATCATCAGGATGTACAAATCCAGGGCGTGCTTAGTTGACGGATTTGACGAGGGGCCCCAATTGGTGACGATGCTTCTACACCATCCTGCAAGACTTGCCAGGAAGTTTTTCATCCTGCACCTCGATGAGCGGGACGTTCATTTTCTGGGCCAACTGCGCTGCAAGACGACGCACCCGAACGAAGTCGCAACCTCGGCCGATGGATGCTCTAGCGTCCGCGCCAGCAATCCATAGCATCATCCAATGG
>Ga0216301_1000482_pt1 | contig 10063 bp, 10 predicted proteins | sample 4hB_Boncat_minus_FD_156203 | JGI IMG/M metagenome (GOLD analysis project Ga0216301, IMG submission 156203) | Terrestrial sediment cell enrichment communities for BONCAT metagenomics from Utah, United States - 4hB_Boncat_minus | ecosystem: Environmental > Terrestrial > Deep subsurface > Rock...
GGGGATGGCGATCGCCAGAGGCGAAAGATGTGGGTAAGGACAAGGGCGTCAGCCCTGGGAAAGGCCCCCACCAATCCCCCAGCCCTGAAAGGGCGGCATCAGCTCCGGGAACGCCCTAAAGCAACGCTCATGAGGTGCGGAGCCCCCAAAGCCTCTTCCCGATCGAGGACGACGTCAAGGCGGCCGTGCTCGCCTACTTCGGCGACAAGCTGGAGGAGCGCGGCCGGAAGCTCGCGGAGGCCCTGCGGGACAGGAACGAGGTGGTTCTGCCGCCTACGAAGCGCACCCAAGACCTCGTCGGCTCACGACTTCAAGCTCTTCTGCTTGGACATGTACCTGTACACGACGTAGGCACAGGGGAAGAAAGCAATGTTCCAAGCGAACGGTACTCCATAGGAATCCAACGCGACGAACGCGGGAATACCAACGATGTGGGCCAAGGTCACCGCGCCGGCGAGTCTCCGTCGTTCGGAGACGCTGTCGTACATCTCGACCAGCAACCCGGTCACCACCCCCGCACACCCGCCGACGCCCAAGACGATCGTTACGGCCGAGAGTATTCCTCGGGGCGTGGCAGCGAGCACGATCACCGCCACCGCCGCTACCAGGACCCCGCCCACGATGAGCTCCAGGGGCCGGAGATACCAGGGGAAGCGAGTATCGGGCACGGTCCCATGGTAACACCGGCCGGGAACGACGGGGGGTTGGCGGCGTGACCAATGCGATCCGCCTGAACCTGATCTTCCTCGACGTCGACGGTGTCCTCAACGACCACACCCGCTTCCCGAACGGCTACTGCGGAATCCAGTGGGACAAGGTTCAGCGCCTAGACTGGATCCTCAGCGAGGTCCCCGACGCGCAGCTCGTGCTGTCCAGCTCGTGGCGCTACCCCGTCCACCGCGGCGAGATGAACCTGTACGGCCTAGAAGGGATGCTTCTAGCCTACGGACTCGACTGCTACGGACGAATCCACGGCATCACCTGCCGCGACGAGGACGTGTGGGGCGAGGGCCTTTCGTTTGAGGAGATGGCCCAGCGCGGAGCCCAGTGCCGCTCAGAGCAGATCCGCCGCTACGTGGAGGAGCACCGGCCTGACGCTTGGGTGGTGCTCGACGATCTGTACCTGCCCGGGCTGGGTATTCATCTCGTCCGAACGGACGAAGCAAAGGGGATGACGCACCGAGATGCTGCCGTGGCCATCGGGCTCCTTCAGCACGCCTTCAAGTCGCTGCCCGATGCGGCCGGAACCACCCCCGGCAGAACGTCCGAAACGCCGCGACTTGAAGAGAAGCTACCCGGTGGGGAGGCGAAAGCTTAGCCATAGCGCAGCCGATCGTCGTCCAGTTGCCGACCGAGCTGGTGATCATGCTGGAGAAGGTCTGGCCTGAGCAGTTCGTCAACGGCAGGGAGACGATCGCGCTGCGCACCCTCGAGGACCTGGCGCTTCGGGGCGAGCTGCCCGGAGCGTTCCGCCCTCCGAAATCCCGGAAGTGGTGGATCGACAAGCTGGCGATGCTCCAGGAGGGAGCGATTTGAACCTGAAAAGGTGGTGGAGATTAATGGACGCACTTCGAACCTCGACCATAAATGTGTCCGATCCTCGGAGCAGCGTCGCCGACAGGCCAAGAGTCTGAGATCTCTCTTAAGACAGCAGCAGAGCCGTCGGGACACCTCCGGGATCGATCCGGCCCAGTAGCAGAAGGCGCGGATGTTGCGGCATAGGCAAGGTGCAACCCCCGCAAACGCAACCGCGTCTCCATGTTGAGAGCGTAGGTGTACATGACAAGGCTGGCCCGTTGGATTCCGGCTTCGGCTTTGGCGGCCATTATCTTCCTCGGCCTGTTCTTTTGGGCGAAGCGCGAGACGAATGCCGAGCACGACGCCCAGCGCAGACTGGAGACCGAAAAGCCGAGCGAGCCAGAGCCTGGAATTGCGGCTGCCGGCTCCCCATACGTTCCGGGGCCCCCAATGGCCGTGCGGACAAGCTCGGGCGAGCCCATGATCGGGGTCAAGGTCTACGCTGGCTGGCCCGAAGGTGGATTGGAGCTCGAGGGTACGACAGATGAGAGGGGGCGGGTCCAACTCGGAACAGAGCCGTTGCGCTTGGGACTCGCTCCCGATGGCCGCATGGCCGTGAGCGTAGGGGGCGCTAACCTGGTTTTCGGCGCAACCGACAACCTACGCTTGCGGGTGATCAGCGAACGAGGCCGTGCCGTTGCGGGGAAAACGATAAGCCTCTTACCCGACGCCATAGGTGCACCGCTGAAGTCGCTTGGAACGGTACGCGGTGCTCGCCAGATTTCGTCTAGCCTCGCTTCTCGCTTGACGAGCAAGACGGATTCGTCCGGGTTCGTCGACTTCTCCAACCTTCCGTCCGGAGTTCCCTTTAAGGTGTCGGCAGACTTCGACGGCGATAGGTGCGTCGAGTTCGATGGGTCTGTAGTGCCCGGTCGCAGCGCCGACGTGCACTTGGCCCTGCAGCGTGAGGTTAGGGGTCAGGTGACCCATGCGACCACGGGTGCTCCAATCGCGGGAGCGGAAGTGCACCTCATGGACAATCTCCACCCTTACTTGGGTGATACGAGCCCTAGCCTGCGGACAGCCATCACCAATGGTAAGGGGACGTACCGGTTCACCGAGCTCCCCAACTGCGCCTTTCGAGTAGTGCTTGGCGATTCCATCGTGAACGGCGGCAAGCGAGCCTTGGTTTCCGCCAAGGTGGGCGACCGGCAATGGACGGGGTGGGAATACCTCGGCCGTCTGCCTGACGACGTCCCCCTAGTGGACGTCCACTTGGGGGCGAAGGTGGCGCTCAGACACCCTGCGACCACCTGCAACTTCCGTTCCGTGACCGCCAGCTTGGTGAAGGTGGCTCTTTTCCACCCGCGACTGGGGTCGTTCCAGGGATACTCGATCGGTGCGTTCGATTCCGCGAGTGGTGCCGCAACGATCCGAGAATCAGGGGATGCGGGCTCGACGACGCTCGTTCTCGCTCCGGGCCGGCACACCCTCTGGATCTCTCGCTTCGGGGAACAAGGCGAGCACGTTTTTGCAAAGGCTGACCTAAGGGAGGGCGAGGAAAAGCAGTTCTCCGTACGCATTCCTAGCCGGTTCGCGCTCCGACCACTGGCCCAGGGATACGAGGCCCAGAGCCCCGGGTCCAAAATGTACGACTTCAGGGTCCTGGGCTCCGACCAGCGCACGTACGACATGGCAGCCTTGACCTCACGAAAGCCAGTCCTTCTCGTGAACTTGGAAGATTGGGAAGGAGCCCGGGTCTTTTCAGACTTGAACCGTCTACACCTTGCATTAGCGGGGAAGGTCCGACTTGTCGGCGTCGTCCACGGTGGGCCGCGCGAACTGGCGAGACTCAGGTCTAAGTACCGGCTAAGGTTCCTGGTCCTGGGAGGCAGCGGGCCCTACTATTCTCCAGCCACGGTCATCACCCAGATTTCGACCGGCCGCCTCGTATGCACGCTCGGCAACACGCTACTCCTTCCAAACGGGCACACGACCCACGTGTAGCAGGGATACAACCGATGGACGCTACGGCAGATGGAGATCGACCTACGCCGGCACACCGGGATCAAGCTTGCCCTGAACCTGTCTGACTTCCCCAAAGAGCTTCAAGTCGGCCCCTGCGGCCTCCACGGCCTCCCCAGCCTCTAGGCGACGGGCACTAAGCACTGTAGCTGGCAGATCCAGCTCCCTTCATCGCTGCATTCGAATCAGCAGCGGTGTGTGCGGCTCAAACGCTCGACCAGAAATGTTTCATTGCAAACGCCCGCCCCGACCCAGACTTCAGATACCGCTCAAACTCCCAAGCCTGACCATCATCCTCGAACCGCAAGAACACCACCTTCTCCCAAGGCCGGTACTTAGCCGTATGCAGCGACCCCCAGTCGTTATGCTCCGCCAGCCGGGCCTTCAAGTCGCCCGTACAACCCACGTAAGTCTGGTCAGGATGCTCCTTGCTGCGGAGCAAGTAAACGTACTTCAAGCCGCACCTTCCATAAAGGCACCCTCCTTCGCGCAAGCGCTACGGCGGGCAAGCCGAAGCCAAAGGCGCGAGACTAACGGGAGCCTGATAACAAACCTGCGCCAAAGCTGAAGGTGATCCCCTTCCCAGCTGGCGTGCCAGCCGAAGCCAAAGGCGAAGGCTGGTGGAGATGATGGGATTCGAACCCACGACCTCTGCAGTGCGATTGCAGCGCTCTCCCAACTGAGCTACATCCCCGAACGAAAAATCAGGATACCTCGGGCTTCCGGGCGACGGCAACCACGCTACTGCCCCAGGGGAGGTCGAGGCGCTGGAGGAGGGCGGACTCCAGGCGCTGGAGTCCGATGAGGAGGCGGTTGGCCCAGCCTGGGACGGCGACGAGGGAGGCCTTCGCGGGACCAGGCTTGCGCTTTTCGAGGATCCGCCAGAGGACCACGATCGGGAACAGGAAAAAGACGGAGTAGGTGACCCGCTGCACCTCGAAGCCCGCCCGCTCCAGCTTGCGCCGCAGCTCGTTGCGGCGATAGCGGCGGAAGTGGTGGAGGGCGACGTCGTGGGGGCCCCAAAGGCTCATGAAGGCGGGCACCGACATCACCAGGATCTGGCCGGGGGCAAGCACCCGGAACGCCTCCGCGAAGGCCGCCTCGTCGTCCTCGATGTGCTCGAAGATGTCCAGGCCGATGATGCCGCCCACGGTCTGGGAGCGTAGCGGAAGCTTCGTCCCGTCCCCGCGCACGAGTCGGCTCAGCCCACGCTTGCCGCAGTACCCGAGCGCCAAGGGGCTCATGTCGAGCCCGACGGGCTTTCCTCGCGCCTCGAGCTCGCGAAGGACCACCCCGGTGCCGCAACCAACGTCCAGCATGGGCCGCCCTACGTTCACGCGGTACTTGTCGAACAGCCGAAGCGCCAGGTCCCGCCGTCCCACGAACCACCAGTAGTGGTCCTCCAGCTCGAACATCTTGGTGTACTCGTCGGCGTTCATTGGGGGAGATGATTTAGGTGAGCGGGGTGATGGTGGTGAGATGGGTGACGCGTGAATCGTGACGCGTGACCTGTGAACGAGTTGACAACGCAGTGCCGGTCCATCACACATCACCCCCGTCACGAGTCACGCGTCATCCCCCTCATCCCCTAACCTCCAAACGCTTCCGCTTCCCCGCCACTCTTATTCGGAAGAGATCGCGCAGCATCCTAGGGCCATCGCGCAGCAGGACGACTTTCGAGCCCTCCTGGTGAGACCACCGGATGGGCACCTCGTCGATGCGGTAGCCGAGGTCGCGGGCGATGATGAGGGCCTCGAAGTCGAAGCTGAAGCCGTCCAGCTTGCACCGCCGAAAGACGTCCTGCGCCGCCTTGCGGGTGAACATCTTAAAGCCGCACTGGGTGTCGTCGATGCCCCGGATCGCCATCATCTGAACCGCTTTGTTGAAGGCGCGGCCCAGCATCTCCCGGTAGAGCGGCTGTCGCTTCTCTAAACGGCTCTCGGCCAAGGGCCGGCTACCGATGGCCACATCGGCGCCCTCGTGCATGTGCGCCAACAGCTTTTCCGTCTCTTCCTGCGGAGTGGCGAGGTCGGCGTCGCAGAACAGGACGAGGTCGCCGGTGGCGGCCAGCATCCCCGTGCGCACCGCGTACCCCTTGCCCCGGTTCGGCTGGTACTCGATCAGCCGGAAGCAATCGTGCCCTTGGGCGAACTGGCGCACCACTTCCCCCGTGCCGTCGTGGCTTCCGTCGCTCACCACCGTCACATCGTAGGGATACCCCTGCTGCGAGTAGTACTCGTGCAGCCTCGCCAGAGTGCGCGGCAGCCGCTCTTCTTCGTTGTAAGCGGGGACGACCACGCTCAAGTGGGGCATGGACAAAGCAACGCGATTCTACCGTGCGATCTTCCCGGTCCCCGTTGGCGTCAATCGCTATAAGATGCGCAGGAACCACCCTCATCGGGTCTCCGCCCTCCTTCCGCTCGCCGCCATCGGTTGCATGGTCGGGTGCGCGGGGGGCAGCAACGTCCAGGAGACCCCGCCGACTGACGACAGCTTCCGGGTGGTCACGGTCGCCGAGGGGTTAGAAGTTCCGTGGGACATCGAGCCCGTGTCCAACGATCGCCTCTACGTCCTCGAGCGGCCCGGCCGAGTGCGGGTCGTCCAAGGCGGGCAATTGCACTCGGGAACCTACGCCACCGTGCCAGACCTCGCGGTCGCCGGTCAGGGTGGCCTCCTGGACATGGCCCTGTACCCAGACTACGCCACCAGCAAACTGGCCGCCGTCTCGTACACCGTGCAGGACGCGGGCGGCTACAAGCTCCGGGTGGCGCGGTTCCGCGATACCGGCACGACCCTCCAGTTCGACCGCGTGCTCTTCGAGGGCTCGTCCAAAGGCGACCCCGCCCACTTCGGCGGCCGCATGACCTTCGGTCCCGGCGGAAAGCTGTTCATCACCCACGGGGAGCGGCACGACAAGCAACTGGCGCAGGACTTGGGCCACGTCAACGGCAAGGTGCTCCGCATCAACCCCGACGGCACCATCCCGAACGACAACCCGTTCTCCAACACCGCCGGAGCCCGCAAAGAGATCTGGACGCTCGGCCACCGCAACCCGCAGGGCATCGCCTACGACCCCGCTCGCGGATTGCTCGTGGTTTCCGAGCACGGCCCCTCGAACTACGACGCGCCCCGGGGCTACGACGAGGTGAACATCTTGGAGCGCGGCGCCAACTACGGCTGGCCCCAGATTTGGGGCGACCGCACCGCCCAAGGCATGCGTAGTCCCGACTACTTCTGGACCGAAGCCACCGCTCCCGGCGGGCTCGCCTTTGCCCGGGGCAGCCTGTTCGTCCCCTGTCTCGGCGGAACCGCCCTCTACCGAAGCGCGGTCAGCGGAGGCCGGATCACGGGAATGAGCCGGATTACCTCGGACTTCGGCCGCCTCCGCGCGGCGGCCGCCACCCCGGACGGCACCCTGTACTTCTCGACCTCCAACGGCGAGAACGGCAGCCGGGTGGACAAGATTCTGAAGCTGGTGCCCCAGTCGGCCGGAGGAAGCCAATGATCATCGCCGTTTTGCCCGCGTTAGCCTTGGGCCTTGTCCCCGCTCAATCGGTGGAAATCGTCGCGGAGGGCCTGGAGGTGCCATGGGACATCGAGCCGGTGTCCGCCACCCGAACCTTCGTCCTGGAGCGTCCGGGACGGGTCCGGCTGATCGAAAACGGTCGATTGCGCCCCGAGCCTTATGGGACCATCCCCGGCGTCGTCGCCCGGGGCCAAGGCGGGCTTCACGACTTGGTGCCGTACCCCGACTACGCCCGCAGCAAGCTGGTCGCGGTGTCCTACACGGTCCGCGACGCGAACGGGCTGAAGCTCCGGGTCTCCCGCTTCCGCGATACCGGAACTGGATTGCGGTTCGATCGGACCCTGTTCGAAGGGCCGTCCAAGCGCGACCCCGCCCACTTCGGCGGGCGGATGGCGTTCGGCCCCCAGGGCAAGCTGTTCATCACCCACGGCGAGCGTCACGACCGTCAGTGGGCGCAGGATTTAGGACGCATCAACGGCAAGGTCCTCCGCATCAATCCCGACGGGTCGATCCCGCGTGACAACCCGTTTTACGGGCGAGCGGGGGCAAGAAAAGAGGTTTGGAGCTACGGACACCGGAACCCCCAAGGAATCGCCTTTGACCCCACCACCGGCGTGCTCGCCGTCTCCGAGCACGGCCCCTCCACCTACGATGGCCCGCGCGGTTACGACGAGGTCAACATTCTGCGCCGAGGGTCCAACTACGGCTGGCCCCGCATCTGGGGCGATCGAACGGCTCCAGGGATGCGCGTCCCCGACTACTTCTGGACCGAGGCCACTGCACCCGGCGGCTTAGCCATGGCCAAGGGTCAGATCGCGGTGCCTTGCCTGGGAAGCCGCGCCCTCTACATTGGACAGGTCGTAAACGGAAAGATCACCGGGATGCGTCAGGTGGTGGGTAACGAGCACGGTCGCATCCGCGCCGCCGCTTACGCACCAGATGGCAGCCTCTACTTCTCCACGTCGAACGGGGAGCGCGGCCGGCGCGTCGATCGCATCATGAGGCTCGTTAGTCGCTAGCCGCGGCGGCACGGGAACGGGCTCCCGCCCGAACGAGGAGCACGACGGCGGCGAGGATCAGCCCGCCGCCAGCGAGTTGCACCGTCGTCAGCTTCTGGCTGAGGAAGGCGGCGGCCAGAATGGCGGTGACGATGGGCTCTAACGCGGACAGGATCGACGCCTCGACCGGCCCAACCTCCTCGAGCCCCGCCAGGAACCCACCGACCGCGATCACGGACACGGCGGCAAGCGCCGCCGCCCATCCGAATCCGGCAGGCGTTATCGGGGAGAAGCCTTGCAGGCCACCGATAACGGCGTAAGAGACGGCGGTGGACCCCATGACAATGGCCGTTGACGGCAACGGGGCCACATCCTGCGCGACCTTAGTGCCGACGAGGATGTAGGCCGCGTACCCCACCGCCGAGGCCACCCCGAACAGGATTCCCGTGAGGTTTCCCGAGCCGACCGGGCCGATCGTCAGGACCGTTCCCAGTAGGGCCAAGGCCAAGGCCCCCGTTTTCCCGGGGGTCATCCGCTCACCGAAGAACATGGCGGAAAAGATGGTGACGAGCACCGGGTACAGGTAGAGCAAGAGGGAGGCGAGCGCCGCCGGAATCTCCCGCAACGCGCTGAAGAACGAGTACGACTGGGCCAGGTACAGCACGCCGCCCATCGCGATTCCCAGCAGGAGTGGCCGCCCGCGGGGCACGGACTCGCGCCGGATCAGCATCGCCCCCCACAGCACCACCGCCGCCAGGGCGAACCGAAGGAACAAGAGGGTGACCACGTTCAGCCCCTCCCGTTGCGCCCCGTCCGCGATCACCGCCATCGTGCCGAACGCGGCGGCGGAGACCAGCACCATCAGCGTCCCCTTCAGCCTCTTCCCCGGACTCGACATTGGGGTGCGAAGATACCAGAACCTGCCGGACGGCTACTGGGTCTAGAAGCACTAGTCATGTCCAAGTCCTTCAGCACCAACACCCCCCTCGGCGACCCTCAACCAACGCACCGCACTGTCCTCGTTACGGGAGCAGCCGGCCGGATCGGCTCGTACTTTGCGGAGCACGCCCAAGGCCGCTACACCATGCGCCTGATGGTGCGCGGAGACGAGAAGGACATTGACAAGATCCGCGCCTTTGGGGAGGTCGTGGAGTGTGAACTGAGCGACTTGGAGGGCCTGAAGCACGCGTGCCAGGGTATCCACACGATCATTCACATGGCGGGCGACCCAGACCCTTCGGCGACCTGGCAGAGCCTCCTCGACGCGAACGTCGTGGGCACCTACAACGTGTTCGCCGCGGCTAAAGCAGCCGGTTGCCAGCGCGTGATCACGGCGTCCTCCATCCACGCCATCAGCGGCTACCCAGCGGACGTGCAAGTGAAGACGAGCGACCCCGTGAACCCCGGAGACCTCTATGGAGTGAGCAAGTGCTTCGTCGAGGCGCTTTCCCGCTACATGGCGGAGCAAGAGGGGCTGAGCAGCATCGCGATCCGGATCGGCGCGTTCCAGCCCCTCGAGGCGGCGCAGCGGGAGGAGAGCATCCACATGCTCGACGCCTTCGTCTCCCACCGTGACCTCCACCAGCTCCTGGTCCGGTGCGTGGACGACGACACCATCCGCTTCGCCATCCTCCACGGCCTCTCGAACAACCGCTTCAAGCGCATGGACATCACCACCGCCCGCGAGCTCCTCGGCTACGCCCCCGAAGACGACCTAACCCAGGAAAACCCCAAACTCCGCGAGCTGCACCTCGAAGACAAGGTGATCTCGCACAACCTGCAAGACGGTCAGAAGTCGGGAATCCGTGAGGACGTGAAGGTGATTTGAGGGAGGTCTGGTTGGCGACTATGGCATAGCCCACGATCCAATCCAACCGGCAATTTCATCCTGAATAGATCGACAGCCTTCATCTGTCCGATAGCCGGACCTCACGCAAAGGCGCAAAGTGCGGAATCAGGAACCTCCCCTTGCCGAAGATGGCTCGTGCTTCGGGAG
>Ga0216301_1000483_pt1 | contig 10057 bp, 4 predicted proteins | sample 4hB_Boncat_minus_FD_156203 | JGI IMG/M metagenome (GOLD analysis project Ga0216301, IMG submission 156203) | Terrestrial sediment cell enrichment communities for BONCAT metagenomics from Utah, United States - 4hB_Boncat_minus | ecosystem: Environmental > Terrestrial > Deep subsurface > Rock...
GCGTGGTGTTCGGCCGCGCCCGCCGAAACGCCGGCCGGGCGCTCCTCGGAGAGCCCGGCAAGGTTGCCGTTGACGCCGTAGGTGAGGCCGTAGCCGTAAGCGAAGAGCGGGTCATAGTTCTTGTCGCCGACGTTCAGCGGCGTCTGGTCCGGGCGCTTCGGCCAGGAGTAGGAAAGCTTGCCCTTGAAGTCGTTGCGGACGGCGCGGCCCGGCCCGCCGATCAGAACGTCGGCGACGCCGCCGCCCTCGCTTCCGGGAAGAAAGGCGGCCACGAATGCGTCGGACGCGTTGAGCTCAGGGTTGACCCACATCGGCCTCCCCGAGAGAAACACCGAAACAACCGGAATTCCGGCCGCTTTCAGGCGCCGCATCAGCTCGAGGTCCTTCTTGTCGGCCGGGCTGAACTCGAGCGCCGGACGGTCGCCGACGAACTCGGCATAAGGCTCCTCGCCGAAGACCACCACGGCAACGTCGGGCTTGGTCGTATAGCGGCCGTCGACGCTCAGGGTCGCAGTGCCGCCGCCGGCGCGCACCGCCTCCTGGATTCCGCCGAAGATCGACTGGGCGTTCGGAAAGTCCTTGTTGGTGACGCCCGTCCCCTGCCAGGTCAGAGTCCAGCCCCCCGCCTGCTTGGCGATATTGTCGGCGCCGTCGCCAGCGACGAGGATGTTCGCGTTTGCCGCCAGCGGAAGCGTGCGGTTCTGGTTCTTGAGGAGCACCAGGGATTCCCGAACCGCCTGCCGGGCGACGGCGCGGTGCGCCGAGGAGCCGAGCAGGTTGAACTGGCCGGCATAGGCCCGTGAGGAGGGCTTGCCCTTCTCGAACATTCCGGCGCGGACCTTCACTCGCAGGATCCGCCGCACGGCCTCGTTGAGGCGCGTCATCGGGATCACGCCCGAGCGGACCTGCGCCAGAGTGTTGGTGTAGAGGTCCTTCCAGCTGTCGGGCGCCATGTACATGTCGAGGCCCGCGTTCATCGACTGCGGGCAGGAGGTGTTGGTGCAGCCGGGAACCTGGCCGTGCGCGTTCCAGTCGCCGACGACGAGGCCGTCGAAACCCATCTGCTCGCGCAGAGCGCCGGTGAGGAGGTCGCGGTCGCCATGCGTCTTCTGGCCGCGGACGCTGGAGAATGAGGCCATGATCGCCTGGACGCCCGCCTCGATCGCGGGCGGATAGCCAGCGCCGTGAATGTCTCGGAGCTGCTGCGGCGTCGACGGGTTGTCGCCCTGGTCCTTGCCGCCGAGCGTGCCGCCGTCGCCGACGAAATGCTTGGCGGTGGCGATCACCTTGCCCGGGCCCATGAAATCGCTGGTTCCGGCGCGGCCCTGAAGGCCCTCGACCATCTTGCCCGAATAATCGCGGACGATCGCCGGGTCCTCTGAGAAGCCCTCATAGGTGCGGCCCCAGCGGTCGTCGCGGACGACGGCAAGGGTCGGCGAAAAGTCCCAGTCGAGGCCGGTGACCGCCATTTCGAGCGCTGTGACTTCGCCGATGCGGCGGATGAGCTCAGGATTACGCGCCGCGCCGAGGCCGATATTGTGCGGGAAGAGCGTTGCTCCGACGATGTTGCTGTGGCCGTGGACGGCGTCCGATCCCCAGATGACCGGGATCTTCTCGCCTGCCCAGTCGGCCGACATGGATGCTTCCCAGAAGGCATCGGCGAGCTTCAGCCAGTCGGAGGCCGGGCCGGTCTCGTTGCCGCCAGGCGAGCTGTTGCCGCCGTTCAAGACCGATCCGAACTTGTACTTTTTGACGTCGGCCGGAGTGACGCTTCCAATGTCGGGCTGGATAGTCTGGGCGACCTTCTCCTCGACGCTCATCTTCGCCAGGATCGCGTCCACGCGCCGCTCCTGCGCCGCATCCGGCCGAACCCGGCTCACCACCGCGGGCCAGCGGCCGTCGTCCTGCACCGCCGCATTCGTGCGAACGCCGCGCGTGGTCGTCTGAGTGCAGGCGGTGGAGCCGAGCAGAGCGGCGAGGAGGAGAAGACGGTAAGCCATTCAGATGATTCCTCTCGTGCGGCCTTGGCGGCCATCGAATGCGGCGGAACTCCTATTTGATAGCGCTATCACGGACAAGGCGCTTCATACCCTCAGCTGAGCGCTTGGATGCTCGACGACTTCTTCCAGAGGTCGACGCCCGCCTCTCCGGCGAAGCCGTCGATCCGGCTCAGCTCCTCCTCGCTGAAGTCGAGCCGGTGGAGCGCCCCGAGCGAATCCTGGAGCTGCTCGACCGTCCGTGCTCCGATCAGCGCGGAGGTGACGCGCGGGTCGCGGAGCACCCAGGCGATCGCCATCTGAGCGAGCGTCTGCCCGCGCTCCTCGGCGATGCCGTTGAGGCCGCGGATGCGCCCGATATTCTCTTCGCTGAGGAAGACGGACTTCAGCGACCCGCCCTTCGCCGCGCGCGCGTCGCTCGGAACTTCGCCGAGATATTTGCGGCTCAGCATGCCTTGTGCGAGCGGCGAGAAAGCGATGCAGCCGACGCCCAGCTCGCCGAGCGTGTCGAGCAGCCCCTCCTCCACCCACCGGTTGAGCATCGAATAGGAAGGCTGGTGGATGAGGAGCGGCACGCCCTCACCTTTCAGGATCGCCTGCGCCTGCCGGGTCAGCTCGGGCGAGTAGGAAGAGATTCCGACATAGAGCGCCTTGCCCTGCCGGTGTGCCTGGACGAGCGCCCCCATCGTCTCCTCGAGCGGAGTCGAAGGGTCGACCCGGTGCGAATAGAAGATGTCGACATAGTCGAGCCCCATCCGCTTCAGGCTCTGGTCCAGGCTGGCGAGGAGATATTTGCGGCTTCCGCCGAGGCCGTAAGGGCCCGGCCACATGTCGTAGCCCGCCTTGGTCGAGACGATCATCTCGTCGCGGTAGGGCCTGAAGTCGGCCGTCATCACCCGCCCGAAATTTTCCTCCGCGGAGCCGTAGGGAGGGCCGTAATTGTTGGCGAGGTCGAAGTGGGTGACTCCAAGGTCGAAGGCGCGGCGGAGGATCGCCCGGCCCGTTTCGAACACGTCGGCGCCGCCGAAATTCTGCCAGAGCCCCAGCGAGATCGCCGGAAGGTCGAGCCCGCTCCGTCCGCAGCGCCGGTAGGGCATGGTCTCATAGCGGGCGTTCTGGGGCAGATAGTGCATGGCGGCTCCTTTCGGGAGGGTCTTGCCGGCGGCGCTCCTGCCCGCTGATCCCTCCGCTGACAAGGCAAAGCGCGGCTGCTAACCGAAATCCATGTTCTCCCGCCGCGACCTCCTCCGCACCGGCGCCGCCTCGGCGATGCTCGGCTCCGGCGCAGCGAAGGCGGGGCCGGTGGCGGCCGACTGGCAGTCGCTCGTCGCCGCCTACCGCGTCCCCGACTGGTTCCGCGACGCCAAGTTCGGCATCTGGTCGCACTGGGGGCCGCAATGCGTACCCGAGTTCGGCGATTGGTACGGCCGGCTGATGTACGTGCAGGGGAGCCCGTTCCACGAGCATCACGTCCGCACCTACGGCCACCCGAGCCGCACCGGTTTCCTCGACATCATCGGCCGCTGGAAGGCGGAAGCCTGGGACCCGCAGGCGCTGATGGAACGCTTCGTGAAGGCCGGCGCCCGCTACTTCATGTCGATGGCCAACCACCACGACAATCTCGACACTTTCGACAGCGCCCACCACGAATGGAACACGCTGCGCGTCGGCCCGAAGCGCGACATCGTCGGCACCTGGGAGAAGGTCGCGCGCGCCGCCGGGCTTCGCTTCGGAGTCTCCAACCACTCGAGCCACGCCTGGCACTGGTGGCAGACCGCCTACGGCTACGATGCGGAAGGCCCGACGAAGGGCCGCCGCTACGACGCCTATTGGCTGCGCAAGCATCACGGCAAGGGCACCTGGTGGGAAGGCCTCGACCCTCAGGAGCTCTACACCGGCCCGAGCTTCGTGCCGCCGGACGGCATCGGCAGCATCGCGGCGATGAACGCCTGGCACGACAAGCGCGACGGCCAGTGGATGGAGCATGCGCCGCCGCAGAATCCGGGCTTCGTCCGCAAGTGGCTTCTCCGCCAGCAGGATCTGGTCGAGAAGTACCGTCCCGACATCGTTTACCTGGACGATTACCGAATCCCGTTCGGCCAGACCGGCATCGACGCGGTCGCGCATTACTACAACCAGAGCTTCGCTTGGCACGGGGCGATCGACGGCGTCCTCACAGCCAAGCAGCTCTCGCCCTACCAGCGCTACGGCATCGTCGAGGACGTCGAGCGCGGCTTCCTCGCCGGAATCCGGCCGCAGCCGTGGCAGACCTCCACCTGCATCGGCAACTGGCACTATGACCGCGGCCTCTACGAGCGGCGCGGCTACAAATCGGCCAAGAACGTGGTCCAGCGCCTCGCCGATATCGTCTCGAAGAACGGCAACCTCCTTCTCAGCGTGCCCCAGCGGGGCGACGGCTCGATCGACAGCGAGGAGGAGAAGATCCTTGCCGATCTCGCAAGCTGGTTCGCGGTCAATGGCGAGGCGATCCACGGCACCCGCCCCTGGCGCGTCTTCGGCGAGGGCCCGACCGAGACCAAGCCCGGCCACATGAACGAAGCGGCCACCGCCCCGTTCACGAGCGCCGACATCCGCTTCACGACGAAAGGCGGCACGCTGTACGCGATCCTGCTCGATTGGCCGGAGCGGGAGACGCGCATCGGATCACTGGCGCAGGGGAAGGTCGAACGAGTTCACCTTCTCGGTGGCCCCCCGCTCCCGTTCCGCCAGGACGAAACCGGCCTCCGCTTCAGCCTCCCCCGTGCGGCAGCGGGAGCCTTCGTCCCGGTCATCCGCATCGACGGCCGCGGAACCCTCTAGCGGCGGAGCTTCACCGTCTGCTGAGCGCCCGTATACGTCACCGTCGCGTCCGCCTTGCCATCCAGCTCGAGCGCCCGCGGCCGCTTCGGAGTCATCCATCGGACGTTGAACACGCGCGCGGCCGCCATTCCGGGGAAGCTTCCTTCGCGTGCGCCGATCGTCAGCGTTCCAGTCCGCTCGTCGTAGCGGATCGGCACCCGTGCGAAGGCGCCGTTCAGATATTGGCGGCTCACCCCGTCATCCTCGTAGAGCGAGAAGCTGCCGTCGGCGCCCGTGTAAACGTGGAGAGTCACCGGAGCGCCCGGCTTGTCGCCCGTATGCTGGATCTCCGGCCCCATCGGCACGATCGATCCCGCCCGCACGAACAGTGGCATCCGCTCGTAAGGCGCGGCCGCGCGGATCGTCTTTCCGCCCGTCTCCATCCGGCCCGAGTAGAAGTCGTACCAGCCGGTGCCGGCGGGCAAATAGACGTCACGGGTACGCGCCTTGAACTGGGTGACGGGCGCGACGAGGAAGGCGGGGCCGAACAGGTACTGGTCGTCGACGTTCCAGCCCTTGCGGTCGCTCGGGAAATCCATGACGAGCCCGCGCATCATCGTCCCGTCCTTGTGGAAGGTGTCGGCGCCGAGCGTATAGATGTAGGGCATCAGCCGGTAGCGGAGCTTGTCGTAATATTCCATCGACCGGTACATCGCCGAGCCCGCCGGAGCGATCTCATAGATCTCCCGCTTGGGCGCCTCGCCATGGCTTCGGAATAGCGGCGAGAAGGCGCCGAACTGGAACCAGCGCAGGTTGAGCTCGCGCCACTCGGGGAGGTGAGCGGGTTCCTGCTTCGTGTAGCGCTCCTCGAGCGCGAAGCCGCCGATGTCGTGGGTCCAGTTGGGGATTCCCGACATCGAGAAATTGACCCCTGCCGAAATCTGCTCGCGCAGATCCTCCCAGCGCGAGGCGACGTCGCCCGACCACACCGCCGAGCCGGTGCGCTGGATTCCGCCCCAGCCCGAGCGGGTGAGAATGAATGGGCGGACGTCCGGCTTATAGTCGAGCCAGCCCTTGTAGACCCCCTCCGCGTGGATCACCGGGTAGGAGTTGAACAAGGCCGCGCCGGGCCCGTCCGCGGTCGGCCCCATCCGGAAGGCCCGCTCCTCGATCGAGAGGTTCGAGTGCATGTCGGGCTCGGTCGCGTCCATCCACCAGGCGTCCACGCCCAGCGTCGCCAGTCGGTCGCGCATCTGGCGCCAGTAAATCTGCCGGCCCTTCTCGCTATAGGGATCGTAGAAGGTGCTGAGATAGCCGGGCCCGACCCAATCCTTGTCGCCGCTCTCGACGTTGCGCTTGTAGACTGCGCCGGCGCGTTCCAGCTCCTTGTAATTGTCGGTGGTCGGATAGAATTTCGGCCAGACGGAGATCATGAATTTGGCATTGAGCGCGTGAACCCGGTCGATCATGCCCTTGGGATCGGGGAAGCGCTTCGGATCGAACTGGTGGCTGCCCCAATCGTCCTCGCGCCAGTAGAACCAATCCTGGACGATGTTGTCGAGGGGCAAGCCGCGCTTCCGGTACTGCTCGACGACGTCCACAACCTCTTCCTGAGTGTGATAGCGCTGCCGGCTCTGCCAGAAGCCGTAGGCCCATTTCGGCATCATCACCGACTTGCCGGTGAGCTGCCGGTAGCCCGAGATCACCTCGTCCATATTGGCGCCGCCGACATAATAATAATCGACCGCGTGCCCTGCGTCCGACGCGAAGGAGATCGAGCGGCGGTCCGCTTCCGGCAGCGGATCGGAATGCTGAAGCGCGATATAGCCGGCGTTCGGCTCCCACTCGATGCGGATGTCGGCGGCTTTGCCGGCCGTCATCGGCAGGTCAAAATTGTGGTACCAGGGGTTCCAGTTCTGCCGCCAGCGGTTCAGCACTTCCTTCCCGTCGACGAAGAGCTTGGCGTAGCTCGACGAATAGAGGCGGAAGCGGTGGAGGCCGGAGACTCCCGGAGTCACCTTGCCGGTCCAAACCACGCGTTGCGTCTGGACTGTGACGCCCGCCGTGTTCTGGCCTGAATTGCCGGCAACCGTCTGAGCTTTGGCAGCCGCCGGCCACTTCGCCTGGTCGCGGATATACTGGTAGTTGATGACGGGCTCGGTCTGCGTCACCGCAAGCCGAGTCCCGAGATAATATTGAGCCGTCCAGCCGGGACGCCCGTCCGCGCCCGTCACTCGAAGGCTGTCGCTGCCATCGCCGGCAAGCCCGTACGGCTTCGGGTTGCCGAAGCGGGTGATCGAATTGTTGTCCCAGAGGAGCCCGTAGTTGCGGGTCGAGACCAGGAAGGGGATCGGAACGGCAATGTTGTGCTGGAAGAGCACGACGTCCTCGCCGTTATAATTCATCTGCCCGTTCTGGTGCTGGCCGAGCCCGTAAAGCCCCTCGTCGGTGTTGCGGTTGAACTGTTGGCGGGTCGCGACGAACTTCTTCCCCTCCGCGGTGACCGGAGCGAAGCTGGCGGGGCCGCTTTCGGCGAGGTCGACCTGCCCGCTCGGATCGGTGAAGCTGACATTGCCGTTCGCCAGATTGACGGTCGCACGCACCTTCTCGGTGGTGAGGGTGACGTTGCCGTTCGCCTCGCTGACGGCGAAGCCGCGCGGCTGCGGGACGGCGGTCACCATGTAGCTCGGCGGCAAGTCGAGGTCCGATGTGGGGCTCGCCGTAACCCGCACGATGCTGTCGCCATAGACCTGGAGCCGCACCGCCTTCTCCGGCCCCTCGGCGGGCGTGACGACAATGCCGGTGTCCGTCTTTCGGTAGCTTCCCGCGGCCAAGGCGGCGCCGCTCGCGCCGAGGAGAAGGGCGGCGGCGGCAAGACGGAAGGAAAGGCTCGACATATCTGCTCCAGTCAGCGGTAGGTGCCGAGCTTCACCCGAAGGAGGGTGGGCTCGCTTTTGAAATTGAGGCCGTAATCGGTCTGGTCGCCGTTCCAGGCGCGGGACATCGTCCAGCGCCCTTCACCGTCGAACGTCCCCTCCTCGACCCGGACCATCATCGAGTTCTCGCCGGCGACGGCCTTGTCGAGGCCGAAACGGACTCGCACGTCCGCGCCGGCAAGGAGGAATTCGTCGGGCCCGATTTGCGCCACGGCCATGCCGCCGACCGGCACGCCCTTGGTCGGGTGAGGATCGGTCTTGATCCAGGTCCAGTCGCGCTCGCCGAACTCCCACAGCTCGAACTGCGCCGTCACCCGCCAGCGGCCGAAGACGTGGCTCTGGTCGGCGGCGTCCGGCGCCTTGGCCGCGCCCCAGGCTGGGCTCGTGCTCGCGATCCGCGCCCATTCGCGAGCGATCGGCCGGAACAGCTGGAATTTGGAGCCGAACGCGTCGATCGTCGCTGCGTCGAGCGTCTTCGCCCCGAGCGGGTAGTTGGAATAGCCGGTCGCATCCATTCCGAACGGAGCGAAGCCGATCCCGCCTTTGCCGATCGTCGGCCAGAAGAAGCGCGCATATTCGGCTGCGTTGCCGGTCTCGGCGACGAACAGCGGATTGTCCGGACGGTCATAGTGGCCGAGATAGGCCATGTAGGCGCGGTGGTCGCGATTGTAGATGTCGGGCGCGACGAAATCGAGATTGGGCGCCGCCGCCTTCCAGACGTCGATCATGTTCCACTGCGGCCCGCCGCTCGGGCTCGTCGATGCAGCCTTGGCATCGAACGGATCGCCGAGCGCCGCATTGGCGTACATTAGGAGGTTCTTCACGGCTTTGCCCGCCTCCGCCATTTCGTCGATGTATCGGGCAACGTGCCAGCTCATGAAGGCCTGGTCGGCGAAGTCGCCGAACACCTGGCTCCAGGTGCCGCGCTTCCCTTTCAACTTCGCCAGCTCCGCCGGTACCGCCCCGGCGAACAGGCGCTCGGCCTCGGCCGAGCGGTCGCGCGCTAGGCCGTAGCTCCCCGCCTCGTTCTGCGGCTGGACCATGATCACCGTGTGCTGCGGGTCGGCGGCTTTCAGATGCTGCATCAGCCGGACGAACGCCCGCCTGTCCGCCTCCAGCGTTGCACGGCCGTGCGGCGAGAGGACGTAATGTGTCCTGCCCTCCGCCGTCTTCATCCGGGGGAAGCGCCGCGTGTCGGTCTTCACCCATTCGGGCGTGTAATTGGGCGAGGTGTTCTTCCACGTCCCGAACCAGAGGAGGATGAGGCGGACGTCGTTCGCCCGCGCCTGGCGCAGCAATTCCTCGACAAACGAGAAATCGAAGCGGCCTTCGACCGGCTCCACCTGCTCCCAGCCGATCGGCACCTGGACCGTGTTGGCATGGAGCTGGCGGATCACCGGCCACACCTTCGGGAGCGCCGCCGGGTAGTTGGACGAGTTGTTGACCTGCCCAGTCAGCATCAGGAAGGGCTGGCCATCAACCATCATCGCGTGGCGGCCGTTGTTCGAGACGATGCGCGGCAGCTCCGCGGCCGCTGCCGGGCTTGCGACGAGGAGCGCAAGAAAAGCGAGAAGGAAGCGCTTCATATCTCGATCCGCATCGCGACGCCCAGCGTCTCGCCCGGCTCGAGCACATGCATCCTCTCGCCCTCATCGGCATCCGCCCGATTGATCGCGTTCGGCATGTGGCTGACCGGCTCGGCGCAGAAGAATGACGAGCCGGGCGGCATGTAGAGGTGGAGGTTTGAAAGCTCCGGCGAGGCGGTAACCCGGATCGTGCCGAGGTCCGGCCGGATCACCTCCGCGGCGCCGTTCCAGTCGGTGAAGCAGTGATCGATCAGCTCGTCCCGATGGACGCTCGCGCCATCGCTCCAATCGGAGAACCAATCCCCGCCCGTGCGGCGCTCGGGTACGCAGGTCTCGTCTGCAAGCCAGACATTGCTGACGCGGGTGCGCAGCAACGTCCCCGGCGGCGCTTCGAAATAAGGATGGAAGCCGAGCCCGAACGGAGCCGCTTCGTCGCCCCGGTTGGTTACTCTGAGGCGAGCCTCCAGCCCCTTCTTTGAAAGACTGATCTGCTGCTCCGCGTCGTAGGCCCAAGGCCAGCCGGGGCCGCCGTGATGGCCGTGGCGAAGGAGCACGCGCTCGGCCTCATGCTCCACCACCTCCCACGCCGCCTGCCAGCCGAGGGCATGAAGTGCATGCGGATGATCGCTGAAGTTGAGCGGCACTCGGAGCTCACGACCGGCCCATTCAAAGCGACCATGCGCGATCCGGTTGGCGTAAGGGACCAGCGGGAAGCTCGCCATGTCGAGCGGCCCAGCGC
>Ga0216301_1000484_pt1 | contig 10057 bp, 9 predicted proteins | sample 4hB_Boncat_minus_FD_156203 | JGI IMG/M metagenome (GOLD analysis project Ga0216301, IMG submission 156203) | Terrestrial sediment cell enrichment communities for BONCAT metagenomics from Utah, United States - 4hB_Boncat_minus | ecosystem: Environmental > Terrestrial > Deep subsurface > Rock...
CCAGCCTTGCGGATCGAGCCGGCGGCGAGCCGCTGGAGTCGGTCCTCAAGGGTCGTCTGGATCCGCTGCTCGCCGTAGCGCGGCTCCGATTCGCCAAGCTCGGCGAAGACCCAGTCGGCGAAGTAGGTGCCGGCGGGGACGTCTTTCGCCTGACCGCGCTTCAGCTTCACTTCCGGCAGCTTCTCGGCCGCCGCGGCGTCAACGAAGCCCGCGCGCACCATCGCCGCCTCGACCACTCTGCCGCGCTTGCGGGCGCCTTCGAGGTTCTTGGTCGGAGCGAGCCGCGACGGGGCCTTGACCAGGCCGGCGAGCATCGCCGCCTGCTCGACCGTCAGCTGCTCGGGACTTCGGCTGAAATAATGATTGGCGGCAGCGCGGATGCCATAGACGTTGTCGCCGAAATAGACGCTCGAGAGGTAGCGGGAGAGGATTTCGTCCTTGGTGAGCCAGGCCTCCAGCCAGACGGCGAGGATCGCTTCCTGGATCTTTCGGGCTGCGGTCTGGTCGGAGGAGAGGAAGGCGAGCTTCGCAAGCTGCTGCGAGATGGTGCTGCCGCCTTCGACGACTCCGCCGTTGCGCAGGTTGACGGCGCCGGCGCGGGCGATGCCCCAGGGGTCGATTCCGAGATGCTCGTAGAAGCGGCGGTCTTCGATGGCGAGGAAGGCCTGCGGGATGTGCCGGGGCAGCCGGCGGACGTCGACCGGCTCGCCGGTGACGGATCCACGGCGGGCGATCGGCTTTCCTTCGGCCGAGAGCAAGGTGATGCTCGGCGCAGTGATCGGCTGCAGCGACTTCGAGAGCGGCGCGGTCAGCGCCAGGAGAGCGATCAGGAGAATGACGAAGAGGCCGGTGCCGAGCGCGATCCGCCTCGCGAGGCGGCCTCGCCGCGCCGGCGGCTGCTCGACCAGCTCGTCCCCGTCCTGGATGAATTCCGGCTCTTCCGGATCGGCGGCGGCGCCGGGCTCGATCAGCACGGGAAGCGACGGGAGGGGTGCGGGGAAAGCCGTTTCATACTGAACTCAACACATACGAGGGTCCCAGACGCGCAACGGAGGAACGGGAGGAATGTTTCGGCCAGCGATCGGTTAACTTAAATATATGCTTATGAGTGGGCGGTCTCAGATCAGCGCCACCAGCGCGAAGCCTCCGGCAAGAGCAGCGAGAAAGGCGAATCCGACCAGGTTGAGGCGCCGCTCGATGAAGTCCTGGATCGGCGCTCCGTAGCGCTTGAGGAGCGCCGCGATCAGGAAGAAGCGGGCGGCCCGGGTGATTAGGGCGGTCACGACGAACAACGGGAAGTTGAAGGCGGCGAGCCCGCTCGCGATCGTCACAAGCTTGAACGGGATCGGGGTCAGGCCTTTGACGAGGATGATTGCGGCGCCCCATTCGGCATACCAGCCGCGGAACTCGTTCGCCCCTTCCTGGAGTCCATAAAGCTCGATCAGCCACTGGCCGACGCTGTCGTAGAGGAAGTAGCCGATCGCGTAGCCGAATATGCCTCCGGCCACCGAGGTGACCGTGCACACGGTGGCGATCAGCCAGGCCTGCTCTCGGCGGGCGAGGATCATCGGCACGAGCATCACGTCCGGCGGGATCGGAAAGAAGGAGCTTTCGGCGAACGACACGGCCGCCATGCTGCGGATCGCGTGGCGGTGATTGGCGAGCCGAATGGTCCAGTCGTAAAGTCCGCGAAACATCGTTCCCGATCAGGTTGTGAGGCTTGGCGGAAGAGCGCCGGGAGCGCGCATTATCGGCAAAGCTGCCGCTGAGCCAGCCCCCGGAAGACGGCGCCGGTAATGAGAGGCTGGATTAGGCGGCAAAAACTTATAGTCTTGCCCCATGTGGCTCCTCGACAAACTGCTCCGCAAGCTCGTCAAGAAGGGCGAGCTCACCGTCATCGACCATGATGGAAAGGAATATCATTACGGCAGCCCCGATCCGGATCACGGACCGCTGGTCCTCCGGCTGACGGACAGGCGCGTGGCCTGGGACATCGCCAAGGACCCGCGCGTCGGCGCCGGCGAGGCCTATATGGACGGCCGACTGGTGATGGAGAAAGGCGAGATACGCGATCTCGCGCTCCTCGCCCGCTACAATGCGCCGTTCGAGAAAGGGGGCCTCAAGTCCAAGAGCCCGCTGCGGCGCGCCGTGAACGCGGCGGCTGGAAGGCTCGACCAGGTGAACTGGAAAAGCCGCTCGCGCCGCAACGCCGAGCACACCTACAATTTGACGCGGCGGCTCTACGAGCTCTTCCTCGACGAGGACCGGCAATATACCTGTGCTTACTACCGCGACACCGGCAACACGCTCGAGCAGGCGCAGCTCGACAAGAAGGCGCATATCGCGGCCAAGCTCCATGTGAAGCCGGGGATGCGGGTACTCGACATCGGCTGCGGCTGGGGCGGAATGGCGCTCTACCTCAACCGGCATTACGGGGTGGAGGTGCTCGGGGTCGCACTGGCGCCGGACCAGATCGAATTCTGCCGCGAGCGCGCGGCCGCGGCCGGCGTGTCGGACAAGGTGAAGTTCGAGCTGATGGACTATCGGGACGTCCAGGGCCCGTTCGACCGGATTGTCAATGTCGGCTTGATCGAGCATCTGGGCACGCCGCATTATCCGGGCTTCTACGCCAAATGCCGCGAGCTGCTGACTCCGGACGGGATCATGGTCTCGCACTGCTGCGGGCGGATGGGCGGCCCCGGCTTGACCGACAAATGGACCCGCAAATACATTTTCCCGGGCGGCTATATTCCGGCTCTGTCGGAGCTTACGGGCGAGGCCGAACGGCACAAGCTGATCACCGCCGATGTCGAGGCGCTTCGATACCATTACGCGCACACGCTGGAGGAATGGTACCGCCGGACCGAAGCGAACCGGGAGGAGATCGTCGACTTGTACGACGAGCGCTTCTTCCGGATGTGGCAATTCTATCTGGCGGGCGCGGAGGCGGCATTCCGGTACGGCGGTCTGGTCAACTGGCAGGTCCAGTATCTGAAGCGGCGGGACGCCGTCCCGATGACCCGCGACTATATGTACGAGGAGGAAGCGCGGCTCCGCGCGGCGGACGGCGAGTATCGTGAGGAATATGCGCCCGGAGTGCAGCTCGCGGCGGAGTGACCGCGGCTAGAGCGTGCGGATGAGCCTCGTCGCGACCGCGGCCCAGGGGGCGTTGGAGACCACCATCTGGCGCTGGCCGGTGCCGAGCGGGAGGATGTGGAGCTTGCCTTCTTCGCGGCCGATCAGGCGCCCGAACACGTAGCGGCCGGCGGGGCGGGGGAGGAGGACGTCCCGGTTCATCGCCTGGCCGAAATCCTCCGGCGCCAGGCGCATGCACCAGATCTCGTCGCCGGGGCGATAATCACCAATTCCTGCCGTCACGGTGATGGCGACGAGGCCGGGCGCAGCCTGGGGCGGAATGATCACGCCCTCCCGGCGAGGCGCATGGGCGCCGTCATGACCGAGCACTGCGGCGACGGGGACGTCCTCCCGGTCCGGAAGCTGGACGAGGTCGGCGGCCTCGACTCCCAAAGCCTTGGCGATGCGGTTCAGCCAGCCGACCGAGACGGTGCGCGTGCCGGTCTCAAGGCGGCCGATCGTTTGCGGAGTCGTTGGCGGCGTGCAGCGGTCGGCGACGTCCTGAAGCGTCATCTTCTTGGCCCTGCGGACCTCGCGGATTCTAGTGATCATGACAGCTCCTGTAACCGATGCGGTTATTTCACTTTCCTACACACGGGCCCAAATGGCAAGAGGCTTCTGCGAGTGATTCGGGGAGGCTCTAGTGGGAAATCCAAAACGGAACAGGTTGCTTGCCGAAAGGCCGCTGCCGCAGGACGGGCGCGAGCGTAATGCACGCGCCAAGGCGCCGCCGGCGCGGTCGGTGACGGTGAACCTTGCCGAGTCGCCGCTCGGCTGGCTGCGCGCGCGTGGGTTGGTGACCGAGCGGCAATATGAGGCCGGCGAGAGGCTGCGCACTGAGTGGGAGCTGGCGCAGATCGAGCCGAGCGTAACGATGAAGTGGGACGCTCCGCCGACTTCGAAGGTTGCGCGAGGCGCGCCGGAAGTGGCCGACCCGCGGACGGCGCACCTCTCCGCGAAGCTTCGGTTCGACCATGCGGTGGAGGCGGTGGGGCCGGGTCTCAGCGAGGTGCTGTGGCGGGTGGTCTGCGCGGGCGAGGGCATGCGCGACGCGGAGCGCGCGCTCGGCTGGCCGGCGCGGGCGGGGAAGCTCGTGCTCGGCCTCGCGCTCGACCGGCTGGCGCGATACTACCGGATCAGCTGAGCTTCACGAGCCCCAGGCGCTCACGCATCATCCAGCGGCTGACCATCAGCACTGCGACGATCGCGAGGCCGGCGGCGAGGCCGATCCATATGCCGAGGCCCTCCCAGCCGAGGCCGAAGGCGAGGCCGAGGCCGACGCCGAGGCCGACGACCCAGTATCCGAGGGCTGCGAACATCATCGGGACCGTGGTGTCGTGGAGGCCGCGGAGCATTCCCGCGCCGACGGCCTGAGCTCCGTCGGCTACCTGGAAGATTGCGGCGATGCCAACGTAGGTCATGGCCAGAGCTATGACCGGCGCGTTTGCAGGGGCGCTCTCGTCGAGGAACAGGTAGATGAGCGGCCGCGGCGCGAGCAGCATGAAGAGCGCCATCACCGCCATGAAGCCGACGCCGAGCGCGAAGCTGGTCCAGCCGGCCCGCGCTATGCCGGCGCGGTCGCGCCGGCCGAAGGCGAGGCCAACCCGTACCGTCACCGCCTGGCCGAGGCCGAGGGGAACCATGAAGGTGAGCATCGCGACCTGGATGGCGATTGCGTGCGCCGCCAGCGGCGCGGTGCCGAACAGCCCTATGAGGAACACCGCAGCGTTGAAGATGCTCACTTCCAGGAGAAGAGTGACTGCGATTGGAAGACCGAGGCGCCAGACGTCGCGGAACCGGGACCAATCGGCGCGCCAGAAGCGGCCGAACAGGCGATAGCGGCGGAAGCGGCGGTGGCGGACGAGAACGAGACCAAGCGCGAGGAAGGTGAATAGATTGGTGATGCTGCTGCCGATGCCGGCCCCGGTCAGCCCGAGCGGCGGAAAGCCGAGCTTCCCGAAGATGAGGACGTAGTTGAGGCACGCGTTGAGGACGACAGCCGCGGCGGCGACGAGCAGCGACCAGACGGGTTGTTCGAGGGCGGAGACGAACGAGCGGAGCACCAGGAAGAGGAGCGCCGGCAACAGGCCCCATTGCAGCGTCCGAACGAGGTTCGCGGCATCGGCGGAAAGGCCGGGATCCTGGCCGAGCGCGAGCAGGATGGCTTCGGTGTGCCAGAGGAGAAGCCACATCGGCACGCAGATCGCCGCCGCCGCCCACATCGCCTGGCGAGCCGTGCGCCGCACCTCGCGGACGCTGTAGCGGCGGGCGCCAAGCTCGCGCGCCAGCATCGGCGCAGCCGCGGTGACGAGGCCCATTCCGAAAACGAGGAGCGCGGTGTAGAGATTGACGCCGAGGGTGCCCGCCGCAAGGGTTCTGGGACCGACCCAGCCGAGGAGGACGACGTCGGTGGCGTGGATCAGCCCCTGGGTGACGTTCGTCAGCACCAGCGGGTAGGCGAGCAGCAAGGTCGCTCGAAGCTCGGAGCGCCAGAGGCGAGGTTCGGCCGGGGTGCTGCGAACAAGCATCCGGGCCCGCTAAGGCTTATTCGGGAGCGAAGGAAGGTGCGGCTTGAGCTGAAGCGGGCACGGCGCTAATAGAGTTTCATATCGAAACTTACAGGAGTCGCGGAGATGATCGTCTATGGCTCGTCATTGTCGCCTTATGTGCGCAAGGTGCTCGCCTTCGCGGCCGAAAAGGGCATCGAGGTCGAGAGCCGGCCGATCGGCCCCGGCAGCCAGGATCCCGAGTTTCGAGAGGCGAGCCCCTTCGGCATGTTTCCGGCGTTCCGGGATGGAGACTTTACCATCTCCGATTCCTCGGCGATCGTCGCTTACCTGGAGGCGATCCGCCCCGAGCCCGAGCTGATCCCAACGGAGGCACGGGCGCGCGCGCGGACGATCTGGTACGATGAGTTCGCCGATACGATCATTGGCGCGTGCGCGACGAAGATTTTCTTCAACCGGATCGTGGCGCCGCGCTTCCTAAACGGCGAGGGAAATCTCGCCGCGGCGGACCAGGCGGAGTATGAGGAACTGCCGCCGCTGCTAGACTATCTGGAGCGCACGATCCCGGAAAGTGGATTCCTTGTTGCCGACCGGCTGACTCTTGCGGACATTGCCGTTGCGAGCCTGTTCCCCAACTTCAGCCACGCGGGCGTCCCAATCGACGGCGCGCGCTATCCGAAGCTCAAGGCCTATGCCGATGGAATCCTCGAGCGGCCCAGTTTCAAGCATTGGGTGGACCGGGAAACCGCGTTTCTCGCCCGGACTGCTTAGTCCTTGCAGCCCATCTGCGCACGAAGCGGTGCGCGGTCGATCGAGGCGAGGTGCTTCGCAGTGCCCTTTTCGAGCAGGTTCTGCTCTTCGCGCGTGACGCCGAGGGCGCCGCCGGGCTCCAGGCGCCACATGACGTAGCCGCACAGGAATTCTAGCTTGTCGAACTCGGCGCTGAAGTCGGCGGCGACGTAGAGGCCCGGCTGCGGGCCGTCTGGCGGATTGTTGTACCAGGTAATTTCAGTCACCCGCCGGCTTCGGACCGGTCCCGCGCGCCGGTTGAAGGCGGTGGCTTCCTTCTGCCAGCCGTCGGCGAGCGCGCTTTTCTTCATCGAGATGGAGAGGCGGGACCAGGCTTCATGATAGCGGCCGAGATCCTTGGCCGAGAAATAGGCGTAGGTGGCGGCGAGGACCGCGCGCTGGTCGGCCTCGCCCGGCTGCCAGCCGGGCGGCGGGGCTGCTGTATTGATCCTTGCCTGAGCGATCCCGCAGAAAAGCTCCTGCTCGATCTTGCGGACGGCTGAAGCCGGCTCCGGCGCTTGTGAGAAACGGAAGGTGCCAAAGTTGTGGCCGGCAGTGCCGCACAGGCGGCGCGCGGTCGGCGCCAGCGCCGCTTGCGCCGTTTCGATGGTGGCGAACTTGCCCGTGACGCCGAGCCGGTAGTGGTTGGCGCCCAACTGCTCGGAGGTGATCTGAGGCGCCGCCTGCGCGGCCGGCAGCAAGCAAAGAAGAATGAGCTTGGCAGGACGCATCTGCGGGACCCTTGGCGAAACCGGCCAAGGTTTAGCCCGAGGGGGTGCAATGTCCAGTTCGCGGCGTCGGCAGATGCGACGCGGCGCGACACTCGCCGCCTGCTAGCGCAGCGGCCAGAAGGCGAGGATGAGCGGCACGCCCACCAGCACCACCAGCACCGACAGAGGCGCTCCGAGGCGAGCATAGTCGCCGAACTTGTAGCCGCCGGGACCCATGACAAGCGTGTTGCACTGGTGGCCGATGGGGGTGAGGAAATCGCAGCCGGCGCCGACCGCCACCGCCATCAGGAACGCCTCGGGCCGGTAGCCCAAGCCGGTCGCGAAGACCGAGGCGATCGGGGCCATTACGAGCACCGTGGCGGCATTGTTGAGGAAGGGCGTCACGGCCATGGCCGCGACCATGATCAGGGTGACCGCGCCCCAGGCGGGGAGGGAGGAGGCGGTGCTCGACAGCCATTGCGCGATGAACTCGGTGCCGCCGGTCGTCCGGAGCGCGTCCGAGACCGGGATGAGGCAGGCGATCATGATCAGGATCGGCCATTCGATATGGGAATAGGCTTCGCGGGCGGGAAGCGCTCCTGAAAGCATGATCAGCGCGGCGGCGGCGAAGAAGGCGATCGCGACGGGCACGATTCCGGCGGCGGTGAGGATCATCGCTCCGCCGAGGATGGCGAGCGGGATGAGGCCCTTTCGGGCGCTTCCGAGGCGGAGCGTGCGCTCGGCCAAGGGCAGGCAGCCGAGATCTCGGACGCGCTCGGGGAGGGTGGAGAGCGGCCCCTGGAGGACGATGACGTCGCCCGGGCAGAGGTTGATGTCGCGGAGCCGCACCGTCAGTCGCTCGCCCCGGCGCGAGACGGCGATGAGGTTGACGCCGTGGCGGTCGTGGAGCTCCATCCGCCCTGCATTGGCGCCGACGAGAATCGAATCGCGGCCGATCACGGCCTCGATCACTCCGATGTCGGCGGCGGCGGTGTCGGCGACGGCGTCGCGGTGCTGGCCTTCAAGCTCGAGGCCGGCGGCGGCGATCGCCCGCTCGAGCGCTTCCGGCTCGCCCTCGAGGATGAGGACGTCGCCCGCGTTCAAAGTGGCGTCGGGAAGCGGGATGGTCCGGCGGCGCTCGCCGCGGTGGAGGCCGGTGACTTCGACCCCGCCTTCGGTGAGCGCCTTGAAGGCGGCGACTGTCACGCCTTCGGCCGGCGAATTCGAAGGGATCCTGGCCTCGGTGACGTAGTCGGTGATGTCCAGCGCCTCGCCGAGGGTGGGGGCGGCGCGGCGGTTGGTGGGAAGGAGGCGGTAGCCGAAGCGGAGAAAGACGAGGCCGGTGAGCGCGATTCCGAGGCCGACCGGCGTGTAGTCGAACATTCCGAACGGTTCGCCCGTCATCTCCTCGCGCACACGGCTGACGATAATGTTGGGCGAGGTGCCGACGAGAGTGATGAGGCCGCCGAGAAGCGAGCCGAACGACATCGGCATCAGGTAGCAGGAGGGGGATGCCTTGGCCTTCTTCGCCATCTGGAAGGCCGCCGGCATCAGCATGGCGAGCGCCCCGATATTCTTGACGATGGCGGAGAGGAAGGTCACGGAGCCGACCAGGATCATGAGCTGCGAGCCCATCTTCTCGAACCTCCCAGTGATGCGGGACAACGCCGCCTCGATGATTCCGGAGCGAGCGATCGCGGCGCTGATGACGAGCGCAGAGGCGACGATGATGACGATGTCGTCGGCGAAGCCGGAAAAGGCATCTTCGGCGGGAACGACGCCCACCAGCACCGCGGTAAGGAGCGCAAGGATGGCGACGAGATCGTAGCGGATCCGGCCCCAGATGAAGAGCAGCATCATGCCCGCAAGGACCGCGAAGGCAAGCATTTGAGGGGTGTTCAAGACGGGCCTTTTGCTTGCTTGAGAATGACTTGGAGTGAGCCACACACCCGCGCTAGGACAGGCGGGAGCGGGATCAACTCCAGATCGGCGCCTTTGGCTCCTTGGGCGGGAGAAGGCAAGCGGAGGAGCACTGGCGCTGTTCTTCACAACTTCAAACGAGCCGGAGTCGGCTGGAATGGCGGCGGCTGAAGCCAAAGCGGGCTTGGATCGTTGAGCGGCCAAGGCATGATGAGCGTAGGGGCGCATACGCGGCGCCAGGCGCCGGCGAAGGAGGCCGAGATGAAGGGATTTTATTTGTTTGCAGCGCTGGCAGGCATAGGGCTGGTGAGCGCGGCGCCGCCGCCTTCCGGCAGGAGCGGCTCGGGCGCGGCGACCACATGGAGCGCATATCCGCCATGCTCGCGGACCGTCACCGACAGGTGCATCCAGCTTTACGAGCGGGGCGTCAGGACGCGCGAAAACCTGGCGCGGAACGGACGGCTCGGTGGTGCAGGGTCTGCGACCGCGATGGGCGGCCCCTTTGAATCGGCGCCGGCGGGAACGGCGCGCTCGGCGGGAGGTGATTATCCGCCCTGCTCGGCCACCGTTACTGACCGCTGCACGCAAATGGGGGGCCGGACTAGCACCCGCCGCACGCTCATGGCGGGTGAGCAGATCCGGATGGCAGGAGAGCGGGGCTGAGCGTCAGCGGGCGCTCAGCTTTTAAAGACCAAAGCGACCGAGGCGACTGGAGCGCGGGTACCCGCCGCCGAGGCCGGCACTCGCCCCTTGAAATTGCCGGCTCATCAACGAGATCGCTGAGGCGCCGGTTGACCCGTTCGCGCTTTTGGCCTTTCCGGCGCCTTCCCGTCCCAGAGCAGCAGAAGCCATGATCCATCAGACCGACGACCTCCGCCTCCGCGAGATCAAGGAAGTGTCGCCCCCTTCGCACCTGCTGCGCGAGTTCGCGCTGAGCGACCGGGCGAGCGACACGGTCTTCGGCGCGCGCTCGGCGATCCATCGTATCCTCCATGG
>Ga0216301_1000485_pt1 | contig 10051 bp, 8 predicted proteins | sample 4hB_Boncat_minus_FD_156203 | JGI IMG/M metagenome (GOLD analysis project Ga0216301, IMG submission 156203) | Terrestrial sediment cell enrichment communities for BONCAT metagenomics from Utah, United States - 4hB_Boncat_minus | ecosystem: Environmental > Terrestrial > Deep subsurface > Rock...
GTCGATCATGCTCTTCCGGCGCACCTCGGTGGGGTGCGCGGTCAGCACGGGCGCGAGGAGCGCCCGGTCGAGCAGCTCCGAAACCGCCTCGTCGGCGACCCCGGCCGAGCGCAGCTTGTCGAGCGCGTCGGCGACTGTAGCGCCCGGCTCCGCGCTCACTCCGTGCCGGTCCTCGGCAAGGTTCGCAAGCATCGAGAAGAGCATGAAGCCGCGGACGAAGGCGAGCGTCTCATCAAGGCTCAAGGCGTCCAGCCCCGGGTCGATCGCGCCCTCATCAGCAACGCCGCGATGGCGGTCGACGGACGTCGAGCGTATATATTCGATCCGCCCGAACAGGGCCTCGCCGCCATAAGCGCGGATGACGTCGCCGAGCAGCTTTCCGAGAAAGCGCACGTCGGGATTCTGCTCGATCGGAACTGGCTGCATCTGGTTCATAATATTCCCGCACCATCGAGGAGTAGCTTCAGCCCGGCGAGGATCATCAGCACGTAGATGATCGTGTAGAAGCGCTCCATCGGCACCTTCCTGACGAGCTTCACCCCGGCAAGGCTCGCAAGCACGGCGATCGGAAGGAGGAGCGCGGTCGCAAAGGCGTTCGGCTTGGTGAACTGGCCGAGCGCCGCATAAGCTGGCACCTTGATCCAGTTGAGGATCGCAAAGAAGATCGCGGACGTTCCGACGAACACGTCGCGCGGCAAGCGGCGCGGCATCACCCACATCTGGAAAGGCGGCCCGCCGGCATGTGCGATCTGGCTGGTGAAGCCGGTCGCGACTCCGAACAGGCTTCCGACCCAGTTGGGCGCACTCGACGGCGCGACCATCCGGCCGCCTCGCTCGATCCACAGCCGGTGCGCTCCGAACAGGATCGAGACCGCGCCCAGCACCGCCATCACGCCCGCCGACGAGACCTCGGCCGCCAGAACATAGCCGAGCAGCACTCCGACGATCGCGCCGGGAAGGAGCATGGCGACGATCGACCCGTCCCAAGTCTTGCGGAACGCCGCGACTCCGACCACGTCCTGAACGATCAGGATCGGAAGCAGGATGGCGGCACCCGCGATCGGGTCCACCCCGAGCGCCATCAGCGGCATTCCCAACGCGCCGAGCCCCGCAAAGCCCCCCTTCGCCAGCCCGATCAGGATCACTGCGGGGATGGCGAAGAGGTAGAAGTTCAGGTCCCCGGGCATGCCTCAGCAGCCGCCGTCGGAGGAGCGAAGCTCAGGCGGCTGGTGCGGCATCGGCGTCGCGTTCGACCTGGACCGGCGTCAGCCTTGGGCTGAGGATGTGGATGGCCCCGACCGCGATGAAATATACGGTTGTGCATACGGCGAAGATCATCGTGTAGTTGCCACCCGTCGCGTCCAGCACGAGGCCGGTCGACTTCGACATGATCATGCCGCCGACGCCGCCCGCAAATCCGCCGAGCCCGATCACCGAGCCGACCGCGCGCTTGGGGAACATGTCCGGCGGCAGCGCGAGGAGGTTGGACGAGAAGGCCTGATGCCCGGCCAGCGCAAGGCCGATCAGCGCAACCGCGAACCACATATTCTCGAGGCTCGTCACGAACAGCAGCGGAAGGACGCAGCAGCCCGCGATGATCATCGTCACTTTGCGCGCGAAATTCGGCGTGCGCCCGTTGTGGATGAGCCGCGACGACAGCCAGCCGCCGGCGATGCTGCCCACATCCGACAGGAGGTACATGATGATCATCGGCAAAAGGACGACCTTCAGGTCGACATTGTAGGTGCTGGCGAAATATTTCGGCAGCCAGAAGAGCATCATGAACCACACTGGGTCGGTCAGGAACTTGGCGGTCGCGAACGCCCAGGCCTCGCGCTTGCGGACGACTCGGCTCCAGCCGATCTGCCCCACCTGCTCGGGCGGATCATGCTCGATCCAGGCGAGCTCGCCCTCGGTCACCTTCCCGCTCTCGCGCGGGTTGCTGTAGATCCAGATCCACAGCCCGAGCAGCACGATCCCGAAGAGGCCGGTGACGATGAAGGTCTCGCGCCAGCCGAAGCCGAAATAGACCATGAACAGCCACACGGTCGGAGCGGTCAGGATCACGCCGATCGTCGTCGCGCTGTTAACCCAGCCAATAGCGTAAGCGCGCTCCTTCTGCGGGAACCACTCGCTGCTGGCCCGGACCACGGACGGAAAATGTCCCGCTTCGCCGACGCCGAGGCAGACGCGCGCCATCATGAACGAGGTCACCGAAGAGGCGAAGCCGTGCGAGACGTGGCCGATCGTCCAGATGGCGATCGCGATCGAATAGCCGATCTTGGGTCCGAACTTGTCGATCAGCCAGCCCATAAAGAGGAAGCCGAGCGCATAGGCGGCCTGGAAGGCGGTGACGATGTTGCCGTAATCGTTCTCGTTCCAGCCCAGCTCCTTGGTAAGGTCCGGCGCGAGCAGGCCAAGCATTGTGCGGTCGATGTAGTTCACCGTCGTTGCGATGAAGAGCAAAGCGATGATCAGCCATCGATAGCGGCCCACGCGGGGCACCGCGTCTACGCCGGCTTGCCGGCCCGTGCTCACAGCCATGCGTTCTTCCTCTCATGTCCTGCCGGCTTTTGCGCCGGCTTAACGGATTGGCCCCGTTCCCGGAGCCTTAAAGACGTTGTAACGGAAACCGGTGTCATGTACAATCCGTGAGACGCGGATTTGCCGCGCCACGAAGATTTCGAGGAGAGAAAAGGCCATGCCGGGACGCACTTTCACGATGGCCGCACTCCTTTCGCTCGCCGCCTGCGATTCGGGTGCCTACGAGCAGAAGCCGGATAAGCAGGCGAAAGTCGAAACCACCGGCAAAGAACAGACCGCGCTCGCAAATGTGCCGTCCGAAGTGCTCGCCGCCGCGCGCGCTGCGCAGCCGACGATGCGCTTCGCCCAAGCCGAGGCCGAAGTCCGTGACGGCCGCAACTATTATGACGTGGCGGGGACACTTCCGGACGGATCGGAGATCGAGCTCGACATTCTTCAGGGGCCGCGCGGATGGGCGGTTGTTGAGACGCAGCGCGACATCGCTTTCGCCGCCGCGCCCGAAGCAGTCCGTGCGGCCAGCGCCAAAGCGGACGCGGCCTTCGCGCCCGAGCGTGTGATCGAGAGCCGGCAGGCCGACGGCATCGTCATCTACGAGCTGTTCGGACCCAAGCCGCAAGGCGGCGGCGAGCCGCGCAAGGTCGAGATCAAATATGACGGCCGCACCGCCGAGCTCCTCACCAAGGAGTGGGCGCACTAGGAGTGTCGAAGCTCGAAGGCGAGGAGCAGCAGTCCCGCGTCCGCTTCACCAGGCAGGAAAATATTCGCGATTGTCCCACCTCAGCATCCACGGCCGATCCCAGCACTCGCGGGGGTTCCCTCCGCCAACCCGAAACGGCTCGTTGGGCCGAATAGGAACGGGCATTTCATCCACTCTCGTCACGTAGGTCGACATCGGAAGGCCCCCGCCAAAATAGAGGCGCCTGAGGATCGACCGGTCTGCCGACGTGAGCAAAGTACAATTCGGCGGGGGCGATGGCCGGAGCGAGATTCCCCGGATCAGCTCATGCGCAGGCGTGATCGACCCGACAGCCAAAGCCACGACGAGGACCGATCGAGCGGCCCGCCTGAGCATCTGCCGCCCGCTCCCCTCTACCAGCGCTTGCCCCGTCATGAGCGCGAGGATCACCAGCGAAGGTATCGATCCCCGCATCATCAGGTCTGTGTGCTCGCCGATCCGCACGAATGGCAGACCGAGGAGAAGGATCGTCACCAGGATCAGGGGGGGCCTGATGCGTTTATCCTGCCAGGACAGGATCCAAAGCGGGAGGAGGTATGGAAACACTTCCAGAGCGAGCAAGGCTGAATAAGACTTGGCGGTGACGGGATAGAAGTGCGCCCCTACAGCTTCGCTTCCTGCTTGCAGGTAAAGGAGCGAGGCGAGCGACAGAAACGCTGCGCCGGCGGGAAGCGCCACGTCCTGCCATGAAAGCTCGCGCCTCCACGCCGTCCGCAGAAAGGCAAAAGCTGCGAATGGCATAGTCCCAAGCAAGCCGAGCGGCGACCAGATTGCCAGCAAAGGCAGCGCCGTCAGGAATAGCGAAAGCCGGATGAGACCCCGATGCCAGAGCAAGAAGAGAATGCCCCCGGCCCAGCCGACGAATGCGTGCTGCGGGACCCAGAAGGCGAGGGTGACCGTCGAGGAATATTGAGCCGAAAGCCAGCCATCCAAATGACTGATCGGATCCAGCGCCTTGCCGAAATTCAGCAGCGACTGGCCGATCACGTCCATGCCGCTGAACAGAAGGAACACGACCAGCGCACCGAGTCGTGACTTCGTCGTCGTAAACAAGATCGATCCGAGCGTCAGAAGCGCGCCGAGGATGACGCTGTTCTGGAGCAGCAAGGCCACGTCCGCGGCGGCGGCACCGGCCATCTTCCCGACGAGAGCGGGCACGAGATACATGCCGATCGGGGCCCGGAGCACCTCCTCGGCGCCTCTTTCGGTGTAGGCGAAAGGCCATGAATAGCGGATCATGTCGCCCAGCACCGCGTCGCGCACTTGCCAGTCGAGGTTCGAGTAGAAGAAGCGGCCCTCGCCTCCGATTGCCAGCAAAGCGACCGACACTGCCGTGCAGGCAGCGAAACGCAGAACGGTAGATCGCGGCGCGGAATCCGCATCGGCCTTGATCAGCGCGACCAGGAGGGTCCCAAGGCCCGCCAGATAAAGTGCGCACAATAAGGCGCTGTTGAGTCCGAGGAACGAGAACAGGAGCAGGTTCTGGAGGCCGCAGACCAGCACCAGGCCGGCGATGAGGTGCGTCGGCTTCAGCTCAGCCCTTGCCGGCCCGCCGCCGGGTGCCTTGCCTGCACGGGCAGCAGCCCGGGCGTCTTCAGAAAACATTTCGGCGCGGTCCTCGCAGAGACGTCCCGTTCGTGCGCCAGGTGGCGCGAGCGCCGACGCTGATAGTGCGGGCTGCAGATGTGGGCAATCTGCCTGCCCTGAACGGATCCGTTATTGGGGCTGAGCAGCCGTGAGGACGCAGCTCACCTTGTAGCCCTCTGCGAAAACCGCCTCGACCGTCTGGCCCGCCTTCGCGTCGTGGACGCCGGTGACGGCGCCGGACGAGATCCACTGGCCTGGCTCCAGCCTGATGCCGCGCTTGGCCATCAGCTCGAACAGGAAGCGCGCCGATCCGATCGCACCGTTGGGGAAGGAGGAGGCGCGGCCGGTGCCGATCACTTCGCCGTCGATACGGGTGGTGACGAGCCAGTCCTCGAAGCCGCTCGAGCGCCAGTCCTCGACCGCACGGCCAATGACGAGGCCGTTATTGTTGCCGAAATCGGAGACGACCGCGATCGGCCCCAGCTTATTGATGGCACCCAGAGGTGAGCTTGCGATCTCGATTCCGACATGGACGGCCTCGATGAGGTCGGCCGCCTCCTCGAGCGTGAAGCTGGTCTTGCCCGCCGGCGGTGTGGCGGCGATGCGAAGCAGGAACTCGGCTTCGCCGGCGGCAAAGCCCTTCGCGAAGACCGGCATACCAGGGCCGGAGCCGATCGGGGAGGCGTCTTCGCTTACGAAGATGGGACCTGCGAGGCGATCGGTGCCGAAGCGGTCGGAGAGCGGCGGCAGGACACGGCCAACTTTCCAGCCGATCACCGTCTTTCCCCAAGCGGTGATTGCGGCGTCCTGGATGGCATAAGCCTCCTCGAGCGTCTCCGGGAACTCGCCGGGATAATCGGCGAGGCCGCCGGCGCCGCGGCGTGCGGAAAGGAAGCGGCCGGCGATTTCCGCGGCGTCGTTCTTGAGCAAGTTCAATTCAGGACCTCTCGAACTCTTATTTTTTCCAAGCATAGTGGAAACCGGTGTCATAGGCAATGTGGAGAAAGCTCGAATGTGGTGCGGTCGCGGCTCAGGCCGGTGCGCGGAGCGCCGCCGCTTGGGCTGCGCGGGCGGTGATCGCCGCCGCATCGGAGGCGCCGTTCTGCACCAGCCAGGTCCCGCCGACGCAGGCGACGGAGGGGAGGGCGAGCCAGTCGGGCGCATTGTCGAGCGTTATTCCGCCGGTCGGGCAGAAGCGGACATTGCCGAAGACAGAGCTTAGCGACTTCAACGCCGGAATTCCGCCTGAAGTCATTGCAGGGAAGAATTTGAGGCGGGTGAAGCCGAGCTCGAGCGCGCGCATGATATCGCCGGCCGAGGAGACTCCGGGTAGGAGCGGGACGTGCGCCGCTGCGGCGGCGCGGCCGAGCGTCTCGGTAATGCCGGGGCTGACGATGAACTCCGAGCCCGCTTCGACGGCGGCGTCGAACAGCTCCGGGGTCAATACCGTCCCCGCGCCGACGATGGCGCCTTCGACACTCTTCATCGCGCGGATCGCGTCGAGCGCGGCAGGCGTCCTCAGCGTCACTTCGAGCACCGGCAGCCCCCCGGCAACGAGGGCCTCGGCGATCGGCACCGCGTCCTCGACGCGATCGATCACCAGCACCGGAATGACCGGCGCCGCGGTCATGATCGAATCGAGGTCACGCATGGCCGTCTCCAATGAGGGCGCGGGGGCCGCCGCCGTGCATCGTCCGGACGGCATTTTCCACCGCTGTGCAGAACGCCTCGTTCCGGGCGAGGCTTTCGGGGAATATTTGAACAAGCCCGAGGAGGTCGGGGACGAGGTCGCCGCCGCGGCCGATCTCGGCTAGCTGCTCCGCCATCGGATCGACGATCTCGGCGCTCGCCAGCGACTGGCGCTCGATGAACAGCATCCAGGCGGCGATCGGCACCGCCAGCCGCTCCACCCTACGACCGGAGGCGAGCGCGTCGCTGACGCTGTCCAGCAGCCGGTAGGGAAGCTTCTGTGAGCCGTCCCAGGCGATTTGCGACAGCTTGTGGCCGATGGCAGGATTGCGGAAGCGGGCGAGGATGTCGCCGGCATAGGCTTGGAGGTCAAAGCTCGGCTTCAGGCCGGGAATGATGTCCTCGCGGATCAGCTGCTCGATGAAGCCGGAGAGCTCCCGATCGCCCATCGCATCGGCGACGGTCTCGTGCCCGATCAGCAGCCCGAGATAAGCGAGGCTCGAGTGCGCGCCGTTCAGGATCCGGAGCTTTGCGAGCTCGTAGGCGGCGACGTCGTCCGTCATCACCGCGCCCACGGACGCAAGATCCGGGCTTGCTTCGGGAAGCACGTCCTCGATGATCCAGGCAGCATAGGCTTCGCGGCTGACCGGGATTGCGTCGTCGAAGCCGGTCGCCTCGCGCACCATCGCGCGGGTGCGCTCGTCCGTGGCGGGCGTGATCGAATCGACCATGGTGTTCGGAAACCGAACCTCGCCTTCGATCCAGTTGGCAAGTTCCGGATCCAGCCGTCGAGCGAAGTCCGCGACGGCGCGTCCGAGCTTCCGGCCGTTCGCCACCATGTTGTCGCAGCAGAGCGGCGTGAACGGCGGGAGGCCCGCGGCCCGCCGATCGCCGAGCGCGAGGGCCAGCCAGCCGATCAGGCTCTCCGGCCGCTCTGGGTGCGAGAGATCATGGACTATGTCGGGGTGCCTGAGGTCGAGGCTGCCGTCGCCGGCAAGGCAATAGCCTTTTTCCGTCACCGTGCTCGATACGATCCGTACGCCCGGATCGCTCAGCATGGCTCTCACGCTCGCGCCCTCGCCGAGGCCGAAGAAGCGGTTGTGAGCGCCGAGCGTGCGAAAGCTGATCTCCGCATCGAGGATAGCGAGCGTGTAGCGCCCCTGCTGCCGCTTCAGCGCTTCTACCGTTCCGCCGGAGCGAAGCGAAACCGCGGCGATGCCCCAGCGCGGGTCCTGGGCCAGCAGCCGGTCGACATAATCGGCCTGGTGCGCGCGGTGAAAGGCGCCTGGGCCGAAATGGACGATGCCGGTGCCGCTCACAATGTGACGCCGCGTTTCCAGATGGCGATCTCACGCTCGCCGTTGCGCTCGGCGGCTGTCGAAGCTCCCGAGGCGACGCTGACGATCCGCTCCAGGAGCGCGTCGGCTGCCGGCTCCAGCCCGTCGGTCAGCACCTGGCCGGCGTCGAAATCGATCCAGCCCTTCTTGCGGGCGGCAAGGTGGCTGTTGGACGCGATCTTCACCGTCGGCACCGGAAAGCCGAGCGGCGTGCCCCGCCCGGTGGTAAAGAGAATGACGGTCGCGCCCGCCGCCGCGAGCGCCGTCGACGAGACGGCATCGTTGCCCGGTGCTTCGAGCAATGTCAGCCCCTTCCGCCGCACCCGGGCGCCATAGCGGATCACGTCCTCGACCGGCGCCTGACCCGCTTTCTGCACCGCGCCCAGCGACTTCTCCTCGAGCGTGGTGATCCCGCCAGCGATATTGCCGGGGGAGGGGTTCTCCGAAACCGGCTGGCCGGCGTCGAGGAAGTAGCGCTTGAAGTCATTGACTACGCCGACGATGCCGTCGAACACGCTCTCGTCGCGCGCCCGCGCCATCAGCAGATGCTCGGCTCCGAAAATCTCCGGGATCTCGGTCAGGATCGCGGACCCGCCCGCGCCGACCACCCGGTCTGCCATTCTCCCAACCAATGGGTTGGCGGTTAGGCCGGAAAAGCCGTCCGAGCCGCCGCATTTGAGGCCGATGACGAGTTCGCTCAGCGGCGCGGCTGCGCGCGCCGTGAGTGCCGCTGTCGCCACGAGAGCGTCCACGATGGCGAGCCCTTCCTCTGTCTCGTCCTCGACGCCCTGCGCGCGCAGCACGCGGACACGGCCGCGCAGCGCCTCGGGAATTTCCTCGATCAGCCGGTCCGCCTGGTTCGATTCGCAGCCGAGCGCCACGATGAGCACGCCGCCGGCATTGGGATGACACGCCAGAGCGGCGATCAGCGAGCGCGTTCCGTCGAGGTCGCCGCCGAGCTGCGAGCAGCCGTGCGGATGCGCGAAGGCGTAGATGCCGTCCACCTTCCCTGCGTGCCGCGCATTCGCGATTCCGGCGATCCGCTCGGCGGTGCGGGCGACGCACCCGACCGTCGGAAGGATCCAGATCTCGTTCCTGGTGCCGATCCGCCCGTCGGCGCGCCTGTATCCCATGAACGAGCCTTCGGGCTTCGGCAGCGCTTCGCCTTTCACCGGCGCGTAGCGATAGCCCTCGACGCCTGCGAGCAGCGTCTCGACATTGTGCGCGTGGACGTGGCCGCCGGCCGCCACCGGCGCTTTCATCCGCCCGATCGGCCAGCCGAACTTGCGCACCTCCGCGCCCGCCGCAAGATCGTGCAAGGCGATCTTGTGACCATGGGGGATCGACTCGACCGCGGTGAGCACTCGCCCCTCCAGCGTGATCCGCTCGCCGGCCTCTATCGCCCGCAAAGCCACGGCGACGTCATCGCCCGGATGGAGCTGGAGCACGTCGCGCGCTTGCACGCGGGCGGGGAGGGAGGCCTGTTCTTGCATCATTTGGAAACCGGTGTCATTGTAGGCGTCCGAAGCCGGTTCGGCAAGGGAGGCAGAGCCTTCTTATGTGGCGGGGCTGAGCGGGCCGCGCTATCGTCGCGCAAATGGGAGATGATGCGTTGGCGGACAAGGATGAAAAGCTGCTCGGCAAGCGGGCAGCCAAGCCGACCATCAACGACGTCGCCCGGCTGGCCGGCGTGTCCAAGAAGACCGTCAGCCGAGTCATCAACCGCTCGCCGCTTCTCAACGACGAGACCCGGAGCCGGGTCGAGAAGGTCATCAAGGAGCTGGGCTACGTGCCCAATCCGCAGGCCCGAGCGCTCGCGCTCAGGCGCAATTTTCTCGTCGGCCTCATCCATGACAATCCGAACGCGCAGATGGTGCTCAACGTTCAGCAAGGAATATTGGAGGCTCTGCAGGGCACCGAGTTCGAGCTGGTCGTCCGGCCGGTCGATCGGCGCTCGGCGGCGATGCTCGACGACGTCCGCGACCTCCTCGAGCGGCAGCGCCTGTTCGGAGTCGTACTCCTGCCGCCGATCTCCGAGAATGACGAGCTGGCGCAGCTCTGCGAGGAGCTCGGCGTGCGCTATGCCCGAATGGGCTCGGCCGAGCTCGACGATCCGGAGCACATGGTCGCGTCCAACGACCGCGACGCAGTCCGCGAG
>Ga0216301_1000486_pt1 | contig 10035 bp, 7 predicted proteins | sample 4hB_Boncat_minus_FD_156203 | JGI IMG/M metagenome (GOLD analysis project Ga0216301, IMG submission 156203) | Terrestrial sediment cell enrichment communities for BONCAT metagenomics from Utah, United States - 4hB_Boncat_minus | ecosystem: Environmental > Terrestrial > Deep subsurface > Rock...
GCCCCCCACTTGGTGCTCCGCCGCCAGAACAGCGCCGCGAGGATCAGCGGCGCCAGGGCGGCGAAGCCGGAGAACGCGAAGCGGATCGCCAGCTCGAAGATCCCCGCCTTATCTTTGAGGGCCATGGCGATGGCGAACGCGACGAACGTGATCAGCACGACGAAGGCGCGCCCGGCCCACACCTCCACCTTGTCGCCGAACCGCTGCTTGCCGCCATAGTAGGTGAAGACATCCTGCGTGAACATCGTGCTGAGCGCCAGGATCTGGCTGTCGGACGCCATCACGCAGGCCATGATCCCGGCGCCCAGGATACCCGCGATCACCTGCGGCGTGCTGGCGGTGAGCAGCTTGACGATCACGTCGTTGGTCTCGCCGGGCGGAAGGTTGGGGAACTGGGACTTGGCCACCACGCCGAGGTAGACGGCCGGCACCCAGATGAGCATGATGCAGATGGGATACCAGATCACCGTCCGCTTGAAGTGCGTGATGCGTTCCGCGGTCAGGCACATGATGGCGACGTGCGGGAACATCAACGCCGACAGCGGGATGAACATGTAGCTGAAGAATTCTTCCGGAGAGATCCGCTCCCGGCTCAGGAGCTGGCCGGGCGGCGGCCCCTTCGGCGGGTGTGACTCCAGCAGTCCCTGCATGATCCGGTCGAAGCCGCCCAGCTTCTGCGCGATCAGGATGAACGCGATGGAGCCGAAGATCAGGAAGAGCAAAGTCTGGAAAGCGTTCACCCAGGCAGTGCCGCGCATCCCCCCGAAGAAGACGTAGCTCATCACCACCAGCGCTACAATGGCGCCGCCGACTTCGTAGCTCACCCACGGGCGGAGCACGCCGTCCGCGCCCCGCATCATGCTGATGGCTTCCAGCGTCTCCCCGCCGCCCATCACCCCGATGATGATGTACGGCACCAGCATCAGCGCCGTGAGCGCGAAGAGGAAGGTGCCAATGCCGGAGCATTCCCAGCGGTCTCGCAGGTACTGGACCTGCGTCATGTAGCCGTGCTTCTTCCCCAGCGCCCAGAGGCGGGTGCCGATGAGGAACATCGACAGGGGGATCACCAGCCCGGAGGACGAGGCCATCATCCCGTAGACGCCGATGCCGCGCTGGTACGCCAGCCCCGAGCTGCCCAGGATGGCGAACGCCGTCATGTTGGTGCCGAAGATCGACAGCAGGAAGACGAACGGTCCAAGGCTGCGGCTGGCGAGGAAGAAGTCCTCGCCTCCCCCCTGGCCTTTGCGGAAGGCGAAGATGCCGATGTAGAGGACGATAGACAGATACGCGAAGACGATGAGAGCGGGGATCATGCGCGGACCTCGCTCGCGGGGGCGCCCGGTGACGCCGTCTCACTCTCTTCCAGGTGCGCGGGCCACATGTAGCGGACCAGCAGCCCCATCAATGCGGCGGCCCCAAGTGAGTAGGCGATGTGATAGGCCAGGCCGATCGGGAGAAAACCGAAGACCAGCGTGCGGTCCGTCCATAGCCAGAAGTCCTGGTGGAGCAAGACGGCCACGATTAGCAGGCCAACGAGGAGCCAGCGCATAAGGCGTGAGTTTCCGGGGAAGCGGAGGCGGGACCGGGGGAAATGCCCCGGCCTATCCCTCCATCTGGAAAGATAGGCCGGGAGCGAGGCAGGTTACTGCGTCTTCTGGACGGCGAACATGTGCGTGGGCGTCATCACGTACATCACGCCGTTGGCCACGATCGGCGACGAGTAGACCGGCGCGCGCATGTCGACCTTGTTGATCTCTTTCAGGGTCTTGTCCGCCGCCAGGATGGCGAAGTCGCCGTCCTCAGTGCCGATGTAGACCTTGCCGTCCGCCACGAGCGGCGAGCCCCAGATGTGGCTCTTCGTGTCGTAGACCCAGTACGGCTTGCCCGTCTCGGCGTCCAGGCAGTGGACGAAGCCGCTGAAGTCCGGGGCGAAGACCAGGCCGTTGCCAATCGCCACCGTGGAGATGGAGCGGTGGATCTTGTCGTAGGTCCAGACGGTCCCGGTCTTAGTGATGTCGCCCGTCTTGGTGACGTCGATGCATGCCAGGTTCCCGACGCCCTCGCCGTGCTCCGGGTCTTGCCCAATGGGCACATAGATGCGGTTCTTGTAGAACACGGGCGTGGCGATGATCTCGCTGGGGCCTTCGCCGGGCGTGGCGTACTTGATCGGCTTCCCGTCCTTCATCCGGTAGTGCGCCGGGTTGGCGTCGTACCGGAAAACCTCCTTGAGAATGTTGAGGCCGTCCGGAGCCTTGACCGGGTTCGTATCGAAGCCATAGCAGATCCCGTCGCCGCCGCCGAAGAAGATGAGCTCTTGCGCCCCCACCTTGCCGTAGGAAGGCGTGGACCAGTTGGAGTGGAGCGTCCGCCGGGAGATGCCGGACGCTTCTTCACCCAGCAGCTCGCCGGACTTCTTGTCCAGCATCACGAGGGCGGGCGCTTTCGGGCTCGGAATGGTGGTGTGGCCGTTGTCCACGCCGTTGGACGTGCTCACCAGCAGCTTGTCGCCGATCATCAGGATGGAGCAACTGGTGACGTTGTGCGGAAAGACGCCGACTTCTTCCCGCATGTCGAACTTCCAGATGATGTCGGCGTCCTGCGGGCCGACGGTCATCGCGGGCTTGCCCACGCCCGCTTTGTACTGGCCTTCCTCTTTGAACGGGCCGTCGTTGCCGTTCGCCATGCCGTTCACGTCCAGGCACAGCGCTTCACACAGGTTGGTGACCAGGTAAACCCGATCCCCTTCCACCGTCGGCGACGAGCAGATGCCCAGGAACTCCCAGTCGTTGACGCGTCCCGCGCCCATCTTGGGAACGGCGAGCTGCCACAGGTACTTCCCATCCTTTTCGTCGAAGCACATCAGCACGCTGCGGTCGCCCTTGTTGGCGGGGTCGCGCGGGCTTTCGTTGTTCGTGCCGACGAAGACCTTGCCCCCCGCCACCGAGGGGTTGCCGTAAGACTGTGAGCCGAGCTTGACCGCCCACTTCACGTTTTTCGTGGTGGCTATGTCAATCTCTTCGGTGTTGCCCTTGAACCGGCCCGGATCGAACGCGGTGGGCATGTTGGTCTCGTCGGAGATCATGTTGCGGGAGCCGTCGCGGCCCCAGGTCGGCCAGTCCGCGGCGTTCACGAGGGCCGGAAGAGCGCCCAACGCGAACACCGACAGCACACACAGGCGTCGGAACGTAGCTTGCACAGGAATACCTCTTATCCGTTCGGGTTAGCCGTTCGGGGTAACGGTGACGTTGTCGATGTAGACGCGGAACTTGCTCTGCGGAGAGAAGCCGAAGATGCCGGGCGATCCGCTCGTGTGCGCCTGCTTGTGGGGCACTTCGATGTTCCACGCGGCAGGCTCGGTTTCACCGCGCTTCCACGCTTTGGCGCGCACCACGCCGGAGCCGTCCGGGGCCACGTCCACGCGGGTCTTCAGGCGATACCACTCTTTCGGAGCCCACGTGAACGGCACGGAGACCTTGATCCGCTCGTGGTTCGAGCTGACTTCCAGGTCCTGCGAGTTGCCGTTTAGTGTAATTACGTACCGCTGGTTGATGACGCCTCCCGAAGACATGATCCGGCGGTTCCCGTCCGTCATCACGTCCGCTTCCACCGTGTAGTTCTTCATGTCCGGCTGGCCGATGAAGGTTTGCGCGCGCTGGAAGAGCACGTTATCGAGCGTTTTGGCGAGCACCTTGTTGCCGTCCACCTCGCGGATCTCCCACCGGAAGCGGGCCCCGATCCAGGGCAGCGGCGGGTAGGCGAACTTCACGCCGGTTTCCATCATGTGGGAAACCGACAGGTCCATCGCGTCGAAGTTCTCGCTGAGCGGCAGCGCGGGCAGGACGCGTCCCCGGGTGTAGCCCTTCAGCCCGTCTACCGTCGCTTCGAACGCGCCGGCCGAAGGCTGCTTAACGCTGCCGGCCACCAGCTCGCCCTGCGCGTTGAACTCGCCGTTCATTTCGGCGCGCACGGCGGCGGTCGGCGGGATGTACTTCGCCCACTTCACTTTCGCCTTGTCGTAGGTTCCGGTGACAAAGCCGTTGGCGTCGATGCCGCGCACGGTGAAGCTCGTCTTGCCGCCGGGCTGGAGCACCACCTCGGCGGGGATGATCTGGAGCGCGACCGGCCGGCCGGGCTTGGGACGGGGCTCCTCCGCTACGGGCGCCGCCAGGCCGGGGCTCTTGCCCTTTTTCCCGAAGCAGTAGAGTTTCTCGGTGGTGTGGACGTACACCTTGCCGTTCCACACGGCGGGCGCGCCCAGGCAGTTTCCGGCAAGCTGGACCTTCGCCAGCTCCTTCACCCCGGTGTCGGAGGGGCGCAGGATGAAGAAGGAGCCGTTCGTCAGCGGCACGTACAGCTTTCCGTCCGCGTAGAGCGGGGAGGCGTGAAGCTGATCCGGGCCGAGCTTGTGCTCCCAGAGCACCTTGCCATTGTTGGCGTCCACCGAGGTCAGCACGCCCGTCTTCGACACCACGTAGAGCCGGTCGCCGGCCAGTACGGGCGAGCTGCTGAAGGATGCGAGCCCATTGCGCCATACTTCGGCGGTTTTATCCAGGACGACAGGGCCGGTTTCGCCGGCCTTCGGCTCGGAGCCCACTTTGATGGCGACCATGCGCCCCAGCTCGGAAGAGTCGATGTTCTCGGCGTCCTGGACGGCGATCACTTTGCCCTTGTGGAGCACCACCGAAGCGTTGACGCCGCCGCCCGCCGACAGCGGGAAGCGCCACAGCGGCTCTCCGGTGCGGACGTTAACGCAGGCGATGCTGCCGTCGCCGAGGCCGGTGTAGAAGACGCGCTTGCCGTTCTGCCAGGCCAGCGTCGGCATCGCGAAGGAGTTCTCGCGCGGCTGCCCGCCGGGCGTCGAGGACCACGCGAGCTGGCCGGTGCGCTTGTCGAAGGCGTAGAAGCGATCCGACGCCGCTCCCTGGGCGCCCCAGTTGCTGGTGATGCCGCGCATGATGACGTACTCGTCATCGATGAGCGGCGCGCCAGTGCGGCCGTTCGGGAACGAGAGGCGGCCATACTGCTCGAACATCGAGTGCTGCCACACCGGGGCGCCGTCCGCCGTGTAGCAGCCGAACAACCCGGCGGAAGTCATCGCGTAGACGTTCCCCGTCTCGGGATCGACGGTCGGGCCGCCGATGGAATAGCGGTCGTAGATGACGTCGCTGAGGAAGTCGCTGAACCGCTTCTCCCAGAGCTTCTTGCCGGTTTCCGCGTCCACGCAGAGCAAGACTTCCTGGAGGTCGGCGCCCTGGCCTTCGTAGCCCAGCGTATAGACGCGGCCGTTCGCCACCACCGGCGCGCCCCGGCTGGAGAGCGGGACTTCCCAGAGGTGGTTGGCGCCGTTCAGCGTCCAGGTTTCGGGCAGCCCGGTTTCCAGCGAAGTCCCGTTCTGCTGGGGGCCCCGCCAGTTGAGCCAACCCGTGGCCCGCGCCGGTTTCGCCGGCGCGGAATAGGTGGCGGTAACGCCGGAGGCCAGCAGCCCCAGGCACAGGATCGCAGGCAGCGGCGATCTCTTCATCACTTTATTCCTCGATGCGTTATTGCTCAATGAATGCTCCCGTAGGGATGCTCTAGTTCTTGCTGCTTCCAATGCTTCCCAAGGGCGTCCCTGGAAGACTAACTCCGCACGTCCAGGCACACCAGGTCGCCCTCGTGGCTGCGGCAATAGATGAAGCCGTTCGCCAGAACGGGCTGGGTCCACGCGCTGCCGCTGATGACGCGAGCCCGCGTCAGCACCGAATACCGATCCGGCGTCGCCTGGACGACGCTCAATTCACCGCGCTCGGAGAGCACGATGAGCTTGTCGCCGGCCCCAATGAGGCCGCCCTTTCCCAGACCGCGCTCTCGCCACCGCTCCTGGCCGGTGCGCCAGTCGATGCACTTGAGCGTGTTCTCATCGTTTCCGTATAGGAACCCGCCCACGCGCACCGAGGTGTGGAAGTGGTTCCGCATGTTCCGGTTTTCCCACACCACCGCCGGTCGAGCGCCGCCCAGCCGCAACAGCGCGGCGCCGCGGTTGTAGTTCGACGAGATGAATACGTGACCATCGACGAAGAGCGGGTCGGCGCCGTTCACATCGTAAGTCGTTTCCCAGGGGTGCTCCCACCACTGCTTGCCGTTCACGGGGTTCATTCCCACCAGCCGGTTTCCGGTGAAGAGCGCCAGGCCGCGCACGTTGTTGTGAGTATAGATGACGGGCGAGGCATACCCCGCCGGGCCGCCGCTCGTCTTCCACACCACCCGACCGCCGCCATCCAGCGCCACGCCGCGCGCGCCGACGTTGTAGTAGATCCGGCCTCCGTCCACGACCGGCGAGCTGGCGAACCCCCACCGGGGGATCTCCGCATTCGCCTCTCGCTTCAGGTCCTTGCTCCAGATCACCTTGCCGTTCGCGGCGTTCAGGCAGAAGGCGTGGCCCTCCCGGCTCAGCGTATAGACCGCGCTCCCGTCTACGGCGGGCGTGGCGCGCGGGCCGCCGTAGTCGCCGGGAGCACAGGGATAGGAATGCCGCCACACCGGCTTCCCCGTGGCCGCGTCGAGGCAGTAAACCGTGTCCTGGCCGTTCCGGTTGCCCATCGTGTAGACGCGGTTTCCCTTAACAGCCACCGAGGAGTAACCTTCTCCCACATTCGCCTTCCAGACCTGCCGGGGACCGGAGGCCGGCCAGCGGGTTACCCAGGCGGTTTCCGCCGAGACGCCCGTGCGCTGCGGACCGCGAAAGTGCGGCCAATCGGCGGCTTGCAGCGGGACGGCGGCCGCCATCAATACCACGAGCCAGCAGGCCCGGGGCGCGAGGCGAGCGAGCTTGCGTCGAATTGAGAGCGAAGGCCGAAGATACATCAATCAGTTCACCTTGAGAAAACGGCTAAGCAGTGCGTGGGTCTGCGGGCGGCTGCGGAGCCAGTCCATCACTTCTCACAGCGTCTCCATGCACGCGGCTGTCCGGAAACGCCGCGGCGTCTATCCTCTCTTATGAGGATCGGGAGACGGGATAGTTTCGGAGGCGAGGGGCCGCCCGGAGTGTGCCACCGTTCACCATTCTAGCGGCTACTTCGCGCCCGCGGAAACCTGCGCCCTGCTCCGCAAGCGGCATCCCGCAGGATACTACGTAATCCCAACAACGTCGCCGAGGAGTGTACACGTCTGAATCATCAACGTTAATCAGCCTGGTGGCGAAGTCGCACGATAAAGCCGAGAATGGCTAGCCGTTTGGCAGAGACTCATTCAAGTCTATCGATTACCCCTGCAGCGGCCAGAGCCGACACACGCATATTCTACACCGACACTATGAACAAACCTTTACGAATAGCGGCGCTGGCGGGGATGGTGAGCGTATTAGGCGCCGGTGTGATGATCCTGGGGAACTCGCGGCGAGTGGAAGGCCCGGCGATGGGCGGGGTGACGGCCGCCGCCGTGGCCGAGGCCGAAAGCGCGGCCACCGAGGCGCAGGCGGCCCCCGTGACGGCGGAAGTGGTCTCCCGGCGGGACCTGCGCCAGATCCTGGAGCTGGCCGGCAGCCTGCGGTCGGATGAGGACGTTACGATTGGGGCGCGGATGGCCGGTAAGGTCGTCCAGGTGCTGGCGAAGGAAGGAGACCGCGTGGCGCGAGGCCAGGTGCTGGTGCGGCTGGACGACCGGGAGCTGCGCGCGCAGCTCTCCCGCGCCTATGCCACGCTCCGCGCCGGCGAGGCGAAGCTTTCCCTGGCGCGGAACCAGGCCACCTGGAAAGACAGCACCGCCCAGGCGGACCACCGAAAGGCGCAGGCGGCGCTGCGGGTCGCCCGGGCGCGCCTTCAGCAGGCGGAGACTGAGGCGAAGCTGATCGACGTGGAGAGCGCCACGCGCGTGGAGACGGCGGAGTCCGGCGTGCGGGCGGCAAGCCAGCGGCTGGCGATTGTTCAGGATAGCACCCGGAAGCAGGACCTGCGGCAGGCGCAACTGGGCGTAGACCTGGCGAACGAGGAACTGGCGCAGGCCCGGATCGACCTGACGAACAGCCGGCAGGTGGCGGCGCGCCGGCAGGCGCTGTTGAAGCAGGACGCCATCGCCCGGGAAGAGGTGGAGGAGGCGGAGCGGCGGGCCCGCTCGATGGAGGCGACCGTGAAGGTGGCCGAAGCCGCAGTGACGGCGGCCCAGCAGCGGCTGGAGCTGGCCGCCGAAGGCTCGCGGCCGGAAGAGATCCGCATCGCACAGGGGCAGCACATGGCGGCGGAGCGCGCCCTGAACCTGGCGAAGAGCGACATCCGCAAGAAGGACGTCGCCGCGGAAGAAGTGGGCGCGGCGCGATCGGCGGTGCTCCAGGCGGAGGCGGCGGTACGGGCCGCGGAAGCCGGGCTGGTGCAGACGAAGATGTCGGAGGATGACGTAAGCGGCGCCCGCGCCGCCATCCAGCAAGCACGCGGAGATATCCAGTTCTACACCACGCAACTGGAGGACCTGACGATCCGCGCCCCGGTTTCGGGCGTCGTGTCCACCCGGCAGGTGAACGTGGGCGAGACGGTGACGCAGAACTCCGCGCTGATGAACCTGGTGGCGCTGGAGGCCGTGTACCTCGAAGCGCAGGCGCCGGAGCTGGAAGTCGGCCTCTTGCGCCCCGGCGCCTCCACTGAGGTCACAGTCGACGCGCTGCCCGGCCGGAAGCTCTCCGGAACCGTGCGCGAGATCATCCCGGTGGCGGAGCGCAGCAACAAGTCGTTCCGCGTGCGGATCGCCGTGCCCGGCGGCGGAAAGCTGCCCGCCGGCGGCTATGCCCGCGCTCGCGTTCACGTCGGACTCCGTCCCAACGCGGTGTCCGTCAGCCGCGATGCCGTCCACACCGAGTCCGGAGACAAGTTCGTGTGGCTGATCGCCCCTGGGAAGAACGGCCGGCCGACGGCCCAGCGGCAGCCGGTGAAGGTGGGCCTCGCCGACGACCGCTCCATCGAAATCCTGGAGGGCCTGAAACCGGGGCAGCGGATCGTGGCGGGCGGCGCCCGCTTCATCGTGGAAGGCGCCGCGTTGGCGGTATCCGGGGGCTAGCCTACGGGGCTTGAACGGACAAAGATTCACCACGGAGACGCGGAGACACTGAGGATTCACGGAGAAGACCCTGCGCGAAGACAGCGCGGCTTCGCCGCGCCCGAAGGAGGCGAAGCCGCCTTCCGTACGGCTGTGTTGAAGTCCCCCCAGGACCTATCAGGAGCGCAAGATGGAGAGCGTGCGGACGAAGATCGACCGGTTCCTCGCGGCGCCGGCCTTTGCCGTGGCGGGCGCCAGCGATGACCCGGCCAAGTTCGGCCACAAGTGCTATGCCTGCTACCTGGAGAACGGTCGGAAGGCCTACCCGCTGAACCCACGCACGACGACGGTGCTGGGCCAACCCGCGTTTCCTAACCTCGCCGCGCTCCCCGAGCCGGTCGAGTCGCTCACCATCGTTACCCCGCCGGCCGTCACCGAGAAGCTGATCGACGAGGCGACGGCGGCGGGCGTAAAGCACGTCTGGATGCAGCCAGGCGCGGAAAGCCGGGCGGCGGTGGAGAAGGCGGAGCGCGCCGGCCTCACCGTCATTTCGGGCGGGCCGTGCCTGCTGGTGGAGCTGGGCTACCGGGGCAGGTAGCCCTGAAGAAAGGCCTCCAGCTCGTCCGGTTGGAAGCCGTAGGGACCCTTGCCGCCCTGGTAGACGATCTCGCCGCCGGGCGCGACGACGTAAAGGCGTTCGGGCCAGGCCTGGTAGGCGCGGTCCGCGGCATTATCCATCCCATCCAATAGAAGCGGCGCTGTCAGGCCCAGCTGCTCCACACATTCCGCAGCCAGCGCCCGGCGCTCGGACAGCGCTACGGGCTGCGTCACCTCGATCCCTTCCGTGATGTTGCTGGAGACCTGCCAGCCGTCGGACGGGTGCGCCTCGTGGATGTAGAGCACGAGGAACGTGGCGCGATCTCCATACGCCCGATGGAGACGCTCGAGGTCGCCTGCCTGGCGACGGAACGGCGGTCAGGTGTAGCTGCCGAAGATGAGGACCACCGGCGCCGACTTCCAGAACTCGGCAAGTCG
>Ga0216301_1000487_pt1 | contig 10007 bp, 5 predicted proteins | sample 4hB_Boncat_minus_FD_156203 | JGI IMG/M metagenome (GOLD analysis project Ga0216301, IMG submission 156203) | Terrestrial sediment cell enrichment communities for BONCAT metagenomics from Utah, United States - 4hB_Boncat_minus | ecosystem: Environmental > Terrestrial > Deep subsurface > Rock...
GCCGGGGGCCGTGCTCAACCGTGCGGCGCGAGTGAGCCGGATCGCGTTCGGGAGCTGCCTCCATCAGGATCGGCACCAGAATGTCTGGGCGGAGATCGCGTCCAAGCGGCCGGACCTGTTCCTGATGATCGGCGACAACGTCTATGGCGACGTTCGGGCGACCGGCGCGGCCACCATTCCGACGTTGAGCGCGTCTTATGCGCGGCTGGGCTCGCGGCTCGAATTCCAAGACTTTCGGGCGAAGGTGCCGATGCTTGCCGTGTGGGACGACCACGATTTCGGCCAGAACGATGCCGGCGGCACCTTCGCCTTCAAGGAATATGCGGAGCGCATCTTCGAGACCTTCTGGGGGTCCGACCAGGCGGTGCGCGGCCGGCCCGGGGTCCAGCAGGAAGTGGTGATTGGGCCGGGCGGCGAGCGGGTGCAGATCATCATGCTCGACACGCGCTTTTTCCGCTCGGACCTGAAGCTGCTCCCTTATCAGGAAAAGGCGCCGCCGCTCGGCTGGAGCGCGCCGAACGACGATCCCGCCGCCACCATCCTTGGGGCGGAGCAGTGGCGCTGGCTCGAGCAGGCGCTAGATAGGCCCGCCGACGTCCGGTTGATCGTCTCCTCGATCCAGGTGGTGACGGACGCGCACGGCTTCGAGAAATGGGGCAACTTCCCGCGCGAGCGGGAGCGGCTCCACGCGCTGCTGAAGTCGAAGGGGATCGGCAACGCCGTCTTGCTGTCCGGCGACCGGCATCAGGGCGCGATCTACCGCTCGCCGGCCCTGCCGAACCTTTACGAGCTCACGGCGTCGTCGCTCAATTATTCCTTCGCGGACCCCAAGCGGCCGTGGGTCGAGCCGGATCCGACGCGGCTGGGCGAAATCCACGGCGCCGAGAATTACGGGCTGGTCGATATCGACTGGGCGAGCCGGCGCGTGCGGCTGTCGCTGCTCGGAAGCAACGGGGCGCTTCTCACTGAGCAGACGGTCCAGCTTCCGAGGCGCTGAGGCGTAAGCGGTGACCGCGCGAGCCCGACGCCACAAAAGCAATGGGGGCCGGTGTCGCCACAGGCCCCCAATCTCCTGAGTTCGGAAGACCCGGCGGCGCTCTTCGGAAGCGAACCTCCTCGATTGCCAAACCCGAAGGTCTCGGGCTTCCTTACTCAGGCGGGTCGGGTCCTGCCTGCCGGCCTCGAACGTCTCTCTTGCGAGAGTGCTTCGCGCCGCTTCCGCATTTCCCTCAACGACGCCTCCGCTTGCTGAAAAAGCTTCGGCCCCGCCGGACGCCTGTCCTTGCTCTCCCTGCCGCTCCCGGCGCTGCTTTCGCTGGCGCCTTTCGCTTCGAGGAGCGCCGCTCCGGGCGTCCTTTCCGATCGTAATGCCTCAGGGGCGAACCCAGGCTTTACGAACCGGCTTTCGTGGCTTCCCCGGCCTCGTCCGTTTCCGTCCGACCGTCTCGGCCACACCCGATCAGTGTCACGAAATCCGAGTCGCTCCAAGGCGATTCCGCATGTGGATAATGAGGATAACGGGGACCGAATTGCTATCGCGGCGCGGCGACCCGTGTTAGGCGCGCCGACATGCTGACCCTCAACGCAATCACGGTCCGCCTCGGCGGGCGGACGATCCTCGACGGCGCCGCAGCCGCTTTGCCGCCGCGCAGCCGCGTCGGGCTGATCGGAAGAAACGGCGCGGGCAAGTCGACGCTCGTGCGCGTGATCGCCGGAATGCTCGAGCCGGACGAGGGCGCGGCCGAGATGCCCCGGGGCGCGCGCATCGGCTATATCGCTCAGGACGCGCCGGCCGGAAGCGCCACCCCGTTCGAGACGGTGCTTGCGGCGGACGTGGAGCGCGCCGCTTTGCTCGAGGAGGCCGAGCATTGCACGGACGCCGACCGGCTCGGCGAGCTTCACGAGCGCCTGAACGCGATCGACGCGCATGCCGCGCCCTCGCGGGCTGCCCGAATTCTGATCGGCCTCGGCTTCGACGAGGAGGCGCAGCATCGGCCGCTCGACAGCTTCTCGGGCGGCTGGCGGATGCGGGTGGCGCTCGCCGCCTTGCTGTTTTCGGCGCCGGACCTGCTGCTGCTCGACGAGCCTTCGAACCATCTCGACCTCGAGGCGGTGCTGTGGCTCGAGGATTTCCTGAGGAGCTACCGGGCTACCATTGTCGTCGTCAGCCACGAGCGCGATTTCCTCAACAATGTGGTCGACCACATCCTCCATCTGGAGCGCGGAAAGCTCACCCTCTATCCGGGCGGCTACGACGCGTTCGAGCGGCAGCGGGCCGAGCGTCAGGCGCAGCTTGCCGCGGCGCGCGCCAACCAGGAGGCGCAGCGGGCGAAGCTGAAGGACTTCATCGCCCGCAACAGCGCCCGCGCCTCGACCGCGAAGCAGGCGCAGAGCCGGGTGAAGGCGCTCGCTCGGATGCAGCCGATCGCCGAGCTGGCGGACGATCCGTCGCTCTCGTTCGGCTTCCCCAATCCCGACGCCCTCCGGCCGCCGCTGGTGACGCTCGACATGGCCAGCGTTGGCTATGGCGAGACGCCGGTGCTGAGCCGGCTAAACCTCCGGATGGACCCGGACGACCGGATCGCGCTCCTGGGGCGCAACGGCAACGGCAAGACGACCCTCGCGCGCCTGCTTGCGGCGCAGCTCGCTCCGATGGAGGGCTCGATCGCCGTCAGCCCAAGGCTGAAGGTCGGCTATTTCACCCAATATCAGGTGGAGGAGCTGGACGGCGGAGACACGCCGTTCCAGCACATGGCGCGGCTGATGAAGGGGGCGACTCCGGCGGCGGTCCGCTCGCAGCTCGGACGCTTCGGCTTCTCCGGCGACAAGGCGATGACCGAGGTGCGGAAGCTTTCGGGCGGCGAGCGGGCTCGGCTGGCGCTGGCGCTGATCACCCGCGATGCGCCGCACCTCCTCATCCTCGACGAGCCCACCAACCACCTCGACGTCGATGCGCGCGAGGCGCTCATCCAGGCGCTGAACGATTATTCGGGCGCGGTTCTGCTCGTCTCGCACGACCGGCACATGCTGGAGCTGGTCGCGGACCGGCTGGTGCTCGTCGATCGCGGCACAGCCGTCGAATATGACGGCAGCATCGACGACTATACGGCGCTGGTGCTGGCTCGGGATCCCGCGGCGTCCAAGAGCGAGTCCAAGGGGAACCGCAAGGACGACCGCCGCGCCGCCGCCGCCGCTCGGGAGAAGGGGCAGGCGCTCCGCGCGCGCGCCAGGAAGGCGGAGGCGGAGATGGCGCGGCTGACGGCGCTGAGGAGTGCCATCGACCGCGCGATGTTCGATCCGCAAGGCGCGGACAAGGAGCTCGCCAAGCTCAACATGACTGAGCTGATGAAGCGCCGGGCCGAGGTCGAAAAGCAGCTCGAAGCGGCGGAGGCCGAGTGGCTCGGCGCGAGCGAAGCGCTCGAGCTCCTCGCCGCCTGAAGGTACCCCGCGCAGCCGGCGGTATTTATGACACCGGTAAACCTCCCGTTCAAAATTCGGGAGGCACTTGGTCCATAATTGGGATCCCGCAGAGGAATTGCAGTCGACCATGGGTAGGTTCTCCGGCTTCCTGATCTCCGCGCTGCTTGGCGGCACGTTCCTTTCGCCTCTTCACGCCCAGCAACCGGCCGCTCCGGCGCCGCAACCTCCTGCCACTGAGCCCGTCCCGGTCGAGGAGGAAGAGGATGAAGGCGAAGAGGCCGAGATCGTCGTTATGGGGCAGCGCCAGCGGGGCGCGGTCATCGGGGACATCCCGCCCGAAGTGACCCTGAACGGGCGCGAAGTTCGGGCGCTCGGCGCCGGAAGCATCGCCGAATTGCTCGAGGCGCTCGGGCCGCAGACGCGGAGCGGCCGCGGCCGCGGCGACGGCGCGCCGGTCACTTTGCTCAATGGCCGGCGCATCTCCGGCTTCTCCGAGATTCGCGACATCCCGCCCGAAGCCATCGCGCGCGTCGAAGTGCTGCCCGAGGAAGTGGCGCTCAAATACGGCTACCGCGCCGACCAGCGGGTGGTGAACATCGTCCTTCGCCGCCGCTTTAACGCCGTCACCGCGGAGACGGAATATGGCTCCGCCACCGACGGGGCCCGGCCCGGTTATGAAGGCGATCTCAATTACCTTCGGCTCGGACGTGGCGGCCGTCTCAACATCGACGCTGAGTATCAGCATGATGCGCCGCTCCTCGAGAGCCAGCGTGGCATCGTCGGCGATCAGACTCAGTTCCGGACGCTGCTTGCCGAGACGGACCGGCTCGCGCTCAACGCGACGCTGAGCCGCGATCTCTCCCAGACCGCGTCCGGCACCGTCAATGGCCGATTCGAGCTCAACGAGAGGGAAGGGCGGCTCGGGCTGCGCGGGGACGAGAGCGCGCCGCTGTTCCGGAACGTCGACCGGCAGAACTTCCATCTCGGCACCGCCTTCAATGGAATGATGGCGCCCTGGCGCTGGAGCCTCACCGGAAATTACGACCGCGACCGGACCCTGACGTTCACCGACCGGAATCTGGGCATGGTCACCAGCCAGGACCGCGCCTTCTCGCAAAACCAGTCGGCCGATCTGGAGGGCGTGGCGAGCGGCCCGCTCATTCGTCTGCCGGCCGGCACCGCCAACGCCACTTTCCGCTCCGGCTTCGACGCCCGGAATCTCCGCAGCGAGACCAGCCGCGCCGGTGTGGAGCAGCTGCGCGATCTTTCCCGCAACCGCGTCGCCGCGCAGGCGAATATCGACGTGCCGATCGCCAGCCGCCGCAATGACTTCCTGGGGGCGATCGGCAACCTGTCGGCCAATTTGAACGGCGAGATCGAGCATTTTTCGGATTTCGGAACGCTGAGGACGATCGGCTACGGCCTCAATTGGGCTCCGATCAATGCAGTACGGCTGATCGCCTCTGTCACGGACGAGGAGGGCGCCCCTTCCATCCAGCAGCTCGGCGATCCGGCGATCCAGACGCCGAACATCCGCATCTTCGACTTCACCCGCGGCGAGACCGTCGACGTGCTACGCATCGAGGGCGGCAATCCGGAGCTCACCGCCGACAGCCGCAGGGTCCTGAAGCTCGGCCTCAACCTTCGCCCGCTCGGCGAAACCGATCTTTCGCTTTCGGCCGACTATACCGACACCCGAATTCGCAATCCGATCTCCGGCTTCCCGACCGCCACTCCGGAGGTCGAAGCGGCGTTCCCCGACCGGTTCCTTCGCGACGACAGCGGGCGGCTGGTGAGGATCGAGGGCCGGCCGGTCAACTTCGCCCGCTCCGACAGGGAGGAGCTTCGCTGGGGCATCAATTTCTCGAAGCCGATCCGGTCGGACCCGCCGCCGCCGGGCGCCTTCGGGCGCTGGCGCGGCGGGCAGGGCGGCCAAGGAGCACGTCCCGAGGGAGCACCCGGCGCCGCTCCCCCAGGCGAAGGCCGCGGTCGGCAGGGCGCGGGAGAGGCTCGAGGCTCGGGCGGCCCCGGCGGCCCGGGCGGCTTTCGCGGCGGCCCCGGCGGGTTCCGCGGAGGCCCTGGCGGCTTCGGAGGCGGGCGCGGTGGCCGGCTGCAGCTCAGCGTCTATCACACATGGCGCCTGGAGGACCAAGTGCTGATCCGGCCGGGCGTTCCGGAGCTCGACTTCCTGAACGGCTCCGCCGCCGGCAATCGCGGCGGGCGGCCGCGGCACGAGATCGAGTTCCAGGGGGGCCTGTTCCGGAACGGCCTCGGCGCGCGGCTGACGGCCAACTGGCAGAGCGGCACCTTCGTCAGCGGCGGCCCGGACCCCACGGGAGGCACGCGCGGCGACCTCTTTTTTGAGGATATGGTCACCGCGAACCTCCGGCTGTTCGCGAACCTCGGCGAGCAGCCGGCGCTCGTCCGCGACTATTCGTGGCTCCGAGGCACTCGGGTGACGCTCGCCGTCAACAACCTGTTCAACACTCGGCCCCAGGTGAGGGACGAGTTCGGTGAGACGCCCTTGAGCTACCAGCCCGGCTATCTCGATCCGCTCGGCAGGTCGGTGCGGATCAGCCTCAGGAAGCTGTTCTTCTAGACGGGTGTGAAGCCTCACGCGAGCACGAGCTTTGCTGTGTGTGTTGAGCTGCCCATTGAAGAACTCGAAGCGGCGATTGGTGAGAACACGGTGCAACCGGCTGAACAGCCGACTTTTTTCCAAGCGAATGGATTTTCCATCTTGCGAATTCTTCAGCTCTCGTCACAGTGGAGCGGCGGCCGGGGGGCCGCAGACTTTGGGGGAATCATGAACTCGATGAGCCGAGTGGCAGCAGCGGTGCTGCTGACGATGGGCACTGCCGGCGTGGCCGCCGCGCAGGAGCGAACCGCAATCAAGCAGGGGTTCGAGCTGCCTGCCAAGAGCGGGAAGAAAATTCTCGTGTTCCGGCCGAAGGTCAGCGTGGGCGCTCAATCTACAGGCGGCTTGTTCGAACCCAACGCCGAGTGGACGGACCAGGCGCGCAAAAATATCGATGCTGCGCTGAAGAAGCGGCAAGCGGATCTCGGCAACGTGGTCCTGATGGCGCCCGAGGCTTATGGCGATCAGGCGCGGCTGGTGGAGGAATATACCAATCTGTTCGACGCCGTCTCACAGGCGGTCGTGACGTACCAGTTCTTCGTCGGCAACCGGCTGCCAACCAAGAAGCGGGACAACAAGGCAGGCGTGTTCGATTGGTCGCTGGGCGAGGGCGTGCGCAATCTGCCCGGGGCGAAGGACGCCGACTACGCACTGTTCATCTACAACAAGGATGCGTTCGGCTCGACCGGCCGCAAGCTGCTCCAGGCGGTCGCGCTGCTTGGCCCAGGCATCGCGGTTAAGTCCGGCGAGCACAAGGGGGCAGCTGGTCTGGTCGATCTCAAGACGGGCGACCTGCTGTGGCTGAACGCGGACTTCGCGATGGGCGGCAATGTGCGCGAGCCCGACGGCGCGGAGAAGCGCGTGGGTCAGCTCCTCGAGGAATTCCCCGGCAGCGTCGCCGAGAAGGCCGCGGCCAAGCAATGAAAAGGGCGCTTACCGCTGCATGCGGCGCTTTGGCCCTCGTCTCGCCGGCGTGGGCCGCCACCACGGCCAAGCCTGCCCCACCGCCGCCGCCATATGCGGGCGTGTACCAGCCGAAAGGCGTGGACGAGATCGGCTTGTGGCAGGAGGCCGACGAGCAGGAGCGTGCTCTCGCCAACTCCCCGCTGGTGATCCGGGATGAGGCGCTCACCGCTTATGTAAAGAACGTGCTCTGCGCTGCTGTCGGCGCCGACCGCTGCAACGCTACTCGCATCTACATCCTTCGGGAGCCGACCTTCAACGCCACGATGGTTCCGAACGGCACTATGCGCGTCTACAGCGGGCTTCTTTTGCGTGTCCGAAGCGAAGCTGAGCTCGCTGCGATCCTCGGCCACGAATTCGGCCACTTCGAAAAGCGTCACGGTCTCCAGGATTTCAAGGCGGGCCGGACCGCGTCGGATTTGCTCGCCTGGGGCCAAGTGCTGGCCTCGATGTCGACCAGCTACAACGTGCGTCGAAGCTTCAACGATCTGCAATTGTCGGTTTACGGCAGCTTCTTCCGCTTCAATCGCAATCAGGAACGCGAAGCGGATCTGGTCGGTATCGGATACCTCAATGCAAGTTCGCTGCGGCCGCAGGCCGCGGCTCGCGTCTGGCAGAATCTGGTGGCGGAGTTCCAAGCGTCAGCCGTGAGCCGGGGCCTGAAAAAACCGCGCTTCAACGCCATTGCTTTTACAGCCACACATCCTCCCGAAGAAGAGCGGGCGGCTTATCTCGGCGAACTCGCCGCACCCGAGGGCGACGCCCGCGATGAAGGGGCGGAACGCTACAAGGGGGCCTTGGCCAAGTGGCTCCCGGTCTTCCTCGACGACCAGATCAAGATCAACGACTTCGGCGCGAGCGAATATCTCATCAACAGGCTCGCCGAGGATGGCTGGACGGCGCCGCTGTGGCAGGCGCGAGGGGAGCTCTTCCGGGCTCGAGGGGCGCCTCGCGATCTCGTCCATGCCGCCGACTTCTACGCAAAAGCGGTCGCGCTGGAGCCGGATCTGGCCGAAGCGCATCGCGGCCTAGGCCTCTCGCTGATCAAGACCGGCAAGGCGAGTGAAGGACGCGCGGCGCTCGAGCGCTATCTCAAGTTGAAGCCCGACGCATCGGACGCACCCATGATTGGCATGACCATCGGATCAGTTGGAGGAACGCAATGACCATGTTCGGAGGCCGCGCCTTGATGCTCGGCGCGCTCTGCCTGGCTGCGATGAGCGCCGGAGCGGCTCACGCGAACGCCTATCGCGAAAAAGGCAAAGTCGCCGAGGTGGCGGATTCGGCTATGACCGTCACTCCGCCGCGCGACTGGAATCGCCTGAGCGCGAAGCCGGGCAAATATGCCGAGGTTTGGACGCTCGACGGCGAACAGCTCAACGACGTCACCTTCTACGGCGGCGTCGAGCCCGGCAAGCCGCTCGTCAAGGAACGCGACAAAAAGCGCGATCCGCTGCCAAAGTTCACCGCGAGCACCCTGCTGATCGAAGTTCCGGAGCTGCTCGAAGGCACCTACCGCGCGGAGAAGCAGATTGGCGGCTTCACGCTCACGGGCTCCAAGCCTGCCCAGTTCCTCGGCCGGGAAGGCGTCAACTTCACGTACGAATATACCGACCAGGACGATCTTCCGAGGAAGGGCGAGGCGCGCGCCGTCCTCATCGACAAGAAGCTCTACATGGTGACCTTCGACGCTCCGCGGCTGCACTATTTCGACAAGGCGCTGCCGGACTTCCGGGCATTGGCGAGCACGGCGAAGCTGAGCAAGTAGGAGCCTTCGACCGTTCGCGCTGGTCTCAGGCGCGGATCGTGGCGGCCTTGCGCGGAGCAAGGCGGCCGATAGGGTGGGCGCATCCGCCTCAGCCCCAAGGAGTCCGCCCGGTGCGCCGTTTCATCCCTTTGCTGCTTGCTTCCACGCTCGCATTTTCGGCACCCGCCGCCGCGGCGCCGGCCGACGATTTCAGGCAATTGCTTCAGGACCATTATGCTTGGCTGCTTCGGAACAATCCGGTGCAGGCGACGGCGCTCGGAGTGCGCGATTACGACGGCGCGATCGACGATCTGAGCCCGGCGGCGAGGGACCGCTACCAGGCTGAGGCGCGGGCACTGCTCGCGCGGCTGGAGAAGGTCCCGGCGGCCTCGCTCAGCCCCGCCGATCGGACCAACCATGCGATCCTGAGGCGGATGCTGTCGGAGACGGTGGAATCGGCGCGGCACGGGCAGCGCAACATGCTCTTCACCACCTATTATGGCTGGCACCAGGGCTTTGCCGGAATGGCGCGAAACCTGCCGTTCCGGACGCGCGCCGACTATGAGAGCTATCTGGCGCGGCTCGAGCAATATCCGAAGCTGAACGACCAGGCGCTCGGGATCACGGCGGAAGCGGTGCGCGGCGGGTTCGTGCTGCCATGCTCGGTGCTCACGGGGTATGAACGATCGATCGGCGGCGTCATCGCCGAAGACCCGTCTGCGTCGCGATTCTACGAGCCGTTCGCTCGGGCGCGGCCGGGCGACGTTAGCGAGGCCGAGTGGATCGCGATGCAGGCACGGGCGCGGCGGATCATCGGCGAAACGCTCAACCCGGCTTATGCCAAGCACCGCGATTTCTACCGCACGTCGTATCTGCCGACATGCGCGAAGAGCGACAGCATCTCGGCGCAGCCGGGCGGGCGGGATTATTACGCATTCCGAGTGCGGCAGGAGACGACAACCGACCTCTCGCCGGACCAGATCCACGAAATCGGTTTGAAGGAAGCGGCGCGGATCCGCGCGGACATGGAGAAGGTGGCGGCGGAAGCCGGTTTCCCGAACCGGCAGGCGTTCATCGCCGAGCTCCGGTCAAACCCCAAATATTATGCCAGGACTCCGGACGAGCTGATGCGCGAGACGGCGATGGTCACCAAGGCGATCGACGGCAAGATGCCCGAGCTGTTCGGAACGCTGCCGCGGCTCCCTTACGGGCTCGCGCCGATCCCCGCCGAGATCGCAG
>Ga0216301_1000488_pt1 | contig 9986 bp, 5 predicted proteins | sample 4hB_Boncat_minus_FD_156203 | JGI IMG/M metagenome (GOLD analysis project Ga0216301, IMG submission 156203) | Terrestrial sediment cell enrichment communities for BONCAT metagenomics from Utah, United States - 4hB_Boncat_minus | ecosystem: Environmental > Terrestrial > Deep subsurface > Rock...
GAGTCTCTCGTTGAGACAGCGCTCAAGTCGTTACGCCATTCGTGCAGGTCGGAACTTACCCGACAAGGAATTTCGCTACCTTAGGACCGTTATAGTTACGGCCGCCACTCACCAGGGCTTCAGTTCAAAGCTGCAGAAGGGCAAGCCCTCCCTGACCTCTCCCTTTAACCTTCTGGCGTTGGGCAGGCGTCAGCCCCTATACTGCGTCTTTCGACTTAGCAGAGACCTGTGTTTTTGTTAAACAGTCGCTCGAGCCCTGTCACTGCGACCTCAAAAAAGTTCGGCGTCACAGCCTCCCCCTTCCAAGGCGCCCCTTCTCCCAAAGTTACGGGGCCAGTTTGCCTAGTTCCTTAACGAGAGTTCTCTCGCGCGCCTGGGTATCCTCTACCCGCCTACCTGTGTCGGTTTGCGGTACGGTCGGTGCAACTCTGGCTAGAGGCTTTTCTCGGCGGCCGTTCCCTCGCGTTCACGTCAGGTGTTACCCCTTCGCTTCCCCGTGGGGCGGGAGTAGCGAGAGACGGATTTTCCTATCTCTCCCCCCTCACCCACAGACCCGGACTTCCAATCCCGGGCGACAAGTTCCCAGCCGCGTCCCCCCTTCGCTCGTAACGAGGTGCACCGGCGCCGGAATATCTACCGGCCAGCCATCGCTTACTCCAGTTCGGATTCAGCTTAGGACCGACTAACCTCAAGAGGACGAACCTTCCTTAAGAACCCTTAGGCTTTCGGCGGACGGGATTCTCACCCGTCTTCTCGCTACTTATACCGGCATTCTCACTTCCGCCTCGTCCACCGCTCCTTCCGGTACGGCTTCATCCTACTACGGAACGCTCCCCTACCAATCCCGATTACTCGGGACTCCCTCGCTTCGGTATCCAGCATGAGCCCCCTTACATTATCGGCGCAGGACCACATTCGGCCAGTAAGCTGTTACGCACTCTTTCAATGATGGCTGCTTCTAAGCCAACATCCTGGCTGTCTGCGTGCTCCCACTTCCTTTTACACTTAGCTGGATTTGGGGACCTTAGCGGAGGGTCTGGGCTGTTTCCCTTTTGACCGTGAAGCTTATCCCCCACAGTCTCACTCCCACGTTCTAACGTCGCGGCATTCGGAGTTTGATTGACTTCGGTAACCCGGTAAGGCCCCTCGGCCATTCAGTGCTCTACCTCCGAGACGAAACACGTGAGGCTGTACCTCAATACATTTCGGGGAGAACCAGCTATCTCCAGGTTCGATTGGCATTTCACCGCTACCCACAGCTCATCCGAGCCGTCTTCAACCGACACCGGTTCGGTCCTCCAGCCGGAGATTATCCGGCCTTCAACCTGGCCATGGGTAGATCACCTGGTTTCGGGTCCACTCTGACAGACTACGGGGTTTCCCCCAGCGCCCTGTTCGGACTCGGTTTCCCTACGGCTGCGAGGCTACGGCCTCTTAACCTTGCCTGCCAACGTGACTCGCCGGTTCATTCTGCAAAAGGCACGCCGTCACCCCAGGCAAGCCTATGGGGCTCCGACTGCTTGTAGGCGACCGGTTTCAGGTTCTATTTCACTCCCCTCCCGGGGTGCTTTTCACCTTTCCCTCACGGTACTGGTTCACTATCGGTGGCCAGGAGTATTTAGCCTTGGAGGGTGGTCCCCCCAGATTCCCCCAGGGTTTCTCGTGTCCCGGGGTACTTGGGAACAAACGCCGAGCCTGAAAGCCGTCCCCTACCGGACTATCACCGTCTCTGGTCCCGCTTCCCAGCGCGTTCAGGTGACTTTCAGGTTTCTTACTCGGCGCCGCTTCTGCCGAAGCGGCCCGTCCGTCCCACAACCCCTCTGCAGCAACGCCGGCAGGCTTGGCACTGCAAAGGTTTGGGCTCTTCCGCGTTCGCTCGCCGCTACTAGCGGAATCTCGGTTGATTTCTCTTCCTCGGGGTACTAAGATGTTTCAGTTCCCCCGCTTACCCGCCCTTTCGGGCTCCCCGCCCATCACGGCGGGGGAGTTTCCTCATTCGGGAATCCTAGGCTCCTCGCGTGCTCGCCGCTCCCCTAGGCATATCGCTGTGCGCCGCGCCCTTCATCGGCTCCTGGCCCCAAGGCATCCACCAGCCGCCCTTTGTAGCTTGATCATCCACATCGTTTCCCAACGGTGTGCTCTCGACCCGTCCTCGCTCTGCTTCCCACCGGACCCCTCGTAAGCCCTAACTCCTCCCACGCCGACCCGAAAGTCAGCGCCCGAGAACCGGGCTAAACGGGGCTCCAGCGCGTCGCCGAGCGCGGGTCCGCCGCTCTCTCGCCTCCCCCACGCCTAGGCAGCGCTTTTTGGGGGAGGTGGTGACTAATTGTGCCCTGGAAGCTTCCCCCGCCCTGCTTTCCAGCAGTGCCAGGGTCTTCCATCTCCACATACATCCTCTTCCCACTCTGCAGTTTTCAATGTTCACCCTCGTATCGGGGGTGACCCCTCCGTCTTTGGCGACGGAACGGTTCCAGGGAAATGGATTCCCTGAAGACTAAACAGTGGCTAGCCAGCAAGCTGGCGGGTGACGGTAAGGCGGAAAGGGCTACTCCGCCGCACGCAGCTCTTGCGAGCGGCGCCGGGTTGCGGCTGACTTTCCTACTAGGAGGGATCGACCTGGGATCGAGAGCCCTCGGAGGGCTCCCTTGTCCTTAGAAAGGAGGTGATCCAGCCGCAGGTTCCCCTACGGCTACCTTGTTACGACTTCGTCCCCCTTACCGGCCACACCTTCGACGCCTCCCTCTCTTGCGAGTTGGGCCAGCGGCTTCGGGTGCAACAGACTCAGGTGACGTGACGGGCGGTGTGTACAAGGCCCGGGAACGTATTCACCGCCGTTTAGCTGACCGGCGGTTACTAGCGATTCCGACTTCACGCAGGCGAGTTGCAGCCTGCGATCCGAACTGAGACCGGCTTTTTGGGATTGCCTCCACCTCGCGGTATCGGAGCCCTCTGTACCGGCCATTGTAGCATGTGTGAAGCCCCAGGCGTAAGGGCCATGCTGACTTGACGTCGTCCCCACCTTCCTCCCGGTTACCCGGGCAGTTTCGCAAGAGTGCCCGACTTTACGCTGGCAACATACGATGAGGGTTGCGCTCGTTGCGGGACTTAACCCAACATCTCACGACACGAGCTGACGACAGCCATGCAACACCTGTCTTGGAGCTCCTCTTGCGAGGCGCCCCTTCCTTTCAGAAGGGTTCTCCAGATGTCAAGCCTGGGTAAGGTTCTACGGTTAATGACGTATTAATCCACATGCTCCACCGCTTGTGCGGGCCCCCGTCAATTCCTTTGAGTTTCAACCTTGCGGCCGTACTCCCCAGGCGGGTCACTTAATGCGTTAGCTGCGGCACGTGCGCGGTCGATTTCGCACACACCTAGTGACCATCGTTTACAGCGTGGACTACCGGGGTATCTAATCCCGTTCGCTCCCCACGCTTTCGCGCCTCAGCGTCAGGGTCGATCCAGAGAGCCGCCTTCGCCACGGGTGTTCCTCCTGATCTCTACGCATTTCACCGCTACACCAGGAATTCCACTCTCCTCTATCGCCCTCAAGAAGCCCAGTTCGCAGCCACTCTCCCCGGTTGAGCCGGGGGCTTTCAGGCCACGCTTAAGCTTCCGCCTACGCGCTCTTTACGCCCAGTAAATCCGGACAACGCTTGCCCCCTACGTATTACCGCGGCTGCTGGCACGTAGTTAGCCGGGGCTTATTCTTCGGGTACCGTCTGGTATCGTCCCCGAAAAAAGGGCTTTACATCCCGAAGGACTTCCTCACCCACGCGGCGTCGCTGCATCAGGGTTTCCCCCATTGTGCAATATTCCTCATTGCTGCCTCCCGAAGGAGTCGGGGCCGTGTCTCAGTCCCCGTCCGGCTGATCATCCTCTCAGACCAGCTACCCGTCGTCGGCTTGGTAGGCCGTTACCCCACCAACTACCTGATAGGCCGCAGACCCATCTCCCAGCGAATTGCTCCTTTAGCCATCTCGAAATGCTTCGAGACGCCGCATGCGGTATTAGCAGCAGTTTCCCGCTGTTATCCCCCACTCGGAGGCAGGTTGTCTACGTGTTACTCGACCGTTCGCCACTAGCGCCAGAGCAAGCTCTGACACCCGTTCGACTTGCATACCTTAGGCACGCCGCTAGCGTTCGTCCTGAGCCAGGATCAAACTCTCCACCAGTAAACTGTCGCCAGTTTGGCTGGCCCCTCCACACCGGGAGGAAAATCACGCGGCGCTCGCTCCCCCGGAACCCGAAGGCTCCGGCGGCCGTTGGCAGCGCGTGAAATGTTTGACAAAGGTACCGCTCCTAGCTCTTACGTCCTTCTCCCGAGGGAGAATTCCGCTTCCTTACCATCGTCTTTCACCACTGTTCAGTTTTCAAGGAACCCCGCGCCGCTTCGAGGCGGTGGGGCGTTCCAAGGTAAGCGGCGCGTGCTGGAGGGTGCAAAAAACCCCCGCTCGCTCTGGAGCTGGTGTCGTTCCGCCGGACCTTACGGTCCTCGTTGGCGGAGCTCCACTCGGTTTCCCTAGAGCGCGGAGGCGGTGCATCCTGCACGTGCCGTTCTACACTTGTCAATCCGGGGCGCTCTTCCTGAACTCTCGTTCGCTCTCCAGCGCTCCGTTATCTTATTCAGCGGGCCAAGAAGTGTCAAGAACTTTTTTCAGCTCTTTTTAACTTCTGATCGGGCTTTCCGAGGAGGATCTCCCCCTCTCGCCGGCGTTCCGCCGGGCCCCTCAACCGCGCTCCCGTATATTACTCGCGGCCGTTTCGGGTGTCAACTGGTTCTGGAAGATTTTTGCGTTCGACTTAAAACGCAGCGGTCTAGTCCGACAATCGCGTCCTTACCCGTCCAGTTGGCGGCGGGCCTGCCGGCCCCAATCGCCCGCATCTAGAGCGATCACCTGCTCCCAGGCCAACCGGGCCTCGGACGTTCGCCCTCCGTTGGACAGCGTCATTCCCAGCTCGTAGTAGCATTCCGGCTCATCCGGATCGAGCTGCACCGCGGCCTGGAGTTCGGCAAGCGCCTCATCCATCTGCCCCTGTTCTCGGAGGAGCGCGCCCAGGCGGCAGTGGGCGCGGGAGTTCGTACCCGCGTGGTAGCTCTCCGGCGCCAGGGGGATCGCTTCCCGGAAGGCAGCCGCCGCTTCCGCCAGGCGGCCCGTTTCGTTCAACGCCAGACCCAGGTTGTAGTGTGCCGTGAGGTGTTCGGCGTCCAGCTGGATCGTCTGCTGATACTCGCCGATAGCTTCGTCCAGGCGGCCGGCTTCGTCCAGAAAGACGGCGAGATTGAAGCGATAGTCCACGGCCATCGGCCGCAGTCGCACGCATTCCCGGTATTCCCGGATCGCCGCCTCAATCTCGCCCGCTTCATCCAGCGCCATCGCCAGGATCTGGTGCGCGCCGGGTTTCTCGGGGGCGAGCCGGACCGCCGCCTCGGCAGCGGCCACTGCCTCTTCGAGACGGCCGGCCCGCTGCAGCGCCCGCGCCAACTCGTAATGGTGGTTCAGGTCTTCCGGGTCGAGACGCAACGCTTCTCGATATTCAAGGACCGCCGCCTCCGTCTGGCTGTCCGACGACAGCGCGTACGCCAGAAGGGCATGCGCGATCGCCAGATCCGGCGCCAGCCGCACGGCTTCCCGCAACTGCTCTACAGCGCTCCCCAAAGCGCCGTCCCGCAGGAACGCCATCCCGCGGTCCATCAACTCGTCGGCATTGATCGTCGTCGTCTCCATCGGGGTCTCCCGACCACGGATGCTGTGATCCGGGCCTTGCAGCGCCTAGCGAGCCGCCTTGAAGCCCCACGCCTCATCGAAATAGCCGGCGTTCACCACTTCCGGCGCCGCCCCCAGCCGGAGCACCGCCCAGTCGGGCAACTTGGGCGTCAGGTGGACATTGCTGGCCTCGATCTCTTTGCGGGTCCAGGTGTGCCCACTGTTGAGAACCACGTACTTCTTCGGGTTCAGCGGGTTCGGATAGATCAGCACCGGCAGGTGGTCCGGCCCGTAGTTTCGGCCGGCCGCCTGAAAGCCTTCGCGGGTCCACCGCACCGGCAGCTTTCCAATGATCTTCGCCAGAACGCTGTTCGAGCCGGGGTCGCCGAAGAGGACCAGGTTCCCGTCCCAATCGGTCGCCGCCACGTCGCGGTCGTCCTTCACGGGCGCCTCGCCTCGGAAGCCAAGCCGCCACTCCTCCTGGAAACGCCTCAGAACGCCGTCTGCATACGTCTGCGCCGCCGGGCTCCACGGGGCGCCGGTTCCCCGGACCAGGAGAAAGCGGTCGGTGAAAGCATCATCAATCGGGCCCTGCAACCCCTTCCGTTTGGCGAGGCCGGCGGGTCCGTCCCCCTTAGCGATGCTCCAGACCTGCCCCTTTCGGGAGAGGCGGACGACCCGGTTCGGGGTGATCGACATGCGCTGGCCGTCGATCTGGAGCTGCGTGGCGAGCGTAGGAATGGGCCCGAGGAACAACCCGGCGACGTTCTCCGTCGTCACCGTCACGGTTTCATCGCCCGCGTCCGCCTTCACCGTGGCGCGCCGGTAGTGCTCCTGAAGCGCGTTGAGGATGACCCAGTGGCTGCGGTTGTACTTCAGCGTCCAGGTGGTGAATTTCACCTGCTTCGGCCGCGGCTCGCGCTTGTGGGTCTCCAGTTGGCGCATGATCTCTTTCAGGCTGTCCGGGTGGTAGGCGTGCTCCGTATTCGGCCCGACGATCAGGTTCAACGCGAGCCCTTCCTTCGCCATCGCGTCCCGCATCTGCAGCGACGCCTGAAGCTGGGGGTCCTTTTCGCCGCCGTACGCAATGAAGGGCGTATGGGCGGCGTTCAGCGCATAGTCCACCGCATCATACAGATGCCAGCCCTGCTCCTGGTAGGCGGGCACGGGATCGTTGCTCTTGCGATAAATCCCTGTTTCGGAAAAGCCGGCGCCGGGGCTCACCGCCGCCCACAGGTCCGGATAATGCACGCCCATGTGCCAGGCGCCGTGCCCGCCCATCGAGAAGCCGCGCAGAATGATGCGGTTCGGATCGATGGAATACTGCTTCCGCACGTCCTCCAGCGCCTCGAAGACATCGGTCTCTCCCGCCCAACGCCACCCATTGTTACCACGCCCAAACGGGTGCAGCTCAATATAGGGCTGGTCCGGCGGCCGGGTATTACGCGGCGGCTCATTCTGCTGCAGGAACGTCACCTCTGTCGGCCCGCGCCCATGCAGCACCACGTCCAGCCGCCAGGGCTTTCGGGAGGTCGGGTCGAAATCCGCAGGCAGAACCACCCCGTACGGCTGGACTGAACCGTCGATACGGCTTACATAGCCGCGCAGGGTCCGGCCGGGCTGACTTCGCCAGGGCCGCACGCCCAGCAGGTCGGCTCGCTGCAATCCGGTCTCCAGACCGCGCAGGACGGCCGCAACGTGGTTCTTGTTGGCGTAGAGCCCGAGCTGGTCCGCCATCCGTGCGACGTGCAGGAAGACGGCGGCGTCGGCGTTCTCCTCCGGACGAAGCCCTTTGAGACGATCAGCGAGCTGTTGTCGTCGCAGGTCGAGCTGGCTGCGTTCTTCGGGCGTGAGGGTGTACGAGGGCGGGGGTTTGCTGAACGGCTGCTGCGCGAAGGCGGCGGGGACCGCCGCCAGCATGGCCAGGCCGAGCAAGAGGAGAGAAGGGCGCATGGACAAACTCCTGGGGCTACACACCAGGACTGTTCACATGCAGCGCCGAGCATTCCTCGGCGGCGAACAGAGAGGGACTACTTCAGAAAGCTTCGACGAAGCTGCGGACGCGCTGGAACTCGCGCTGGAGCATGCGCACCAGCGCCGTCGCACGGGTCCAGGCGCCGTCGGCGGCGCTCGCCTCAAGCTGACGGCAGAGGTCGGGCATGTCGCCGGCGCCCAGTGTCGCGCTGGCGCCCCTTAGCTCGTGAGCCAGTTGGACGGCGGCGCTGTCCTGCTCTTTCACCGCCGCTTCCAGGCGCATCAGCAGGGGGCTGGTGGTGACGACGAACAGTTGGAGCAGCTCACGAACCACTCGTTCATCATTCCCCAGCAACACCGTCAGTTGCTCCAGGTCGAAGGGTGAGGCGGCGCCTGTGTTCGGGACAATTAGGGAAGGAATAGGAGAACCCCAGGCCCGAGAAACCGCGACGCCGCGCTGCCGAAATGCGGCAGTCCCTTCCGGCAACCCGTAGTTAGACATCCATGTCTCTCGCAGTGCTTCATTTCGGACGAGGAGGCGGAATCCGCCTCCGAACGCAGGATCAAGCGGGGAAAGTCTGTGCGAGGAGCACCCAGGAGAGGCCGCTCGCCACGAATTTTGAGCCCGATTACCGCCAGCCAGAGCGGACGAGCAGCTTTTCCGCCAGCTCATCCCCGCACACATCGTAGAGGCCGAGCTCCACCTGCCGGCGGAGTTCCGCCACGCGGTCTTCCCGCACTTCCGGGGCTCCGCGGAGAGCGTCCATGGCCACCCGGAGGTCGTCCGCATAGGCAGAGATCCGGCGTGCATCCACCTCCAGGCCGCGCACGGGCGGGAAATCATCATCATTGTCGAATGGCACGTCTTTAATCCAATCCATGAACTTCGGAGGCTCGCTCCAGGCGCTCTGCAGCGAGTTTCCGGGCCAGCCGGCAGCTTTAGCGTGTTCCATACAGCTCCACTTACCCCGATACAATCTGTGGCCATCTGTCCGACAGCGGGCGTCGCCAGCCACATCCGGAGGCGTCGCTTGACGCCGTGGAGAGTGCATCCGCCAGTCTGCGCGGCAGCGCGTTGGCTGTCGCTCTTCGATGCTTTGCCAGAAGGTGCGTCGCGAGGCCGTATCCTTCCTTCGCGATTACCCCTGGAAACCGGCCGCCCCTCCAGCATCAGGTTGCTGCGGCGCCGGCCTTCTCTCTCACGAAGGTTACTTCGTCGGCCCCGGGCCGCAGCGAAAGGGGTTTGTCACCGCCGTACCGCAGCCGCCGTAGGCCGACGCCGCCGCGAGCGGTGCTCCCGTGACTCCGGCGAGGCGGAGCGGGAGTCGCTTTACCGGCTCCGTCCGATTAGCAGCCAGCCAGTACCAGCCGGACGCTATCACCACCACAGAACTAAATTTAGTAGAGCCTAAAAAACTTTCCCTAAAGCCTTGGCAGCCGTGTTTTCGACGTGTTATACCTCACTGGACGTGCTCAATCGGCTGGTTGCCAGAGAGGCCCGCTATGCATACCTCACGCCGCAAGGCTTTCACCCTCATCGAACTTCTCGTCGTGATCGCGATCATCGCCATCCTGGCCGCGATCCTGTTCCCCGTCTTCGCCCAGGCTCGGGAGAAGGCGCGTCAAACCGCCTGTCTTTCGAACCTGAAGCAGATGGCGGCGGCCGTGTCCATGTATGTCACCGACAACGAACTCTACCCGGTTTACTCGTATCCCGCGGGCAACACGCGCTGGCACACCATCCTCCAGCCGTACGTAAAGAACGACCAAGTCTTCGTGTGCCCCTCTTCCAGCTTTTCGCGCTTCCACTTCCGCAACATGGGCTACGGCTACAACTACCAGTACCTGGCCCGCGATGCCGCCCGCGGCGGGCAGGGAGCCAGCCACGAGGCCCAGATCGAGTACGCCGCAGACACGATCGCCATTGCGGACTCCTTCGGGACGGGCGGCTGGTCCAAGAGTCCTCAACCCTGGAGCGACGCCGTCAACGAATGCGACCGCCTCGGCAACCACGGCTACACGATTGATCCGCCGTTGCTCCCGCCCAGCGCCGGCAACCGCTTCGGAACGAGCTGTACTCCGGGCGCCACGCTAGCCAACTATCCCGGGGCGGGTCATACCCGGATCGGCACGCGGCACAGCGGCGGAGCAAACGTCGCCTTCTGTGACGGCCACGCGAAATGGATGCGCCGGGAGGTGTTGGAGGTCGACAACACCTACTGGAACGGACGCAAGGACCCCAGCCCGTAGTCCGCAACTTCCCGGAAACAGGACAGGCAAAAGAGAGCGAGCGAGCCGCGGCGG
>Ga0216301_1000489_pt1 | contig 9978 bp, 9 predicted proteins | sample 4hB_Boncat_minus_FD_156203 | JGI IMG/M metagenome (GOLD analysis project Ga0216301, IMG submission 156203) | Terrestrial sediment cell enrichment communities for BONCAT metagenomics from Utah, United States - 4hB_Boncat_minus | ecosystem: Environmental > Terrestrial > Deep subsurface > Rock...
CCCTCGTGGCTGTCGGCGCAGGCACGCTCGCAATTGTCGCAGCCGACGCAGAGATTCTCGTCGATCAGAAGCACGTCGGTCGCCTCGCCGATGCCGTTCTCGACCAGGAAGGATGCGATCGAGGAATACATGTCGACGACTCCGCCGAACCCTTCCTTCTTCGATTCGACGAAGCTGGTGAGCTGCTGGCGGGAGGCCATGTCTCCCTTGAGCTTGGCCAGGAGCTGGGGCTTACGCTCGAGCAGGCGGCGGACGGCGTCTCCCTGGAGCTTGATCACTTCGGACTTGATCGCTGCCCGGACGGTGGCGGTGCGGCGGCCGCCGTCGATCAGCGCCATCTCGCCGACATAGCAGCCGGCGGGCAGGTAGGAGAGGAAGACGGGCTTTCCGCCGATATTCTTCTCGACGACCATCGAGCCCTGGCGGATGACGTAGATGTCGTAGCCGTCCTCGCCCTCGTTGATCAGCGTCTCGCCGGCGCGCAGGCGCTTCAGCTCCGAGGCTTCGATCACTTCGCCAAGATCGTCGGGCGTGAGGCCGGAGCCGAACATCTGGAGGAGCTGCCGCTCGATCGAGATTCGGGTGACGGCCCGCCGCGCCGCCGGCACCGCCGCCATCAGCTTCAGCGCGGCGATGCGCGAGACTTCGACCAGGATGGAATCTTCCGCGGTGCGGATGGTGGCGCCGCGCCGGCGGCCGGAGATGAGGCCGACCTCGCCGAAGATCGAGCCCTGCTGGATCGGCACGGTCTGGCTGCGGTCCTTCGGGTTGATCTCCACGAGCACCGAACCGGAGGCGATCGTGAACAGCGAGGAGCCGGGGTCGTTGCGCTCGAAGACGGTGCTGCCCGCAGGGTAGTAGCGCGCCTCGCTGTCGAGCATGAACTCACGCATTTGGAGCGGGGACAGCTCATTGAGGATGGTGACGTTGGTGCGCATGAACTCGAGCCATTCGTCGACGCTTCGGCGCCCGGGAAGCCCCTTGAACTTGGCTTCGAGGATCGGCTCGTCGGCGGGCTTCAGAGCGCGGTTGCCGTTGATGAACTCAACGACGTCATAGCCCTGGTTCATGCAATGCTTGATCAGCGGATAACCGGCGAGCGCCCCGATTACGTAGATGCCGGGCTTGGTACTCTCGAAGCTTGGCGAGAGCTTGGGGAAGGCCTCGCGGTCCTCGCTGGTGAATTCGATTCCGCAGCTTTCGACGAACGCGCGCGGCGCCGCCGAGCCCATCCGGGCGATGATGCGGTCGCAGCGGATCCGCTGCACGCCGTCCCGCGTGTCGACGGTGAGCCAGCCCGGCTCGACCTTCGACGGCGAGGTTTCGGTCAGAATGTTGATCCGGCCCGAGTCCCGCGCCTCCATCAGCAGCTTGACGTTGGCGCCCTTGGCACGCGCGAAATCGGCGCCGCGGTTGAGGATGCTGACGACATTGCCCTGCTCGGGATCAGCGGCGAGGCCGAGCGCATTCTCGATGCCGGCATCGCCCGATCCGACGACGGTGATGTGCTCGTCGACATATTCGCCGGGATCGTCGAGCTGATACTGGATGTGGGGGAGGTTGCCGCCCTCGCAGCGCATCTTGTTGGGATTGCCCTGCGTGCCGATGGCCAGGACGACATATTCGGCCTTGATCGACTCGCCGCTCGTCATGGAGAGCGTGAAATCGCCTTGCTCACCAGCGATCGACTTCACTTCGGCGTTCAGCATCACGTTGATCTTGCGATCGGACGCTTGGCGGTCCCAAGTGCCGAGCACCGCCTCGCGCTTTCCGGCCTCGAAGTCGAGATCCGAGCGAAGCACGAGCTGGCTTGGCGTCGCCATGACGTGCTTGCCCTTCTGATACTTGTAGATCGTATCGGAAAGGTGGTTGGTCTTCTCGAGGAGGACGTGCGACAGGCCGAGCTCGGCCGCGCGCCCGGCGGCGCTCAAACCGGCCGGCCCCGAGCCCACGATCGCGATGCGGAACGTCGCCGTCACTCTTTCCCCTCCGAAAGCGCGGACGACACTCTAACAGCTTCGTTCCGCTTCGCCAGACTTGACCTTGAATGATTTGAAGGAAAACATCCGCGCATGACAGGGGGCGCTCCAGCAGGCCGCCGGCACTCGTCGATGCCGACCATCATCCTCATCGCGGCGGGGGTGATGGCCGCGGCTTCGGCGGCGATCGCGCTGTCGCGATCGGGCGACGACGATTCGCCGACAAAGGCCGCGCACGGGAGCGTCGAGCCCGACCGGCCTGTGGGAAGCGTCGAGGAGAAGGTCGCCGAGCTCGAGGCGAAGCTGAAAAAAGAGCCGGACAATCCGCCCGGCTGGCGGCTGCTCGGCTGGTCCTATTACGAGATGGGCGACCTGATGCGCTCGGCCGCCGCCTATCGCCGCGCGGCCGAGATCGAGCCGGGCAATGCGGAAAATTGGTCGTCGCTCGGCGAAGCGCTGCAGACGGCGAGCACGGAGGTGTCGCCCGAAGCCGCGGCCGCCTTCGCTCGGGCGCTGAAGCTCGACCCTACCGATCCGCGTGCCCGCTATTTCAGCGCGGTGCAGAAGGACCTCAAGGGCGAGCATGAAGCGGCCGTCTCCGACTGGATCGCGCTTCTGAAAGACACGCCGGCGGGCGCGCCGTGGGAACAGGATCTGCGGCGAACGATCGAGCAGGCCGCGGCCAAGGCGAAAATCGACCTTGCCGGGCGCATTCCGGCGCCGCGGGAGACCTCCGCCGCGACCGCGGCCATTCCGGGTCCAAGCGCGGCGGATATCGCCGCGGCGTCCTCGATGCCGCCGAGCCAGCAGTCGGAGATGGTGCGCGGCATGGTCGACCGGCTCGCAAGCCGGCTTAAGCGCGAGCCGAAGGACGCGCAGGGGTGGATGCGGCTGATGCGCGCCCGGATGGTGCTGGGAGAGGCCGAAGCCGCGTCCGAAGCGCTCCGCTCGGGCCTCGCCGCCTTCAAGGGCGACGCCGGCACTCAGGCGCAACTGAACCGCGCGGCGGACGAGCTCGGCGTTCCTCGTGGCGGGTGACGGCGCGGCCGCGCCGCTGATCGTCTCCGTCGTCGGCACTCGCCCCGAAGCGATCAAGATGGCTCCGGTCGTGCGGGCGCTGTCGGAGCGCGGCGCTCGGCAGGAAGTGATCCTCACCGGCCAGCATGCGGGGCTCGAGACGAGCTTCGAGCTGCCGCGGCGCGCGGTCTCGAGCCTCGGCATCAACCTCAAGGACCAGAGCGCGGGCGAGATACGCGATGCGATCCACTTGGCGTTGCTTCGGCGCTTCATCTCCCGCCGGCCGGGCATGGTGCTCGTGCAAGGGGACACGTCGAGCGCCTTGGGCGCGGCGCTCGCCGCTTACGATTGCGCGGTTCCGATCGGGCATGTGGAAGCGGGGCTCCGCTCGGGCGACCGGCGCCAGCCCTGGCCGGAAGAGGACAACAGGGTGCTGATCGACCGGATGGCGGACCTCCTGTTCGCGCCCACCGACACCGCGGCGGCGAACCTGGCGCGCGAGCGGGATGCTCGCGGGCGGATCTTCGTCACCGGCAATACCGGCATCGACGCGCTTCTGCTCGCCCGGCGGGCGGGGACGCAGCCGCCGGAAAGCGCGCGGAAGACGATCCTCGTCACCTGCCACAGGCGCGAGAACCAGGGCACGCGGCTGCGGGCAGTGGCCGCGGCGCTGAAGCGGATGGCAGCCCAGCTTCCGGTGGAGATCATGTTCGTGCTCCATTCGAACCCGCATCTGCGCCGGACGGTCCAGTGCCTGCTCGGCGGGGTTCCGCATGTTGTGCTGATCGAGCCGCTCGGGCATGCCGACATGGTGGGGCTGATGGACCGCTCCTGGCTGATCCTCACCGACAGCGGCGGCATCCAGGAGGAAGCGCCCGGGCTGGGGCGGCCCGTGCTCGTCCTTCGCGACCGGACCGAGCGCGTCGAGGCGCTTGCGACGGGGAGCGTCGAGCTCGTCGGCACGCGATCGAACCGCATCTGCGAGGCCGTCGCTCGGCTGCTCCACGACGAGCGGCTCTATGCCGAGATGGCGCGGCCGCGCTTTCCGTTCGGCGACGGCCATGCGGCTCCCCGCATCGCCGAGGCGGTGGAAGCCTATCTCGGCGGCCAGCGCATCGCGGCCGGGCCGAGGCTCGTCGCCGATTGAACCGGCTCGGGTTCCTGGCGTTGTCCGGCCGACCCACAGCATGAAAGCGAATGAAATGAACCTAAGAGCCGCCCTCCCCGCCGCCGCCTTGCTCGTCCTTTCCGCCTGCGGCGGAGGCGAGGCCGAGAAGAGCGCCGACAGGCTGGAAGAGGCCGCCGAGCAGAGCGATCCGGCGGCGGCCCAGGTCCTCCAGAATGCGGCGGACGAGGTCAGCGCAGGCAACATCAGCGCGCAGGAGGCGATGCAGGCGGCCGGGAACGCCCAGGCCGAGACGGTCGCGCCGCCCTCGATGCAGGCTCAACCCAACCGCGCCGGCCAGCAGACGCCGCCGCAAAAAGTGCCGACCGGCCCCGGCAGCACGGAGGCTCAGCAGGGCAATAGCCAGTGATCGCGGCCGCCGTCCCGCTCAGCCTTGACACCGGAGCAAGCGCGGCCATATGCGCCGGGCCTCGCTTCACGGCCCCTTCGTCTAGCGGTCCAGGACGTCGCCCTCTCACGGCGAAAACACGGGTTCGAGTCCCGTAGGGGTCACCATAGTTGCGACGGCTGGGAGTTTCGATGGCTATGCTCCGCCAGTTCGTCCTTTCAGCTCTGCTCACCTTCTTATCGGCGCCTGCTTCTGCCCAAAGCGATGCGGCACATGCCGTCGGCGCCAGGGCGGAAGCGGCGAAGGCAGAGTCAAGGCGAGCAGCCACGGTACGCGTCGTTCTCCAGACAAGCGAGGGGCCGATCACCCTCGAGCTGGAGACGGAGCGGGCGCCTGCAACGACTGGCAATTTCCTGAAGTACGTGGATCAGAAGCGGCTGGACGGCACGACCTTCTACCGAGCGACGAAGGTTGCTCCGGAGCTAGGCCTGATCCAGGGCGGTGTACGCAACAATCCCAAAAGATTGCTCCCGCCGGTGGTGCACGAGCCGACGAGCAAGACGGGGCTGTCGCATGTGGATGGGGCGATCTCCATGGCTCGCAATGCTCCCGGCACCGCTACCGCCGACTTCTTCATCACAATAGGTGCGCTGCCTTCCATGGACGCCAATCCCACCGCTAGCGGAGACAATCTGGGATTCGCCGCTTTCGGTCGCGTTGCGGAAGGAATGGAGACCGTTCGACGCATCCTCACCGCGCCCACTTCACCAACCGAGGGCCAAGGCGTGATGAAGGGGCAGATGCTCGCCAAGCCGGTCCGGATCATCACGGCGCGGAGGGCCAGACAACAGCCTTCAGCGTCACCCGATCATGAGAAGTAGAGCCGCATAGGCGCCGGTGCCGAGGGCGAAGGCCCAGAAGCGGCTGTCGCGGTCTTCGGGAAGCTCCTCCTTCAGAACGTTGAGGATGACTCCGCCGGCGAGGAAGGCGAACAGCGCCGAGACGATCAGCGGCGACACCGTGGTGGCGATTCCGAGGCCCCAGCCGGCGATCGGCGACAAAGCGAGGAGCCAGCGGCCCTCCCGGTCGTAGGCGTGGCCATGATGCTCCCGAAGGCCCTGATCGTTGACGAGGAAGTGAACGCCCATCGCGAACGCGTACATTGCGAGACCGCCCAGGCCCGTCTCCTCCCGGTGGACGAGGAGATAACCAATCAATGCGTTGTAGACGGCAAAGGAGAGGAGGTGCACCCAGAAGACCCCACGCGTCGGACGGCGCTCGGCGCCTCCCTCCCCCTCCGGGCAGGCGGAGCGGCGCGCCATCCGGTCGAGGCCGTAGAAAGCGGCCAGGCCCACCAGCGCGACGAGGTAGGAATGGCTCTCGATCCTGTTGAGGATGCCGCCGCCCTCGCCCAGCGCCTCGCCCACCGCCTCCTGATATTCGGCGAGCTCGGGCAGTAGGTGCACGAACACATATGCCACCGAGACTCCGCCGGCGATCGAAAGCCAGATGCTCCTCGGAGTGACGTGGAGAAATTTCAGCCGCGAGCCGAGGATGTGGATCAGCGCGAATGCGATCGCGACCGCGGCTGGGGCAAGGGAGTTCGGCTCCATGCAGGTATAAACAGCGGTCGGGGCCGGTGTTCCGCGGTGGAACCGGGAACCGTCCTGAGGCCTTTACCGGCTTGTCGTCCAGACGCACCTGTAGCCGCGTAGAAAACAACATAAGCGAGGATGATCAGATGAAAGACTTCAAAGCATTCGTCTCTCGGGGGAACGTGCTCGACCTTGCCGTGGCAGTGATCATCGGCGCCGCATTCGCGACGATCGTCGCCTCACTCACCGATGACGTGATCATGCCGGTGGTCGGAGCGCTCTTCGGCGGGCTCGACTTTTCCAATTACTTCATCCGCCTCGGGCCGCTTCCCGAAGGCTATGCCGGTCCGATGAGCTATGCGGCGCTGAAAGCCGCCGGCGTGCCGATGCTCGGCTACGGCCAGTTCATCACCACGCTCGTCAACTTCCTGATCCTCGCTTTCATCATCTATCAGCTCGTGAAGGCGGCGGCGCGAGTGATGCCGAAGGCGGAAGAAGCGGCGGCTGGACCGGCCGAGGACATCCTCCTTCTCCGCGAGATTCGCGACGAGCTTCGCCGCCGCGCCTGAGCGCAAATTTTTTCAGGCTAGCGTGCCGTAGCGTCAGCCTTTCGGCCGATGCGACTGCGCTTGCCAGCGGCCGGGAAGCGCTGCATTCCAACAGCATGGGCGCCGGGGGGCGCCTTTGGAGTGGGGGGGGAATATGCCGCGTCTTCTGAAGCTTTCGCTTGCCGTGTCCACGGCTTTGATGATGACGGCCGCGCCGGCGGAGGCGCAGCGGATCAAACGCATCGTCGCGTTCGGCGACAGCTACGTGGACGACGGCAATCTGTTCGAGCTGCTGGGGATTCCGCGGCCGGCAATCTACCCGAACGGCCGCTTTTCGAACGGCACCAACTTCATCGACACAATGGCGCAGATCCTGAACGTGCCCGTCGACAATTTCGGGATCGGCGGCGCCTTCACCAACAACGGCAACATCAACGGACCGGGCATCCCCGGCTTCGTTACGGAATACCAGTCCTTCCTGGCGGGCGGCGGACCGGCGGCATTCCCGCGGGTGACGGGCAAGTTCGCGCCGAACGACCTGGTCGCAATCTCGATCGGCGGCAATGACGCGCGCGCCTATCAGCGCAGCCTCGGCCTCAATCCGACCTCCGCGCAGATCGCGACGCTTGTCGCCGGCGCTCCGGCCCGCGCAAACGTCAGCGTTACCGAGGCGACCACCGGGCTGAGCGCACTCGTCAATGCAGGCGCCCGAAACATCACCTTCCTTGCGGGCGACGTCGGCCGGCTTCCGGAGGTGCGCGGAACGCCGGTTTCCGCCGTGGGATCAGCATTCGCCACCACCTTCAATACCGGCATCCAGACCTCGCTTGCTGGCTTCGCCAACCAAGGCGTGATCGTCCATTATCTGGACCTCAACCGGGTCGGGAACGTCGTCGAAGCCAACCTCTCCAAGTTCGGGCTGATCAGCTCCGGCGCTTGCCCGACCGCCTGCGTCACGACCGATCCCGGCCTGCTCGACAAATATTTCTTCTATGTCGATCAGGTGCACCCGACCTCGGCCGGCTTCGCGATCATCGGGCGCTATGCGGTGCGCCAGCTCGAAGCGCCGCTCGGCTTCGAGGCGCAGACCGACCTCGGCCTTTCGGCAGCGAGCGGCTTCGGCCAGATGATGAGCGGGCGGCTGGATCTCGGCAGCGAATCGGAGAACCCGCTGTCGTTCTTCGTGGTCGGAACCGCGGCCAATCACGACGTCCGCGCTGGCCAGACCACCAACGCTTACGATTATGACAGCTTCGGTGCAGCGGCCGGAGCGGAATATGATTTTGGAATGGGGATGCTGGGCGTGGCGCTCAGCTATTCGAAGCCGCAGACGGACGCGCTCGACCGCCAGTCGCGAACGCGCGGCGACGTCTACCAGCTCGGCGCCTACGGCAAGTTCGAAGCCGGCGGCGCCTTCGCGGAAGGCTATGCCGGCGTCGGCCGGCTCGACTATCGGATGCGGCGCGCGGCCGTGATCGACGACATGTTCTCGACAAGCGACGGCACGACCGTGACCGCGGGCGCCGAAGCGGGCTATCTGATCCCGATGAGCGGAATGCAGGCGGGGCCGATCGGGGGTGTTAATTATGCGCGGGTGAAGATGGACGGCTACACGGAGAGCGGCGACGAGGTGCTGACTCTGAACGTCCAGGACCGCAGGGCGAGCGAGCTCGTCGGCTTTGCCGGCCTCGAGGCGAATTTCGAGACGGAGATGGGCGGGCTCTCGGTGAAGCCGTTCGCGAAGCTCGCGGCGGAAAAGCTGCTCGACAGCAGCGGCGGGGGCGTGCGCTTCGCCGGCACCGCGTCGCCCGGCATCGTCAACCGCTTCGTGCCCGAGGAAAGCTCCCGCGACGTCTACGGACGAGTCGAGGGCGGGGCTTCGCTGGCGCTCGGCTCGCGGGCGGCGCTCCAGTTCCAGGCGAGCGCGACGGTGGAGCATCCGGAGCATGACGAGTTCACGGGTTTTCTCGGCCTGAAGCTCGGCTTCTGATCGGGGGGCGGCGAAAGTGAGCGCAGCTCAGCTGAAGCGCTCCTTTCCGCCGGTCGTGGACGAACGCACCCGGGTCCTCGTGCTTGGCAGCCTGCCGGGAGAGGAGTCGCTGGCGCGCCAGCGATACTATGCCAATCCGCGCAACCACTTCTGGCGGCTGATGAGCGCCATCGTCGGAGTCGAGCTGGTGCCGCTCGATTATGAGGCGCGGCTCCAGGCTTTGCTGGATGCTCGCGTAGGCCTTTGGGACAGCGTCGGGACTGCATCCCGGGACGGAAGCCTCGATGCCGCCATTCGCGATCACCGGCCGAACCGGCTTGCGGAGCTGGCGCAGAGCTTGCCCGAGCTGAAGGCGGTCGGCTTCAACGGCGGGACTTCGGCCAAGATCGGCGTGAAGGCGTTGGCGGGCGCCACTCCGGCTGCTTTGATCGTGCTTCCGTCGAGCAGCCCGGCTTATACTTTGGCGTTCGAGAAGAAGCTTGAGGCGTGGCTGCAATTGAGGGACCATCTATGACCGACGGGATCAGCCGGAAGCGCTCGGGCGCGGTGCTGGAGCTTCGCTTCAACCGGCCGGACCGGAAGAACGCGATCACCAGCGCCATGTATTCGGCGCTTGCCGGAGGGCTAAGCGAGGCGGAGCGGGACGAAAGCATCCGCGTCGTCACGATTGCCGGCAGCGAGGGAAGCTTCACGGCCGGCAACGACCTCAGGGACTTCCAGCAGGCCGCGCCTGGCGAGGCGGAGCGGCCGGTCGCGCATTTCCTCGAAGCAATCTCGACTTTCCCGAAGGTGCTGGTCGCGGGCGTCGCGGGGCCGGCGGTCGGCGTGGGAACGACGATGCTCCTCCACTGCGATCTCGTCATCGCGGCGCCGAGCGCGCTCTTCTCGCTTCCGTTCGTCGATCTTGGGCTGGTACCGGAGGCGGGCAGCTCGCTGCTCCTACCCCGGCTGATCGGGCGGCAGCGGGCGGCGAAGCACTTGATCCTGGGGGAGCCGTTCGATGCGGAAACGGCGTTCGGCTACGGCCTGGTCACCGAGGTGGTGGCCGAAGACGCGCTCGACGCGCGGCTGCGCGAGGTGGCGGAGCGGATCGCCGCCAAGCCGCCCGAAGCAGTGCGGCTGACGAAGAAGCTGCTTCGCGAGGATCCGTCGGCGGTGCGGCAGCGGATCGCGGACGAAAGCGCGCTGTTCGGCGAGCGCCTGCAGTCCCCGGAAGCGGCTGAAGCCTTTGCCGCCTTTTTCGAGAAGCGCCCGCCCAACTTCAGCCGCTGAGGCTCCCTTGTTGCAAGGGCAGCCGCCGCTCCCTATCTCGATGCCATGCGCTTCGTGCTGTCG
>Ga0216301_1000490_pt1 | contig 9971 bp, 7 predicted proteins | sample 4hB_Boncat_minus_FD_156203 | JGI IMG/M metagenome (GOLD analysis project Ga0216301, IMG submission 156203) | Terrestrial sediment cell enrichment communities for BONCAT metagenomics from Utah, United States - 4hB_Boncat_minus | ecosystem: Environmental > Terrestrial > Deep subsurface > Rock...
CGCGCCGGCGGCCTCGACGATATGCTCCATCTCGTAGTCGGTAATCCCCGGCACCACCGGCGCGATCGCGACCGTGGTGGGGATGCCCGCGTCGCTCAGCATCTTCACCGCCGCGAGGCGCTTTCGTGCGGCAGGCGCTCGGGGCTCCAGGGTGCGGGAGATTTCAGGGGTGAGGGAGGTCACGGAGAGGGCAACCGACACCAGCTCCTTTTCCGCCATTGCGGCGAGGAGGTCGATGTCCCGAGTCACCCTGTCCGACTTGGTGGTGATGAACAGCGGGTGGTCGGTCTCGGCGAGCACCTCCACGATCGAGCGCATGATCCGCCACTTGCCCTCGATCGGCTGGTAGGGGTCCGTATTGGTGCCGATGGCTATCGGCGCGCAGCGGTAGCCGGGCTTCGAAAGCTCGGCGCGAAGCAAAGCGGCCGCGTCAGGCTTTGCGAACAGCTTCGACTCGAAATCCAGCCCCGGCGACAGATCGTGGAAGGCGTGGGTGGGCCGAGCAAAGCAATAGATGCAGCCATGCTCGCAGCCTCGGTACGGATTGATCGAACGGTCGAACCCGACATCGGGCGAGACGTTGCGGGCGATGATGGTCTTCGGCTTCTCGATCGTCACCGTCGTCCGGAGCGGCGGCGGCCCGCCGTCCAACTCCTCGCGCGCATCCAGCCAGTCGCCGTCGGCTTCGCGGACTGCGAGGCCGAAACGGGTCGGCGTCCTGTTCTCGGGCGCGCCGCGGCCGATTCGGGCGTCGGGGCGGATCATCGGACCGGCCGGTGCGCGGAAAGCCACAAAAGACCCGCGAAATGGGCGGAAAAACCCTTTGCTTTCAGTGGAGCCTGCGCGCGCTGCCGGCTGTGCAACGAAAGGGCGCCGTAGCGGCCGGCGAGGAGATCGAGCCGATTCACGACACCGACCGTACCCGATTATGGAGAACAAATCAAGAACGTCTATTCAGTGCCTGCGCTCGCCATTGTGCCTGAGTCCCGCCGTTCGAGCCGCACCGCCTTCGGCCCGGTCATTCCGGGGAATTTCGGCCACAGCCCCTGGACGAGGGCGCCGCGCGTGCCGGAATCCTTCCCCGCCTGCTGCTCGTAGATCCAGTAATTGCGAAGCACGATCGGCACGTAGCCGCGCGTCTCCCAATAGGGGATCGACTCGATGTAGAGCAAAGGATCGCCCTCATCGATGCCGCGCGCATTCCATTCGCTGACCGGCGTCAGGCCGGCATTGTAGGCGGCGATGACCTTGGGAAGGAGGCCGCTCGTGCTGCCGTTGTCGCGCAGGAATTCGAGGTAGCGCTGGCCATATTCGAGGTTCAGGGCCGGGTCGCTCAAATGCTCCGGAGCGAAGCTTTCGCCGCGGCTGCGCGCCATGTCACCCGCAGTGCCGGGCCTTACCTGCATCAGCCCATGCGCGCCGGCCGGGCTCACGACCTGCGTGCGGAAGTTTGATTCCTGGAGGGCGTGGGCAAAGGCAAGCGCCTGATCGACCCGCCAGCCCTTGACCGGCCGCCAATCGGGAACCGGGTAGCGCGCGGCCATATTGACGCGTCCGCCCTGCGGCACGTTGTGCGCGAGCCAGAACTGGGTGCCGGGCAGGTTGAGGTCGGAAGCAAGGTGGAGGAGGGCGTTGTGCTCGGCCGGAGCGATCTTCGCTTGGTGGGAGATCGCCTCGTCGGCGAGCGCCCGCTCGCCCAGTTCGTTGAGAGCGATCGCAGCGCGCACGTTCGCCCTTGAAGCGATCGCCTTCCACTCGGCGTCGCGATAGTCGTGGAGCTCGTTCGGGTCCTGCTTGCTGACCCCAAGCGCGCTCGCGGCAAGCATGCCGTAGAAGGTCTCCTTCATGTGCGCCGCGCTCCTGAGCCGCGCCTGGACCCGCTCCGGCTTCCCGCACATCATGTCCGCGCGCGCCGCCCAATAATGTCCGGCGGCCGAAAGCTCGGCATCGTTGGCCCGCCCCGCGACGGTCGCGAAGCTCGCGCCGGCTGCGTTGCAGTCGCGCATCCGCCAGGCCGCGAGCCCAGCCACCCATTCGCCCTGCAGCGCCCATTCGCCCTGGCCCGCCCGCGCCTTGTCGGCGAGGCGCCGTGCATCGGCAAATGCGCCGATGATGTAGTAGGACCAGCCGATCCGCTGCTGATATTCGGCCAGCGCCTCCGGCGTCAGCACATATTCTTGGGCCGTGAGCAGGCTTTCGGCCGCTGCCGGCTGGTTGTCCTTGATGAGCGGCTGGATCAAGGTCTCGAGCGCGGCCGCCGCCGGATCGCCCTTGACGCCTTTGGCCCGCGAGCGGCGCGGCTGCCCGCCGCCCCAGACCAGCCTCTGCGGCTGCGCGAAATAGGGAAGCTCGGCCGCGCCGCGCGTTGCCGCGAGCCGGGCGAGCTGGCCCGCCTTCGGCATGTCCGGCGCCTTGGCGAGAAGCGCGAGCAGCGGCTCGAGCTCGGCCCTGGGCGAGTTCTTCGCGGTGTAGAGCTCGGCGCGGGCGATCGCGTGGAGCGGACCGTCGCCCATGGCGTCCAGCCTTGCCGACGCGCCCACCCAATCCTGCGCCCGGATCGCGGCGAAGACGTCGCGATAGGCGGTGCGCTCCGCTTCCGAAAGCACGCTCGGCGGCGCCGCGCGGTGACCGACCGCTCCGGCCGGCGCTTCGGCGGCAGCGGCGGCCGGCGCGAGCGGGAGAATCGCGGCGGCGGCGAGGAGCAGGTGGCGGATCATTGCTTGAATTCCTCCATCAACATCTGAAGGTCGGCCCAGGCTTGAGCCTTGTACGCAGGTTGGTTGAGCAAGAATGAAGGAGAGAGGGTGACGAGGGTCTTAACGGTGCCCCCATGAGTCGCGACCTCGTGCCAGCGCCCGCGCGCCTGCGCCATTCCGAGCCCAAGCAGCGCCTTCGAGCAATTGTCCCCGAACAGCAGCAGAGCGCGGGGCCCCGCAAGGCCGACATGATGGCGGGCAAGGCTCGCGCACTGGGTCGCGGCGGCGCTGGTGAAGCGGCCGTCGGGCGAACGCAGGCAGGAGAGCGAGGCGAGGTAGATCGACTCCCGGTTCCGGCCGATCGCCGCAAGCATCCGGTCGAACAGCCGTCCGACCTCGCCCGATATGAGCGTGCCCGTGGTGCAATCCTCGGCGGCGGGCATGTCGGTGAGGATCATCAGGCCCGACGTCGGGTCACCCGCCGGGCAGATCCGCCGCGCTGTCGGCGAGGCGAAGGGAAGGGACGTGCTTTCGCGAAGCCAGCCCTGGAAGAGATCGAGCTGGCCCGGAAGCGTCTCCTGCGTCTCCGCGGGCGCCGCCGTCACCGTCGGCGCAGCGGGCGCGGGCTTGGCTTTGGGGCGCAGCCAGTCGCGCGGCGCCTCGTCGACCATTACGTCGACGCCAGCGTCGGCCCACCACGAAAGGACGCTCGCGGCGTCCGCCAAGGATATTGAATTTCCCCCCCGCTCCACCGGACGATTGAGTCAGCGATGGCCGGGCTGGTCAACCGCAAAAGAGCCGCTTATCTGCCAGCTGTTGCGAGAACGCGATGAGAAGCGCGCATCTGCGCCCCACGGAGACCCGAATGGCTGAACGCGAGTCGATGGCTTACGATGTGGTGATCGTCGGCGCTGGCCCGGCAGGGCTCTCCGCCGGAATCCGCCTGAAGCAGCTCGCCGACGCGGCGGGGCGCGAGCTGTCCGTCTGCATTCTCGAAAAAGGCTCCGAAGTCGGCGCTCACATCCTGTCGGGCGCGGTGATCGATCCGCGCGGGCTGGACGAGCTTCTTCCAAACTGGCGCGAGCTGGACAGCCCGCTCACCGTGCCGGTCGTCGAGAACCTCCACTGGGTGCTGACGAAGAAGAAGAAATATTCGCTTCCGCACCTCTTCATGCCGCCCTTCATGAGCAACAAGGGCACGTTCACCGCCTCGCTCGGCAATGTCTGCCGCTGGCTCGCCGGACAGGCCGAAGCATTGGGCGTCGAGATCTTCCCGGGGTTCGCCGCGGCGGAAGTGCTCTACAACGAGGGCGGGTCCGTCAAGGGCGTCGCCACCGGCGACATGGGCGTCGGGCGCGACGGGGAGCCGAAGCCTGAATATCAGCCTGGGATGGAGCTTCACGGCCGCTACACCTTCTTCGCGGAAGGCGCGCGCGGGCACCTCACCAAGCAGGTGAAGCGCAGGTTCGATCTCGATGCGGGCACGGAGCCGCAAGTCTACGGCATCGGCCTCAAGGAATTGTGGGACGTGGATCCCGCCAGACACGTGCCCGGCCGAGTCATCCACACGCAGGGCTGGCCGCTGGAAGACGCCTGGGGCGGCGGCTTCATCTACCACCAGGAGGCGGGCCAGGTCGCCCTGGGCTTCGTGGTCGCGCTGAACTACCGCAATCCGTACCTTTCGCCGTTCGAGGAGTTCCAGCGCTGGAAGCAGCATCCGGCGATCCGCGAGCTGCTCGAGGGCGGCAGGCGAGTCAGCTACGGCGCGCGTGCGATCAACGAGGGCGGTTATCAGGCGATTCCCAAGCTCGCATTCCCGGGCGGCGTGCTGATTGGGTGCTCGGCGGGCTTCGTCAACGTGCCGCGGATCAAGGGAAGCCACACCGCGATCAAGTCCGGAATGCTCGCCGCTGAAGCGGCTTTCGAGGCGATCGGGGCGGAGCGCGGCAACGACAGCCTCGATGCCTATGACGCGAACCTCCATTCGAGCTGGGTCGCGGACGAGCTGAAGATGGTCCGCAACGTCGAGCCGATGGTGGCGAAGTTCGGCGGCACGATGGGCACTTTGCTCGCCGGCACGGACATGTGGATGCGCTATCTGAAGATCGGCCTGCCCTTCACGATGCGCCACCACCGCGACAACGAGACCTTGTGGCGCGCCGATCTCGTGAAGCCGATCGAATATCCCAAGCCCGACGGGGTGATCAGCTTCGACCGCCTGTCCTCGGTGTTCCTCTCGAACACCAATCACGAGGAGGATCAGCCGGTCCATTTGCAACTGAAGGACCCTGCGATCGCCACGGCGGTCAACCTCCCGCTCTATGCCGGCCCGGAGCAGCGTTATTGCCCGGCAGGCGTTTACGAATATGTGGAGGAGGGCGGGCGCCCCCGCCTCCAGATCAACGCCCAGAACTGCGTCCACTGCAAGACCTGCGACATCAAGGACCCGACGCAGAATATCGAATGGGTCGTGCCGGAAGGCGGAGGAGGCCCGAATTACCCGAACATGTAGGCAAAGGCTGGTCGGGGCCGCGGCGGCTGCGCTGCTTCTCGCCGCACCGGCGGGGGCTAGTGTCGACGACCGCGCGCTCCTCACCGCCTACGCCAAGGCTCGGGCGGCGGACAGCATGGGCGCGTCTGCGGCGGCGGCCGAAGCCTATGCGGCGGCGCTCGCCCTCTCGCCAGACAATGAGGTGCTTGCAGGACGTGCTCTCGGGCAGGCGATCGCGGCCGGAAACTGGCCGGTGGCGCTGGCCGCCGCACGGATCCTCGAGAAGAAGGGGGCGATCGGCGCCGAGGCGCGGCTTCTCCTGATGTCGGACGCCGTCCGCACGCGCGACTGGAAGCGGGCTCGGCCCAATGTCGCGGAAATCGCCAAGGACGAGCTGTTCGGCTTCATGGCGCCCGTCCTCAACGCGTGGATCGCGCAAGGGAGCGGGAAGGGCGATGGACAAGCCTTCCTCACCGGCCTTTCGCCCGACCAGATCGCCGCCGGCTATGCGGCCGAGCACAAGGCGCTGCTGATGCTTGCCGACCGCGCTCCGGGCGCGGCCGATGCGCTGCTCGCCGTCGCCGCGGCCGCGGGCCCGCGTGGTCCCCGCCTCCGGGTCCTCGGAGCGGCGACGCTGGCGCAAAAGGGGCGGAAGGCCGAGGCTCTGAAGCTGCTCGAAGGCGAGGCTCCGGCGCTCCTCGCGGCGCGGCAGCTGCTGGAGGCTGGAAAGCCGATCCCCGGAGCGCTCAGCGGAGCACCGGCCGGAGTCTCCGAATTCTTTGCTCGGCTCGCGACGGAACTCAGCGGCCAGAAGGCCGAGCGGGTGGCGCTGAGCTTCGCCCGTCTGGCCACATACCTCGCGCCCGGCAACAGCGAAGCCTGGCTCGTTACCGGCGAGCTTCTCGCGGCGACGGGTCAGGATCGCGAGGCGATCGAGCTGCTCGGCACGATCCGCCCCGACGACCCGCTTGCCGCCGAGGCGCGAGACGTGCGCCTTCGGCTCCTCGCGGAGAGCGGGCGCAAGGACGCCGCCCTTCAGGAGGCGGAGCTGGCGGCGCGAAACCCCGGCGCCACCGTCGCCGACTTGACCCGCCTCGGCGACCTCTACGGCTCGCTGGACCGGCACGAGGAGGCGGCCCGCGCCTACGGCCAGGCGCTGGAGCGCGGCAAGGGCGGTGGCGGCGGCCGCTCGGAATGGGCGCTGTGGCTCCTCCACGGGAGCGCGCTAGAGCGGGCGGGCAAGTGGCCGGAGGCGAAGGCGGCGCTCCAGGCAGCCTACAAGCTCTCTCCGGAGCAGCCGCTGATCCTCAACTATCTCGGCTATTCGCAGCTGACGCGGCGCGAGAATATCGAGGAGGCGATGGCGCTGATCGCCAAGGCGAGCAGCCTCCAGCCCGACAGCCCGGAGATCACCGACTCGCTCGGCTGGGCCTATTTCCTGCGCGGAAACGTATCTCAGGCGGTCGAGCTTCTGGAACGGGCGGCGAAGGTGCGGCCGGCGGATGCCGAGATCAACGAGCATCTCGGCGATGCTTATTACCGCGCCGGCCGCCGCTTCGAGGCGCGCTACGCCTGGTCGGCGGCTTTGCTCCATGCCGAGGGCGAGGCCGCGGCACGCCTGCGCGCCAAGATCGAGGCCGGGCTGACCCCCAACCTCGCCTCCCCCTGATGGAGGAGACGGCGTATGCCAAGCTGAACCTGGCGCTGCATGTGCGGGCGCGGGAGCTGGACGGCTACCACCGGATCGAGACATTGTTCGCCTTCGCCGAGGAGGGCGACCGGCTGACGGTCGCGCCGGGCGAGGGGCTGAGCCTCAGCGTCACCGGCCCGTTCGCAGCGGCGGTTGCGGGAGAGGGGGATAACCTCGTCCTGCGAGCCGCCGAGGCGCTACGCCGCCGCTGCGGCGTCGCCGAGGGCGCTGTACTCACGCTCGACAAGCGGCTGCCGGTCGCCTCCGGGATCGGCGGCGGCTCGGCGGACGCGGCGGCGGCGCTGCGGCTCCTGAACCGCTTCTGGGGTTTAGGGGTGGGCGACCCCCTGCTGCTCCAGATCGCCGCCCGCCTCGGCTCGGACGTACCGGCGTGCCTGCGCAGCGAAACCGTCCGGGGCGAGGGGAGGGGCGACCGCCTCGTGCTTGCCGATCGATCGTCGCTCAGGGCAACGCCCGTCCTTCTGGTCAATCCTGGCGTGCCCGTCTCGACGCCAGCCGTGTTCAAGGCTTGGGACGGGATCGACCGCGGTGCACTCGGGGACGACCCTCTCGTCGGCAGGAACGACCTCGAAGCCGCCGCCGCCGCCCTCGCGCCCGAAATATTCGATCTCCTTGGGCTCCTCCGCGCGCACTCGGGCGTGCGCCTCGCGCGAATGTCCGGCTCCGGCGCGACCTGCTTCGCCTTGTTCGAATCCGAGACCGATCGCGACGCCGCCGACGCCGCCGTCGCTGCCGCGCACCCGCTTTGGTGGCGCCTGCCGACCCGTCTCAGGTGATCCGGCTGTCCCACGCCGGGGCAGACTTCCAGCCGCTTAACCATCGTGAGCCGCAGCCGCCCGTTCTGGCACGGATGTTGCTCCTCTGGTTCCAGCCGGTCGAGGCGCGATGCTCGCGCCGACATCCGCGCGTGGTCCTCGCACGCCTAGCGAAGCGAGCGCCGCGGCATTTCGGGCCGGGCAGCCCCCTTGCGGGCGGCCCGGCCTTTTTTTACGCCGTTCCCATGTTCGCGCTCAGCTTCGAGGGCCCGGTCGCCCGACTCCGCCTGAGCCGGCCGGAAAGCCGAAACGCCATTCCGCTTGGCGGCTGGTCCGCGCTCGCCGGCGAGGCCGAGACTGCGGCAGCGGCGGGTGCGCGAATCCTGATCCTCGAAGGCACTCCCGGCGGCGCCTTCTGCGCGGGCGCCGATATCACAAGCTTCGACGATTTCAGGAACGATCCGGCCGCGCGCACCGCCTTCCGCGAGGCGATCCGCGCCGGGCTCGGAAGGCTCCGGAGCCTCGTTATCCCGACGCTCGCCGTGGTCGACGGCGATTGCTACGGTGCCGGAGTCGCGGTCGCAATGGCCTGTGACCTGCGCTTTGCCGGGCCGGCCGCCGCCTTCGCGACCACGCCCGCCAAGCTCGGAATCGCCTACCCGCAGGAGGACGTCCATCGCCTGGTCGGACTCGTCGGCGCAGGCCAGGCCGCCCGCCTCCTGTTCAGCGCCGAGAGGATCGGCGGCTCCGAAGCCGAGCGGATCGGCCTCGTGGAGCGCTACTTCGATGCCGAGCTTTCCGAAGCGGTTGCCGCCTTCGCTGCCGCGGTTGCCGCCAACGGCGCCGAAAGCCTCGCGGTCCTGAAGCGCGGCATCCGCCTTGCCGCCGCCGGAATGGCCGCAGATGCCGGGCAGGACCGAAGCTTCGACGACCTCCTCGGCTCCGCCGATCTGTTCGAGCGGCTCGAGGCCTACCGGAGCCGCCGCCGGTGACGAGGCTCATTCTTCTGCTCCTGCTTCCCGCCTCCTGCGCCCAGGCCCAGCGCGCTGAACCGTTGGAGTGCGCCGTCGACGGCTCCGCGAAGTTCGACCGGAGCTGCAGGATCGAGCGCGTTGAGTCTAGCCTCATCCTCCACCACCCCGGCGGCGGCTTCCGCCGCCTTCGTTTCACCACCGGCGGTCTTGCTGCCACCGACGGCGCCGACCCGGCTTCGGTGTCGTTGCTCCCCGACGGCCGCACCGAAGTCGCCGTTGCGGGCGACCGCTACCGGCTCCCGGCGGGTACGGTGCCCCGGTGAGGCCGATCCTCACCGCCGCCGAGATGCGCGCCGCCGAGGAGCGCGCGATCGCCGCGGGCACGCCCGTCGAGCTCCTGATGGAGCGCGCCGGCACGGCCGCTGCCGAAGCGATCCGCCGCTTCGCCGGCCCGCTCCCCGCGCTCATCGTCTGCGGCCCGGGCAATAATGGCGGCGACGGTTATGTGATCGCCCGCGCTCTCGCGAAGCGCGGAGTGGACGTGCGGGTCGCGGCGCTTGGGCTACCGCAAAGCCCCGCCGCCCGGGCCGCCCGCGCCTCCTGGAGCGACGGCGTGGAAACCCTGGAGGAAGCCGCCCCGGCGCCTCTGCTCGTCGACGCGCTGTTCGGCACCGGCCTCAAACGCGGCCTCGACGACGAGCTCGCAAGACATCTCGCCCGCCTCGCAGGCGCGGCCAGCATCCGTGCCGCCATCGACCTTCCGAGCGGCATCGCCACCGACGACGGCAGAATCCTCTCGCCGGTCCCGGATTTCGACCTCACCGTCACCTTCGCGACCCTGAAGCCGTCCCACCTGCTCCAGCCAGCCGCCAGGCACATGGGGCGGATCGTGGTCGCCGACATCGGAATTGAAGCGGACAGCGCCCTCAGCGAGATCGGCCCACCCGCGCTCCGCCGCCCGGGACCCGACGACCACAAATACAGCCGCGGCTATGTCGCCGTCCTCGCTGGGGAAATGCCGGGCGCAAGCGCGCTCACCGCTTCGGCCGCGGCGAGTGGAGGGGCGGGCTATGTGAAGCTGTTCGCGGATGCGCCGGTCACAGGGGTCCCAGCCGCGATCGTCCAGGGCGGCAGCGCTGAGATTTCCGACGCGCGGATCGGCTGCATCGCCGTGGGCCCCGGCCTCGGCCGAAGCGGCCCCTCCCGAGAGTTCCTCTCGCAGGCGCTCGAAGCAGGCCGCCCGCTCGTCCTGGACGCGGACGCGCTCGTCCTCCTCGCGGGCGCGCCTTTCCCGCAGCTACCGCACACAGCGATCCTCACGCCCCATGCCGGCGCTTGCGAGCC
>Ga0216301_1000491_pt1 | contig 9961 bp, 7 predicted proteins | sample 4hB_Boncat_minus_FD_156203 | JGI IMG/M metagenome (GOLD analysis project Ga0216301, IMG submission 156203) | Terrestrial sediment cell enrichment communities for BONCAT metagenomics from Utah, United States - 4hB_Boncat_minus | ecosystem: Environmental > Terrestrial > Deep subsurface > Rock...
GGGCGACCAGGTGATCTGGGGCGACCAGGTGATCTGGGGCGACTGCGCCGCGCAGGCCACCGAGGAGTACCTCGACGGCGACGCGGAGTAGTTCAGCCGCCACTGCTCGAGGGCAGGCGTTCGTCCGGCGCAGCAGCCGGGGGGATGCCTGCCCTCTTTCCAGGGGCTTGGCCTCCCCAGTCGGCCCGTGTCGAAAAGAAAAGCTGGTCTCGGCGGACTCTTACTCTTGACCTGAGGACGTTTTTGCCGAACCTATATCCTGTAGTGTGTGCATCCTGAAGTAGCCGAGCGATGCGGAGCTGCCTCGGACGGCCGCACTAAACAAACCAATCAGACCGATTCTCGGTTCTGTGCTTTGCGCCAGTTCCAATGATGCCTTTGCTTCCTTCCGGCCCCGGAGGACGATAGATGCGTTTTCGCCAACTGCCTTTTGCCCTCCAGGCGTATATCAGTGCCCAAGTAGTGCTCCTGGCGCTACTGGTGGGCGGCCTCGCTGAATACACGCAGCCGATCACCAACTGGTGGCTCACCGCCGCGCTGCTGTTCTTCACCGTCGTTTTCAGCACCTGGAAGGTCGAGCTGACCGTTTTCGAGGGGCGGATGACGCTGAGCTTCGCCGTCGTCTGTCTCGCGCTCCTCCAGGGGGAAGTCAGCTCCGCCGTCATGTGCGCCGTTCTCGGCGCCTACGTGGGCTCCGTGGCGTCTCCGGCGAAGACGGGTTGGAAGGTGGGGATGCTTCGGCCCCCCCTCTACCGCATCGTCTTCAACCTCGCTAACTGCGGCCTCTCCTGCGGCGTCTCCGTGCTGCTCTACCAGGGGGTCGCAAACCTGGCGCCGGGCGCCGACCGGAGTATGGCCACCGTGTTGGGCGTCACCGCCTTCACCGGCATGTACTTCCTGCTGAACACGCTCGGGGTGTCGCTGGCGATTGCGCTCCAGCAGCGGGTGGGCTGGCTGTACGTCTGGCAGCAGAACTTCCTGTGGACGGCGCCCGGCTTCTTCGCGTCCGCATCGGCAGCGGTGGGCATCCACGTGGCCTATAGCCAGATGGAAGCCTGGGCGCTGATCTTCTTGCCGCCGATCTACGTCATCTACTACTCCTACCGGTTGTATATGGACCGGCTCCACCTGTTTGCGGACAAGGTGAAGCAGGACCTCACCCACATCGAGGAGCTGAACAGGCTGAACCAGGCGGTCATCGCCTCACTGGCGACGGCGATCGACGCCAAGGACAGCCACACCTGCTCCCACATCAACCGCGTGCAGATTTACGCCGTGCAACTGGCCAAAGCCGCCGGCCTCAGCGGCCCCGACCTCCAGGCGATCTCCACCGGCGCGCTGGTCCACGATATCGGCAAGCTGGGCATTCCGGACCACATCCTCAGCAAGCCGGGGAAGCTCACTCCGGAAGAGTTCCGCCGCATTCAGAGCCACGTCGCCATCGGCGCGGAGATCCTGTCGCCGGTGCCGTTCCCGTTCCCGGTAGTGGACGTGGTTCTCACCCACCACGAGCGTTGGGACGGCCTGGGCTACCCGAGGGGCATGAAGGGGGAGGACATCCCCATGGGAGGGCGGATCATCTCCATCGTGGACATGTTCGACGCGCTCACCTCCAACCGGCCGTACCGGCGGGCGATGACCCAGGAAGAGGCGCTGCGGATCATCCAGGATGGAGCCAACAAGCAGTTCGATCCGAAGCTCGTTGATCTGTTTATGAAGGTGCTTCCCGAAGCCACCTGCGAGGTGGAGCGGATGGAAGAGGAGCAGCGCTCCCAGGCGGCGGAGTCCAACAAGGGCGGCGAGCCTTCTTCCGCGCTGATCCAGATTGGCCAGGCGGCTGCCGAGATGGCCGCTGTCTGCGACGTCGCCCACTCGCTGGCGGAGCAGGAAACCATCGACGGCGTCGTCCGGGTCATCGTCGACCGCGCGTTGTCGCTCCTCCCGGCCGACACCGCCGTTCTCTACCTGAAAACGCCAGGCGAGCCCGGCCTCACGGCTGTGGCCGTGGACGGCAAGTATCGTGAGAAGCTGGAGGGGATGACGATCGAAGTCGGCGAAGGCGTCGCGGGCTGGGTGGCCGAAAACCAGCAGCCCCGCGTGAACGTCTCGGCTACCCTCGACATCGCCCGCCGCTTCAAGCCGGAAGAGACGATGGAGCTGAGCGCCGCCACCGCCGTGCCGCTGGTCCACGGGCCGGATAACCTCGGCGTCCTGGCCGTCTACACGATGGCCTACAGCGTGCTCTCCGCCCATCACCTGCACGTGCTGAACATCCTGGCCGAGCATGCCGCGTCGGCCATCCAGAACCTGCGGCGCGTGGAGCGGAACCAGGAGCTGGCGTTTGCCGATCCGCTCACCGGCCTCGCCAATAGCCGCTGCCTGGTGCGCCATCTCGAGCGGTTGATGGAAAACAGTCAGAACGGACTGCGGCGGTCGGATAGCCAGTTCAGCGTCGTGATGCTCGACCTGGACCACTTCAAGGAGGTCAACGACCAGTTGGGTCACCTGCGCGGCGACGACCTGCTGCGGTTGGTCGGGGAGAAGCTGCTCGAAGTGGCGCGCGGCGAAGACGTGGTGTGTCGTTACGCGGGCGATGAGTTCGTGCTGCTGCTGCCCGGCGTGAGCCGCGGCCAGGCGGAGCGGGTGGCTCAGCGGGTGCGGGACGCCATCGGGGGCCTGCCGGCGGTGGACGGCGTCGTGAAGATCGGCGCCAGCGTGGGGGTCGCCAGCTATCCCGAGGACGGAGGCGACGGCCGGGCGCTCATCCACGTGGCCGACCAGCAGATGTACGAAGACAAGTTCGAGCGGCGGCGCGGACCGGGTGGTCGCGGCTCCGGTTCGGCGCCTCCGCTGTTGGCGGGGGCGGGCTCCGGTCGCTAGTCCGCTCGCCGCTACCAGCCTGAAACGCAAAGAGCCCCTGCTCCCTCGTCGGAGCAGGGGCTCTTTGCGTCGGGTGCTCGCGGTATCCGCCCGCGCCCCTCGGGCTTCCCCAGGCTTCTACCGGCTCCCGCGAATCCACTCCTCGTTCACCACCGTCTGCCCAATCCGCGCGCGGTTCCACACCGAAACCACGTGGATCCGGCCGTCCGCGCAGCCGTATAAGGAGGGGCAGGTCGCCGCTTGCTCCGTTTCGAGACGGCGCTTCACCGGCCACGTCTGGCCGTTGTCCGTGGACAGCGCCAGGGTGAGCGGCCCGCCGGTCTCGCCTCCATTGTTCCACGCCAGCGCCAGCGCTCCGCTCTCCAGACGGATGCAGTCCAGCGGCCCCCCAGCGCTTGTAATCTCAAGGGGCTGGGCATCCGTCCAGCGAAGCCCGCCGTCCCGGGAGACGCTGCGCCACAGGCGCTTCCCCTCGGCGGAGCCCGGCCCGCCGAAGGCGATGAGGGAGCCGTCCTTTGCGGCTACCAGCGAGAAAGGACTGGCCTCCTCGTTCGCGGGTATGGGGCCGCGGCGGACCCAGCTCCCGGATTCGTCGTCACTGGCGATGACGTGGCACGACCGCTCCCGCCCGTCGTAGATAGGCAGCACGATGTCGCCGTTCCGCGCGTGCGCCGGGCGGTTCCGCACCTGCCAGCCCGACTGCGCCGCGATGGCCTCCGGGGTGTGCCACGAGTGACCCCGCTCCGCCGAGGCGCGCGCCACCAGGTGCGGGGTTCCACCGGTGTCGCCCGACGGCCACATGGCCCAGATGGTCCCGTACGCGCTCGTAAAGAGCGTGAACGCCGCCTCCGCCGGGCCGGGCACATGGTCCAGTGAGAACGGCGGCGTCCAGTGGTGATCGTTCGCGGCCAGCCGCGACAGCCAGAGCTGGAACCGCTTCCCGCCGTCCGAATGCGGGGCGAGGAAGGCGCAGATCAGGTCGCCGTTCGTGGCCGCGGTCAACCCGGTAGCCCCTGTGGGAGCGATCGCAAAACCCTCGGAGCTAACGAAGCGGTTCTCGTAAATGGGGGTCGCCATCCTTGCTCGTTCTCCAATACCGTGAAATGCCGGGACTGTCCGCCGGCCCGCATCCTGTTGCCGTTTGCCGCCTGAAAGACCTCCCACGGCTTGCCGCCTCCGGCCGATGCTACGTGGGCGCCGAGCGAGGAAATGCGGCCGCGGGGAGGGAATGGAAAGTCAGTCGCCGCAGCCGCCCCAGCCCGCCCGCAGGAGCCCAGCCATGAGAATCGTGAGCTACCGTGTTGATACGCAGACGCGCTTCGGGGCGCTGCTTTCCGGCGAGCGGGTCCTCGACCTCACCAATGTCTACCCCACCGCGCTGGCCTTCCTCGAAGCGGGGGAGGTGGGAATGACCAGCATCCTGTCCGCCGTCGAGCGCGCGGAGCGCGGCGAGGCGCTGGCCGGGCAGGTGCGGCCCCTGGACGCCGTGCGGCTGCGGCCGCCCGTCCCCCAGGCGCGCAAGCTCCTTGCCCTGGCCGGAAACTACCAGGAGCATATCCGCGAGGGCGGCCGGCCGACGCATGAGAAGGAAGAGACGTATCCCTACTTCTTCATGAAGCCGCCCAGCACTACGCTCGTCGGTACGGAGGACGCGATCCGCTATCCGGCCATCGCCCAGAAGCTCGACTACGAAGGAGAGCTAACCGTCGTCATCGGCAAGCGCGGGCGAGACATTCCCGCCGACCAGGCGTACCGCTACGTGGCCGGCTACACGATCCTCAACGACATCTCCGAGCGGGCGCTCATGTCCAAAGCGCCTCCCAAGGCGGAGCGCGAGCGCAACCGGTTCTTCGACTGGCTGGTGGGGAAGTGGTTCGACACCGCCGCCCCGTGCGGCCCCTGGCTGGTGACGCGCGACGACATCGAAGATCCGCACTCGCTCCGCCTCCGCACGCGCGTTAACGGCGAAGTGCGCCAGGACGCCTCCACCGCCGAGATGATCTTCACCGTCCCGGAGATCATCGAGTTCATCAGCCGCGTCGTGACCCTGGAGCCGGGAGACCTGATCGCCACCGGCACCGCGGGCGGAGTGGGCAGCGCCCGCGGCGTCTTTCTGCAGCCCGGCGATACGGTGGAAGTCGAGATCGAGCGCCTGGGCGTGCTGCGGAACGCGGTGGAGGCGGCGCCGTAGCGTTTGACGCCTCCAGCGCCGCCGCTAGCCGACCGGCTCCTCCGCCGACTCGTCTACCGGCTCGTGGACGATCAGCCCGATCTTCACCAGCCGGCGGCCTTCCATCGCCTCCACCACGAACTCCAGGTTCTCGTGCCGCACCCGGTCTCCCACCTCCGGCGCCCGGCCGAGGAGACTGAACACAAAGCCGCCCAGCGTCTCGTAGTCGCCCTCCGGCACCTCCAGCCCCAGCTCTTCGTTGACGCCGGTGATGGACATCCGCGCGTCCACGAGGCTGCCCTCGCCGGAGATAGACGCCTCCATCGCGGGATGCTCGTCCACGTCGTACTCGTCTTCGATCTCGCCGACGATCTCCTCCAGCACGTCCTCCACGGTCACCAGGCCGCTGGTGCCGCCGAATTCGTCCACTACAATCGCAAGCTGGCTTTTCTGCCGCCGGAACTCGTGCAGCAGCTCATCCAGAGCCTTGCCCTCCGGCACGAAGTACGGGTCGCGCATCAGGCGCCGGATCGGCAGGTTGCGCTCGCCGCGCACGAGCTGCGGCAGCAGGTCCTTCACGTGGATGACGCCGACCACCGTATCCAGCGTGGTGTCGTAGACGGGAAGCCGCGAGTAGCCGCTCTCCAGCACCTGGTTCACCAGGTCGTCCACGGTGGCTTCCACGCTGATGCCTTCGATGTCGATGCGCGGCACCATCACCTGCCGCGCCACCTTGTCGGTGAACTCGAAGATGGAGTGGATCATCTCCTTCTCCTCTTCCTCGAGCACCCCTTCCTCCGCGCTGCCCTCCACCAGCAGCTTGATCTCCTCCTCCGAGTGGGCCGCCCGGGTGTGCAGCGCCGGGTCGGTTCCGGTGGACCGCGCGAGAATCTGCGCCATCTGGCGGGTAATCGAAAGGAACGGCGTGAACAGGAACGTGAAGACGCGGATGGGCCCGCTCGCCCGCACCACCAGAAGCTCCGGGTTCCGCGTGGCGAGCGCCTTCGGCAGCGTCTCGCCGAACAGCGTCACCAACAGGAAGGCGAGGACGGCGGCGGCAATGAGGGCCGGCCACGCATGGGCCAGCAGCTCCAGCAGCAGCGGCGCCAGCGAGCGGCGGGTGGGGGATTCGGCTCCGGGCGCGGACCAGCTCGCGAGCCGCGCCAGCATCGGCGCCGGCAGCGCGTGGGCCGAAAACTTCAGCCAGCTCAGCAGCCCGATCAGTGCGGCATTGGCGTAGAGCAGGGACTCACACAGCGACTTCGCCAGGTGGGCGCTCGCCTGGAAGCGCTCCGGCGCCTCGATGATCGCTTCCGCCGCCGCAGCCGCCGAGCCCAGGCTAAGCTGGGAAAGCCGCGAGCGTCGCGCGTTGAGAACCGCTGTCTCCCACGCCGACAGGGTCGCCATAATGCCCAGGATCAGGGCTGCGGCGGAGCCGGCGATCAGTAACCACGGGTCGGATTCCATAGACTAGCTTCCAGCGCCCAGCGGTCGTCCGCCGACCTGTTGGAGCAACACCGGGATCAGGCGGTAGAGAACGACGGGGATCGTGATGCCCAGCAGCGCGCCGAACAGCACCTCGCGAACCGTGTGGACGCCCGTTTCCACCCGGCTCTGGGCGACCAGCAAGGCAACGAGGATCGCCATAAAGGCGACCAGCGGGTGGTGCGCCAGCAGCACGATGATGGTGGAGAGAAAGAACGCGATCGCGGAATGGCCGCTCACCACGCCGCCCTGGAGGAAGCGCCCCTTGCCGCCTTTCACCTTCCAGATCACCAGCAGCAGGAGGAGCATCAGGAAGCCGACGGCGGAGGTCTGGACTGCGTCTTCCTGGGCCGGCGGATAGCGGAGCTTCTGCTGAAGCTGTTCGATATCCAGAAACACCAGCGCGCCGACCAGGGCCGCGTTCACCGCCGCCACCAGCACGGCGCCCGCCGCCACGTCCTTCGCCACTTTCGCCAGCGGGTGATAGTCCGTGGTCACCAGGTCAACCACCGCCTCCAGCGCCGTGTTGAGCAGCTCCGTGAGGATGACGAGCGAGATGGCGCTCACCAGGATCAGCAGTTCCGCCCGCGACAGGCGCCATACGAAGCCCGCCAGCAGCACCAGCACCGCCATCACGAAGTGGATGCGGAGGTGGCGCTGCGTCTTGAAGCTCAGCAGCACGCCGTTCAGCGCGAAGCGGAAGCTGTCAACCGGGCTCTTAGACCGAATCACCGCTGCTCCCCGCCCGGCGTTCCAGCACCTTTCGGGCGCGGACGTTCATCTCTTCGGCCTGCTCGTCCGTGTCGTCCTCATAGCCTAACAGGTGCAGCGCCCCGTGGAGAAACAGCCACTCCAGCTCCTCCTCCAGCGATCGGCCTCCGGTCTGCGCCTGGCGCTCGGCGGTGGGAACCGAGATCACCAGGTCGCCCAGCATTCCCATCTCCAGCTCCTGGGGGAAGCTGAGGACATCGGTGGGCTTATCCTTCCCCCGGTAGTCCCGGTTCAACGCGTGGATAAACGGATCATCGCTGAAGACGAGGGACAGCTCGACGGCGCTCGACACGTTCTCAGAGGCCAGCAGGGCGCTCAAAAGCTGCTCCAGCCGTTTCCGGGGTATCGGAAAGCGCTTTCGCGGCGCCCACTGATTCCTTATTTGCAGCTCCATCCGCCGCCATCTTCCTCAGGTCGTTGGTGCTGCCCGCCGGATACTCGATCCGCGCGTGCAGCAGGCTCGTGAGCAGCCGCGTCATCGACGAGATGATCTTCTCCAGATCCTTGAACGTCAGCTCGCACTCGTCCAGTTGTCCGTCGGAGAGCCGGTCGCGGACGATCTTCTCCAGCAGGTCGCGGATCCGCCCCGGCGTCGGCTTCTCCAGGGTCCGCGAAGCTGCCTCCGCAGAGTCCGCGAGCATGATGATGCCGGACTCCTTCGTCTGCGGCCGCGGCCCTTCGTAGCGGAACTGGTACTCCAGGCCGGGAGCCGTGTCCTCTCCGGCGTTGGTGACCGCCCGGTGGTAGAAGTACTTGATGAGACAGGTGCCGTGGTGCTCTCGAATGATGGAGATGATCGGCGGCGGCAGCTTGTACTCTTCCGCCAGCTCCACTCCGTCCTTTACGTGAGACGTCACCACCAGGCACGAGAGCGACGGGTTGATGTTGTTGTGGCGGTTCTCGTACGACTGGTTCTCGACGAAGAAGTGCGGCCGCATCATCTTGCCGATGTCGTGGTAGTAGGAGGCGACTCGGCAGAACAGGCCGTCGGCGCCGATCGCTTCGGCGGCGGCCTCCGCCAGGTTCCCCACGATGATGCTGTGCGAGTAGGTGCCGGGCGCCTCCAGCGAGAGCCGCCGGAGCAGCGGATGGCTGTTGTCCGAAAGCTCCAGCAGCGAGAGGTGCGTGGTCACCCGGAACGGCCGCTCCAGCCACGCCGCGAAGAGCCAGAAGAAGCTGACGGAGAGGATGCCGCCCAGGAACGCCCACAGCGCGTGCTGCCCGATCTCGCTCGGCTGCTCCGCACTCGTCGCGCCGTGCGCCACCAGCGCCGTCACCACGTTCACCACCGATACGGTGAGGCACGCTCGCAGGATGCCCGCCCGGTTCCGGATGGTCGTCACCGCCTGCACCGCCACGAGGCTGCTGACGATGGAGAGGATCGCGAACTTCAGCTCGGCGCCCACCAGCACGGACGTGAGCAGGCCCAGGGACACGCCCACGAAGACAGCAATCTGCGGGCACAACAGCGCCGCGATGAGCATGGCGCCCAGCGCCGAGCAGGCCATGCCGAGGAAGCCGAGCTGGTCTCCGGAGAAGCGCAGCCCCAGCGCCGTGCTGCTGATACGGAACAGGAGCAGGCAGCCGCACACCACCACGGAGAGCAGTAGTAGATCGCTGAACCGCCGGAGCACACGCGGGTGGAATTGGTGAAGGTAAAGACAGAAAACGGCGACCAGACCGAAGGCGAGCCCGGTGAGGCTGGCCCCGGTGAACCAGTCCAGCTCGTTCCGCATCAGGCCGAGCATCCGGAGCTTGTTCAGGTGGTCGAGGGTGACCTTCTCGCCCTTGCGCAGGATGCGGTCGCCGTGCTGGATCGTCTCGTACTGAGTGGTCACCAGCTCGGACTCTCGTTCGCGGGCGGCCTCGGTGGCGCTCACATCGTAGAACTGGTTCGGCACCAGGTTCGCGGCCACTGTCTCGCCTACCAGGCGGGCCAGTTCGGGAGTGAGCGGGAGCGCATTCGCGCGCTTGCGCGTTGCCTCGCGGATTTGCTCCAACACGTCCGGCTGGTCGTCACGGATCGGCTGGGCCATCGCCTCGGTGACGAGCCGCTCCGTTTCGCGCCTCGCCTTCTGGAGCTCGTCCGCCGGAGCAGCTAGGGCTGCGGTCAGTAGATCGGACGGGATGGACGGCGGGGCTTCCTTGCGAAGCATCTGCGCGCGTCGCTCCAGCGTCTGTGCGTGCGCGTGCGCGTTGATGTCCGCCACGGTGTCGAAGAAATCGACGGCGTCCTTGGCCGCCGAGCCCTCGGCGTTCTGGATCGCGGAGTAGATCTTGTCGACGCTGTCCCGCGCCAGCCGGCGCATCAGCCGCGTCTTCAGGTGATCCGGATAGCGGATGTACCGGGGCGCGAACACGTCCTCACGGGCGATCTGGTGCAGCCGCGCCGAGACTTTGTCCGGCACGAGCTGGATCATCAGCAACACCGCGATGAACAGCCCGGTGCCCAGGGCGATCGCCACCTTGCGCCAATCGCCCCATCGTTTCCAGACGATGCGGGTGCGGTTTCGCTGTTTGTGGTGCAGGTGCCTCTTGGCCACGGGAGTCCTCTTATCGCGAGGGGCGCAGGTCGCGGCGGAGCAGAGGGGGGATCACCGCCGGCACGGGGCGCGGCGGCCGGACTTCACCGGCAGGAGAGGGCTGGGCGGGAGT
>Ga0216301_1000492_pt1 | contig 9927 bp, 7 predicted proteins | sample 4hB_Boncat_minus_FD_156203 | JGI IMG/M metagenome (GOLD analysis project Ga0216301, IMG submission 156203) | Terrestrial sediment cell enrichment communities for BONCAT metagenomics from Utah, United States - 4hB_Boncat_minus | ecosystem: Environmental > Terrestrial > Deep subsurface > Rock...
GGGTGGGGACCAAAGGCTTCTCGTCCACCGCCTCGGCGGTTTCTTCCGGCTCCGGCGCGGCAGGCCCCAGCTCCACCCGGCGCACCCGACCGCTGGCCGTGAAATCCGCGAGCACCACCCGCAGCGCCCGCGCCGGCTTTCCGAACAGCGCCTGGAGCTTAGCGGCGGGGAGGCGCAGCGTCCAGGCGTGGGACCGGTTCACCGCGCAATAGGCGGGGCCGCCGGGGTCCGGGGCATCCTCCACGGAGCGGAGGTAGGGGATCGGCTTCGCGCCCTTCCAGGCGTCCTCGTTCGCTTCGGTCCAGCCGCCGCAGTCCGCGCTGTAGACCGCGTCGATCACCTCGCCCTCGAACAGCGCCACCTGCCCCGCCGTGGCCCGCACTGCCTCGCGGTGGCTGGGCCGCACCCGGTCCAGCCCCCGGTAGACGTGACAGTGGGTGGTGTCGCAGAGCCCTTCCTGACGCGGCTTCCGCTCTCGGAACGCTTTTCGGTAGCTGTAGCTGCGCACGGCGACCGCCATCGCGCGGATCGCCTCCGGGTGGAACAGCGCCGGGCACTCCGAGGCCAGCACGCCTGCCGTATAGCTCTCCAGCGAACACTCGTTTTCGAAGCGCAGCACGCCCCGCGCGGCGGAGACGCGCAGCGCTTCCGGATAGGTGAGGCGCAGCTTGCCGCTCTCCACGGTCAGCGCGTCCGCCTCCAGCCGTAGGGCGGGGCGCTCGTGAGCGCCCACGCGGACGCTCTCCCCGGCCGCAACGATCGGCGCCCCGGCCGCCAGTTCTTCCAGCAGCTCGCCCGTGGCTGCATCGATGAGCCGCACCGGGCCGGCGGCGCGCGCCGTAACGCGACGCGGCTGACCCAGCGCGGTGAGCCGAACCTGGATCGCGGGGCGAAGAGCCGGCTCGGGAGGGGGAGCGGGCTCCGACTGTGCGGCGAGGGCGGCGCTCGCCAGGACCGGCAGGAACACGTAGAGGGAGGAAAGACGCATCGGCTACAGCTTCCCGAAACGGCGAGCAGGCGAGGGGAGACCCCTACCTATATCGGCTGCCAGGCGGCCGGACGGCAGCCATCCCGCCCCGGCGCCGGCTGTTTCGCCTTGAATCACGGTGGATTTGCCCCATGTCAAGTCCCGGCGGTTGACGCAGCCTTAAGCGAATGCTAAGATGAACCGGTATCATTTGGATAGCCGCTGGAAGCGGAGCCGCGTCTGCGCCAATCGGGGCGAAGACCCTTCCGGGCTCCGCAGGTCGTCGCCCTATCACGTAGTTCGCAGGCGACAGAGACCGGCCGGTGGTAGAGGATCCCAGGTGGACGCTCATAGTACCCGTAGGTACGCAGACAACCAGTGCGGTGCGGGGATGAGCGGGAGTCCGCTCAGCTAGGCTGGTGCTTCGCCAGCCCCAGCGTTCCACAGCCCCGAGGTGATCGGGGCTTTTTGTTTGCTCCCCTTCTTCTCCCCGCCGCACTCACACACTCAACGCGGAGACCCGGCGCCCGGAGCAATCCGGCCCGGCTGTGAGGACGGAGGGGGGACCCATGACCTTTGCCCTGCCGAACGCCCCTGCCCTCGAGGTTCAAGACCTCCTGGAGCGGGACGGCCCCCAGGCGGTTGCGCTGCAGCTGCTCACGCTCCACCCGGTGGAGATTACGGAGGCGCTGGAGACGCTCGACCATGACGAGCGCTTCCAGGTCGTCAGCGCGCTCCCCATCAACATCGGCGCGCAGATCCTCCTGAACGCCGACTCCGAATTCCGCTCGGGTCTCCTCGCGCGCGTCTCCGCCGAACAGCTCGCCCAGATGCTCGACCGGCTCCCCATCGAGCACGCCACGCAGATTCTGGAGCAGGTGGACGACGACCGGCAGACGGCGGTGCTGGCCGCCGCGTCGCCGGAAGACGCCGCCCAGATGGACGCCATCCGCCAGTGCCCTGCTTCCAGCGTCGGCCGGTTGATGGTCCGCCTCGTGCCGCGTGTCAGCCCGGAGATGACGGTTGCGGAGACGTTCCAGTACATCCGCCGCCGCACTACGGATCTGGAGACGACGAACAACCTGTACGTCCTGGACGAGGACGGCGTCCTACTCGGCGTGATCGCGCTGCGGGAGCTTATCGAGGCCGATCCGCGCGCGCATCTCGGCGACCTGATGCAGACGCGGGTGGTGATGGTGACCGCCGACACCGACCGGGAAGAGGCGGCGAACCTGATGAGCCGCTACAACTTCCTGGGCCTGCCGGTGGTGGACGGCCAGCGGCGCCTGCTGGGCGTGGTGCAGGTCGACGACATGATCGACGTCCTCATCCAGGAGAACACCGAAGACGTCCTGCGCCTCGGCGGCGTCTCCGGCGGGGATGACGCGGAGGCGGACACCTCCTACTGGGCGGGCCGCATCACTAGCGCGGTGAAGAAGCGCCTGAGTTGGCTCCTGCTGCTCTTCGTGGCGGGCTCCTTCACCAGCCAGGTGCTGAAGCACTTCGGAACGGAGCTGCGGGAGCTGGTTCAGCTCTCGTTCTTCGTCCCGCTGCTCATCGGCACAGGCGGCAACGCCGGCTCGCAAACGGTTATGACGGTCGTCCGGGGCCTCGCCCTCGGCGAGATCCGCCCGCGCGACGCCTCCCGCGTGCTGCTGCGGGAAACGCTGACCGGCCTGCTGCTGGGCATGCTGCTGGGCGTTATCGCGTTCTTCGGCGGCTGGGTGGTGACGCAAGACGCCGGCCTCGGCGCGGTGTTGGGGCTCTCGGTGGTGGCCGTTTGTGCGTGGAGCACCTGCGTGGGCGCGCTCATCCCGATCACGGCCCATTACTTCAAAGTGGACCCCACCGTGGCCAGCGCCCCCTTCATCAGCACCTTCGTGGACGCCACGGGCCTGCTCATCTACTTCCTCATCGCCAAGGCCATCTTGCACGTGTAGCCTTGAAGTGACTGTAGCCCGCCCCTCCGATAGACGATCTTTCTTGAGCGAGGGGAGCGCCGCACTCTGATTCGTTCTCTGGCTGGTCTCCCCACGCCGCCGTCGCTATAATATCCTGACTTATTCAATCAGATTAGTCAGGATAACGTGGCGGGAAGGGTTCGATGATGGGGGCTTCAGGAGTATCGGCGCCGGTTCTTACCAGCGGCGAGGAGCTGCGGGAGTATCTGCTAGGGGTGGTCCCGCTCGCCCCGCGCTCTCAAGCCGGCAGCGCAGCGGAGACGGCGCTCTTACGCAGCCTGGTGGACATCCGCACGGCCGCGCCGGCCGTAGCGGTGCTGCCTCCGCCTACCTGGAGCGATCCGGACCTGCGCTTCTTTGTCCGCCCAGAGGTGGCGCGTCGCCTCCAGGACGCCGCCCTCGCCCTCCCTTCCGATCTGCGCCTCGGCTTCTGGGAGGGCCTGCGTCCCGTCTCCGTCCAGCAAGCGCTCTGGGATACGGCGCTCGCCTTCCTGGAGACGCAGCACCCCGAGCTAAGCCGGGTCGAGCGCGAGCTGATCCTGGAGCGCTACGTGGCCCGCCCGGACAGCACGCCGCCGCACAGCACCGGCTGCGCCGTGGATATCGCCCCCGTGGACGCCTTCGGCCGCGCCCTGGGACCCACCGACGCCTGGGGCCGGCTTGCCAGCGAGGCGCTGGCCGCCGCCCTGCGCAAGGCGGGCGTGTTCAACTACGAGCCCGAATGGTGGCACTGGTCCTACGGCGACGACGAGTGGGCCCGCGCCAACGACTGCGCCCCCCTCTCCTTCGAAGAGACGCTCCAGTTCGACGGCCCCGGCGGCGGCATCTAGCGCCGCACCAACGTCGAACTACTCAACACAGATGGACACAGACATTACAGATGTACACAGAAGGAAACGCGCCGCAGGGGCCACAGTCGCCGGACGGGGTTCGTACGGCTTGAACCAGCCATTCCATTTTGTAACTTCTGCAGTTGGCTCGGCGTGGACATCAGCCCCACTCCCGGGCAAGCTACCGCGCCGCTTCCGTCTGCGCCGCCGCAATATGTATCAGCAGGCTCGCGCGCTCGCCGGGGAGGGTGAGCTCCTTCGCCAGGGCCAGCGCGCGCTCGCACTGCTTCGCTTCCACGAGCTTCCGCGCCACGCGGCCTAACAGGTTCTCCCGCGTGAAGAGTACCTTAGTGCCGCGGGCCATCTGCAAGACTGGGGCAAAGTCTCCGTGTTCCAGTTGCTCCGAGAGCAGATCCCCCTCCGGATCGAGACCAGCCCCGCAGCCTTCCCATTCCTCGCGGGTAATCGTCCGCCGGCACTCGATGGCCTCCCCGAACGTAAGCAGCGCCGCCTCCTTGCGCCCCGCCTGGTACTGCACCCTGCCCAGGGTCGTCAAGTCGTCGGTTCGAACCCGGCGGTTGGGAACTTTGCGCACGAGGGGGAGCGCTTCTTCCGCGAGGGCCGCGGCTTCCTCCCGGCGTCCGGCTCGGACGTGTGTCAGCGCGACAATGAGCAGCAGGCTAGCTTTCTCCGGCTTCCGGGCCGCTGCGGACCCCCTGCAGCGCCTCCGTGAGGCTCCGCGCCGCGTCAGTGGCCCGGCTGCCTCTTGCTTGAGCTTCTGCTATCCGGCAGAGCGCCCAGGCCCGGCTGCTCCCCGCAGGTAGCGTGCGTGCCGTCTGCAGGGCCGCCTCCAACTGCCCCACGGCGGCCAGCGCGCTCGCCAGGTTACCTACCTGACTGGAGTCCAACGGACCTACTTCCGCAGCGAGATTCCGGACTTCGTCGATGACCGCAGCCGCCTCGTCCGAAGCCCCTATCATGGCATAGTGCGTGGCGACGGTGCAGAGGTCGTCGAGCCGTCGCCGGGAGCTCGGATCCGCCCGGACGATCCGGAACGCCTCCGCAAGCGTGGCGCCGGCTTCCTGGTCCACTCCGGCCCGGTGTTGCGCGTCGGCCAGTATTACAAGGGTGGATACCTGATGGGCGTCGTCCGTCGGAGTCGGAGGTTGCAGCGCCACTTCGCGCGCCTGATGGAACGTCGCCAGCCCCTCCGGCCGGAAGCCCGCTCCGAGTTGGGCCTGCGCCACCGCGGTGAGGGCTCGCACCCGCTCATCGCGACGGCTGATGACGGCGACCGTCGCCCGTGCCTCCGCCGCCTGGCCCAGCCATGCCTGAGCGACAGCGAGCTGGAGCCGGGGCGGCACGGAAACGGAGTCGTTGTTCAGCTTCGGCAGCTCGATGGCGAGCGCTCGAGCCAGCGTCTCGGCCGCCGCACTCCGCTGTCCTGCACGCGCCTGCGCCGCCGCGATCTCCGCGAGCAGGGCCGCTTGGCGCTCCGGCGAAGACACCGAACGGGCGGCGCGAGCGGCGTCTTGAAGCATCTGCGCGGAAGACTGCGCCGGGGCCTTGACGCCGCCCGGGGCGGCGCTGGAGCCTCGCGCAAATCCCGGAGCCGGGACCAGCAGTGTCGCGATCACAACTAGAGGTGGGGTGATGGAACGAAGCGGCAGCATGGCGTCCTCCGAGAAGTGCAGTCACCATTAGACTGCGAGCCCGTCCAAAGAGGCGCTACGCCGATCCCCGCCGGAGGCGATCTGCTCCAGCAGAACCCCGGCCGAGCACCCGCCGCCGCTACGATCCTCCAGCCGACCCCAAACCCCACGGCTGCCGAACCGCCACCCGCGCCTCCCCGGTCTCGCAGGCCTCCTTAATCAGCAGCCCCAGGTAGTGGTCCTGCATCGCCTCCGCGAGCGGGTAAGCATCCGGCCCGCCGCGCACGTACTCGCCCATCGCCGCCAGCAAGTCGGCCATCGCGATCTCCTCGTCGGAGAGGCGCGCGGGCGCCGTGGGGTTGCGGTAGATCCACTCGCCGCCGAGCTGGATGCCCTTCAGATGGAAGCCTTCGAGATTTCCATTGGCCCCCGCTACCTTCCGCTCGAAGGGCAGCGCCAGCGGCTCGCCGGCCTCCGTCTGCGTAAAAAGGGTGTGATCCACGATCTCCCCGCGGTCGCCCCGGATGCACACGCGCTGCGTGCGGATAGGAGAGAAGTACTGAACCCCCACGAAGTCGAACACGGCCTGCTGGGCGCCGAAGTCGAGGAGCGCGATCTGCTGGGGCGCCTCCTTCACCTGCGGAGCAGACGGCGGACCGTCCCGCCCGCCGGGGTCGAGGACCCGGTCCTGCCAGCCCATGCCCACAATCCGGGCCTCTGCGAACCCAACGTCCAGGAAGCGACGGATGAGGCTCGTCCCGTGATACCCATGGCTCACGGAGACGTACGCCTTGTGCGGGGCGCCGATCCGTCCCTGGCTCACGGCCGCGAGACGGGCGGCGTGGTGCGGTTGCCGGTGGAACTGCTCCGCCACCTGCATCCGGCCCCCGCGCTCCCGGACCGCCGCCCACAGGTGGAGCAGCTCATCCAGGCTGGCGGCGGGCGGCGTCTCCGTGAAGATCGGCAGGTCAGTGCGCAGCAGGCCGATGTTCACCTCGAAGTTCGCGGCGTACGAGACGCTGCTCACCCAGAACTCCGGCGGCGACGTCTGCAGCAGCGCCTCCGGAGTCCGGTGCGTGGCCAGGCCCCAGCGCTCCTCGAGCCCGCGGCCCTTGTCTGGATTGCGGACCACCAGTCCCGTGATCTGGAACCGCTCCGGCAGCGCGGCGGCGATGCGGAGGAAGAAGTCCGTGCGCCACCCGGCGCCCACAATAGCGAAGCGATACGGTGTCATAACAGGACCCAAGGAGCAGCAGGACAGCTTGTGGAGCGTGGCTCCCTTGCCGAGTTGGGCGCCTGCCAGTCCCTTCCCTCTAACCGGGAACCCGAACCGTTCGGTCGGCGCCCGCCGTTGAGTCTCATTGGGAGTACCCGGACGCCTACCTGGCTGCCTTCACGCCGGCTCCGGCCACTTCTCCCGCAGGCTCATCCGGTCCGCTACTCCACATACATGGCCCCTCATGAACGACCTTGCCCAGGAACACGCGAAGAGAGGCTTTGCGCTTTCGAACGAAGGGAGCGAGCAGGAAGCGGAAGCCGCCTATCGCGAAGCTCTGCGCCTCCAGCCGGACTACGCGCTCGTCCACAACAATCTTGGGCTTCTGCTCTTTGAACAGGGCAGATGGGAGGAAGCCGTTTCGGAACTGAAGGAGGCGCTCCGCCTCGATCCGGAACAGCGCCCGTCCTACTGCATTCTCGGACACGCCTTGCGTCGACTGGGTCGTTATGACAAGGCCGTGGATGTGTACAAGCTAGAACTGATCTTCGAGCCGGACTATGCACCCGTCTACAACAACATGGGGTTGACGCTATTCGAGAAGGGGGATCGGCCAGGAGCCATTGCCCACTACCGCAAAGCCATCGAGTGCGACCCCACGTTCGCTCTGAGCCACATGAACCTTGGGATTGCTCTCCTCCTGCAAGGCGAGATCGACGCCGCCCTCGCAGAGCAGTACGAAGCCGTCCGCCTCGACCCAACACAGGGGAAGGCGTACTTCAACCTCGGCCAGGTCTTGGACCGCAAAGGGGATCTGGAAGCCGCGCTTGCCGCCTTTGAAAGGGCCATTGAGCTCGCGCCCGATTGGGCTCTCGCCCGGCGGGCTTACGCCAGGGGGCTGGCAAGCGCCCGGAGAACAGACGAGGCCATCGCGGAGTATCGCCAGGTCATCCGCCTGGAGCCTGGGAATGCGGAGGCGTGGGGGCAGTTGGGCACCAACTTGCACCTGCGGGCTTTGACGCAAGGAGCCGATCGCTTACATGGCGCCGAGGCCGCGAAGGAGGCCCTGGAGAAGGCTCTCACACTCGACCCGCGCCGCCGCGATTTTCGCCGTCTCCTCAAAGATGTGAACGACACCCTGGGCCTCCAACCGAGGTTCCGCTGGCCCTGGCAAAAGTAGTAGCCTGCGGTCGCCTGGCGCCTTGTGATCCGGATAAGCGATCCTCTTTATCGGCGTCCTTCCCTATCATCCGCACGCGGCGCAGCCGCTCTGTGTTCTTCCGTAATCTCTGTGTCCGTCTGTGTTGAGCTGTTCCCTCGGGGTCTACGAGACGCCCCAGGCGGTTCCGCGCCTCCTCGCGGTACAATGGGGAGATGGAAATCTGCCCGCTTTCCCAGCCCGGTCCCCTCACCGAGATGGACCGCTTCGTCTTCGAGTGCTTCGGCTACCTGCTCATCCCGAACGTCCTCACCCCGGCTGAGTGCGCGGCGATGCGGGACGCGGCGGAGCGCCTCCACTCCACGTACCCGCAGGGAGAGTTCCGGCAGATCGGCCGCGGCTTCGAGACGGAGCCCGCGCTGGAGCAGCCCATCGACCACCCCGCCGTGCTGCCCAAGGTGCGCGGGCTGCTCGGAAGCCGCTTCGTGCTCCAGGCCGCCTGGTGTACCGTGATGCCGGCGGGCAGCCAGCACACCGGCTGGTGGCATCAAGACGGCTCCGGCGCCTTCGAGTTCAAGCACCTCGGCTATCCCGTCCCGCTGCTCCAGCTCCGCGCCAGCTACAATCTCACCGACCAATCGCGGGACCACATGGGCAACATGATGCTCATCCCCGGCAGCCACCGCAGCCCCGTCCCGCTGCCGGCGGAGCTGCGGAACGACATCGCCGCCTGTCCCATCCGCCATGTCCTCCGCGTCCCCGCCGGCTCCGCGCTCCTCTTCCACAACGGCGTCTACCACTGCCCCATGCCGAACGACGAGCCGTACGACCGCTACAACATGCACTACATCTACAGCCCGCCCTGGCTCCGCCGCTCCGACCGCGACGCCACCGATCCCGAGTTCCTCGCCCGCACCACGCCCCTGCGCCGCGCCCTCATGGGCGACTACGACCGCCCCGACCAGCCCTTCGCCGGCGGCTTCCCCGAGATCCCCTTCGAGGAGTAGGCCTTGTATGGGTGTGGATTGTATGCCTGCCCCGAAGACTTTCGGGGGGTGTGTGGGTGTGGATTGTATGCCTGCCCCGAAGACTTTCGGGGGGTGTGTGGGTGAGGCACGGGAGTCATTACGAGCGAAGGACCGTGGAACGCCCGGAACGGGTGAGAAACACCGGCTTTCCCCTGGTACGGGAGTCATTGCGAACGGAGCGACGCAGGAGCGGAGTGCGGCAATCCCCTCCGCCAAGCCCTACTGCCTACCGGCCCCAATCCGCATTCCGAAATCCGCACTCCCCAGCCGGCACACCCACACTCCCCCCGAAAGTCTTCGGGGCAGGCATACAATCCACACCCACACACCCCCAGGCAGGGCGAACTCCCCCGCGCGGCGTAGTTAAGCCTTGCCGCCCCGGCCTAACCAGGGACAGCGCCCGCCAAGAACACACATCGCCCCGGCCCGCGCTCTTTCCATCCCATTGATCCCGTCAATTCTGTTCAAAACAATCCGTCCAAACTGATCCATTCCAGGGAGCACGTTCACGTTATGGCCGACACCTGCCTGGCCGCGCAGCTCTACACGCTGCGCGACTTCCTCAAGACCCCCGAAGACATCGCCCAATCGCTGCAGAAGGTCGCGGCGCTGGGCTACCGCTCCGTCCAGCTCTCCGCCCTCGGGCCCATCGAGCCGCCGGCGCTCAAGCAGATCCTCGACGGCGAGGGCCTCAGCGTCTGCGCCACCCACGTCGACTTCGCCGCCCTCCGCGACGACCTGGACGCCGTCGTAGCGGAGCACCAGGTCTACGGCTGCAAGTACGTCGCCATCGGCGCCATCCCGAACGACTACCGCACCGCCGAAGGCTACCGTCGCTTTGCGAAGGAAGCCTCCGAGGTGGCCCGCCGGATGCAGGAGCGCGGCCTGGTGTTCGGCTACCACAACCACAGCTTCGAGCTGGAGAAGTTCGACGGAACCACCGCCCTCGAAATCCTCTACAGCGAGAGCGACCCCGAAGTCTTCACCGCCGAGATCGACACCTACTGGATTCAGCACGGCGGCGGCGACCCGGCCTGGTGGATTCGGCGGGTGGCGGGCCGCAGCCCGGTGGTCCATCTCAAGGACATGGTCATGCGCGGCCGCGAGCAGTTGA
>Ga0216301_1000493_pt1 | contig 9926 bp, 6 predicted proteins | sample 4hB_Boncat_minus_FD_156203 | JGI IMG/M metagenome (GOLD analysis project Ga0216301, IMG submission 156203) | Terrestrial sediment cell enrichment communities for BONCAT metagenomics from Utah, United States - 4hB_Boncat_minus | ecosystem: Environmental > Terrestrial > Deep subsurface > Rock...
GTGGAGATCACCCTGGCGCTGCATAGCGTGCTTGAGAGCCCGCGCGACAAGATCGTGTGGGACGTCGGCCACCAGTCCTATCCGCACAAGCTCATCACTGGCCGCCGCGACCGCTTCCATACCATCAAGCAGCTCGGCGGCATCAGCGGCTACTGCAAGCGCTCCGAGAGCCCCCACGATCACATCGAAGCCGGCCACGGCGGCACCTCCATCTCGGCCGCCATCGGCTTCGCCCGGGCCCGCGACCTCCGCGGCGGGGATGAGACGGTGGCGGCGGTCATCGGCGACGGCTCCCTCACCACGGGCCTGGCGCAGGAAGCGCTCAACAACGCCGGCCACGCCAAGAAGTCGAACCTCATCGTCCTGCTGAACGACAACCAGATGTCGATTGCGCCCAACGTCGGCGCGCTCACGGAGTACCTGGACAAGATCCGCGCCGAGCCCCACTACCTCTGGGCCAAGCGCGAGGCGGAGCACGTCCTCCAGCACCTGCCGCTTGGCGACCGCATCCTCGACGCCATCGGCCGCGTAAAAGACGGCGTGAAGCAGCTCGTGGTGCCCGGCATGCTCTTCGAGGAGCTGGGCTTCACGTACTTGGGCCCTGTAGACGGGCACTGCATCGAGACGCTGCAAGACGCCCTCCGGCAGGCGCAGCGCATCGGCGGCCCGGTGCTCATCCACGCGCTCACCCAGAAGGGCAAGGGCTACGCGCCCGCTGAGGCGGACCCGTTCAAGTGGCACGCTACCACGCCCTTCGATCCCGCCACGGGTGAAGCGCTCTCCAAGAGCAGCGCCCCGACTTACTCCAAAGTCTTCGCCAAGACGCTCATCCGCCTGGCCGGGAACGATCCCCAGATCGTGGCGATTACGGCGGCGATGCCGGACGGGACGGGGCTGCTGGAGTTCCAGAAGATCTACCCGGAGCGCACCTTCGACGTGGCGATGGCGGAGCAGCACGCCGTCACCTTCTCCGCCGGGTTGGCGGCGGCCGGCATGCGCCCCGTCGTGGCGATCTACAGCACGTTCCTGCAGCGCGCGTATGACCAGATCGTCCACGACGTCTGCATCATGAACTTCCCCGTGGTCTTCTGCATCGACCGCGGCGGCCTGGCCGGCGACGACGGCCCCACGCACCAGGGCGTTTTCGACATCGCCTACATGCGCTCGCTGCCGAATATGGTGGCGATGGCGCCCAAAGACGAGTTGGAGATGCAGCGTATGCTGGCGACGGCGCTCAAGCATCCCGGCCCGATCTGCGTGCGATACCCGCGCGGCGGCGGTCCCGGCGCGCAGATGGTGGACGATCCCGAGCCGCTGCCGGTGGGCGTGGGCGAGACGCTGCGCGAAGGCGACGACGTCGCCATCATCGGCTACGGATACGGCGTCACGCCGGCCCTGGCCGCCGCCGCGCGACTGGCCGAGCAGGGGATCGACGCCACTGTGATCAACGCTCGCTTCGTCAAGCCGCTCGACAGCGAGTTGATCCTGGAAGCGGCGCGCCGCTGCCAGTACGTGGTGACCGTGGAAGACGGCGTCCTTCAGGGCGGCTTCGGCAGCGCCGTCCTGGAGATGCTTCAGGACCACGGCTGCCGCGCGCCCGTGCTGCGGCTGGGTATCCCGGACTACTTCATCGAGCATGGCACGCGCGACAAGCTGCTGGAGAAGCTTGGCCTCGACGGGCCGGGCGTCGCCAAGAGCGTCCGCGAGTTCGTCAAGGGCATCCCCAGCGACGATCTGGTCTTCAACGACAGCGCGCTGCCCTCCAAGAGCTAACGCCGCGCGAAGAGGCTTGTAGTGACGCGCTTCAGCGCGTGTTCGTTCAGAGCCCGCCGTCCACGCCGGACGGCGGGCTCTCTGGCTCAGGGATGCAGCAGGCCCGAGTGTGGCGGTGGGGAGAGCGGGGTAGTCTATCTATGCCGTCCGCCGCGCCCATACCGGGCCGGCGGGCCGAGGAAAGGGATAGATGAGCACTCAGACTGGACAGAGTAACGATTTGCCGGCGGGAGATCCTCTGGATGGGACGCTCGCCAGCGGCCAGCCCGGCGAGAACCCCCGCAACGATCCGCCGGCGGACACACAGCCCCGCGCCCCGAAGCTGGAAGAAGGCGATCCCGACGCGACGCATCGCGCCCAGGATACCCAGGCCGTGGACGGGGACATGGTCACCCACCTGCCGCCCGAGATGGACCTGATCCAGAAGGGCGGAGTGCAGGGCTAGAGCGCCTCTGCCGCGAGGGGACCGATTGACACGGAAGAGGGGTCTGGGTGCAGCGGAGCATCGGTCGCCCCAGGCCGCTCTCCCGTCCTCGCTGCATGAGCCGCCGGGTCATGCATCAGGCCGGGGTGCGCTCGGCACGGTTTCCAGCAACCGGTACAACTCCTCCGGGTCGAGCGGCTTCACCAGGTGCGCGTCGAACCCGGCGGCGAGCGCCTGCTCGCGGTCTTCGGCGCGGCCGTAGCCCGTAATGGCGGCCAGGTAGATGTCCGTCCCAAGCTCGAGACGCGCTCGCCGCGCCACTTCGTAGCCGTCCAGGCGCGGCAGCCCGATGTCGATCAGTCCCACACGCGGGCGCGCCGTCAGCAGCAGCTCCAGGCCCAGCAGTCCGTCGGGTGCGGACTCGACGGCGTGGCCCCGCAGCTCCAGCAGCTCTTCCAGCGTCTCGCGGGCGTCGGGATTGTCCTCCACCACCACGATCCGGTGACCGACGGCGGCGCGGCTCCGCTCCTCCGGCGGGCGCGCCGGCTCCACCCTTGCTCGCTCTGGCGGGAGGGCCGGGAGCGTGACCCTGAAATCACTGCCCTGGCCGGGGCCGCCGCTGCTGGCCGTCACCCGGCCGCCATGCTGCTCCACGAGCTGCCGCACCAGCGTGAGGCCGATCCCCAGGCCGCCCTGGGAGCGCGCCAGGGAGCGGTCCGCCTGGGTGAAGGGATCGAAGATGGCGGGGAGCAGGTCCGGCGCGATGCCCTGGCCGGTGTCGCGGACGTGCAGCACCGCCGTGTCGCCCTCCCGCGCCACAGTCAGCCAGATCCGCCCGCCGGGATCCGTGTACTTGGCGGCGTTGTTCAGCAAGTTGTCGATGACCTGGGCCAGCCGCACCGGATCGGCCTCGATCCAGAGCGGCTCGTCCGGCAGCGAAGTGGTGAGCGTCTGGCCGCGCGTGTCGAAGAGCGGCTGGCGGGCCTGGGCCGCGTGCGCCGCCGCCGCCGCGAGATCGACCGTCTCCTTCCGTAGCTCGATCATGCCCCGCGTAACCCGGGCCACGTCCAGGAGGTCGTCCACCAGGCGGGTGATGTGGCTCACCTGGCGGTCGATGAGGGCGTGGACCCGCTGCAGCGGCGCCGAGTCGCCCGCCTGGGCCTCTAGAAGCTGGAGGCTGTTGACGATGGGGACCAGCGGATTGCGCAGCTCGTGCGCCAGCATCGCCAGGAATTCGTCCTTCCGCCGGGCCGCCTCGTGGAGCGCCTCATGAAGCCGCGCCGTATCCAGCGCCAGGGCGGCCCGGCGGGCGAGGTCCTCCGCCAGAGCCAGGTCTTCCGCCCCATAGGTCCACCGGTCTCCGCAGGCCAGGAAGAGCAGCGTTCCCAACGTCCGGCCCCGCGCCACCAGGGGGACCGACATGGATGCCCGCGGAGCAATCTCGCGCAGCAGCCGGAGTTGCTCCGGACTCTGGGCGGCGGACGCGAGAAGCGCGTCGTCGATCTCCGGGCGGAGCAACGGCGATCCGGCCGCTCCCAGCACCGCTCCCAGATCTGGCGGGAAGCACGCTTCCAGCGCCTGCGCCAATGGCTGCCGGTCGGGGTCGGCGGCGAGCGCCAGCGGCGGGAGCCCGGGAGGGCCGGAGCCCATGTCTTCCGCCGCAAGGTCGATGATGCACCAGTCGCCCAGCCGGGGTAGGGAGAGGCGGCCCAATTCCCGCAGCATCTCTTCCGAATCTAACGAGGCGGCCAGCCACAGGCTCGCATCCAGCAGGAAGGTGAGACGTCCCTGCTGGACGTGGAGCGCCGCGTTGCTCTGCCGCAGCGCCTCGTCCAGCTCCCGCAGTTCGGCGTGCCGGCTCTGAAGCTCGGCGTGCGCGATCTGGAGACGCTCTGCCTGGGCTACGGCGATCTCGCGCTCCGCCGCCAACTGTTCCTGCGTCGTTTCCGCCACGCTCCTCGCCAGCTCAGCCCGGTCCCGCGCCAGACGCAGCCCCTCGCTGGCCCAGCTTACGAGTACGGAAGTCACCAGGAACAGGCCCGCTCGGGCCAGGTCCGTCGCCGTCAGAGACAAGGTTCCTGTGGTTCCCAGGAACCAGACGTTCAGCGCGACTGCCGAGAAGCACGCAGCGACCAGGCTGGGCCCCCAGCCTCCGTACCAGGCGGCGAGGACGACTGCGGCGAAGAAGAAGACGCCAGGAGTGGATGTGACCAGCGGCCGTAGCGCCAGCGACAGGAGTAGCGCCCCGAGTGACACGCCCGCCGCCGCCCCGTATCGCTGGACTGGGGTTGGGTTCTTCCACTGCGCCATCAAGGGGTTCACGGCAGGCATGGTGAAGGCGTTGCGATGCAGAGTGCGCGACACACTATTCTACGGTATACCCACTCCGGTGGTATGCCCTCCAACCGTCCGGGCGAAGTCGCCCGGGCGCTCGCGGAGAGGACTCCACGCCCTTCCCGATTAATTGGCGTGCGGGCGGGCGCCCTCCCTGCAAAGACTCCCGACGCCGCGCCCTGAAGTCGTCTCCGCTGACGACGCTGTCAATCCCCGGAAGCGAGGTTGTGTTATGGACCCCTTACCCCTGCTGCCCACCAGCACCATCGGCAGCTACGCGCCGCCGAGCTGGTTCTGCTCCGCTGTCGAAGCCATCGAGCGCGGCGAGTTCGGCCCCACAGACCGTGAAGAGACGTACAACGACGCCAGCCGGATCGCCCTCCGCGACCAGGAAGAGGCGGGCGTCGACCTCGTTACGGAAGGCGAGATGCGGCGCGTCGACTTCAACCTGGGCTTCTACGGTCGTCTCAAAGGGCTCCAGGAGCTGCCGCCCGCCCGCACCCTGGGTCCGGACGGCCACGACATGCGGGGCCAGTGGCGCGTCGTAGACCGTATCACCGCTCCCACCGGCCTGGGCATCGTCGAGGAGTTCGAGTTCGCCAAGCAGCACACCGACCGGCCCCTCAAGGTCACCTGCCCGGGTCCGTACACCCTGGCCGGCCGTCCGCAGGGGGAAGGCGTCTACGCGGATCGCTATGCCGTGGCCGGCGACATGGCCGACATCATCAACGCGGAGCTGAAGCGCTGCGTGGCGGCTGGCGCCACGTTCATCCAGCTCGACGAGCCCTCCGCCGCGGTCTACCCGAATCGCCCGATGGCCTTCGTGGAGCTGATCGCGCGGGCGGTGGACGGAGTGGACGCCAAGCTGGGGATGCACATGTGCTTCGGCAACTTCCGGGGCCGCGCCGTGGGCAAGCGCCAGTACGAGCCGCTGTTTCCGCACATCCTGGAATGCCCCATCGATCAGTTCGTGCTGGAGTTTGCGAGCCGCGAGATGGCGGAGATCGATCTCTGGCAGCGCTTCCCCAACGACAAGGAGCTGGCCATCGGCGTGGTGGACGTGAAGAACTACTACATCGAAACGCCGGAAGACGTGGCCGAGCGTATCCGCACGGCCCTCAAGTACGTGGCGGCGGAGAAGCTGAGCATCGTCCCCGATTGCGGCTTCAGCCAGACCGCGCGCTGGGCCACCTACGCCAAGCTCGTGGCGATGGTGAAAGGCGCCGAGATCGTGCGGCGGGAGCTTAGGGGTTAGCGGGTTTCAGGTTCCAGGTTTCAGGTCGCCGATCCACCGCTTTCCCTCCGAGTGGGTAGTCGTAGCCGACGAGCGGCTCCCAACCTGCAACTTGAAACCTGAAAATTTAAAATTTGAAACCCGAAACCACGAGGAACGAGCATGCTAGCGCGACGGATGAGCCGGGTGGCGCCTTCGGCCATCATGGAGCTGATCAAGACGACGGCGGCGGGCGACTACATCTCCTTCGCCAGCGGCTTGCCCGACCCCGCACTCTATCCCGTGGAGCGGCTCCGCCAGATCGGCGACGAGGTGCTGGCGCGGGACGGGCGCGGGGCGCTTCAATACGGCGCGGCGGAGGGCTACGCTCCGCTCCGCGCCTGGGTGGCGGAGATGCTGCGCCGCCGGGGCCTGCCCGCCGCTCCGGAGCAGATCCTCATCACAACCGGCTCGCAGCAGGCCCTGGACGTCGCCGCCCGCGCGTTCCTGGACCCCGGCGACCGCGTTGTCATTGAAAGCCCCTCGTACCTGGCCGCCCTCCAGGCCTTCGACAGCCACGAGGCGGATTACCTGCCCGTTCCGCTGGACGAGTGCGGCCTGGCGACGGACGCGCTCCCGGCGGCCCTGGCCGGCGGTCCGAAGCTGCTCTACCTCCTGCCCAACTTCCAGAACCCGACGGGAATCACCATGACGGCCGAGCGCCGCCAGGCGGCGGCGGAGCTTGCCGTGCAGGCCGGAACGGCCTTGGTGGAGGACGACGCCTACCACGACCTCCGCTACGACGGCGAGCCGCTGCCGCCGGTGTGCGCGCTTGCCGACAACCCGTGGAGCGTCTACACCGGCACGTTCAGCAAGACGGTCGCGCCGGGCCTGCGCGTCGGCTATCTCTGGGGACCGCCGGCGCTGGTGGAGCGGCTCGCGCAGCTCAAGCAGATCACCGACCTGCACACCGGCTCTTTCACCCAGCGGGTCGTCTTCGAATACTGCGCGCGCGGCTACCTGGAGCCGGGTATCGAGGCGCTGCAGGGGAGCTACCGACGGCGGCGAGACGTGCTGCTGGAAGCCCTGGAGCAACGCCTGGCGGGCGTCGTCAAGTGGACGCGGCCCCACGGCGGGATGTTCCTCTTCGTCACCCTGCCGGAGGGCCGCGACGCCGGCGAGCTGCTGCGGCGGGCGATGGAGCGCGGCGTCGTCTTCGTGCCGGGAGCGAGCTTCCATCCGGACGGCCGGGGCCGGAACACGTTCCGGCTGAACTTCGTGAGCGCGGACGAACCGAAGATTCGGGAGGGGATCGGCATCCTGGCCGCCGTGCTGCGGGAGTGGCTCGCGTGAGCCGCCCCGCTTTTCCGGGCGTGTGCGGTTCCGCGCTGGACGCCATCGGGCGGACGCCGCTGGTAGCCCTGGAGCGCCTGAGCGCGGGCCTGCCCGGACTGGTGCTGGCGAAGCTGGAAAGCTACAGCCCTGGCCACAGCGTCAAAGACCGCATCGCGCGGCGGATGGTCCAGGAGGCGGAGCGGAGCGGCGCCCTGCGTCCGGGCGGCGCCATCGTGGAGCTGACGAGCGGCAACACGGGAGTGGGGCTGGCGATTGCGGCGGCGGTGCGCGGCTACCGCTTTATCGCCGTGATGTCGGAGGGGAACAGCGTCGAGCGGCAGCGGATGCTGCGCGCCCTCGGCGCGGAGGTGGTGCTCGTTCCCCAGGTGGGCGGCAGCCGGCCGGGAGTCGTCACGGGCGAGGACCTGGAGCAGGTGGAGCGGCGGGCTGCGGAGCTGACGGTGGAGCTGCACGCCTTCCGCCCGGACCAGTTCGCCAATCCCGCCAACGTGGCCGCCCACGAGGAGACCACCGGCGTGGAGATCTGGGAGCAGACCGGCGGCCAAATCGACGCCTGGACCTGCTCCGTGGGAACGGGAGGGACGTTCGTGGGCGTGGCCCGCGCGCTCAAGCAGCGGCATCCGGCGCTGCGCTGCATAGCGGCCGAGCCCGCCACCGCCCGGCGATTGGCCGGCTGCGAGGTGACGGACCCCCGTCATCAGATCCAGGGGACCGGTTACAACCAGGTGCCGCCCGGCTGGGACCCCGCGCTCTGCGATGGCTTCCTCGGCGTCTCGGACGCGGATGCCATCACCACAACCCGCGCCCTCGCCACCCGAGAGGGAATCTTTGGGGGCTACTCCAGCGGCGCCAATGTCTGGGCGGCGCTCCAGCTTGCCGCCCAGGCGGGAGAGGGCCAGGTGGTGGTCACCGTCTGCCCGGACACCGGCCTGAAGTACCTCTCCACCGGCCTGTTTCCGTAACCCGGCGTCTTCGGAGGGGCTTTTCGAGCGCCGTGCCCACGCTCGGGCAGCAAAAAGGCCCCCTTGCGGGGGCCTTACTGGAGTGCGCGCTGGAACGCGTCCTACTTCTGGTTCATCAAGTAGGCGGTCATGTTGTCCAGGGTCGCCTGCGGGCCCTTGAACGCGGGCATCACGCTGCCGGCCTTGGGCTTCTTGATGTACGCGGCAACGTCGGCAGCCTTGTGCTCCTTCGCAATGTCCGTGAGGTCCGGACCGACTTCGCCGGCCATCGGATAGTCCTTGGCCTTGTGGCAGCCGGCGCAGCCTTCGGTTTTGAACGCCGTCATGCCGGCCTTCGGATCGGCCTTCTTGGGAGCGGTCTTCTTGGGTGGAGCCTTCTTCTTAGGCGCTGCGATGGCGCCGGAAAGCACAGGGATCGAAAGCACCCCGGCAGCCAGGACGCCGATCCACGCTCGGTGGGATCGAGAAATCACGGGAGAGTCCTCCTTAAACGGTCACTATAGAACGCGCCGGCCCGACCTGCCTGGTGAACCGCCAATCGCCAGACGAGCCGCGCTCGACGCTGCCCTTACGGGCGTGGATGGTAACGGCTACGCCTCTTCGGCTTACCCGTTCACCATTCAGACCCTGTTTTCCTCTCGCCGGTGCCGTCAGATTGCAGGAGCCGCTTGGATTTCGGATTGCGGATTTCGGAATGCGGATTGGCGGCCCCTCCAGGGTACGGCCGTCACTGCGAACGCCCTTCCCCGGATACGCGATTGCGGCAGGGTCTACCCAATCCGAAATCCGCATTCCAAAATCCGAAATGGAGTCACCGTCGGAGGCGGGGGAGGACAACGAGGAGAAGGACCACGGAGCCCTGGATGATGGAGGCGACGTGGAACGAGATCCCGGCTTCGCGCTGCATCTGGTTGCAGCCCACGCTGAACGCTCCGAAGAAGAAAGCCGCCGCCACGACGCCTGCCGGGTGGAGGCCGCCCAGCAGCGCCACCGCGATTCCCGTGAAGCCATAGCCCGGAGCCCCCGGCTCGTAGCGGTACATCCGTTGGATCAGTCCCAGCACCTCGATCCCGCCGCCGAGCCCTGCCAGCCCGCCGCTGGCGAGGAAGGCCGTGGCGATGGTGCGGGGTAGGGAGACGCCGGCGATCCGCGCCGCCTCCGCGTTCAGCCCGACGGCGCGCATCCGGAACCCCACGCCGCTGCGCGCCAGCCACAGCCCCACCACCAGCGCCGCTCCCAGCGCCCACGGAACGCCCGCGTGCAGCCGGTGCAGGTCCAGGCCCAGCGCCAGGATCGGCGTTCCGTCCGGCAGGCGGAGCTCGCCGCCGCCCAGCCGGCGCACGCCGAACAGGCTGTCCAGCCGGGCCAGCCGCGTCCATTCCGGCAGCATCGGGCTCCAGTCGTTCTCGCTGCCGGGCTCTCGCAGGGCGCCGCGCACCAGGTATTCGATGAGGTAGACGGCCAGGAAGTTCAGCATGATGGTGCTGATGACTTCGGGCGTCTCGCGATAGAGCCGGAGCGCCGCCGGAACCGCCGCCCACAGCGCCCCGGCGAGGGTGCCGGCCAGCAAGCAGAGGCCCACGGCGACCGGCGGCGGCAGCGGCGGCAGCGCCAGCGCGGCGGCGGAGCTGCCCAGCATCCCCGCCAGGAACTGCCCTTCGGCGCCGATGTTCCAGATCCCGCAGCGGAAGGCCACCGCTACCGCCAGCCCCGTGAACACCAGCGGGGCGGTCTTCACCAGGCTTTCGGTGAGGCCGGCCGGAGTGCCTACCGCGCCGCCGAGGATGGCCCGCAGCGCGCGGAGGGGGTCTCCGCCAAGCGCCCCCACGAGCGCGGCGACCAGCAGCGCCGCCGCGCTCGTGGG
>Ga0216301_1000494_pt1 | contig 9918 bp, 7 predicted proteins | sample 4hB_Boncat_minus_FD_156203 | JGI IMG/M metagenome (GOLD analysis project Ga0216301, IMG submission 156203) | Terrestrial sediment cell enrichment communities for BONCAT metagenomics from Utah, United States - 4hB_Boncat_minus | ecosystem: Environmental > Terrestrial > Deep subsurface > Rock...
CTCCCGGGCTCTGCGCGCCGCCTCCCGGTGAGGCCGCGCTCTGCTGCGAGAAGTGAATCTCACCCGAGTGCCACGCGTCACCTTATGTGGTAATCACACACCTTCTCACTTCAGTCGGCTTGGACTTGGCGATGGGCGTCAACGAGGCACTGCTCTCTGCCCTTACCCCAGTCCGAGAGTGCTTCGACTTCGCGGCTCTCGACTTTGATGCGCTCATACAGCGTGACATCGACGACGCTCGCGTTTCTACGGAGCTCATCCCTTATCTCCTGGACGAGCAACCGAGAGATCTGATCAAGCTCTTTCCGCCGATTGTAGTGATGGTGCTCCCGAGCGAAGAGGGAAGGAACCGGTCGGCTGACTACTATCCCGAGGTCATCACCGAGGACCTGCCCCCGGATGGGCAACGCGCGTGGAGCCTCCGCGTTACACGCTCCGGAGCGGTCGGTAGCGAAGCATTTCAGTTCGAGCAGCCCGTGATCGAGGGGAGCCCGCTCGACCATGACCTGGTTCGCCTCAAGGTCAACACCCATCGGACACGGTTGGTTATCATCGATGGGCAGCATCGTGCGATGGCGCTGCTGGCGATTTACCGCAACCTGAAGGACCAATGGTCAGATGTGCGACGGGCTCCTTACAAGGACTTTTACCGCGAGTGGACGCGTGTCTACGTCAGCCGGTTCAACCTACGCGCCATCAACCTGCCGGTGATGCTCTGCACCCTGCCCCATCTCGACGCCACCTACCAGGGTGATTTCGATCTGAAGAGAGCAGCCCGCGCGATCTTCCTAACGCTCAATAGGACTATCCACAAGGTCTCGAACTCTTGGCGTAGATTGCTGGACGATAACGACCTCATGGCGGTGTTCATGCGGCGCACGTTGTCCGCGATCAAGCAGAAGGACAACCGGTCCGCGCACTCCCTGAGGATATGGAATGTGGAGCTGGACCAGTTCGGCGACAAACTAAAGATCCAAAGTCCTATCGCGGTGACGGGTGTGAACCACGTTTACTACATGATCGAGCACCTAATGCTCGACAGCGGTGATGTGAGCGGTGTTGCCCCCCGATCAGGAAAGTTCTACAAGCGCACGAATCTGGATGACTGCCTCGACCGGCTCAACGGGCGAGACGAGCTTGGTTCCGCCGTAGCGGACGCTATTAAGCGTGATAGCTTCACGGCAACAGCAGCGGAGACGCTAGGGACGCGCTTCTACGAGTGGTATGGAGCCTTCGTGATTGCGGCGTTCGAGCGATTTGCACCCTACGAGCGTCACAACCGAGCGGCACTCTCATTGGAAGTCCAGATTGAGAAGCACATGGATCGGCAGCTCAAGCCCATCCTCTTCGAGGGCCAGGGGATCGGTCGCGTCTTCGAAGCACACAGGTCCATCCTGAAGCAAAAGCTGAAAGAGAACTACTTCCGGACGGACGTACCCGAGATCGAAGAGAGCGCACGGCGGTTGGATGCGACTGCCGAGAGGATCAACCGGGCGATCGCCGATTTCCGTACCGAGCGAGCAACTAGATGGCTGGATGACCTGAGCGACAAGAAGGCAATCCGCACCGAAGCAGGAGTTGCGCACCCCAAGCTCGTGGACTGGTGCAACGGCCTGTTCGAGAACGTGCTGACCACTGTGGCGTTCCAGAGCGCCCTCGTATGCGGATTCTTCGGCGAGTTCGAGCGTGCGGCAGCGAAAGACAAGAACCTGCTCACCCAGCGCAACGAGAGCTTCGAGGAGTACATCGGCCAACTCAACGACTTCTTCATTCCGAGATCTGTAGCGAGACTGAAGAAGCTAATCCAGGTGTTCCACGGCGAGGTCTCTGGCGATAAGGTCGAGGACTGGCGTTTCGTGCCGAACAACCGAACATTCCGAAGCGTGGTCTACCGTGCGGAGATGCAGCCGGACCAGTGGCCCAAGTACAAGTACTTGATGGTCGAGCTGTGGCGACCGTCCAGCCCGGCACTACAGGAGACGGTGAAAGCGGAGCGGGAAAAGTGTCGCGCGGAGGTGTTCTCCGCATTACACGACCACTTCCGCACTGACTACTGCCGAAACCAAGGGAAGTTAGAAGAACAGCTAACGCCACAGGAACTGGCTCAGATCTTCGAGCAAGCTTTGGATGCCTATGCTGGGCTACTACAGAACCTAGGCGCGGCTCCTCTGGATCGAGGCGCTATGAAGAAGGCCGTTTCTACGGTGCCGGCGACAGCAGCAAGCGAGGCCGAGGAGGAGCCAGAGGTCTGGGAAGAAACAGGAGATCCAGTATAAGGTGCGGAGGGCGCGGCTACAGCAGGGCGTTCTGCTCGGCGTCGGCCATGGCGGGTTGCTCCGTTCGCTTCGAGTAGTCGAAGAAGTCAATGTCGAGGGTCCGTAGGGAGACTTTGATCCGGAGTTGGAGGGTAGGTGTGCCGGCGGGCTCGAAGTCACGGTAGATGAGATAGGACACCTTGCCGGAGTGGCGGTGGAGCTTGGTAACGTTCGACTTCTCCACCTCCCCCACGAGCGCCCGAGCGCAGCCCTCGTATACGCGCAGCAGCGGATCTAGCGCCGGCAAAGTGTCCGACTTGACGAGCAGTGCGTTGTCCACGAGGCACCCGATGCGTACCGCGCAGCAAGCCTGATCGATAGCCGCCGCATCCCCAGCACGAAACAGGAGCGCGTCCGCCTCGGCGCAGGCCCGTTGATAGGCGCCGTAGAACGCTTTCACGTCGCGCTGAATCGGCAGTGGCAGTTCCGAAAACGCTGGACGGCGATGGAAGCGCGCGAGAGCGAGATAGACCAGAAGGTCCTCAGCGCGGCGTTTGGCGATGACCCGCCAGGGATCGGTATTGGTGACCCGCTGGACCAGAGCGAACGCGCGCTTGATGGAACCCAGCCGCTCCACGATGGCGGCGTGCTCGGGAAGTTCGTCCGGACCTGGGAGCCGGCCCAACCGGGTGAGAACCTGGATGAACGGGTCGAGGAGTTCCTGGTTTTGCTCGTAGAGCAGCTCCGACACTCGGTTCGTGGGAACAGTCGCGAGCCGCCGGTAGCGGTTGACGAGGAACTGCTGTTTCCCGGTCTCATCCTTAAAGAGGTAGAAGACCCCAGGCGCAGCCGGGATGGCGTCCGCACCGAGCTGTTCCTCCAAGTAGCCGCGGAGTTCGGCTTGCGTGTAGTACTTTTGAAAGGTGCCGCGCGAGGTGAGAAGGCCATCGTTGAGAGTGGGCAATGCCTTGTCGGGAGCCACGAAATCCAGCTGTGCCGCGACGACGAGGAGGCTCCGACAGAGAGCCCAGGCCTGGCGGAGGGCGTCCGCTCGCTCGGCAGGGTTCTCGATGACGTTGATGACGTAGCCCAGATTGACGATGTCTGCGGCGGTCCGCTCCACGTCCGGGCGATGAACGGGGTCCCATCCTTCAGACAGGATCTCCATGTCGCGGAGCAGTTCCAGGTCCTGACCGTGGCCGCACCCGTAGTCGAATAGGGTCGTGGCTCGCGAGAGGAGCCCATCCCTGAGCAGGCACTTGACCGGCAGCGAATAGCTGGGGCGTCGGATCGCCGTCTTATGACGCTGGATAGGAGTGGCAGCTAACTCCATGGGCCAGGATTCTCCACAGAACTTGGCACGACCCGATGGCTCGTTGATCCGTTTGCCGCGGCGATCACGCAAGTACGGGGTCGGTAAGGAGATTGGGGGGGCTGTCTACGTGCACCGGCAGTACGAACACCTGCTGGGGCCGGCGGTAGACGAGGCGAAGCAGCACCTCCCCCCCGACTTCGAGTATACCGTCGTCAAGCACCAGGCGCGCGCGGGCAGGATCTCTTTCATCCACTCACCCGACTTCGATACCGCCCCTGAGCCCATCGTAGGGCTCGTCGTGACCGTCTCCGCAAACGGAACCGCCCGCATCCGCTACCCGCCGGACGACCCGTTTATCTACCATCACAAGTGGCTCTTTGTGTCCGATGACTACCCAGGTTTTGACGTGGTGGAAAGTAAGGCCCGGTCATGTGCGTGGGCGGTCCTTCCAGATGTTGATCGGATGCGCATCGGCCGGATGAGCTACTGGCAAAAAACCGTAGTCCCGCATCTCGAAAAGTAGCTCCGAGACTTGCCTGCGTCCCCACACCATCCTCGCCATGGCGATGTGTCTACCCCCTAATCCTGAGACACACATCAGTGGCGAATGCCGGCAGCAGAGATCTCCTCGAACTCGCTCGGCGGCCGGTTTCCCAACGCCGTATGCAGCCGCTTGCGGTTGTACACCTCTTCAATGAAGCAGCCAATTGCTTGCTTAGCTTCCCGGAAGCATCCATGTTCCTCCAGGCCCACCTCCGCTTCTTTCAGGGTCCGCATCCAGCGTTCCGTCGGCGCATTCTCCTTGGGTGCTCCCACCGCCGTCATACTGATCCGGGCTTCCGCCTGCTGCAGGCGCTGGACCTACTCTCGGCAGGCATACTGCACCCCTCGGTCCGAGTGATGGATCCAGCCCTTGTCGGGCCGCCGGCTCAAGAGCGCCCGCTCCAAAGCGACCAAAGGCCCGCTCGCTTCCAAGCTCTCCGACAGATGCCACCCCAGGATCCGTCGGGAGAAGAGGTCCAGCACCACCGCTAGATAGCAGAACCCCCCTCCCAGCCGCACATACGTGAGATCTGCCCCCCACGCCTGGTTCGGCGCCGTCAGCGTCCGCCAGGGGTGCGATCCAAGATGTAGGCAGGTCGAGGTAACGGCGCAGACTGCAGGGGAAGCGCCTAGGGCCTGGTGAATCTCTGGTCGGAGTCCGTCCTTGCTGGGGCTCCAGGAGATTTGCGATGACTGTCTTGGACCGCGCGGCGCTGAAGGCCCAACTCCTGCGAGAGTATGAGGCCCTGCTGGAAGAGCGGCTGCCGGAAGGGCCGCTCACGCTGGAAGAGATCGAGACGGTGGTCGAAGAACTGGGACGGCTCCAGGATAGCCGTCTGGAAGACCTGCTCATTCAAGAGCAGACCCCGACGCCGGGCAATCAGGTGGCCTGTCCCCAGTGCCAGGGCGCTGCTCCCTTCAAGCGGCTGCTCTCGCTCGACGTCTTGACCATGCACGGCAACCGGCGGCTCCAACGGCGCTACCATCGCTGCGCTCACTGCGGCCACGGCTTCGCGCCCCTGGACCTGCGGCTGCGCCTCGACGGGCGGAACGCGACCCGTCAGGTCCGAGCGTGGCAGGCGAAGTATGGCAGCCTAGACGCCTTCGCCACCGTCCCCGCCTTGCTGCGGGATCTGCGTGGGCTGGTCCTGAGTGAGTCCACTGTGGCACGGACTACCCTGGAGGTCGGCGCCGCGTTGCTCGCGGCGGAAGCAACGGGTGAGGTCGTACTCGCCGCCGCGGACGCTACCCCGAGGCCGAGGCGCCCTAGCCCTGGGGTAGACCGGCTGTATCTGGAGATGGACGGGGTCTACTGTCCGCTGCGGGAAGTCCGGAAGAAAGACGGCAGCCTGGGAAAGCTCCGGCGCCGCTACGGCGAATGCAAGGTCGGGATGGTCTTTCAGACGCAGCGCAACGCGGAGGGGTGGGACGAAGGGGTGCGGTGGCGCGCCTATACCGCCACCCTGGAGAAGATCGAGGGCTTCACCCCACGCATGGTCGCCCTCGCCCAGGCACACGGCAGCGACCACGCTCGGGAACTGGTGGTATTGGGCGACGGGGCAGAGTGGATCCGGAACCTCTGCGAGCAGCACTTCCCGCGCGCGGTGCAGATCGTCGATTACTGGCACATGACGCAGCATCTCTACACGGTCGCGAATGCCCGCTTCGGAGGCGGGACCCCGGAGGCGGCCGCGTGGGTCAAAGACAGCCAGTGGTATCTGGACCGGGACATGCCGGCGACGGCGCTGGCCCGCATTCAGGAATGGCGGCCGGAAAGCGCCGAGGACCAGGCCGTGCGGGACCGAGAATACGGCTACTTCGAGAAGAACCAGGAGCGGATGCGGTATGAAACCTTCCTGAAGCATGGCTATCAGATCGGCAGCGGCATGGTGGAAGCCGCCTGTCGGCAGTTGGTGACGCAGCGGCTGGACGAGAGCGGGATGCACTGGCGGGAGGCGAGTGCCGAAGCGGTACTAGCGATCCGGGCGAAGCTGAAGTCCACCGCGCCCACGGACCTCCGCCCCTACTGCTAAGTGAGTGTCCATAAGTCTTTGCACCCACGAAACGCTCCAGCGAGACGATCTGTGCCTGGAGCTGGACGGGCGCTGCGCGCGGACTTTTGACCACCTACTTAGTTCGTGTGAGCGGCAACCAAGCTGCCTACTTCTTGAATCCCACCCGGGGTGAGATGGCTCTTCTGACCTCACGACGGTGTGAGATCATGAAAAGGTCGGATGGGTGGAGAACCCTGGGCCTTTCAGCGACGATCGCAGGGTTGGTCCTGGCTCCGTATGGCGTACGGCGCTCCGGACGCTCCCGCCGCGCGGCCTCACCCACTTCCTGCGTATCGTCCGGCGATGCGCGTGGCCTTCACCGCCGCATGCCCCCTGCCCCTAGCGCCGAAGCGCAGGTAAGACCTCTAAACGGTCAAGGGCAGACCAACGGCGGGGCGTTGGCACGTCCTCTCAGTCGTCAGCGGAACACGCGCTGGAGGAAGTGGTAGAGGTTGTTCCTCCAATGGGTGGCGTCGTGGCCGTGGGCGTCCACGTTCCAGACGTGCGGAACATCTTTCTCCTTCAGGTAAGCGTGGACGCCCTGGCTGATGCGGATGAGGCCGTCCTTGTTCCCGCACGAGAGCCAGAGCAGCTTCAGCTTCTCCCGGGCGGCCGCCGGGTCCGGCGCCAACTGCGCCGGGGGCTTCGTGTTCGGGGCCGACGAGAAACCTCCCACCCATGCGAACGTATCCAGATGCCCCAGCCCGAAGTTCAGCGACTGGCCGCCGCCCATCGACAGCCCGGCCAGGGCGCGGTGCTCCCGGTCCGCCCGAACCGAGTAGCGCGACTCGATGGCGGGGATCACGTCCCGAAGCAGGTCCTGCTCGAAGGCGGCGAACGCCGGCGCGGAGGCGAAGACGTTGCCCTCGGCCCGGTCGTTCTTCTGGGCGCGGCCGTTCGGCATCACGAGGATCATCGGGACGGCCTTCCCTTCCGCCAGCAGGTTGTCCAGCAGGAGGTTGGGCTTCGCGAAGCGCTGCCATTCGGTCTCGTCGCCGCCGATGCCATGCAGAAGGTAGAGGACCGGATACTTCTTTTCCGGGGAATAGCCCGGCGGCGTGTAGACCTGCATCTTGCGTCGGGTCCCCACCGACTTCGAGTCGTACTCGATCATCTCCAGCTTCCCGTGCGGCACTCCCGCGCGGTCGGCGTTGACGCCTTCCGGCGGCTCCGGATAGGCCTGCACGTCGTCCGGGTTCAGGACGATGGGCCCACCGGCGCGCTGCGGCCGGTTCTGGGCGGCCGGACCGGCGCCCTGCGCCTTGAATAAGAGCGGCGCGAACGCGTGCAGGCTCCGTCTCCAGGTCAGCCATTCGTGATCGGTGGCGGGCGATTCGTAGAAGACGGTCTTGATCCCCGCCTTCGCGAGCGCGTCATTGAAGCCGCGGACGCTGTCCTGGAAACGCTGCCCCTCGGCGCCGCCGATCGAGAGGAACAGGACGCGCACGCGCCGGTTGAACGCCTCCGGATCCGCCATAACACCTTTGTAGGCGGTTTTTGGGTCGAACGGCGCCCCGCCGAACCCACCGCCCGCTCCGCTGAAACCGCCGATAGCCGAAAACAGGTCCAGGTGGTTCAGGCCGATGGAGTACGCCTGGAAGCCGCCCATGGAGAGCCCCGCCAGCGCCCGGTGGTCCCGGTCGGGCTTCGTCCGATAGGTTGCGTCGACGTACGGGATGAGGTCCCTGGTGACCACGTCTTCGAACGCGTTGCCCATCCGGCTGGGATTGGGCGACGGCGTCTCGCCCGCGCGCGTGGCATAGCCCTTCTCCATCACGACGAGCATGGGCGCGGCCTTCCGCTCGGCGATCAAGTTGTCCATGATGAACGCCACGCGGCCCTGGTTCGACCAGCCACGCTCGTCCTCGCCCGAGCCGTGCTGGAGGTAGAGGACGGGATAGCGCGCATCCCGCTCGGTATCGTAACCGGGTGGCGCGTAGACGTAGACGCGGCGCCAGGCCCCGGTCGTCTTCGAGAGGTACCAGCGCTCGCGGACATCCCCGTGGGGCACGTCCTTCGGGAGGTAGTAGTCGGCGCCCTTCTCCGGGATCTCGATGCCGCTCGCGTCTTTGCCGGTCCCGTAGAAAGTATGGCTGGCCGGGTCGTTGACCTCGGCGCCGTCGATGAAGACGCGGTAGTAGTGGAACCCAGGCGCCGCCGGGTCACTCGTGGCCGTCCAGAACCCGGCCTCGTCCTTAGTCGCGGGGAACCGCTTGGGCGAGTAGAACGCGAACTCCACCTTCTGCGCGTCCGGCGCCTTGATCCGGAAGATCACCCGCAAGTCGGGCGTGATGCGGGGGTACTGGGCTCCGGGCACATTGGTGGGCGCGGGGATGCTGTCATTGATCGCCTGCGCATGACCGGGGACGGCGCCCGCCAGCGCGAGCAGGGCGCTGAGAAAAGCGAAGATACGCACAGTCGAATCTCCTTTCGGACGGAAGTGTCGTGATCGAGCGGTTTCACCAAGGGTGACGGGGCGGCATGCAGGTCACGCCCTCCAGGAGCTCCTCGGGAACCGCTCGGGAGGGTAGCGGCTGGTCCGGGTTCTCGATCTTCTCCAGAAGCATCGTCACGGCGCCTTCGCCGACCTGCTGCATCATGTTGCTGACGGTATGGACCGGCAGGAAGCAGCGGTCATCGACGTGGCTGTGAAAGTGGATCAGTGAGAGCTCCTCTGGAATCCGGAGCCCGAGGAGAAGCGCGGCCCGCACGACGGCCATGGATTCGATGAGCTCGTACGCGACGACGGCAGTCGGGCGATCTGGGCGGCTCAGCAGCCGCACCGCTGCCTGAACGCGCTGGTCTGTCGCTGGCTCGCCGGTGGAGCGCCAATCCACCGGGATCTGATGCACCCAAGGGGGCCTGCCAGCGGCGGCCATGGCCCGCTCGTAACCAGAACGGCGGTCTCGCTCGCTGTAATGGGGGAGGAGCCTCTCCTCTGTCTCGACGTAGGCAATACGCTCATGTCCGAGGCAGAGCAGATACTGGGCGGCCAGCTCGCCTCCCTGTAGATCGTCCGGGTAGATGCAGTCGGCTTCCTGCTTCGAGTTGAGAAAGATCGCGGGAATACGGAGCCGGCGGACGTGCTCCAGAAACGGCGGGGGCGAATCTCCGTGACGGTTGATGAACACTCCGTCTACAGACAACGCCTGCATCGTCTGCGCCAGATACGACTCGCCACTCTCGTCCACGTTGGCAACCTGCGTCAGCACTAGCTGAAGGTTTCGGGCCGCCATCGCCGTGGTTAGCCCGTTCAGCAACTCGGCCGGAAGGTACTGTCCCAGCTGCGACTGAACGAGTGCGACGCTTCCGAAGCGGCCCGCCCGGACCGCTCGTGCGGATGCGTTCGCGCGATACCCCAATTCCTGGGCGGCGTCCAGCACCCGCTGACGGGTCTCGGGCCGGATCCGCTGTTCCGCTGCCCTTCCGTTCAGGACGTGTGTGACGGTGGCGCGCGACAACCCCGTGTGGGCGGCGATGGTCGCGAGGGTGGGGGGGCCGGTGCGCATTTCGGCAGAGTTCATGGAACGCGCCATTGGTCTAGTCGGCGGGGCGCGAGCTTGCTATTTCGTGATAGCATCAGGATAACACCACGATCCCACCGCGTCACAGGAGGTTTCGGCGCCGGCCCTGCCCGCCTGCAGTAGGTTGGTTCCGGCGCATAAAGACTGCGCGCGAGGACAATTCCGTGATCGTCGAGCCGCCGGCCTCGCTCGGCCGCTCATCGAACTAGTCCGCCGCTCCGCGGCGA
>Ga0216301_1000495_pt1 | contig 9908 bp, 8 predicted proteins | sample 4hB_Boncat_minus_FD_156203 | JGI IMG/M metagenome (GOLD analysis project Ga0216301, IMG submission 156203) | Terrestrial sediment cell enrichment communities for BONCAT metagenomics from Utah, United States - 4hB_Boncat_minus | ecosystem: Environmental > Terrestrial > Deep subsurface > Rock...
TTCCCGCTCCTCGGCGGTGAGCGTCACGCGATACTTTTTGGGCATGGGGAGCACCTCCACACCCAGTGAATCACATCTTCGTCCGAAGGTCTGGCGAGGAATCATTCTCGCCCTGACGGACCACTAGACCCTATCCCCTGAACCCTAGACCCTGGACCCTATCGCCGACGGAGGGACAGCAGCTTGCGCCCCTGGCCCGTCTTCGCCGCGCGGAGATCATCCGTGTAGAGCAGCGTGGAGGCGGTGAACGTGCCCTGATCGTTGATGGCGCCCGCCAGCCGGTACGTGCCCGACATCGTCTCGCGGCTGGCGCTCATGGCGAGCGTGGCCGTGAACCGGATGCCGTTGGCGGCGCCGGTGATGCTCACCTTGCCGCGCGACGTCCGCGCCCGGATCGGGAAATCGGACTCATCGAAGGTGAGGATGCCATCGAAGCCGCGGCTGCTGATGCTGTCCGGAAACACCTCCATCTCCAGGAAGCCTTCGAAGTCCGGATCGATGTTGCTGGCCACCAGGGCCAGGTAGAAGTCCGCCGCCGGGAGCTGCTGCGCGCGCACCGGGGCCGGCTTCGCCGCCGGAGCGGCCGGCCGGGCGGGCGCGCTCATGGCCGTCGCGCCGGCCGCCAGGCTAAGGGAAAGGGCAAGGAGGGTGAGCTGTTTCATCGGGCGCTTCTCTTTCGTAGGAACCGTAGTGACGGCGGGAAGAGGGCGCGCGGCCGATCCTCCCCACTCTCGCAGGAAAGACCCGGAGACTGAGCAACCGGTTCCCAGAGAAGCGGCGCTTTTTCAACCGGCGTGCGCCGGCCATGAGAGGGGTCGGTTGGCTGCTCGGAGAAACCGGCGCCAGGTCCGACGGCGAGATCGCGGGCCAGGCGCGAAAGATAGTCCTTAGAATCGTGAAACGATTGAAACTTTTCCCACGTGCTTTTCTCGTATGGAAATACGTGTAAACATCGCTTCACTCCCTCTGTGGAGAAACCCCGGGCGCCCCTGGCGTCACGGGGTTATTTTTCGCCTGCCGGGAAAGAGGCCGGGCAAAAAAGCGGGCCGCCGGCGCGGGGGTAAATCCCCACGCCGGCGGCCTGCTAGCGTCGCCAATGCAGCGGCTCCGGCCTAGTGCTTGCCGGCTCCGGCCTTATCATGCTGGGCGAGGTTGGCCTGCTGCTCCGCCAGCGTTTCCGGCAGCAGCTCGTGCTCCGTCCAGCGCGTCTGCACGTAGTCCGTGCCGATCACCAGCTCTTCCCACGGTACAAGGAACGCCTTCACGTTGAAGTTCAGGAACTTCTGGTAATCCAGGTACGCGAAGCACGGCTCCAGCGTGTTCGGGTCGACGAAGATGTCCTTGACCGCGCCGACCTTATGCCCGGTGGTGTTCAACACCTGGAACCCGCGAATATCCTGGAAGTTGAAGTCTCGCTTGCCTTCCAGGGCTCCGATGGGCATGTAGGCCCGAAGGCGGTTCTGTGGAAACTGTCCCATTGTCAAGCTCCCCTGTAGCTGTTCTGCCCCTCCCGACGCCGGCGCCGGTCGCCCGCACTACCCGGGGAAGGAGCTGGGCCTGCTGGCCCCAAGTCAGCAGAAAGGTACCCCCTCCTCAGAGGCGTCAAACGCAAGCTTGCCTCCCGGACGGCGCGCCGCAGATCGCCATCCGCCGGGAAGCGCCGCAGGCAGGGAGCCGGCGTCTCCATGCCGAAGCACACCAGGAGACGTCGCCGCCCGGAGGCGGAACGTCTTCCCGCTGCGCCGCAGAAGCGCAGAGACCGGTACGATTCCCCACGCTCCGCCCGGAGCGCGGTTAGAGAGTGGAGAGACAAATGGCAGCAATTCGCACACAACGGCCCGCGTGGCTCGCCGGCGCCGGCCTGGGACTGGCGGCGCTCACCTGGGGATTGGTCGGAGCGCCGCGGGCCGCCGCCCAGGACCCGGGCGCGCCACCCGTTCCCGCGCCGCCGGGAGCGGTGGTGTTGTTTGATGGAAAGAACCTGAATAACTGGGTGAAGCGCGCGGACAACCAGCCGGCCGGGTGGAAAGTGGAGAACGGATCGATGGTTGGGGGCGGCGGCGACATCGTCACGCGAGACAAGTTCCAGGACTTCATGCTCCACGTGGAGTTCATGACGCCGGACATGCCCAACGCGAAGGGTCAGGGCAAAGGCAACAGCGGCGTCTACATGCAGGGCCGCTACGAGATCCAGGTCCTCGACTCGTATGGCAAGGCGCAGCCGGGCAAGGGAGATTGCGGGGCCGTCTACAACCAGTCGGCCGCCCTGGTGAACGCCTGCAAGCCGCCGCTGCGGTGGCAGACGTACGACATCATCTACCGCGCGCCGCGCTTCACGGATGGGAAGCTGACGGCCAAGCCCCACGTTACCGTGTTCCAGAACGGCATCCTGATCCAGAACAACACGGAGATCGAGGGCGTGACAGTCTCCGGCGTCAGCGGCGAAGATCCGTCCACTCCCGGGCCGATCCTGCTCCAGGATCACGGCAACCCGGTCCGCTACCGGAACATCTGGCTCATCGAGCTGCCGAAGCAGGGCTCGGACAAGTACGAGTAGCCCGGCGAACGTGGAAGGCGGATCGGGACAGCCCGATCCGCCTTCCACGTTCTCGAGCCCGTTAGTAGGCTTTGGCGAACAGGACGCGCTCTTTGCCCTCGCCGCCGCAGCGGACGCAGGGGCCGTCCGGCGCGGGGCGGTCCTGTGGCATGCAGCGGATGGTAGCTTTCGTGGTGTCCTGCACCGCCTGCTCGCAGCTCGTCTCGCCGCACCAGTTCGCCCACACGAAGCCGCGCTTGCTGCCTTCCGGCGCTTCCTGCCCGACTTCCCGCAGCGGGAAGATCTCGGTGAACTCCGCCCACGTTTTCACCGCGTGCGTGTTTTGCTCACGGAAATCGAGGGCGCGCTGGAAGAGGGCCTGCTGGACCTCCTTCAGCAGCTCCGGCACGCGAGCGGCGATCTCCGCTACGGGTACGAACTCCTTCTTCCGGTCGAGCCGCCGCACCAGCACTACCGACTGGTTCTGCACGTCGCGGGGGCCGATCTCCAGGCGGAGCGGCACGCCCTTCATCTCGTACTCGTTGTACTTCCAACCGGGAGTGTTGTTGTCGTCCGTGTCCGCCTGGATGCGGCACACCGGCCGCAGCAGGCCCACCACCTGGTCCACCATCTCCAGGACGGCGGCCTTGTCTTCTTCCTTGCGCCAGATAGGAACGACGACCACCTGGATGGGCGCGACATTCGGGGGCAGCATCAGGCCGTTGTCATCGCCGTGGGCCATGATGAGGGCGCCGATGAGACGGGTGGAAACGCCCCAGCTTGTCTGCCAGGCGTGCTTGCGGACCCCATCCCGGTCCTGGAAGGTGATGTCGAAGACCTTGGCGAAGTGCTGGCCCAGGTTGTGCGACGTGCCGGCCTGGAGGGCTTTGCCGTCGCGCATCAGGGCTTCCACGCTGTAGGTGCGGAGCGCCCCCGCGAACTTCTCTTTCTCCGTTTTCCGGCCCGCCCACACGGGCACCGCCAGCTCGGTTTCGATGAAGTCCTGGTAGACGCCGAGCATCTTCAGCGTCTCTTCTTCCGCCTCGGCTTCCGTGGCGTGGACCGTATGCCCCTCCTGCCAGAGGAACTCGGCGGTGCGCAGGAAAAGGCGCGTCACCTTTTCCCAGCGCATCACGTTGGCCCACTGGTTGATGAGGACGGGCAAGTCGCGCCAGGAGTCGATCCACTTCGAGTAGATGTCGCCGATGATCGCCTCGGAGGTGGGGCGGATGCAGTAGCGCTCTTCCAGCTTGTTCTGGCCGGCGTGCGTCACCCACGCCACTTCGGGCGCGAAGCCTTCCACGTGCTCCGCTTCCTTCTGGAGAAGGCTTTCCGGCACCAGAAGAGGGAAATAGGCGTTGACGTGGCCCGTCTCTTTGAAGCGACGGTCGAGCAGCGCCTGCATGTTCTCCCAGAGCGCGTAGCCGTACGGACGGATGACCATCGAGCCGCGCACCGGGGTGTAGTCCGCCAGCTTCGCTTTGCGGACCACATCCGTGTACCAGCGCGAGAAGTTGTCTTCCTGGTCGGTCAGCTCGTTTACGTAATCGTTGCCTTCGGCCATCGCACTCTCCGAAAAAGGTTGCCCCTGCCGGGCTCCAGCGCCCGGTAGGTTGTCGCGAAACTGTACCACCCGCCCCCTGGAGTGTCAAGGCAGCCCCGTGGGAAGTGCGAATGACGAGTTTCGAATGACAAGTGGGAGACGTGGGTGTCCGCCTTTGGATGGGATTGCCGGAAGGATCTGACCGCGAACCCGCCTCGCGCTCTTCGCCACATGTCACAGGAAGCCTCGCCGAAGCCGGCCCCGAACGCGTGGAGCCGCGGCCTCCAGTGGGCCGCCCGCGTCGTCTTTGCGGCGGCGTTAGTGGCCGCCGTGTCTCGCCTGCGTCCGGCGCAGCCTCCCGCCGGGCCACCCGTTGCGCCCCTCCGCAAGGTGCCCGTCGCCATCGACTGGCCGCGCGAGCCGTTCGCGACGTGGACGAGCGTGGAGGATGGGATTGCGCTGGAGTATCCGACGCGCTATGACGCCGCCCGCGCCTTCGGGAAGTTCACCTCGCGCGACATTGCGGGAGGCATTGTGGAGAACGACGTGGTCGCCTTCCGCTCCGGCGAGCCGCGCTCCGTCATCGTCATCGCGCTGTACCGAGCGTCGAAGCCGCTCTCGTGGCCCGAGTGGACGGCGCTCGCGAAGACGCCGGTCCCCACCCCCGCTCCCGGCTCCCGAGATCCCTCGCCTTTTGGGGGAGAGTTCGGCGGGTCGGACAAGCAGTACCGGGAAGTGCGGCAGGGGGACCGGACCATGCTGGCGGTTTCCGCGAAGGGAGCCGTGAAGTACCCGATCCGGGGCAACGAGCAGATGGAGCTGTGGCGGTTCGAGAGCCGGCTGGCGGCCCAGGGGTCCGCCGCCGTCCGCATCACCGCCGGAGCCCACGCCGACCAGTGGGAAGGAACCCGCGCCGGTCTGGAGCGGACGCTAGAAAGCTTCCGGTGGACGCCGCCGTGAGGCGCCTTCGGGGCGACGGGCCATAATAGAAGCGGCAGCAACGACGCGCCTTCGTCTTGCCACAGGCGCGCGAGGAGACGAAGGCATGCGAGAGACGTGGACCTTTAACAGCGCCGGGCAGATCCTCTTCGGACGGAACGCCGCCGCGCAGCTCGGCGACCTCTGCCGGAGCCTGAACGCCCGGCGGGCGCTCGTCGTTACCGACCGGGTGCTGGTGTCCACAGGCCTTACCGACCGGATCTGCGGCGCCTTGCGCGGCGAAGGTCCGAACGGGATCGAGGTCGCGGTGTTCGACGGCGGGGAGCCGGAGCCGTCGATGGAGGCGGCCGTCCGGTGCGAGGCGACCGCCCGGGAGTTCCGTCCCGACGTGCTGGTGGGCCTGGGCGGGGGCAGCAACATGGACCTCGCCAAGATTGCCGCCGTGCTCCTGACGTATGGCGGTCACCCGCGCGATTACGTGGGCGACGGCAAGATCCCCGGCCCGGTGCTGCCCGTCATCGCGGTGAGCACCACGGCGGGCACTGGCTCGGAAGTGTCCGGCGCTTCGGTGTTGATGGACACCGAGCGTCACGTAAAGGTGGGCGTCCTCAGCAACCACCTGCGCCCGCGCGTAGCCGTGGTCGACCCGCTGCTCACCGTTTCTTGCCCGCCCCAGGTGACCGCCGACAGCGGCATCGACGCGCTGACGCATGCCCTGGAGGCGTACACGGCCGTGGACAACGCCGACTTCCCGCTGCCGCCGGGGGAAACCACCATCTACCAGGGCCGGCACCCGCTGGGAGATATGCTGGCGGAGCGCGCCATCCAGCTGATTGCGCGTCACCTGCCCACCGCCGTCCGCGACGGAGAGAACCTGGAGGCGCGCGAGGGGATGCACCTGGGGGCGCTGCTGGCCGGGCTCGCCTTCAGCAATGTCGGAGTGGCGGTGGTCCACGCGCTGGAGTACCCCATCGGGGGTGCGGTCCACTGCTCGCACGGGTGCGGGAACGGCCTGCTGCTGCCGTACGTATTGGAATTCAACAAGCCGGCGCGTATTGAGACGCTGGCGCGAGTTGCCGAATTGATGGGTGTAGACACTGCGGGGAAGACGCTGGAGGCCGCCGCCGACGCGGCGATCGACGCCGTGCGCGCGTTGAAGCAGGCCATCGGCATTCCCGAGCGGCTGCGCGACCTGGGCGCGCGCGAAGACCAGCTCCGAGGGTTTGCGGAGACCGCGTTCGGCATCCAGCGCATCCTGCGGGTCAACCCGCGCCCAGTCACCGTGACGGACCTGGAGGGCATCCTGCGCGCGGCTTACTAATCGCGAGGGATTTCACCACTGAGGCACGGAGCGCACGGAGAGGGCCGGGAGAGAACTGAACCGCAGAGGCGCGGAGACGCAGAGAGAAGACGGAGAGGTTTGGACGGGATTGACAGGATTACGAGGATGAGAAGGGGGAGGCGCAGAGAAGGCGGAGAACTGGGGAGGTATGCGCCGTTGAGAAGGACCGGGAGCGGCGGGGCGCAGGGGCCGATCCAGAGTTCACTCTGGGATACGCTTGGGGATGGTTAGAAAGGCGAACGTCCGGAGGGTGTGGGGCGTCCAATAGAGCGGGATGCGGAGGGTCACTCTTCCGTAAGGGTCCAATCCACACGACAGCGGAGACGTGCATCACACGGTTTAGAGAAGGCGCAACTCTATACTTGAGCGCCGGAGTCTTACTTGCCGGGTGGAGACGTTGGAGAGAGGTGCGGGGATGTCGACGCTGGAGCTGATTATGGACCGCTGGTTCAACGACGCGCTGTTCCGGGCGGAGTTGAGCGCCGATCCGGAGGGGACGGTCCGTCGCGGCGGGTTCGAGCTGAACGAGATGGAATGGGCGGCGCTGCGCCGGTGGGAAAACGGCAGCCTCGCGCATGAGGCGCTGCAGCCGCGTATCACGAAAATGAACCGGGGCTACTAAGCGGTGCGGCGTTCCGGGGGAGGCGCCCTGCCCGAGCGCCTGCCGGCGCAGAGGCAGGGCGGCAATGTCCCGCACACCCGGCGCCTGGCCCTGCTGGCGGCGCATCCCAGCCTTTCCAAGCTGCCCGTGGAAGTGCTGGCGGGGCTCTCCTCGCTTCTGCGGGAGGAAGAGTTCGCCGTCGGGACCACGGTGGTTCGGGAGGGAGAGCAGGGCGACCGCCTCTACCTGATCGTGACGGGCCGCGCGGAAGTCTCCACCGCCGGCAAGCCCACGCCCCTCATCCTCGCCACGCTCGGCTCCGGCGACCTCTTTGGCGAGATCGCGCTGCTGACGCCTTCCGCGCAGCGCCAGGCCACCGTTACAGCGCTGACGCCGCTGCTCACGCTCAGCCTGTCCGCCTCCGCCTTCCTGGAAGTGCTGCGCGCCCACCTCCAGGCCCGCATCGCCTTCGAAACCGCCGCCGACGCGCTCATCACCGCCAAGTTCCTGAAGCAGGCCACCCCGTTCAGCGCCCTGAGCCCGGAGCGCACCGCGTGGCTGACGAGCCGGCTCCGGCGGTTGTCGGTCGCCGAAGGGGAGGTCATCGTCCGTCAGGGGGAGGAAGGCGACGCCTGCTATCTGCTCCGCGCCGGCCGGGTGGAGGTGACGGTGCGGGAGGACGCCGGGGAGGAGCGGCGACTGGCCGTGCTGACCGCCGGCATGCTCTTCGGGGAGACGGCGCTGCTAACCGCCGCGCCCCGCAACGCCACGGTGCGGGCCCTGGAACCGTGCGAGCTACTGGCCCTGCACCGCGCCGACCTGTTGGAAGCGATGGCCTCCGACAGCGGCGTGGGCGCGGAACTGATGGAACTGCTCCGCCTGCGGGACCGCCCCAGCCGCGTGGCGGAAGTGGTGGCCGAGCACCGGCGGACGGCGGACGGAAGCGCCATCACCATCCTCAAGCATCCGGGACGCGGGGTGTACTACCGGCTGTCTGCGGAAGGCTGGTTTATCTGGGAGCGCCTGGACGGCCGCCGCACCCTGCGCGACCTGACGATGGAGTACTTCGCGGAATTCCAGGCGTTCGCGCCGCACGCCATCGCGGAAGTGGTCGGCGGGCTGGCCGGGGCGGGACTGGTGGAAGGCTGCACGCTCTCCAGCGAAGTGGTGGAGCAGACCCGCCGTCGCTCCGGGTGGGAGCGCTTCCTCCAGCGCGCCAACCCGATGACGTGGCGGGTGGGATTCCGGAACGCGGACGCACACCTCACGCGGATCTACAACGGCGGGGCCTATCTACTCTACACGCCGCTCGGGCAGATCCTGATGGGCATTCTGGCCGTCGCCGGGCTGGCCGCCTTTTTCGCGGGAAGCCGGGACGCCCTCGCGGCGCAGCACGGCGCTCCGGGCGGCGTGCTGCTGCTCTCGCTAATCCCGGCTTATCTCCTCGCGATCCTGGTCCACGAAGCCGGGCACGCCCTCACGGTAAAGGCGTGCGGGCGTGAGGTGCTGAGCGTGGGCCTGGCCTGGTACGTGGCGGGGCCAGTGGTGTTCGTGGATACGTCGGACATGTGGCTGGCGGGACGGCGGCAGCGGATCGGCGTGAGCCTGGCGGGGCCGTATGCGAACCTGCTGCTCGGGGGTCTGGCCGCGATCGGCGCCTGCCTCTCGTCGGACCCGCTGGTGACGGCGGCCCTCTGGCAAGGGGCGCTCGTCTCGTACATCATCGTGCTGGTGAACTTCGACCCGGTGCTGGAGTACGACGGCTATTTCGTGTTGATGGACCTGTGTGAGCGGCCGAACCTGCGCCAGAACGCCCTCGCCTGGCTGGGGCGAAACCTTATCCCCGCCCTCCGGCGGCCCGAAGTTCGCAAGGGGCATCGACTGGAGCTGATGTACGGACTGGGGGTGCTGCTGTACACCAGCCTGATGTGCGCGAACATGCTCTACGGCGTGCGGCTGGTCCTTCAGGGCATTATCACTCGCTTCGTCCCACCCCTCACCGCCGTCTCCCTGGCCTGGGCCCTCGCTATCGGGGTGGTGCTGCTCACCATCGCCGGCATCGCCGACGAGCTGCGGGGGAAGAAGCCGGCTTGAGAATGTGCCGGACGGAACATCCTCTACAACAACCGATGCTGATTGTCCGCCAACCCGGGTATGGCGCAAGCGGCCAGAAGAAACATTCTCAGTCGAACGCTTCCGGCCACTCATCCGGACTAAGGGGCTCTGTGGGATCTCCGAAGTAACGAATGCCCATCAACCGGGGATTACACCGCAAAGGCGGGTAGCCGGCGTCCCTTGGCTGCTCGGAAGCAGAAGGAACGTCGGAATCTTCCCGAGCCACCATGTCCACTGTGGAAGGAGCCGCCATTGGCTCCAACGCACTGGCGAGAAGGCAGTCCGCGAGGTCACCCACGTCCCGCCCCTCAAGCTCCGCCCGGCGGCGCAGCTCTCGTTCTGTCTTGGCGGAAAGCGTGATTAGCACCGTGGTCTCCCAGGTTATCTTACCGAAAAGCGACTACAGGGAATAGCATAACGCGGAGCGGCTGCGCCGCAACCCAGGTAAAGAGTTCGACACGGACCAACACAGAGCTCACCGAAGAACGGTATCGAGCACAGAGCGAGTAACCCGGTTTTCACGGGCTCGAGAACGCCGCCGCGATGCTTGAGCGCTGTCTAACGCCACGAGCGTGCGCGAGCGTGTCGGCCATAGTTGCTCAACCCCGCCTTCAGACCCGGACCGTAGGGTCGGACCTCTGTCCCGGCCTGGCGCCGCAACGGAGGAACGTCTGGCCAAGCCTGCCCAAGAGTCGGAGGCAAGCGCATGGCGTTTCAGTTGTCGGCGGGAGCGCAAGAGGCAGTAGGTGCGGGGGCCGGTAGGGAGTCAAAAGAGGGATAGAACGCGAACGGTTCTTCTGTCATCGCCAAACAACAGGAGAAACCGATGCGT